>Ga0070708_100004809_pt1 | contig 10652 bp, 10 predicted proteins | sample KBSK5503metaG_FD_65469 | JGI IMG/M metagenome (GOLD analysis project Ga0070708, IMG submission 65469) | Corn, switchgrass and miscanthus rhizosphere microbial communities from Kellogg Biological Station, Michigan, USA - KBS K5-50-3 metaG | ecosystem: Host-associated > Plants > Roots >... | reverse complement strand
CTCGGACAACTAGTTCAATTAATACCTGCATGAACAATATAGGAGATAAACAATGGCAAAGCTCGCTGGAAAGATAAGCGCCGTAACTGGAGCCGCGCAGGGAATTGGGCGAGAAATCGCACTGCTGTTCGCTCGCGAGGGCGCAGACATTGCAATCGTCGATAGGAATAAAAAAAGTGGTGAAGCCGTGGCCGAACAAATCCGGTCGCTGGGCCGGCATTCGATTACCATTGTCGCGGATATTGGCGAAGAGGATCAAATAGAAGAAGGGTTCCGAAACATCTCACGAGAACTCGGTCCAATCGATATTCTCGTTAACAACGCCGGCATTGATACGACTTCACTCGTTGTGGATATGCCAACATCGCTCTGGGACGAAATGCTTCGGATCAACTTGCGAAGCGTCTTTTTGTGCACTCGGGCTGTTCTACCAGGAATGATCAAAAAGGGGTCCGGTCGAATCATCAATCTCGCATCGCAGCTTGCATACAAGGGAGGACGAGAAATGGCTCATTATGCTGCTGCCAAGGCCGGTGTCATCGGTTTTACTCGTTCGCTCGCCTACGAAGTAGCGGAGCACGGCATTACGGTTAATGCGATTGCCCCTGGTCCAATTGATACCGAACTTTTCCGCAAACTTCCCGAAGAATGGCGCAAGCGAAAGCTCGCGGAACTTCCGATCGGCCGCGCGGGCAGGGTGGAGGAAATAGCGCCCACCGCATTGCTACTTGCTTCAGAGGAGGGTGCCTATTACCTCGGCGCTACCTTAAATCCAAATGGAGGGGACGTGATGGTTTGACCGCGATTCCCGACCGTACGGCGGACCATCCTTCAGCAAGTACAGAGTCCTTACAACATCAGAAAATGAACGTGAACCAACAGATCGTTATTGTCGGCACCGGTGGTACGATTTCGTCGCGCTACGATCCATCCCAGGGCCGGTCCGTTGCTTCTCAGCAAGTCGAAAAGATCGTCGCTTTGCTCCCCGACCAAACGGGATTGCCTCGTCTTGAGTTTCAAAACTTCGCCACCATCGGGAGCTTTGAGATGACAATGGAAATCGCGCACGAGCTGGTTAAGTACGTTGCAGAATTACTCGCTAGAACCGACGTTGGCGGCGTAGTGGTGACTCAGGGAACAGACACCATGGAGGAAACCAGCTTTTTGGCGGACCTCTTGTTGCCGTCGGGGAAACCGGTTGTCTTCACTGGCGCGCAGTTGCCGCACGATCACCCACAGACGGATGGTCCTCGGAATCTCGAAGATTCAATCCGAGCGGCAGCTTCTCCTAACACTGTCGGACTTGGAGTCATGGTCTGTTTCAATGGGCAATTGCATACTGCTCGCGATGTCACCAAGGTTCACACCAGCGCCTTGGAAACATTCCAATCTTACGAACATGGCGCGTTGGGATGCGTTGATGCCGGGCATATAGTGATCTACCGGCGACCAGAGCTCCGGCTTTCGCTTTCTGCCGATAAGTTGGACAAGAGAGTCGATCTGATTGAGGCAGGTCTTGGTATTGACGCGCGACCTATCGACACTGCCCTGGCAGCTGGCGTAGACGGGATTGTTGTCAAGGCGTTCGGCCGAGGAAACGCGACAACTGACTTCGGTCGTGGTGTCAGCCGAGCTTGTGCCGCAGGCGTACCCGTCGTTGTCACCTCGCGTTGTCCGAGTGGACGCGTCAAGGCGATTTACGGCAGCGGAGGGGGTGGCGGCCGCGATCTCGAGGATGCCGGTGCAATCTTTGCCGGAGATATTAAAGGTCCCAAGGCCCGAGTTTTGTTGACGGTTGCTCTGAGTAACCCGAACACGCGCAGCCGCCTACGTGAACTATTTCACACGATAGCGCCTTAGCCTTGAGGAAGCCCTCCGGCCAAGCTGGAAGGTTTCCTCAAGGACTGATGACAGTCCAAGCTAACAAACTGCCGGCGCAAGCCGGCATTAACGAAAGATGAATGAGTTATGCCAAAAGAAATATTGTGTGCTTTCGGTGTAGATGTCGATGCCGTGGCGGGGTGGCTCGGTTCTTACGCTGGAGAAGATTCTCCAGATGATATCTCTCGGGGAATGTTCGCTGGCGAGGTCGGTTCGCCGCGACTGCTTAACCTCTTCAAAAAATACAATCTTCGGACGACCTGGTTTATTCCTGGTCACTCTGCTGAAACGTTTCCAGACCAAATGAAAGCGGTCGCGGACGCCGGGCATGAGATTGGGGTTCACGGCTATAGTCACGAAAACCCGATTGCAATGACCCGGGAGCAGGAGGAGGCAATCCTCGATAAATGCCTCGACGTATTGACCAAGCTTTCTGGAAAACGGCCGACTGGCTATGTTGCTCCCTGGTGGGAATTCAGCCCAGTCACCAACGAGCTGCTCTTAGACAGAGGCATCAAATATGATCACAGTTTAATGCACAACGATTTCCATCCCTACTATGTAAGGGTTGGCGATACGTGGACGAAAATCGACTACAGCAAGCATCCGGATGCGTGGATGAAACCGCTGGTGCGAGGTAAGGAAACCGATCTTATCGAGATTCCAGCGAGCTGGTACCTGGATGATCTGCCGCCGATGATGTTCATTAAAAAGGCTCCCAATAGTCACGGGTTTGTCAGCCCACGACACCTGGAGGAATCCTGGCGTGATCAATTTGACTGGGTCTATCGCGAAAACGACCACGCGGTGTTTACCATGACGATCCATCCGGATGTATCGGGTCGGCCACAGGTGCTCCTAATGCTCGAGAGACTTATAGAGCACATCCAAAAGCAGCAAGGGACGAAATTCCTGACATTCGATGAAATCGCCGACGATTTTAGGCGCCGCTTCCCCCGCAAAAAATGACCTGAGTAAGAGGTATTCTTATGGAAACCAACAAGATTCCCCCCTCCACTCCACTCTCGGGCCGGATTGAACCAAGAGATGTCAAATACGCTACGATCATCGCGTTCCTGGCATGGGTATTCGCGGTATATGATTTCATCCTTTTCGGAACGCTTTTGCCGGCGATTGGGAAATTCTATAATTGGAATAGTGCGGAACAGGCGGCGCTTGCTACTTGGGTTGCGGTCGGGACCGCGATTGTTGCCGTACTAGTTGGGCCGGTTGTTGATAAATTGGGCCGTCGTGCAGGCATCATCATTACCGTTTCCGGCGCTGCCATCTGCTCATTCCTGACTTCTATTGGCGGATCTCTCGGGAAGGGCGTTCTCACGTTGATCCGCTCGCTTGCTGGGACCGGTTACGCGGAACAAACCGTCAACGCGACTTATCTCACCGAAATGTATGCCGCTGCTGGAGATCCTGTACTGGACCGCCGGAAGGGTTTCATCTACAGCTTGGTGCAGGGAGGATGGCCTATCGGCGCCCTAATCGCGGCCGGACTAACCGCCGTGCTGCTGCCTATTATCGGCTGGCAAGGCTGTTTTGTATTCGCGGCAATTCCGTCGTTAATCATTGCTTTCCTCGCTCGCAAACTCAAAGAGACACCTCAGTTTGAAGCCGGTCGAGAAATAGCGCGATTGCGACAGGCCGGAAAAGAAGCCGAGGCTCGAACTTTCGCTCAAGAGCTGAATATAAGCTACGAAGAGCATCAAGCAGCCGGGTTCGGCGCGGTATTTCGAGGCGAGGCACTTCGGGCTACCCTAGCAATAGGCGGAGCTTTCTTGCTTAATTGGTTCGCAATCCAGGTTTTCGCCGTTCTCGGGACGAGCGTGATCACGAGCGTTCATAATGTCACATTCCAGAATTCGCTAATCGTATTATTGCTGTCGAACGTGATCGGATATTGCGGGTATCTTGTACACGGATTTGTTGGAGATAAAATCGGGAGGCGTAACGCGATCGCAATTGGCTGGATGATCAGCGGATTGGTATTTGCCGGAATGCTGTACGGTCCGAGTAATTTTGGAGTTGTAGTCCTTCTTTACAGTATCGGCCTCTTTTTCCTTATTGGGCCTTACGCAGCTCTGTTGTTCTTTATCGGGGAAAGTTATCCTACCGTGATCCGGGCGACCGGCGGATCTTTGATTAATGCGACCGGGCCAATCGGGGCGATTCTAGCCGGTCTTGGCGCGACAGCGCTCCTGAGTAACGGCAGCAATTGGCAAACCGCTGGCTTCTTCTTCGGCGCTTTGCCCTGTTTCGCCTCAGGGCTCTTGGTGCTGTGCGCCCGACAAGTTAGGCCAGGTGTCTAACTGAGGAGTGGAAGATGTGCGCACTCTGCGGACTACTAGGGACGGAACGTAATTGGTCAAGCTCGATGGCCAGTAGTCTGCCGATGAGGCAACAGCGCTTCTTAAGAATTGCCCAAGCCAATCGGATCCTAGGCTTCTTCCGCTTAACGTTGGAGGACTTTCAGGGAGTTTCTTACGTTTTAAGCAGCCCGACTGGCCGGCGTGAAATCCTTTCGGATTTTGGGCAACTCTGGCCAGTAGCTGAAACTTTGGCCGCCCGTCCGATTGACCCGCTAGATCCAGCCCTCCTGACTTGGCTGAGTTCAATTCCCCGATGACGCCAACAACTTCCGATCTCATCCCACTCATTGTGCTTACCGGATTCTTGGGGAGCGGTAAGACGACACTGTTGCGAAAATTGCTGACCTCCGATCTCGGTGGTGAAACGGCGGTATTGATTAATGAATTGGGAGAAATCGGGATAGATCACCTCCTGGTCGGCGAAATCGCTCCAGACACGGTGCTTCTGAAAAGCGGGTGCGTTTGCTGTTCGATTCGAGGTGATCTCAAAGATGCCGTGGTTCAGCTTTTTTCGAGACGGCAAAAGGAAGAAATCCCGAGATTCCGACGAATTATTTTGGAGACTACCGGTCTTGCAGATCCAGCCCCTATCTTCGCGACGGTACTCGCCGACCCGATGCTACGGCATCACTTCAGCCTAGGCGTGATTATCGCAGTGGTGGATTCATTCAACGCAAGTCTGCATGAGCAGTTGCATCCGGAATGGATGGCCCAAGTTGCTTCTGCGGATCGATTGATTTTGACCAAGACAGACCTCGTCCCGGAACAGGATCACAAAACGCTGCGAAAGCATCTCCGGAAGATTAATCCGACTGCAGTGATCATGGCGAATGTAGAAGTGAAGGAGGGGGATCCCTTACTCCTCAGTGCCGGACTGCATGAAGACAGCCCGGAAATCGAGGCAGAACGATGGGTTCGAAATTTCACGCACCCTATTCGGCTAGAAGATGACCATGCTGATGTCCATAAAGGTCACGCGGATTCCGAACATCCCAATGTCAACTCGTTCTACCTGGTTTTTGATCACCAGATTGATTGGACAGCATTCGGACTATGGCTATCCATGTTGCTGAATCGGCATGGTCGCAGCATTCTCCGGGTGAAAGGAATTCTGAACCTCAGCGGAAGTGCTTATCCGGTAGCTATTCACGGCGTACAACATTTGGTGCACCCACCGGTGCACCTTCCCGCGTGGCCCGACGCAGATCGTCGTTCGAAAATCGTCTTTATTGTTCGAGGGCTCGAACGAGAAAGCATCGAACGATCGCTCAAAGTTTTCTGTAAACATTTAACCTAAGGTTCGTTCCGGTACGACGAATACCATGAATTCATCTGGTCCAATCCTCCAAGCAAGCAATCTGCATAAGCGCTATGGAGCGACAATTGCGCTGGATGAAGTTTCGTTTTCCCTCTACCGAGGTGAGGTGTGCGGGTTGCTGGGCGAAAATGGCGCTGGTAAATCAACTCTGGTCAAAACCCTGAGCGGCATCGTTGTTCCTGACGCGGGTGAGATCATCCTCGACGGACTGGCCTATCGGCCACGTAATATTTTGGATGCCAAGGCGCATGGTTTGTCGACTGGGTTCCAAGAACTAAGTCTCATTCCAACATTATCCGTCGCGGTAAATCTCTTTCTGCCAAAACCAAGGGTAAATGCGCTTCGATTGGTGTCCATGCGTGCCATCGAAGAGGAAGCGGATGCAGTCTTGCATCAGTACGGAATTGCCGGCGTCTCACCCTCTACGCTCGTCAGCGATTTACCATTAGCAACACGCCAACGCATCGAGATAGTCCGGGCAATGCTGGAAAGGCCGAGAGTTTTGCTGCTAGACGAGCCGACTGCCGCCCTTTCTGATCGCGAATGGCTGTTTCGCTTAATTGATACCTTCATTGCTCGCGGCACGTCCATTCTTTATGTCACTCATCGCCTGGACGAGGTACGTCGCCTCTGCCAGCGCTGTGTCATTTTGCGCAATGGGAAGAAGGTCTTAGATGCGACTACCACCGGGATGACCGAGGAAGATGTATTCAGCAAAATGGCGGGACGATCGATAGTGGAGAATTACCCCGTGCGTGAATCGACGGTTAACGATTCGGGACCTCCCGTTCTGGGTGTCTGCAATCTTTCTTCGACCCGGGTGACTGACATCAGTTTTGCAGTGCAGAGGGGTGAGATCCTAGGCGTGGCCGCTCTGGAAGGCCAAGGACAATCGAATTTGTTCAAGGCGCTCGTCGGACTCGCTCCAGTGAAGCAAGGTCATATTGAAGTCGATGGGAAGCGACTTGCGATTAGGTCTCCCCGCGCGGCTCGCAGAGTCGGAATGGTCCTTGTCCCCGAAGAAAGAAAGAGTGAGGGAATATTCAATGATCTGAGCGTGTCCGCTAATATCTCCATTCCCATTATCAACCGGGCGACGACATTTGATTTTATTCGAGGGAAGAGTGAGCGACGGCTGGTGGAGGTGGGGGCGGTCCTGGTTGATCTACACCGCCGTTATCTGCGGCCGAACATCGATGCGCTATCCGGAGGTAATCAGCAAAAAGCAATTCTTGCCCGCTCTCTCTTGGCCAAGCCGAAATGCTTGCTCCTGTTTGATCCAACCCGGGGTGTGGATGTTGGCACCAAGCATAATATCTATCGCGTGATCCGTGCATTTGCCCGAGAAGGCGGTGCGGCTCTCTTTTATTCAACTGAGCTGGACGAACTAGTGCATCTCTGCGACCGCTGCATCGTGATCTACCGGGGCACGATTGTCGCCGAGCTCAAAGCGGAAGAGTTAACCCCACAGTTACTCTTGTCAATAGCCGCCGGACACAAAGGTGACGCCCACGGGGCATTGCTGCCGGATAGTTCAAGTAACGGGGTACCGGTATGAACCAGGCCACCCGCGAGAAAGGCAGACCGCTCCCAAGCAGTGCGTTCGCTGGGCTCCTTTGCTTGGCCATGCTCGCAATATATCTGCTAAAAACGCCATCTGCGATCACGCTGGCCGGAATCACCGATCTCTTAAATAACACGGTTGTGCTTGCGCTGGCGGCTAGTGGTCTCACCCTAGTTATTTTGGCCGCTGAGTTGGATCTTTCGTCGGTAGGCGTGATTGCGGTCAGTAATGTAATCGTCGCAACGCTCAGCACAAAATTGCCCTCCGGAGCCTTCATTAGCTTGACTCTGGTGTGTCTAGTGGGATTGACAGCCGGTCTAGTAAACGGTTGGTTAGTCGCGTTTCTTGAATTGCAATCATTGGCTTGTACCCTCGGTACGATGATCGTTTGCCAAGGAATCGCGCTGCTGATCTTGGAAGCGCCTGGTGGTGAGGTGGACGGCTTTATCATGAACCGTCTGACCGATACGGTTTTTGGTGTTATTCCGGCCGCGGGGCTAATCTTAGGGCTGGTTGTTACCGGATGGCTTCTATTCCGGCGGACGAGGCTTGGCATCGCGATCTACGCAGTGGGAACGGATTCGGTCGCATCGCGCCTCACCGGCCTTAATGTTAAGGGAACGAAGCTAATTGTTTTCGCCTTGGCCGGCGCCGCCTACGGGCTGGCTGGCTACATGCTAAGCGCTCAAACCGGAACCGGGGATCCGCGGGTTAGTAATTCATTTTTGCTCTATGTGTTTGCGGCGGTAGCTATCGGCGGAACCTCTCTGGGGGGTGGCCGCGGAGGTATAATCGGGAGCGTGGTAGGCGCCGGAATATTAACGGTGATGCAGAAACTGCTATTCGCCCTGGGTGTTGCTGAGTTTTACACGAATATCTTCAACGGAGTGATCATGGTCGTCGCTATTTTGTTCGGAAATTTGTCGGCAATTGTGGCTTTACGGCAAAGAGTGATAACTGGCAGACACAAAAATAGCCAATACGCGCGGCAGTAGGTCTCGAAATGGATAGCGAGTCAAGATCAGTCAATCCCGGAGTAGTCGCTTTGAAGCCGGAAACCATAACCGCCTTCCTGGTGTTGCTGAGCGCCGTGCTCATGATGCTGGTAATGAAATTATTGAATCCGACGTTCGGTTCGATCGAGCAAATAGCAGCGATTCTCACTACCTCAATATTCCTGGTGGTAGCGTCGTATGGCCAAGGATTGGTAATTCTTCTTGGCGGGATCGATCTCTCCATTGGTGTAGTCATGAGCATTGCCGGAATGATGATTGCCGGACTAACTAACGGATCCAATGAGGCATTGATCTGGGCGCTTCCGGTCACTCTACTCAGTTGCATCGCAATTGGACTGGTAAACGGATTGGGAGTGGCTTTTCTGAAGATTCCGCCATTCATAATGACCCTGGCTGTAGGAACTGCGTTTTTTGGAGTAGCGCTCGGAATGACGGCCGGTAGTTCTCAAAGGACCGTAGCGCCGGCGCTGCAGGTGTTGATGAGCGCCCGGATCTCTGGAATTCCGATTCCAATCGTATTGATCTGCGGCTTTTTGATCGCGGGTTCGCTGTTGCAGGGCCGGACCGCCACAGGTCGAAAGCTTTATGCGATTGGAAGCAGTATAGCGGCGGCCCGAGTAGTCGGGTTGCCGATCGAGGCGCTCACGGTGGCCGCCTACGCAATGAGCGGTCTGTGTGCCAGCTTCGCGGGGATGCTTTTGGCCGGCTACTCATCTAGTGCAACGCTGGACATGGGCGACCCGTTTCTCATGCCTACCATTGCAGCTGTGGTAATCGGCGGTGCGCGTGTGACTGGGGGAAAAGGGCTTTATTTTGGGACATTCGCCGGTGCAATTTTTCTCAGCTCACTATCAACCATTATTACGGTACTGAGTCTGTCACAGGGATGGAGAAATATCATTCAAGGAGGAATTATCATCATCGCATTAATCCTACAAACTAAACAATGGTACCTATTTAGTATGGTGAATCGCCGACTAACTGGAAAGCGGCCGCTATACAGTGTTCTACCCCAAAATTCGGAGTCCCAATTATGAGAAGGTTTCAATGGTGTTTGACGGTGGCTGTGGTGTTCACGCTGATTTCGTCGGACAATCGGCTCTATGGTCAGGGCGACCAGAAGTACAAAGTGTTCCTAGACATGAGTTATAGCGGCAATACCTGGCAGGCGGCCGCCGCGAATGGTATTAAGGCGTTAGCGGCGACTCCGCCGTACGACAAGACGATCGAGTTTAAGACCATCATCTCCGGGACCGATGTGCAGAAGCAAATATCAGATATTCAAAGCATGGTCGCAGCCGGCGCCAAGGCGATTATACTCTATCCGCTCTCGCCGACAGCACTAAACCGGGTGATTCAACAGGCGTGCAACAAGGGCGTACTCGTCTTTACCTACGACTCCACGGTGACCGAACCATTGGCCTACAATGTTAGTAACATCACGGCTCGTTACGGCTCGAACACGGCCCAATGGATGGTCAACAAGTTAGGCGGGAAGGGTGAAATTATTTTCAACCATGGGGTTGCAGGAACGGCTGTAACCAAGACGTATGATGAACAGGCCTACGCAATCTTTAGAAAGTATCCTGGGATCAAGATTGTTGGGGATTTCTATGGCAACTGGAACGATGCCACGTCACAAGAGGAAGTGTCGAAGATCCTTGCGGCGCACCCGAATGTTGATGGAATTTGGACCGTGGATGGTACCTATGGATCGCTGCAGGCCGTGATAAAGAATCGGCCTGATCGGCTCGTGGTAATCGCGGGTCAATCGAATAATGGGTACCGATTGATGATGGCAGATCCGGCACTTCAGCCAAAAGGCCTTCAAGGCATATCGTCGAGTGCAGGCCCTGCGGTTGGCGGATATGCCTTTAAAGTGATGATGGAAGTTTTGTTAGGTAAAAAGAAACTTACTGGCCACAATGTCGAGTATCCGCTGCCATGGGTGGAAGCAAAGGATGTGAAGGTCTGTTCAGGCGACCGATTCGAAAACGGGTGTAACGTGTTTCCTGAGGGTAAGGTGCCGCCATTATTTCTTGATACCTCCCTCGATCCGAAGTTTCTTCCCGAGCTGAGTCTAGATGCGGTTCAGACTGGTAACCCGACGCCCGGAGCAACAATTCAGCCGCTGCCCGAGCCGAAGTACGCGGAGAATCTTCCGGGAATTAATTGCCAGGAATGTAAGGCACCGGCGGATGCTCTTGAGCCCAATCTCGTTGCGCCGATTCCGGTTCCGAAATGATCGGCGGGGCTTGGTTTAAGTAACGCTTGAAGAACTCGCGATGGATGGCTGGACCTAGGTGTGAGCGTTCGTGAGAGTTGGAGACCACCCCGCGAGTTTGGTCTGAGGATGAAGGGTCAACCGCAGAGATAACACGAGATCATGGTGATAACAGCAGTTCGCGAGAAAACAGTTCCGATCGCCTCGCGGATAGCAAACGCTTACATTGACTTTTCCGAGATGACCTGTTCGATGGTGGCGGTTGTCA
>Ga0070708_100004808_pt1 | contig 10652 bp, 10 predicted proteins | sample KBSK5503metaG_FD_65469 | JGI IMG/M metagenome (GOLD analysis project Ga0070708, IMG submission 65469) | Corn, switchgrass and miscanthus rhizosphere microbial communities from Kellogg Biological Station, Michigan, USA - KBS K5-50-3 metaG | ecosystem: Host-associated > Plants > Roots >... | reverse complement strand
CGTTGGGACGTCTTCGTGACGCCCGGCTTACCCATCGTCACTCGCGACAAGCCTCCTGGCGTGCGCGAGACATTTTTTCAGGCGACGGCGTCAACCCTGATCTATGGCGTGCGGGACGCCGTCCTGGTGGATGCCTTCATGACGGTCGCGCAGGCTAACGCTCTCGCAGATTGGGTTGCAACACACCGCAAGAATCTGACAACGATCTACATCACACATGGTCATGGTGACCATTGGTTTGGCCTCGGCACGCTTCTCGAGCGATTCCCGAATGCGAAGGCGGTCGCGACGCCCGACGCTGTGAATGTGATGCGCGGGAATGCCTCGCCGGAAGCGCTCGAGGGAGCGTGGAAGGCAGGATTCCCAGGCCAAATTCCTGGCAAGCTCGTGATGGCGGAAGAGCTGAACGGCAATGTCATTGATTTGGAAGGGCATGAATTGGTCGCCGTGGAACTAGGTCACACCGACACGGACTACACGACCTGTTTGAACGTCCCTTCCATCGGATTGGTGGTTGCCGGTGATGCTGCCTACAATGACGTCCACCTCTACCTCGCAGAATCAAATCCGCAGACACGATGGGAGTGGATCGCCGCGCTGGACAAAATTGAAGCGCTGAAGCCGCGCGCAGTCGTCGCTTCACACAAGCGACCGGAGAATCGGGACGATCCCAAGATCATCGAAGAGACGCGACAATACATCCGCGATTTCGACCGCTTGGCGGAAACAACGACAACCGCTCAGGAACTTTACGACAGGATGCTGGAGCTCTATCCGAACCGGGTCAATCCCGGGTGGGCGCTGTGGAGTTCAGCACGCGCAGTCAAGCATTGAGTCCGGAGTCTCTTTGCAAACACGCGGCGGCATTCCTATCTTCCGATTCCCAATCGGCAGTCTTCTGAGCAAAGGTCGTGACCGAGCAGAAACGATGTTCGTGGGTTAACGTCGACAACGCCCTCATGCGCGAGTATCACGATCGCGAATGGGGTGTGCCGGTCCATAACGATCGCAAACATTTCGAGTTCCTCATTCTCGAAGCAGCACAGGCAGGATTGAACTGGACGATGGTGCTCAACAAGCGGGAGGGCTACCGCCGCGCATTCAGCCAGTTCGATCCCGAGAAAGTTGCGCGATTCACCAAGGCGCGAATCGACAAGCTGGTTGCCGATCCCGGAATCATCCGCAACCGGTTGAAGATCGAATCAGCCGTCAAGAACGCGCGCGCGCTGCTCGCGGTGCAGGAGGAATTCGGAAGCTTCGACAAGTACAGCTGGCGCTTCGTCGATGGAAAGCCGCGGCAAAATCGCTGGAAAACGCTGCGGCAGATTCCCCCCACGACAGCAGAGTCCGACAAATTCAGCCGCGATCTAAAACAGCGCGGCTTCACCTTCGTCGGACCCACCGTGATCTACGCCCACATGCAGGCGGTTGGCATGGTCAACGATCACCTGGTCGACTGCTTTCGCTATCGCACCCTCAGGGAGGACAGCGCCTGACGTAAACGCGATTCAGGCTCGGGCGCAATGTTCCCTTCGCTTTGGGGACAGCCGTAACTCTTCTGTGGTATTGCGAGAACCTGGCGAACGCAGTCCTTCTTGCGTATCCGCAGCAACCCGGACGCGACGCAGCGAGTCTAGCACGAGCGAGCTCACCGCCTAGATTGCCTGAACTAGCAGAGCGGTTCTGAGCAAACATCGGTGGAGCCGCAGCGATCAACGCTCCGCCAATGACCGTCGCAAACCAAGGGGAGGGGCTGTGAAGATCATCGTTATCGGCGGGACCGGACTCATCGGATCGAAAGTCGTGACGAAGCTGCGGAACTCCGGCTTCGAAGCAGTTGCGGCCTCACGCACATCGGGTATCGATACCATGACTGGCCGCGGACTCGCCGACGTCCTCGCAGGAGCATCGGTGGTCATAGATGTCTCCAATCCTCCAACCTTTGATGGCGCTGCTGCACTGGAGTTTTTCGAGACGTCGACCACCAACCTACTCGAGGCCGAAGCGGCGGCAGGCGTGCGGCATCACGTCGCGCTGTCGGTCGTCGGCACCGAGCGACTTTCCGAAAGCGGCTACATGCGCGCGAAGTTCGCCCAGGAGAAGCTGATCAAAGACAATTCGATTCCGTACTCCATTGTACATGCGACACAGTTCTTCGAGTCCATTCAGAAGCTAGCCGGGCTAGCGACTGACGGGGCTACAGTACATGTGCCGCCAGTGTTGGTTCAGCCGATCGCCGGCGACGACGTCGCGAGCATGCTGAGCAACGTCAGCATCGGCGCTCCACTAAACGGTACTATTGAAGTGGCCGGCCCCGAACAGTTCCACGCGGTTGACCTGGCGCGACGCCGGCTGATGGCACGCCACGATTCACGCGAAGTCATCGCTGACCCTCAGGCTCGGTTCTTCGGCGCTCAGGTCGACGAGCGCTCGCTTCTACCCGGCCCTGACGCGCGCCTCGCGTCGACACGCTTCGAAGCTTGGCTCGCCCGTTCCGTCGAGCGAGCCTACGCGACGCTGAGACCGCCAGAAGGGGGAAGGGGGAAGGGGGAAGAGGGAAGAGGGATTGAGGCGGACGCAGGTTTGTGAGTTAGCCGCCAATCGCCTTGCACTTTTCTGCGACTGCCGTTCCTCTTCCCTCTTCCCTCTTCCCTCTTCCCGCCTCCCGCCTCCCTCTCACCCCGTCACCACCTGCGGCCGGCGCGTAGCGTGCTCGACGGCCCACGCGAGTGCATAGTCGGCGACCTCCTCCCAGCCCTTCTGTGCAGGCATGAGATGCGAGCGTCCCGGGAATTCCTTGATTTCCGTGATCGTGTTCGACTTGTAATGCTTGGCGTTCGAGCGTTGGATCGCGGGCGGCATCAGGTGATCTTCGCCCCCCGAAATGAAGAGAAGGGGTGCGCGAGCGTCGTTATGGTAGTCGACTGCTACGTCCTGGGGGCCGGGGATGAAATTCGCGAGTACGCTGTCCCAAAAAATGCCGCCCGACGCCGGAACGTAATATCGGTCGTAGGCTGCGCGCGCGTCCGCTTCGTCAAAAGTGTTAGTGAAGATGTAGCGCCATTGCTCGTATGTTAGCGGCACCGCCCGGTGACGATTCGCGGGATTCTTCAGAACCGGGAACGACGCTTTGAGCTGAGATAGCGGCGTGACGCGCACGCCTTCAGTGGGTGCGGAGTCGATCACCACTCCCACCGCTCCATAGCCACGATCGAGCAGCAGCTGAACAAATGCTCCACCCGCCGAATGACCCATGAGGATCGGCGGCTCCTCGAGTCCCCCGACGACGGTTTCAAGTCGCGTCATGATCGCGGGAACGGTCAGGCGTTCGATTGGCGACGGATCGCGGTTGAGTGCTTCGACCTCGACCTCGAAACCTGGATATGCTGGAGCGAGCACACGATAGCCCTGGGCTTCGTAACGTTTGATCCAATTTTCCCAGCTTCTCGGCGTCACCCAGAAGCCGTGAACCAACACAATGGTGTCGGGACTTTTCGATGGTGTGGACATTGTGTGCCTCCTTGAGGGGTAAGGATCGATACAGAACAGCGTCGGCTACGACGCAGTCGCGGTCACGACCTGGTGGCTGAGCCAGTCTTCGAATCTGGTCTCGCCGAGGGTGGCGTTCTCGTCGGCCACGAGCGTGCGTTCTTCAAGCTTCGCTCCGTAGTAACGCGCGTTTGGATCTGCGATCACTGAACGTGGATCGTCACGCGCAGCGAGGTATCGGCGGACGAGCTCGTCCAGGCGAAACTTCTCGGGGCCCGCTACTTCGACGATGCCGTTCAATGGCGCGCTAACGGCGACCTTGGCGACCTCAGTCGCGACATCCTCGGCTGCCATAGGCTGAATCAGCACAGGTGCGAGTCGCACCGCGTTGCCGACAGTCGCACCATCGGCGATACCCTTAATGAACTCGAAGAACTGCGTCGAGTGGACGATCGAATACGGAATGGAGGATTGCTCGATCAGTTTTTCCTGGGCGATCTTGGCGCGCATGTATCCGCTTTCGGACATGCGGTCCGCGCCTACGACGGAGAGCGCGACGTGATGCCGCACGCCGGCCACCGCTTCGGCCTCGAGCAGGTTGGTGGTCGATGTCTCGAAGAAGTTGAGCACCGCCGCGTCCTCGAACGACGGCGAGTTCGAGACGTCGACGACCACGTCAGCGCCTTTCAGCGCTTGTGCCAACCCTTCACCGGTGAGAGTGTTGACGCCTGTGTTGGGGGATGCGGGTACCGCTTCATGGCCCTGCGCAGCCAGCTTGCTGACAACCTTCGACCCGATCAACCCGCTTCCGCCAATGATTACGATTTTCATGGTGATTCCTCGCAATGGATGTTTCCTCGCACGTTGGAATGAGCGAGTAGTGCACTGGCCCGGCTTGAGCAGAACGATGCGATAGCCGTCGCCCGACGGCATTACCCGTTCGAGGAATCTTGACGTTCCACAAGATGTCCAAAACAAGGCTCGCCGTGCGTCATAGGGTGTCGGTCGAGTTTTGCCGGTTGAACCCACACGGAGAAAACATGCCCAAGTACCTATGTATGCAGCGAACTCTGCCAGGCGGTGACGCGCGGAAACCATCTCCCGCAGAAATGCAGGAGATGTACTCGCAGTTCCGCGCCTGGCAGGAAAAGTTCCAGGAAAACCTCGTCGACATGGGAGGGAGGCTTGGAGCTGGAAGGCTCGTCACGGAGTCCGCGGCGGACGGGCCGTTTGTAGAGGTCAAGGAGCTGGTCGGCGGTTACATGATCGTCTCGGCGCAAAGCCTGGACGAGGCAATCACCGTCGCTCGCGGCTGCCCGGGACTGGTACGCCCTGGGTCAGGCGTTGAAGTCATCGAGATCCGAACGCCTTGAGCGCACCGCAGCTGGTCGAGCATTTCTTTCGGCACGAGTACGGACGGCTGGTCGCCATACTCTGCCGCCGTGTGGGAGAGCAGCATATCGAGGCCGTCGAGGACGCCGTTCAGTCCGCCTTGATGGCCGCACTCGAGTCATGGACAGTCTCGGGCCCGCCAGACAATCCCTCCGCTTGGCTGTTCCGCGTGGCGTACAATGATCTCGTAGGAACGCTACGCCGGGGACTGCGCCGGCGTCGCCTCCTCGAGCAGTACTCCGGGGACCCAATCGATTCTGGCGAAATGGGACCGGAATTCCTCGCCGCCGAGGACGTGCAAGATGACCTGTTGCGGATGCTTTTTGTTTGCTGCGATCCGGCGATCCCCGAACGATCGCAGCTGGTGCTGGCGCTCAAGAGCCTCTGCGGCTTCGACATTCGGGAGATCGCGCTTCGCCTTTTCATCAGTGAAGGGAACGTGTACAAACTCCTCACTCGGGCACGAAGTCGCCTGCGAAAATTTCCGCCACGCACCGACTGGCCGGGTGGAGCGAAATGGTCACCCCGACTCCCCGCCGTACATAAGATCCTTTACCTGTTGTTCACTGAGGGCTACCTCTCTTCACACAGCGCGAGCGCCATCCGACGGGAGCTTTGCGACGAAGCCATCCGGCTGGCTACCATCCTGGCGGAGCATCCGACTGGCCAGACCACGGAGACTTTTGCACTCCTGGCTCTCATGCATCTGCACGCAGCGCGCATGACCGCTCGGCAGGACGGATCCGGTGGTTTGATTTTGCTCGAGGAACAGGACCGGGATCTTTGGGATCGGAATGAAATTCATGTTGGGTTGGCGTGGCTGGCCCGATCCGCCCAGGGTGATGTCTTCTCCCGATATCACGCGGAAGCCGGAATCGCGGCGGAGCACTGCCTCGCCCCTTCACTTAAGGAAACGAGGTGGGAAAAAGTAGTGGAGTTTTACACGCTGCTCGAGCGGATCGCGTCCTCACCGATACATAAGCTGAATCGTGCTGTCGCGGTTGCGGAGTGGAAAGGTCCCGCGGCAGGACTCGCCGTTCTCGACGGATTCGAACCCCCCGCGTGGCTAGCCGGTTCGTATATATGGTCAGCAGTACTTGCTGATTTGCATCGGCGTTGTGGAAACGCCGATTCGGCGAACCGGTACCAGGTACTAGCCTTGAACGCCGCTCCGACTCCGGCGGTGAAACAGCTGCTGCAGCGCCGATCGCAGCAATCAAGACCCTGGTAACTCGATCAGCGCTATGTCGGAGTTCTCTCGCACGCGCTCGAACACGATTTGCCTGCCGTCAGGCGAGATGTCAAAGCGCTGCACCGACTCTCCCGGTAAAGGGGAGAGAACCGCCGCGGTGATGGACGGAACCTAGCCGAGCTGTCACGGTCATCGTAGGTTCGGCTAGAACAGCCGGCAGGGAAATCGCGCGCACGCGCCGAATGACGCGACGGGTCGCAGGCGGTCCGTCTTCTCCCAGGGGGTGCAATATGATGTTTTCAGCATGGCTTCGCCCGCATCGAGTCCTGATAGCTGTAGTGGCCGTCGCTATCGGAGCGCTCGCATGCAAAGACACGACGACACCGAAACAGTTGTCAACCGCGGGAATCACTGAGCCGCGCTTCACCGCCTCAGTTGGATTTACCAGCACACCGATCGGACGCGGCAACCTCGGCACGTTTAGCGTTCATTCCAACGCGGATGGTTATAAGGCCGAGCTCAAGTCGCACGATAACACCGACATCGCAGACGCGAACATAACCATAACACCCGGTGGACATTCAGGTTGGCACTCACATCCCGGTCCCGTGATTGTCGTCGTAAAAACCGGAACGGTCACGTTCTACCATGGGAACGATCCTACCTGCACCGGCACGGTTCATCCCGCCGGTACCGCATTCATTGAGGAAGGCGGGGATGTGGGGATCGCGCGCAACGAAGGAGCGGTGGAAGTGAACAACGTGGTGACCTTCTTCGTGCCCGCGGGTAGTCCAACGCGTATTGATGCGGCAAATCCCGGAAATTGTCCGTTTTAACCAGATCTTAGATACAAGGCGGATTCTGCGGCAGCGCGAAGCTAGAGAAGCCCCGCGACCGGATCACCGGTCACGGGGCTTTAGTTGTGAAATGCTTGGCTATTTGCTGGAGAGCTGGTAGGCTACGTCGTATTGCGACACCGCCTGTGAGCTGCCGTTCGCAAGAGATGGTGTGCCATCACTTCCAGCATACCTGTTCAAACCTTCGTCCGGTTTGATTGATCCAATTGCAGGGGCCATCTGCTGCCCACCACCCTGCTCTGGAGCTCCAATGCCGCAACCAACTCGAATCCGTTCTGGACATTCCACCCGACGATTTTCGCCCGCGTTTTGCCTGCTGCTGTTGGCAACCTTTTCGTCTGCTGCGGTCGCACAGACCGCTGACCAGGGGACGTGGCGGATCTATTATGAGCCGTCACGCGAGCGCGTCCAGCTCAGTTTCGAGCATTATGAGAACGGAAGCCGTCGGCACGGATCGACGTCCTTCGGCGTGCGCCCCACAGAATTGCGCGGTCTGCCGCTGTCGCAGCTCTCCGCCTACAGCGGGCCGGTCAAGTTTCAGTTGGTGCGGGACGCCGGCACCTTCAACTTCGAGGGCGAGTTGCGCGATGGCCACGGGACCGGCTTCTACACCTTCTCGCCGGATCCGCGGTTCCCACAGCAGCTGGCGTCACGCGGTTACGAGCGCCCCACCAGCGACCAACAATTCTGGCTTGGGCTGCACGACGTGGGTTACGCGATGCTCGACGAGCTGCGCACGGAAGGATACGACCGCCCGTCCGTCGATCAGCTCGTCGTCATGGGGATGCACGGTGCCAACCTCGATTACATGAAGTCACTCAGTAGCGCTGGATATCGCGTCGGCAACACCCATCGGCTCGTCACTCTTCGTGACCACGGAGTGTCCCGCGAGTTCATCGGCGGTCTCACCGACGCGGGATACAAAAATCTTTCGCTCGACGATCTCCAGGAGCTGCGTGACCACGGCGTGACGCCGGATTTCATTGCGTCGCTTCGGCGATTCGGTTTTACTGATTTGACCACGGGACAGCTGCTCGAGGCGCGGGACCACGGAGTCACAGAATCCTTCGTCGAGGATTTCCGGGATCTGGGCTATACCGATCTCAGTCTCCGTGACTTCGTCAGGATGCGGGATCACGGAGTCACGCCCGGTTTTGCGCGGGGCCTGCGCTCATCCAATGGGCGACTCTTGAGCGTCGAGGAGCTAATTCGTCGCCGGGACCGCGGCGATTACTAGTCCTGCTTCCCGCTTCCCGCTTCCCTCTTCCCGCTTCCCTCTTACCGGACACCCGCCCACGCATCGCTCTTATTCCTCCTTCGTCTTTCCACTGTTTCTGCTCGCCACAGGAGCCACCGCTCAGAACGACGATCGCGCCGAGCGCTGGCGCGACAACTGTGAGCGTGGCTGGAACGATGACCGTGCGCGGTTTTGTGAACTGCGCACCTACACGATTTCGCCGGCGACGAGAATCTCGGTCGACGGCGGATCCAATGGCGGAGTGGCGTTCATCGGCGAGAACCGCCGCGATGTCAGGATTGTTGCGCGAGTGCGGGCGAGTGCCGATGACGATGCAACGGCAAAGGAGATCGCCCGTCAGATTCGCATCATCACCGACGGCGGACAGATCCGCTCCGAAGGTCCTTCGCAGCGCAATCACAACTCGTGGTCGGTGAGCTACGACGTTTACGTCCCGAGCCAGGAAAACCTCGAAGCGAATACAGAAAACGGTGGGATCTCGGCCGAGGATATTCGCGGGGAGATGAACTTCGAGGCGACGAATGGCGGCATTCGTCTCTCTGAGGTTGGCGGGAACGTGCGAGCGCGGACGACTAATGGCGGCGTGTTGGCGACTCTTTCCGGAACGACCTGGCAGGGCCAAGGTCTGGATCTGCAGACGACGAACGGAGGCGCGACGGTGTATGTGCCGCGCGGCTACAACGCGTTGCTGGAGACTGGCACGACCAACGGCGGGATGCGCGTCGACTTTCCCATCACGGTGCGTGGCTCGCTCAGCCGGCACATATCAACGCAGCTGGGATCCGGTGGACCGGTTGTACGTATTATCACGACGAATGGAGGAGTGCACATCGCGGAGCGCTGAGACCGTGGCACGTGGACTCGTGGAGATTCTAGGAGAGTAGGCACTCGTGTCGATTTTCACTGATCCCATTCGACGCGGTAATAGATTCCTTTACGAGGTCCAGGATGAGCAAGCTGAAATTCAGCGTCACGATGTCGCTTGACGGTTACGTCGCCGGTCCGAACCAGAGCCTCAAGGAGCCGCTCGGTGTGGGGGGCGAGGCGTTGCACGACTGGGCGGTCAATCTCGCCGCATTCAAAGAGGTGCATGGCAAGACGGGAGGCGCGGTCAACGCGAGCTCGGCGATTATGTATGAGATGTTCGAGAATGTCGGCGCAGTTATCATGGGCCGAAACATGTTCGGCGGCGGGCCCGGTCCATGGACGGGTGATTGGAAAGGCTGGTGGGGTGAGAATCCGCCGTACCACATGCCGGTGTTTGTGCTGACGCATCACCCGCGCGAGCCTCGTCCGATGCTCGGCGGGACGACGTTTCACTTCGTCACCGATGGAATCGAGTCCGCACTGAGCCAGGCCAGGCGAGCGGCGGCAGGCAAGGATGTCCTGATCGGCGGCGGCGCCAAAACAGTTCAGCAATTTCTCGCCGCAGGGTTGGTCGATGAAGTCAACATTTCGATGGTGCCGCTGTTCCTCGGCGCCGGCGAGCGCCTGTTCGACAATCTCGGGGACTCGCCGCCGCGGCTCGAGCAGATACGAGTGGTCGAGGCGCCGGGCGTCGTTCACGTCAGGTATCGCGTCGCGCGCTGAGGTCTGGGAAAGATAAATTAGCGGCACGATGGAAGACCTCACCACCGGACCGCTCACCAGACATCTGTTGAAGACCACGAGCTTCATGCTCGTGACGATGATCTTCCAGACGCTGTATTTCCTGATCGACCTCTACTGGGTCGGCAGGCTCGGCACGCACGCGGTCGCCGCTGTTGGAATCGCCGGCAACTTCACCTTTATCGTGCTCGCCCTGACGCAGATGCTCGGCGTCGGCACGACGACCGTCGTGTCGCACGCGGTTGGAAGAAAGAACCGCGATGAAGCGGAGCTGATGTTCAATCAGGCGCAGGTGCTGGCGGTCGTCACAGGAATTGCTTTTCTGATTGTGGGAATGCTGGTGCGACTTCCGTACACCCGCGCGATGAGCGCCGATGCCGAAACGGCCGCGCTCGCGCAGCAATATCTTCTGTGGTTCATTCCGGCGATGGCGCTGCAGTTCCTGATGGTCGCGGCGGGCGCCGCTCTGCGGGCGGTCGGAAACTTCAAGGCCGGTATGGTTGTCTCGACCGGCTCCGTACTCACCAACATGGTGCTGGCGCCGTTTCTTATTTTCGGTTGGGTAACGGGCCACGCGTTTGGCGTTGCCGGCGCGGCGATGGCGTCTCTCGTCGCGGTCGTGGTCGCCGTCATATGGTTCGCCACGTACTTCCTGCCCAAGGATTCGTACCTTCGATTCGTGCGCGCCGATCTGAAGCCACGACTCGCGCTGTGGCGGAAGATGCTAAGCATCGGACTGCCTGCCGGTTTCGAATTCGCGATGATGGGAGTGTACCTGGTGGTCGTCTACGCTCTTGCGCGACCGTTTGGCGCGGCGGCGCAGGCAGGCTTTGGAATCGGACAGCGCGTGATTCAG
>Ga0070708_100004807_pt1 | contig 10656 bp, 5 predicted proteins | sample KBSK5503metaG_FD_65469 | JGI IMG/M metagenome (GOLD analysis project Ga0070708, IMG submission 65469) | Corn, switchgrass and miscanthus rhizosphere microbial communities from Kellogg Biological Station, Michigan, USA - KBS K5-50-3 metaG | ecosystem: Host-associated > Plants > Roots >... | reverse complement strand
GTGCCTCCAGTCGCAGTGTAAACCGTATCCCTGCCGTTGATGCGGACACGATACGCGACGACGAGCCGCTCGTTGTTGAGCGCGAGCGGACGCACCAGCGCGATCCACAGCAGAGACGGGTCGGCATAATAGTCGACGCCTTCACGCAGGTACTCATAGACTTGCCCGCGACGGGAGCGCGGATTGCCGATCAGGCGGAACTGCGGACCGTTTGGATTGGGCGGTTGGCCACCGATCAACAAGCGGTAGAGAAAGATCTTGGTTGGCCGCAGGGTATCGGGGAGAGAAGCGGCGAGCGTCGCCATTTTTCGCGTGTCGAGAATGTCGACATTCGGGTACGCGGCGCCAAAGAGCTTGGGGTTGATCGTGAAAAAGAATCGACGCGACTCGAACTGATAGTCCTCGATCTTTCGGTCGATCGCCTGAAGCGTTCGGTCGCCGACTGTGAACACCCGATCGCGAACGATGTTGCCCTTCTGCTGCGCGAGAATTGTCTTCACGCGCATCGAGCCGATCTTCGTAATCGCCTGGATTCCGTAATTGCCGCTCGCGATTCCGGCGGTGATGTAGCGGGACGCTGGCGGCTGGAAGGTCACGTTCCCGATCTCCAGCCTTTGCACCAATTCGCTGGGCTTCCCCTCGTAGTAGATCGAGATGTTATTCGACGCGTCGAACTCGCGCTGGGTGTCGTAGTCCAGGTTGACATGCACCCTGTCGGCGACGATGCCGCCGGATTTGGCGGCGAACTGAAAGTCGACTTGCGGCTCGAAGAAATTGCGGCAGTCGGCGACCGGATCGAAGAAGAACGTCGATGAACAGAGAGCGCTCTGATTTTTTTCGCCTCGAAACTCGAGTCGTCCGTCGATCTGAAGCCCGAGATCGGCGTATTCCCCGAGGATCGGCACGCGCTTGGGCGGGACGGTGGGCTTCGGTTTCGGCGGCAGCTCACCGGGATACGCCGGCGCGGGCGTCGAAGTGGCGAAGTTGTTGGTCGCGATCTCGCCCCACACTGCCTGCATGATCGCGCGCATGTTCTGCTGGAATGCCGTCGCGCGCGCCGCCTCGATCTGTGCCTGAGCTTGACGGAACGACTCGCGCTCACCCTGTGAGAGAACGGACGGAAGTTTCAATGGGAGCGTGTCGCGTCCGAGCCTCAACCGGAGCGCGGGGGTTCCGGGTGTGCCGCTGGGCGGAGTGACGGGCGGCGCTGGAGTAATCTTGCGCGTCGTATCGCTCGGGTCCTGCCCGCGCGCCGTTTGACCCGCCGCACCGAGCAATACAATCGCGGCAAACACGACCGCGGCGCAGCGTGAGCGCCGCTCCGCCGAACGCGCGGAACTCGTTGTCTGCGTGTCGCTTACCCACAGGCGGAGGGTATATTTCACTCCGTGAAGATACTGCACCGCTACGTTCTAGAGGAACACGTCGGTCCGCTGACGTTCGCCCTTACGGCGCTCACTTCGATCCTGCTGTTGCAGTACATCGGAAAGCATTTTGGGGAGCTGGTCGGCAAGGGCTTGCCGACGCTCGTCATTGCCGAATTCTTCGGGTTGTCCGTGCCGCTCACTGTGGCCCTCACCCTGCCCATGGCTGTTCTAGTCGCCACGCTTTACGCGTTCAGCCGTCTGGCCGCTGAAAATGAGATCACGGCCATCAAGGCCAGTGGGGTCAGCATCGTAAGCGTGTTGAAGCCCGTGCTGTGGGCGGCACTCGGCGTGACGGTCGTGATGATCGGGTTCAACGATCAGATCCTTCCCAGATCGAATCATCGGCTGGCTGTCCTTCAGCGCGACATCGCCCAGAAGAAGCCGACGTTCGGGCTGCGTGAGCAGGTGATCAACGAAGTGAGTCCCGGAAAGTTCTACCTCCGCGCGGGGCATCTCGACGAAGCGACAAATCTGATGCGAGAAGTGGTCATCTACGACATGGGAGACCCGACGCGTCACCGTACGATCTACGCTGACAGCGGCAACATGGGGATGACCAAGGGGATGACCGACCTCGAGCTGACGCTCTACCACGGCAACATCCAGGACGTTCCGACGGCGAACCCGGACGAGCTACGGCGCGTGTTTTTCGACTCGACTCGCGTGCGCATGCGCGGAGTGGGTAACCAGTTTCAGAAAACCACCGCCGATTCCTACAAGAGCGACCGCGAGATGACCGTGTGCGAGATGCAGGCCGCACAAGACAGGGCGCGCCGCGATCACGCGGATGCTCGCAGTGCTTTCGAGAATCGGCTCGCCGCGCTCAAGAAAACGAAAGCGAAGCTGAGCACAGACGTGCTCGACACCGACACCAGTGAACCCTGGGACATCGGGCTCGGCCGCTTGTATTGCAATGCTCTCGCACTCCTCAAGCCCAAGGAGGCAAAAGCTCAGGGTGTATCAACGACCCCGAAAGCAAACGTGAAGCAAAGCGCATCTTCGACGTCGCGGAGCGCCTCCTCGACTCTGGCCGTTTCTCCGCCGACGACGAGACAGGGCGCCGCGGTAACTCTTCCACCGCCAACTTCCAGGGGACTAACACCAGCGACTCCCAACCCCAATAACACGGTGATACAGGGACCGGCGCCCAACTCGGCCGATCTAGCCGCTGTCGAAGTGTTGAGGATCAGGCTTCAGGATACCGCGACACTCATGAACTCTTACGGGGTCGAGATCCATAAGAAGTTCGCGCTCGCCGTTGCCTGCTTTGTGTTCGTCCTCCTGGGCGCACCAATCGCTTTGCGGTTTCCGCGCGGTGGCGTAGGTCTCACGATCGGCGTCAGTCTGTTCGTGTTCGCCCTCTACTACGTGTGCCTGATCGCCGGCGAGTCGATCGCCAAGCGAGGGCTCATGCCGGCCGTGGTATCGATGTGGATGGCGAACGTGATCTTCTCGCTGGTAGCGCTTTGGATGCTGATGAAGATGGGTCAAGAGGGCACGACCTCCCGCGGTGGCGATATGAGAGAGATGATCGGCGGGATCAAGGGATCGATCCGGGCGAAGCTCGCGTGGAAGAAGCGCCGGGAAGCACGCGCGAGACTCGCCGCTTGAAGAGAATGGTGCGGGCGCTCGATCGCTACGTGTTCATCGAGTTCTGGAACATCTTCGTGGCGACGGCGCTCGGCTTTCCGATCCTGCTCATCATCATCGACCTCACGGACAACCTGGACAAGTACCTTGGCCAGCACTTGTCGGTCGGGCGCATCGCGCTCAGTTACCTGTACTGGCTTCCAGACTCGATGTTCATGGTGCTTCCAGCGGCGGTTCTGTTCGCGACGGTATTCGCAATCGGAGCGCTGACGCGACACTCGGAGATTACCGCCGCAAAGGCATCCGGCATCAGCTTCTACCGCCTCATCGCCCCCATCTTCGCGGGGGCGGTCATCGCCACGGTTCTCGGTCTGATTCTCGGCGAGCTCGCTCCGGTGGCCAACAAGAAGCGATCGGACATTCTCGATCCGAACCGCGTCAACATCGGTAACGACCGCTACAGCTTCGCGTACGCGGCCGACGGTGGACGCGTTTACAAGATCGGCGCCCTGCATCTCATCGAGCCGTCGATCGAGGGAATGGTGATCGAGCGAAAGGGCAACGGACCAGCCTATCCCTCATACGTCATCACGGCCAGCAATGCGCGCTACAAGCCGTCGAAGGGATGGGTGCTGCAACGCGGAGCCATGCACGTCATACCCGATACGCTCCACAACATGACGTTCAGCTTCGACTCGCTGGTCGACCGACATTTCACGGAGCCCCCGAAGCAGTTGACAGTGGCGCAGAGGGCGCCGACAGACATGGGCTTTCGAGAGCTGGGACGCTTCATCACGTCGATGGAGCGCTCGGGAGCGGAAGTGAACGAGCTGAGGGTGGAGAGGATGCTCAAAATCGCAGTACCGGTCACGTGCATCGTGATACTTCTCTTTGGCGCGCCGCTGGCGACCAGCACGCAGCGGGGGGGTGCGGCGTACGGGGTCGGGCTCAGTCTGGCAACCACGGTGATCTTCCTGATGCTCATCCAGCTCACCAAGGGGATCGGCGGCAAGGGAATCATACCCGCGGACCTGGCAGCGTGGCTGCCAAGCATCATATTCGGCGTAGTGGGAGTCATCCTCTTCGCGCGCGTCAGAACTTGATCAAGGATCCACTCCGGCCTTTCCGTAAAGTCGGGAAGTGGGGCTACTTCGTCCGCGATATCGGACGCGCCTTCAGGGATCCCGCGACGTACGGTCCGGAAACGATTCGTCAGATGCGGAATATCGGCGTCGATTCCGTGCCCCTCGCTGCGATCGTCGCCGCGTTTATTGGAGCCGTTACCGCGGTCCAGACGCGATATCAACTCTTTGGGGGCGTGCAACTCTCGGTCGTTGGTCTGATCTCACGGCAGTCGATAATCCTCGAGCTCGGTCCTTTGCTCACGGGGCTCGTGCTGACGGGGCGTGTTGGCGCGCGGATCACTGCAGAAATCGGAACGATGCGCGTGACGGAGCAGATCGATGCGCTGGAGACGCTGGCGTACGATCCGGTCGCGTATCTGGTGGTACCGCGGCTCATCGCCGCGCTCATCATGCTGCCGGTGCTCACGATCCTGGCCGACGCGGTGGGAATCGGCACGGCGATGATCACCGCAATGACTGCGACGGATGTGACGAGTGCCGATTTCACCGCCGGGCTCCGGCTGTCGTTCACACCGTTCCAGATAGTGTATAGCGTCATCAAGGCGACTATATTCGGGGGCGCGATAGCCTTCTTCTGCTCCTACGAGGGTTACACCGCGAACGTCGGCGCCGAGGGCGTCGGACGGAGCACCGCACAAGCAGTGGTCGTAACGTCGGTCGCGATTCTCGTACTGGATGCGCTCACCGCGCTCCTGCTTGCCCCTTACCTCCAGGCATGAAGAAAAGAGACGAAGTATTGGTTGGTCTCGTGATAACCGTCGCAGTGATAGTGACAGTGCTCGGCTCGCTCTGGCTGGCGCGCGGCGGATTGTCGAAGGGCTATCCGCTGTACGCAAAGTTTCCGTGGGGCGCAGGACTCAAGCAGGGACAGCCGGTGCTGCTAGTCGGTGTCAATGTAGGCTACGTTGACGAAGTCGATCTGCACATGGATGGCATTCTCGTCACGACGCTGAGAATCCAGAACCACTACAAGGTGCCGGTGACGAGCAAAGCGGCGGTGATACCAAATGGTATTTTCGGCGATCAGGCGGTCGCTCTGACTCCGTCGCGGCCGGATCCACGCTCCTTCAATGATGGTGATACCGTTCCAATCGGGCCGTCCACCCCCGGGATCTCGGAGCTCACGACGAAGGCTGATTCGGTGATGCGATCCGTGAACGCGGTGACATCGGCACTGGAGCACGAGATGGTGGCGGCCGGCGGAATCCGGGACTTGCGAAGCACGATCTCGGCGACGAATCGCCTGGTGGTCGATTTCGCAGCGATCGCCGCCGAGCAGTCGCGGCAGTTGAGCGCGACGATGACATCGCTGAGGCGGGCGACGGGAGCGATCGATCCGGCGAAGGTGGATTCGACGGTCAAGAACTTCCGCGCGGCGAGCGCGAACCTGACGGATGTCAGCGCTCAGCTCAAGGAGACGTCGGGCAAGCTCGACGCGATTCTCGCCAAGGTTGACAGCGGGCCCGGGAGCGCGGCGAAGCTGCTGAACGATCCCGGCGCGTACAATGACGTGCGTGCGTTGTTGCAGCGGATGGATTCGCTGCTCGCGGATATCAAGAAGAATCCGAAGCGGTACATCAACGTAAAAATCTTCTAGGCCGATAGCATCGTTTTAACTGCGAGAAGAGTAAGGGTAGGGGGTGCGAGGTGCTAGGTACGAGGTTGGAGGTAGAAGCGCAATGTGGTGCGCGTTACCTCGCGCCACGCACCTAATACCTCGCACCCCCCACCTTACTTTTCTCGCAGTTAAGAGCCTTCCGAAACCCGATGTTAGTGAGCGGCGCGGTGATCGCGGCTGTTTCGGCCGATGCACGCGCGGGGGCGGCTGGGCAAAAACAAATGCTGGCGGGAGAAATCCCGCCAGCATTTTTACGTGTTGTACCGGTCGACCGCTGAGTGCGAGGGTCGATCGATTGAGGCGCTAGAAGCTATACCGCAGCGACAGCTGCGCGCGATAGTTGGACGACGCGTTCTGAGCATTGAAGCGCTTGTAGTTCGTATCAAAAGTGTAAATGCCCTGCGACTGGGTACGATCGGCTGCATTGACCAGGTTGCCCGTCTGGGTCAGCAGGATCGTGGCGCTGCAAAGCTGGCCGCAGGTATTGCCCTGATCGGAGAAGGACTGGAGGCCCCAGTGCGAGTTGAGCAGGTTGCCGAAGTTTATGACGTCGAGGCGCAGCTGCAGGTTTTGCTGATGAAACGCGGTGAGCGACTGCCCGATGCTGACATCAACCTCGGTCACCCAAGGATTGCGACAAATGTTGCGCGTGAGGAGCTTGCCGCGGTTGTTTCTCAGGCAAGGAACGCTGTTGATGAAGGCGTCGAAGGCAGCGGCCTGCGCCTGAGCTGAAAGCCGCGCGTTCGACCCTGGGGCGGCGTTGAACCCGGTGAAAAGGATTTGCGTTGGGTCGAAGGTATCCGTCGGAACATACACAAGGTCGTTGGCCGACTGGCCGTCCGCGTTGGCGTCTCCCGAACCCGTTCCGCTACCGGCACCATAGACGTAATCGTATGGTGCGCCGGAGCCGCCCTGGTAGATAAACGATACGTCGGTGTTTGTCGGCAACCTGTATGAGCCAGTTGCAACGATCTTGTGCGGCATGTCGTTCTTGGATCTCGACGTAAACTTGTCGAGCAGGTTGCCGCTGACGTCGCGCTGGAAACGGAAGTTCGAGCCCTGGGTGCTGCTCGTGGTGGTCGTGACGTCGCGCCCCTGCATGTAGCTGTAAGAGACCGAGCCTTCAAGTTTGTCGGTGAACGCTTTCTGGAGCGTTCCCGTCAAGCTGTACATCTTGTCACCGTTGGAGTTTGAAAGGTCGAGGACCGTGTTTCGGGTGCCAACGGTCGTCGGCACGTTGTTGGTCGAGGCTATGGTTCCGCCGATGGTTCCGTAAATCGTTCTTCCGAACTTGTCGACGTACTGCGGGCCGGCCAGCGCGAGGTTCTGGTAGAAGACGTTGTTCTTCGACGTCGTAAGAAGCCCTTCGAACGATGCGACCAGACCGTTCGAGAAACGATGATCGTAGCCGAGTGATCCCTTGAGATACTTCGGAAACTTGAAGTTGGGATCGATGGTCGCTACCGCCGCTCCGAGGGCGGTCGTCGCACCAGGTAGTGCCCCCGTCGGCGCGCATTGAGTTGGCGGAGTGGCGATGTTCGCCGCGTTGAAGGCCGGCGGCGCGAAAGAAGTTGTCGCGTTTGTCGAGCCGTTGCACGTCAGCGAAGCAAAGCCGCTCAGACCCGAATTCCCAAAGGCGTTCGAGAGGTACACGAACGGAGGAGGACCGGTAAAGTAGCCGAGTCCGCCGCGAAGCTGATTGCGCTGGATTCCGGCGATGTCCCAGTTGAAGCCGACACGAGGAGAGAACTGTGTCTCGTCCGGCATTTTGTTGGTCGATCGTTTGTAATCGGTCAGTACGGACGGGTTCAGAGGCGGGGTGTCCTTGAAGTGCGGCTTGTCCCATCTCACGCCAGCAGTGAACGAGAATGTAGGCGTCGCCTGCCATACGTCCTGGAGGTAGTACGACAGAAGACTTGCACGGAAGGTGGCTATACCCTTGGCCGGATCGGTCGGCGCGGGAGCGCTCACCTGGTAGTTGTTCGGTGTCCCATTCTTCAGCGCCGTCGTATCCGCGAACTGCCACGATCCGAGTGAATTCGCGGCGAAAAGATTCACCGGCTTGTAGAACAGATCCTTTGTGCCGATGGTGAGGGAGTGGCTGCGAAATGGTACGCTGAAATTCTCGGTAACCTCGAAGGTGTCCTGGTCCAGCGAGTTTCCCTGCGACGAAGACTCCGTTCCGAAGACAATTCTGGATGCGCCGGCACCACTGCTGCGCGCGAATCCGAGAACGGTGACCTGTGGGAACCTGACGGGGACGGTGCGGAAATCCCTGATCGTGGTCTTGTTCAGCAGCAATTCGTTGAAGAGCCCGCCGGGGAGGTTGGTCAGGAATTCCGCTACCGAGCTGTGGGTCTTGCTGCTGAAGAGGTACGAGTTGGACGAGAGACCGAAAGTGGGCGAAGCGGCGGTTGCGACGCTTCTCGGCGCCGCATTCGTCCGATCAGCACCCGAGTAGTTGTGCCGGAGAACGAGTCGCGTGTTAAACGGGAGATACGCATCGATACGCGCGAAGATGTTGCGATTCGGATTCTGAAGCAGCGCCTTGTCGCCGCCGCCGACGTCCGCGAAGCCGTACTGGGTGCTCATAATGTTCGCCACCCGATCGATAGCACTTCCGGAGACCGTCGAGTCCGGAGATCCACGGTAGGGGCTGACCTGAGGATTCCGCTGCTTCTGATTCTCCATGCTGAAGAAAAAGAGAAGGCGATCCTTCAGGATCGGCCCGCCGATCGCCGCGCCGTACTGCTGCTGGAGAAAGTCGAACAGGTAAGGCTGCGAGCGCGTGAGGTTCTGGTTGCGGGTGTATCCGTAGACGCTGCCATGGAACTCGTTCGTGCCGCTCTTGGTCACGGCGTTGATCAGCAGCCCACCAAAATTTCCCTGACGGATGTCGAACGGCGAAAGAAGGACCTGGTATTCCTTGACCGCATCGAGCGGGATTGATTTCGCATTCGCCTGGCTTCCCGGTTGTCCGGTTGTTCCAAGGCCGAACAGATCGCCTGCCGCGGCACCGTCGATCTGAATTGCATTCTGGCGGACGTTGACGCCACCGCCGGAGAGGAATCCAGTGACGGTCGATACCTGCGGAACCAGTGAAACGAAGTCGGCAAAGTTTCTGTTGAGGGTCGGCAGACGACGAAGCGCCGAGTCAGAGACTGTAGTGCCGGTGCCGGTCTTGGTTGGGTTGATAACGGCGCTCGTGGCACCCGACACCGTTACCGTCTCGAGCACGGTGCTCTGCTGAATCAATGAGAAATCCTGCTTGGTCGCCTGGCCGAGTGTGACGCGGATGTTGTCGTGGGTAGCCGGCTGGAAGCCGATGCGGCGCACCGTCACGGAGTAATTCGCGTCCGGCTCGACTCCCTGAATGCTGTATTGTCCGGTGGCTCGGGTGATGCCGCCGGCGCTGAAGCCGGTCTGAGAGTTCCGGAGTTGAACCTGGGCGCCCTCGATCGGGGCACCACTTGGGTCGGTGACGGTGCCACTGACCGCTCCGGTCGTCACGCCCTGGGCAAGGAGACGAGCCGAAGCTCCAGTCACCAGTGCCAAGGCCGTAGCGACAGTCAAAAATAGACGTGTCTTGAGCATGTAGTCTCGAAGAAAAGGTGGGAGGAAGTCCACAAAGTAGCGTCTGGAGTTTGGGAACTGCAAGAGAATCTTGTCACCACTCGGCAACGATTGCGACGCTCGCCGTTTTCTAACTGTCGTCCGCCGCTGGGCGCGTTTTCGTGAGGAAAAAAATCGGAATTCCGAGCAGAATGACGCCCAGAACCGCCAGCGTCGCAACGCGACTGGCCGGGTCGATGATCGCGTTCCCGAGCAGAAGAATGGTCGCCACTATAAAGATCGCGGGGACTACTGGATAGCCCGGCACCCGGAACGGTGGATGATAGTCGGCACGGCGGCGAAGGATGAAGACCGCGCCAACCGCCAAGGCGTAAAAAGGTACGATCGCGGTCACGAAAGTATCGGCAAGCTGCTCAAACGTTCCGGCGAGAACGAAGATCACGCCCAGCATCGCCCCGAGCCAGATCGCAACACCGGGAGTGTGGAATCTGCGGTCGACGATCGCTATCGGCTTGAAAAGCAGACCGTCCGCCGCCATCGCGAACAAGACCCGCGAGCCGGTCATCACTGAGCCGTTCAGCGTGCCGAACGTCGAGATCATCACTGCGACCGAGACGAAGGCGACGCCGGCCACCCCCATCAATCTGTCGGCAACGTCGGCGGCGACGAGCTTCGAGTGCCGGATCTCTTCAACGGGAAGTACGGCGAGATATGCCAGGTTCGCCAGCAGATACAGCGCGATGATTATCAGTGTACCGTAGATCAGAACGCGGGGGAGATTTTTTTCCGGGTCCTTCACTTCCCCACCCACGAAGCTGACGTCGGCCCAGCCGTCGTAGACCCAGAGCACTGATACGAGTGCAAGCCCGAAACGCCCGATCGCGAAGCTTCCCGGGGGAACCGCGGGGGAGTAGTGACCGCCCGTCTGCGGCAAGCCGATCACCAGAGCGAGGATGATGATGAGGAGCAACGCTCCCGTTTTTGCCAGGGTCGTGATGTTCTGCACCAGCGAGCCCCACCTGATGCCGACGTAGTTGAACGTCGCCGTCAGGAGGATCGCGGCGGCGGCGATGAAATGAACGTACGTGCTGTAGGGCTGGACGCCCGGGTTGTAGCCGAGTACACGGAGGAAGTACTCCGAAAAAGTCGTGGAGATGGCGCCGAGCGCCGCCGCGCGAATGATGACCAGCTCGGACCAGCCGAAGAGAAACGCGGGCAGCCGTCCCCACGACTCGCGAATGTAGACGTACACTCCGCCGGTCCGCGGGAATACGCCCGCCACTTCGGCGAGAGTCAACGCGCC
>Ga0070708_100004804_pt1 | contig 10660 bp, 11 predicted proteins | sample KBSK5503metaG_FD_65469 | JGI IMG/M metagenome (GOLD analysis project Ga0070708, IMG submission 65469) | Corn, switchgrass and miscanthus rhizosphere microbial communities from Kellogg Biological Station, Michigan, USA - KBS K5-50-3 metaG | ecosystem: Host-associated > Plants > Roots >... | reverse complement strand
ACTCTCCTCGTACAACTGGGCGCCGTGATAAAGCCCTCCATGTTCGCCGAATTCCTCACCGTGATCCGATGTAATGATCACGAGGCTGTCTCGATACCGGTCGTCGTTATCAATGAATCGCAGAAGCCTTCCCACCTCGACGTCGAGCTCCCGAATCTCGCTGTCATAAAGCTGAATCATCTCGGGAATCGTGGCCATGTCCTTGGCGACGTAACACGGTTCGATGTGGCTGGAATCGTAAGGCGGAACACCCTTCGCGAAGCTGTATGAGTCTCGATATTTGTCGATCGGCACTCCGCCAAAATAGTTTCGTGACGGTATGTAAGGATGGTGTGGATCAAGGATATGAAGGAAGACAAACGCAGGACCGTGTGTCGAGCGGAGAAAATCAATCGCCTTATCGATTCCGATCGGCACGTTCGCGTTCACGGTGTCCTGGCCTGCGGTCTGGCCGTAGTCGAGGAAAGTATCGAAACCACCCTGGACATTCGCCAGCGGCGGCGTCAGCTGAGCAGAGTTGTAAAAGGCAGCCGTCGCATATCCGTAGGACCGCAAAACTGTCGCCAGAGTAGGATAGTTATCACGCGACCATTGCCATCCCGATATGGCGACGTTTCGCCACCAATTCCGGCTGGGCTGCGGGAGCGCTTGAAGGCACTCGGATACCTCCAGTGAGCCAAAACAGTCTGGGACACGCAGGACGGCGCGGGTGGACTTCGTGGCAGCGATTGGGCTCAGGACGGCATCAACCTTAATCTTTCGTTGCAACGAACTGTCAGCTGGCAGATCGGAGCGTTGCGTGACGGATGCGTTCATGGTTGAATATCAGCGTTCACTCGTTGAACGCATGCGTTCGCCTGCGCCAGCTGGCGTGCGCGCGGCGACGTTCTCGGCCCGCCTCGCCGGCCGCGATTGCCGGGTAACGCGCCGCGCGCCAGTCGACGTCGCGGCCGCTTTTATCATCGTGAGGTCTGACGGATCAGCAGCTTTGTCCAGCGGTGCCCGTACACCGAAAGGGGCGGAGCTCGCGTTCGGCACACAGCGGAGGCGCAGCCGATGACTGCGCGGGCCGCCGTCAAAGATATCGCTTCGTACTTGCCCAAGGGTGAGCTAACCAACGAGGCCCTGGCCCGAGAGCTCGGCGACTGGGACGCCGCGAAAATATACGAAAAGACCGGGATCCTGTCGCGGCGGATTGCCGCTGCGAATGAGTGCTCGTCCGACCTAGCGGTCGGCGCGGCACAGGCGCTCTTCGCGCGCGGCGCGTGCGCGCCGGAGGACATCGACTACCTCCTTCTCTGCACGCAATCGCCGGACTACTTCCTGCCCACGACGGCGTGCCTCGTTCAGAACCGCCTCCGTCTTAAGACTTCTTGTGGCGCGATCGACTTCAACCAGGGCTGTTCTGGTTTCGTGTACGGCTTGTCTCTGGCAAAGAGCCTCGTCGAGTCGGGCATTGCCAGAAATGTCCTGCTGATCACGGCGGAAACGTACTCGAAATTCATCAACCCGCGCGACCGGAGCGTCCGCACGCTGTTTGGAGATGCGGCCGCGGCGACCCTCGTTGCCGCGGTCGACGAGAGCGACGAGCTGATCGGCCCTTTCGTGTTCGGCACCGACGGACGCGGGGCCGACAATCTAATCGTCCGAGCCGGCGGCTTGCGCCAGCCGATCAGCGAGGAAGCGACAATCGAGCGGGAGGACAAGGGAGGCAACTGGCGGTCCGACGCAAACCTTTTCATGAACGGTGCGGAGATCTTCAACTTCACGCTTACCGCGGTGCCGAAGGCGATCGAAACGTTACTGCAGTGCTCGGGCGGCGGCATCGACGACGTCGACTACTTCGTGTTCCATCAGGCGAACCGCTTCATGCTCGACCGACTGCGCAACAAGCTGGCAATCGCACAGGAGAAGTTCTGCCTGGAGATGGAGAGCTGCGGCAACACGGTGTCTTCGACGATCCCCATCGCGCTGGAGAGAGCGAAGGCCGATGGGAGAGTCCACAAAGGTGACAAGGTCATGGTGGTCGGATTCGGCGTCGGCTACTCGTGGGCTGCGGCCATGATGCGCGTGATGTAGGAGAGGCATGAACAACGAAGGATTCGAGCAGAAACTCGCCGCGGTCTCGAAGCTGCCGCCCGGAGAGTTGCGCGACGAAACGCCGATCGATCCGGGATCGTGGGACTCGGTTGAAATCCTGGAGCTGATCGCGGCGATCGATGAGGGATTCCGCGTCACAGTGCCGATCAACGAGTTGAATGGCTGCCGCACCGTTGGCGAGTTGCGTGCGCTGATCGGCCGCGAAGCGGCGGCGGGTCGGAGCTGATGGACGCGTCGCGCCGAATCGTGATCGTCGGCGATGGCGAATTCGCGGAAATTGCGTACGAATACTTCAATCACGACTCCCCGTACGACGTGGTCGGCTTCGCTGTCGAGTCTTCGTACCTGAAAAGGAGTGAGCTGTTCGGTCTTCCAGTAGTCGCTTTTGAAACGATGGAATCGCGGTTTCCGGCAGCCGAGCACGGCGTCTTTGTGGCCATCACCTTCACGCAGCTGAACCGGGTTCGCCGGCGCCTGTTGCGCGCGGCGAAGGACAAGGGCTATCGGCCGGTGACATACGTGAGCTCCAAGGCCTTCATATGGCGCAACGCGGAGGTTGGCGAGAACTGCTTCGTGTTCGAGAGCAACGTCGTGCAATACTCCGCGCGCATCGGCAATAACGTCATTCTTTGGAGCGGCAATCACATCGGGCATCGAGCGGTGATCGGCAACGACACATTCCTTTCCTCGCAGGTCGTCGTGTCGGGCTTCTGTCGCATCGGAGAAGGATGCTTCTTCGGCGTGAATAGTTGCGTCGCCGATAAAGTGGAAATCGCGGACGACTGTCTGATCGGCGCCGGCGCCGTCGTATTGAAAAATACCGAGCGGGGGAAGATCTATCGGGGCAATCCAGCCGTTGCCTCATCCGTGGCCAGCTACACGTTCTTCGGAATCGCCAACGATCGATGAAGTGGGAGAAGCGAGGTCTCGTCTATCGTCCCGACGGCTCGCTGCCGTGGGCCAAGAAGTACGCCTTTCCCCCAACGCCACTGTTCTTGTCCAAGGACGTCATTCGAATGTATGTCGCCTTTACGGATGAGAACACCGTCGGCCGCATCGGGTTCGTGGAGATCGACGCGAACGATCCTTCCCGCGTGCTGCGCGTCTCCAGGACGCCGGTGCTCGATATCGGCTCGCCCGGCGCGTTCGACGAGAACGGCGTACTGCCAACGTCCGTCCTCCGCGTCGGCGCCGAGATCTACATGTACTACGTTGGCTACCAGCTCGGACAGAAGGTTCGCTACTACCAATTCCAGGGGTTGGCGATCAGCGACGACGGCGGCATGACTTTCCGGCGCCACAGCAACGTTCCGGTGATTGACCGCAGCGACGCCGAGTTCCTCAACCGCACCTCGGCCTTCGTCATGCGCGAGAACGAGACGTTTCGTATGTGGTACGTCGGCGGAAGTGAGTGGACGATGGGGAAGGGAAAGTATCTTCCCGTGTACAACATGCGATATCTGGAGTCGCCGGACGGGAAGACGTGGGCCGACGAGGGCCGCGTGGTGATCGATTTCGCCAGCAGCGACGAGCACGCTCTCGGCAAACCGTGGGTCTTTCGCGATGACGGGATCTACCGGATGTTTTTCTCTGCGCGCACCCGCTCGAAGGGATATCGCCTCGGCTACGCGGAGTCACCCGACGGCATCAGTTGGACGCGGAAGGACGAGGAAGTCGGTATCGACGTGTCGCCGAGCGGCTGGGACTCGGAGATGATCGCCTACGCCAGTGTCGTGCGTCACGGCCGCGAGACCTACATGTTCTACAACGGCAACAATTGCGGCGAGACCGGCTTCGGCTACGCCGTACTGGAGCGATGGTAGCGGTCGTGACGCACGTGTCGGCCGGCGTCACCGCGCGCATGTATGCTTCGCAGGACCGCGGCGTGTGGAACGCGTTCGTCGATCGGGCGAAGAACGGCGTCTTTCTCTTCAATCGAGACTACATGGAGTATCACTCCGATCGCTTCCGCGATTTCTCACTGCTGCTGGCGGACGGCGATCGCTTGGCTGCGGTCGTTCCTGGCAACCTCGGCGACGACGCGACCTTCGTCTCGCACGGCGGCCTCACGTTCGGCGGCGTGGTCACGGACGCGCGGATGCGTGCCGGCGGAATGCTGCAGATCTTTGCTGCGATGCTGCGTCACCTCGACGGCATCGGCGTGCGTACCATTGTCTACAAGGCTGTGCCGCACATCTATCACCAGATGCCCGCGGAAGAAGATCTCTATGCGCTTTTCCGCTGCGGCGCGGTACTCACGCGGCGCGACATCGCCGCAACAATCGATTCAAGCAATGCCGCGCCGTACACGAAGGGCCGTAAATACTGTGTGAAGAAGGGTCGGGCCGCGGGAACGAACGTGGGCCGCTCCGACGAATTTGACGCCTTCATGACCATCGAAGAGACGAACCTTGCCGAACGTCACAACGTCCGGCCTGTGCACAGCGCCGCAGATCTGCGGCTGCTGGCCAGCCGTTTTCCGGAGAACATCCGACTCTACGTCGTGCGTAACGGCAGTGAGATCGTCGCCGGCTCTGTGATGTATGTCAGCCGCCAGGTGGCGCATGCGCAATACATCGCCACGACGCCACGCGGTCGCGAGCTCTGCGCGCTCGACTATCTGATGGACTGGCTGATCACCGAGGAACTGGCGGGCGCCCGATATTTCGACTTCGGGATCTCCACGGAGCGCGCCGGTCGACTCCTCAATGAGGGATTGGCGGAGAACAAAGAGAGTTACGGCGCGCGGGGCATCGCTTACGATCATTACGAGCTCTCGGTTCCTGAGGCGCTGACGCGGTTGCAGTCCGAATGAGCATCAGCACCCTCGAGGCCTGCCGCACGATTCAGTTGCCGAAAATCGTCGACGACCGCGGCAACTTGACGTTCGTCGAGACGCGGCACATCGACTTTCCCATCCGGCGCGTCTACTGGATCTATGACGTACCGGGCGGCGAATATCGTGGCGGACATGCCTATCGCACGCTGCACGAACTCGTAATCGCCGCGTCAGGAAGTTTCGACGTCGAGCTCGACGATTCGATGAAAAAGCGCGTTGTGCAGCTCAATCGCTCCTACCACGGGCTCTACGTCGCGCCGATGACGTGGCGTCAATTCAAGAATTTTTCGACCAACTCCGTTTGTCTCGTCCTCGCTTCCGCTCCGTACGACGAGTCGGACTACATCCGTGACTATGAAACCTACCGGCACCTTCGCGCCGCCGGCGACTGTTGAAGACTGCCGGTTGATGCCGCTCCCGCGCGTGCCGCGCCGGCAAGGGAGCATCACTGCGGTTCAGGCGATGGAGCACGTGCCGTTCGACATCGCTCGTGTGTACTACCTCTACGACATTCCCGGCGGCGAGGCGCGCGGCGGCCACGGGCACCGCGAGCTGGAGCAGATGATGGTGGCGGTGATGGGGAGCTTCGACGTGGTCTTCGATGACGGCGAGCGGCGCAAGACGATGACGCTCAACCGCGCGTACTACGGCATCTACATTCCGCGGCTCATCTGGCGCGAGCTGACCAACTTTTCGTCCGGTGCCGTCTGTCTTGTCCTCGCGTCCCAGCCGTACGATGAGAGCGACTACTTCCGCAGCTATGAGGAATTTCTCACGGTACGAAGGGCGCTTCGGCAGCGATGAAGCACGCTCTCCGATCAGTCTTAATTTGGAGGTTCCTATGTATCGCGACGTTCGTCCTGTTAATGAGAGCAGCGTAACCGCAAGCACGCCAGAACTGTGGGCAAAGACGTTCGCCGCGTCGACGCGTATGAACGTCTGGAAGATGTTTCGGCTTTCGGCAACCAAGGAGTGGCGTCTAATTCGGCGGTATGTTCCTCGTGGCGCGCGCGTTCTTGATGCTGGATGCGGGTTTGGCGAGTGGGTCGCCTTCCTCAAAAGCCGCGGATACGCAGCCGAAGGTCTCGATTTTTCGCCGCAGCTTGTACGGCGACTGAGAGCGACGTATCCGGATTTGAAATGGACCGATGGCGACATCCGTCACATGCCCTATGACTCCGATCTGTTCGACAGCATCATTTCCTGGGGGGTGATCGAACATGACGAGGCCGGTCCGGCGAAAGCGCTCCGCGAGTTCTGGCGAGTCTTGAAGCCCGGTGGGGTGGCGATCGTAACCGTCCCGGTCGACTCCGAGATGCAACGGTATTCCGCAAAATATCTGTACTACCGACAGGCGGACGGGAACGCCTTCTTCCAGTACTTTATGACCGTCGACGAGCTGGCGGAACACCTGCAGAGCAGCGGCTTCGAGGCCATCGACAGCGCGGTTCTTCCTGGCACCGTGTTGCAGGCTGTTTCACCGCTGCTGGCAGCACGGCTGCACGGCGTTCCATTCCGCACTGCGAATCTCGTTGCCTCCGTGTTCTTTGCGCGCGTGCACCGCTATTCCGTCATGACGTATTGCGTCGGTCAAAAGCCCTTTTACGCCGTCTCATGAGTTCTTCGACCGGTCGATCGATCATCGCTCGCCAGATTCCGTTCCTCGACGTCAAGGCGGGCTACATCGAGCTGCGCGAGGAGCTGGATGCGGCGTACCGTCGCGTGATGGACTCTGGTTCCTACATTCTCGGGGCCGAGGTTGAGGCGTTTGAGGAGGAGTTCGCACGGTATTGCGGCGCGGAACATGCCGTTGGCGTGGGCAATGGTCTCGATGCTCTGCATCTGATTCTCGCAGCCGCACACATCGGCGCCGGCGACGAGGTGATTGTTCCGGCCAATACATTCATCGCCACATGGCTGGCTGTGACTCAGGCAGGCGCGCGACCTGTTCCAGTGGAGCCAGATGCGCGAACGTACAACCTCGACGCCACTGCGGTCGCCGCGGCCATCACATCGAGCACAAGAGCGATCATAGCGGTCCATCTCTATGGGCAATCGGCGGACATGGCTGCGCTACGCCGCGTCGCCGATCACTATGCGCTCTTACTGATCGAGGACGCCGCACAGGCGCAAGGGGCACGGTTCGGCGGCCGTCGCGTGGGCACGCTCGGCGATGCGGCCGGCTTCAGTTTCTATCCGGGAAAGAATCTCGGCGCGTTTGGCGACGCGGGAGCCGTCACGACGAACGATGCTGCGCTCGCCGGGCGAATCCGATCGTTGCGAAGTTACGGTTCTCGAGTGAAATACGACCACGAGATGTGTGGCTTCAACTCGCGACTCGATCCGATGCAGGCGGCATTTCTTCGGATCAAGCTCTGGCATCTTGATGACTGGAACACGCGCCGGCGAGACATCGCCACTCGCTATCAGGAGCGGCTGCGCGATTGCGCCGCCGTCTCGCTTCCTATTGTGCACCGCGCGGCCGAACCCGTCTGGCACATTTATTTCGTCCGTAGTGACGACCGAGACGCGCTGCGTTCCCACCTGGCCGCATCAGGCATCGGAACCCTTATCCACTATCCCGTGCCGCCGCATCTCTCTCCGGCATATGGCTACCTCGGTTGGCGCGAAGGGGCCTTCCCAATCACAGAACGGCTGGCGAAGACAGGACTCAGTGTTCCAATAGGCCCGCACCTCGCTGATGCAGATGTTGATTTCGTCTCCGAGTGCCTTCGGTCCTTCGGTCGTGCGTAGATTCTGGTTCAGCATCGCCTCGACAAGTCTCGTGCGCGTGTATGCGCTTGCCGCGAGTTTGATGTCGGTGATGATTACGGCGCGGTGGCTCGGGCCGGGCGGTCAAGGGATTGTGGCTGCGGCGACGACGTGGGCAAGCCTCTTCGCGAGCCTTGGCTCGCTGAGCCTCGGCCAGGTGGCGATCCACCGCGCCACGGAACGCCGCAACGAGGCGTGGTTAGGCGAAACACTAGGAACGCTCATGGCCCTCGCGGCCGTGATCAGCATCGGTTGTTGGTCCGCGAGCTTCGTGCTCTTCAAGGTTACAAGCGGGAAGATCTTCACTCACCTCGCGCCTCGGACGATCGTGTTGGCGTTCGTGCTAGTGCCGTTCGTTGTCTGGGAGTTTTACGGCAGCAATCTGCTGATGGCGGTCGACAAAGTCGAGGTATACAACAAGGCGCAGCTCGTGGGTCGCTCCATCGGACTGGCGCTGATGGTCGTTTGTTGGCGGCTGCAGCTCTCCGCGGACGCCGCAATCGTTATCGCCGTAATCTCTCAAGCAGCCGTCTCGATCCTCGGCATGCGGCAACTCTTCGCTGAAGCGGCGAAAGCCGTCCGCGCCCGAATGGTTGTGGCGAAGGAATTGTTGGTCGGCGGGCTGAAACTCCACATGAACGCCGTCGGCTCGTTCGTCTTCATCTGGCTGGCCATTCTTCTGGTAAACCAGTTCCGCGGTCCTGTGCAGACCGGCCTCTATCAGTTCGCGTCGTCGCTGTTGAACGTACTGCTTGTGATTCCCACGGCGGCGTCGTTGGTGTTGTCCGCGCGTGTGGCGAAAGACGGTCCCCTGCACGCGTGGGCTTACCATCGGCGTGTCTTGATCTATTTGACCATGGTGATGATCGCTGTCGGCGCAATCGCCGCGGTTGCGGCGCCCGTGGCCATCCGAATTGTTGTCGGACCGAAGTATGACCCGGCCGTGCCGTTGTTCCAACTGCTCCTTTTTTCGCTCGTTGGTCAAACGTTCGCTGGCATCATGGGCTCGCAATGGATCGGCCGCGGCCTGTTTTGGCAGATGTCGGCGTTGACGATTTTCACGTCGTCCGTGCACGCGGCGATGAGCTTCCTCTGGATCCCTCGCTACGGTATGTACGGGGCGGTGTATGCGTCGCTCGTGACGAGCGGTTTGGCAATCATCGGCAACGGCACTTTCGCGTTGATCTGTGAATCGCAGTTTCGCCAGTTCATGCGCGAGCGAGAGGACCTGGCTATGAGTGGAGACATCGCCTGAGAGGAAGAATGCTTAGCCGATTGAAGTCTGCCGTCAAGGTCGCCCTGTCGTGTACACCCGCAGGAAAATTAGTGAATCACCGCTGGGCATATGCCTTCACCCCGCGCCAGCTTTGTTTCCTCACCACATGCATCGACCGCACCGCCGCTGTCCGCGGCGCGGTCGTCGAGATAGGCTGCTTCCGGGGGTACACCTCGATCTGGCTTAAGAAGCATATGGACTTCGAGGGAATTCAAAAGCCGTACTTCGCTCTCGACACCTTTTCGGGTTTCGTCTCGGAGCAGTTGCGTCATGAGCAGAGATCGAGGGGAAAAGGACGATTCGTCTCCCTGATGAAAGATGCTTTCGTCGACAATAGTCAGTGGATTTTCGATCGACAACTCGGATGGAACAATCTGACCGGTGTTCGATCGATTCGAACCGATGCCGCGACGTTCGACTACGCGACGATCGGCACGATCTCGTTCGCGCTGATCGACGTTGATCTATACATTCCGGTCAAGGCGTCTCTGGAAAAGATCGAACCGCTGATGACGACTGGCGGCGTGATCGTCGTCGATGACTGTGTTTCCGGTGGCATGTACGATGGCGCGCTGCAGGCGTATCAGGAGTTCGTCGACCAACGTGGCCGGCCGCGAAAGATCGTTCACGGGAAACTCGGCGTCGTCGAATTCTGAAGAGGAGAAGAAGGGAAGTTTTCCATGAGCAAAGATGACCTTGTTTTAGTGTGCGGCGCCGGAGGCTTCATCGGCGGTCATCTCGTCGCCGATCTGCTGCGGCAAGGGTACCGGCGGGTTCGTGCCGTCGACCGCAAGCCCTTCGAGCAGTGGTATCAGATCCTTCCCGAGGTTGACAATCGTATCGCGGATCTGCAGTTGCTCGATCGCTGCACGGAGGTGGCCGCCGGCGCACGGATGGTTTATCAACTCGCCGCCGACATGGGAGGGATGGGCTTCATCGAGAACAACCGCGCCCTGTGTATGCTCAGTGTACTGATCAACACGCACATGCTCGTGGCTTCGCAACGAGCCGGCGTTGAGCGTTTTTTTTATTCGTCATCCGCGTGCGTGTACAACGCCGAGAAGCAGAAATCCGCTGCAGTCGTTCCGCTCAAGGAATCCGATGCCTATCCCGCGTTACCAGAGGACGGCTACGGTTGGGAGAAGCTTTTCAGCGAACGGATGTGCCGTCACTTCCGCGAGGATTTCGGCGTCGTCACGCGGGTCGCGCGTTATCACAACGTGTACGGCGCGCACGGCACGTACGACGGAGGGCGGGAAAAAGCTCCGGCGGCGATCTGCCGAAAGGTGGTTCAGGCCAAGCTGACCGGCAGCGGGTCCATCGAGATCTGGGGAGACGGACAGCAGACCCGCAGCTTCATGTACATCGACGACTGCCTCAAAGGCACACAAATGATCATGAAGAGCGACGTCATCGAGCCTCTCAACCTCGGTAGCAGTGAGCTGGTAACGATCAATCAACTGGTGGACACCGTCGAGGAAATCGCCGGCACCTCTCTCCGCCGCTCGTATAATCTCACGGCTCCGAAAGGTGTGAGTGGCCGAAACAGCGACAACACGCTGATCCGTCACTACCTGGGCTGGGAACCTGCCGTTCGCCTTCGACACGGACTGGAAAAGACGTACGCGTGGATTTATGACGAAGTCGCGAGCCGACGCGACGCCGCTCGCTAT
>Ga0070708_100004803_pt1 | contig 10661 bp, 8 predicted proteins | sample KBSK5503metaG_FD_65469 | JGI IMG/M metagenome (GOLD analysis project Ga0070708, IMG submission 65469) | Corn, switchgrass and miscanthus rhizosphere microbial communities from Kellogg Biological Station, Michigan, USA - KBS K5-50-3 metaG | ecosystem: Host-associated > Plants > Roots >... | reverse complement strand
CTCGCTAAGGACAACGGCTGGCTGGCCGCTTACTTCGACTCCTTGTCCCGCGTCAACCCGCTTCAGCAAATGCATTTCACCGAAGTCCGCCAGCTGCGCCGCTACTACGAAGCGCTTCGCGGAAAGGACACCACCCCGAACGCTGCAACCGGCATGTTTCGCCCGGACTCCGGCCTGATGCTTCTGGTAACTCGTGTCCGTTGGGAGCCCAACGGCGATCCCCACGTTCCTGGGAATCTCGATGCCTGGAGGAAGATTTTCCGCCAGAAGTACGATTCCAACATGCTCCACGACTCGGGCAAACGTTCCGACCATCTGGACACGCCCGGCCAACTCCTGGAAACCATGTTCGGGATTTCTCGCGTGCGAACAGATGCCGGGCCGTTGCAAGCGTACCTGCTTCTGAGCGAGATGGACGCGCGGCGGCCTCAGGGACACCGTCTCAGTCCGGAAACAGTCACCTTGCTGGCTGCCAAGTTCGCCGACCTCAGCGATCAGTATTTGATCTTCTCCGAATTTCCAGACTTGAGCGACGCCTCCATCACCGGCTTTCTCTCAACTGCTGCAAGTCTTGGCAAAATCTCCAACAACAGTCTGCGAGGCAACGCCTTGGGAACCTTCCAGGCTACCGTGGGGCTTTGGCAAGTTTTCGCGCGTCAGGGTCAAATCCCAAGCGCCGAGTTGAACGATTCCTGGCGGCGTCTCATTAAGCCTTTCGGCACCGTTGCTTCGACCACGCAATTGTTCGATGGCGGCCGGGACTCGCTGAGAGAACTACTGCTGGTTGTAACCGGCAAGCCGGACGCCTCTCAGGACGAAGTGGTCGGTTTGCTCGCAGGCCCTCCTCAAACGACTCCCGAAGGCCAGCGCATGCACCGGCTGTTGGCAGGCAAGATTAGCTCGGTCCTGGAGGAGCAGCGCTTGGTTTCTCTCGACACGTTATTGGCCCTCGGTGACGCTCTGCATGACGTCGCCCACGTGAAGGCCGTCGCCAATACTTTGCTTCCCCTGGCTCGAGAGCTCCGGGAATTTGAGATGCCGCAGCCGATTTTCCATGCCAGTGAAAGAGATGAGTGGGCGGCAGGGATTTACAATAATCGTCACACCGAATTGCAGTTGCGCACGGATTTGTCCAAGGTCATCAAATCGCCTGCCTCTCCCGCGCAGCTTGCGGAGGCCCGTGGCCAGCTCGCTCCCTTTCTTCGCGACACCTTGGTAGGTCTCAACTATGCGTACTACGAGCCTCCGGGCGCTCAGATCCTCCACCACAACCCACTTTTCGTTCGTTCGCATGACTTTGCCGCAGCCACCGTCCTTGGAATAGAACACGTCTGGCAAGCTCCGTTGTTGTTTGGGGCCGGCTCCCCGGCCGGCGGAGGCGCGCATTTGGTCGGATCGCTGGCGGACTTGCCATACGTACTTGCCAATGCCGAACAGGATTTCATCGCCCCGGAAAACGTGCAGGCCCTCATCTGGCGGGAAGTCGTGCCCAGCCTCTTGACCAATGCGATCGTGCCGCGATGGTGGGACGTCAGCCGCAACGAACTTCATGCTGTCACTCTTTACCAGCGAGCCGGCGAAGAGCTTTTAGCCGCCTCGGTACAAGACGAAGAACTGCGCAGCAACGTCATGAGCATTCTGCACGATCGCATGTCTCCGCAAACCTCGGAACACCTTGAGCACGCTCTTCGTGCGGGAAATTTGGCTGGCGCGCTTCCGCAGCTGATGCCCGCGGATACGTTTTATCTGGCGGCCGAGTATCGGCGAAGATTCCCTCACAAGAGCGACTCTTTCGGTTCAGCCGGCAAGGAACTCGAGAGTCTCTGTCAGCGCTACCCCGTCGATGTCAGCTGGGAGCGCCTCTCCCGCGATTTCGGAGTACCTCACCCCATATTGGAACGGAGTTACGGCCGTGATCTCCTGAATCTGGCGCCCTTTCCGGCGTTCACGGGCTACTCCAGCCGTCTACTGGCCGAGTCTTGGGATTCCAACAACTTGTACTGGGCTCGCCTCGCCGACGAACAGGGTTTCTCCCCGGTGATGCTGAACCGACTGGTTCCGGAGCTGACCCGCCGGATGGTGGAGAAGATTTTCGCCACCGACATGGAGGATTGGCCGGCCCTCTTGCGCGCCGCGCGGGAAACCGGCGACGAGTTTCGCAATGGCAAGATCGCAGCGTTGTCTAGCGCTGTCCCGGCCTCGGAGCAGTGAATCGCTGGGCTCGGCCCCCTGGATTTCGCCAGCTGGGCAGCCACGGCCGGCACGGACAAGTGGTCAAGATGGATACAGAATCATGCAAAAAAAACTTTTGATATTCGCTCTCGCGCTTCTCCTCGCTCTACTCTCCGTTTTCAAGACACCGACGATTGCACAGCAAGGCCAAGGCGGAACTCCCTTGCGCGTGGTCGTCGACCTCGTCCAGTTAAATGTGGCCGTAACCGACGGCAAAGGCAACTACGTCACGGATCTTCGCCCCTCGGACTTCAGCATCACAGAGGACGGCATCTCGGAGAAAATTGCCAATTTTGAAGAAGGCAACGGTCCCACCCAGACCTTGGTTGACATGCCGGAAGGGGCCAACGCGGACGCGGGCGAGACATCGGCGGCGCAGGGACGTAGCCCAGCGGGCGATCCGCAACAAAGCCTCAATGCAGCTCTCGCCGGGTCCGATGTTTTCATTCTGTTCGATACCAGCAACTATATGTACCGCGGCTTTGTCTTCGCGCAGGATGCAATTTCCGATTTCATTCGTTCTCTCGAAACCGTGGACAAGGTCGCTTTCTATTCGTACAGTCGCAACCTTTCCCGCGCCGCGCCTTTGACCGCCGACCGTGCTGGGGTGGTGCGCGGTGTGCGCACCACCGTTGCCGGAGACGACGCCGCGCTCTATAACTGCCTATTATTAACAGTCAAGGATGCCGCCCAGTACCCGGGCAGAAAGGTCGTTGTGGTCTTCTCCAACGGCCCCGACAACGCCAGCATGGTGCCTCCGGAAGACGTCACCGAGTTGGCCCAATCAGTCGGTATCCCTGTTTACATGATAAGCACCGCGGAAGCCAAGCTTGAGCCCGTCTCCACGGCCGTCTTTGAGCGCATGAGCGCGGCCACCGGCGGCAAAGCGTATTTTGCCGGTAGTTGGCGTGACGAGAAAAAGGCGTTTGCTTCGATCCGTAATGACTTGGCACATCTCTACTTGCTGAGCTACTACCCGGCGGCGAATCCCAACCGTGGCTGGCGCACTATCACGGTGAAACTTGCTGGCGAGCGCCTGAAGAAGTACCACATCCGCACACGCAACGGCTATCGTCCCCAGCCGGCCCGCTTGTCCGCCGTCGGTGCCGCAGCCGCGCGGTCCGATTCGGTCCCGAACTGAATCGGAATTGCGCCCCGGCCGAGCGGAGCAGATTGTAGCTTTTCGGGAGAGATGTAGCATGGCTTTGAGAACCCTATTTCACTTAGATGTATAGGCACGTTACCGACAATTGAGCTCTGGGCCGATTTCAGTTTTCCGGTAAGCGTTAATTAGGCACTGCTTGGCCTGGCCATTCTCGAACCGTCCGATGTATGGGTAACCGTAGTTCGGGTGGGGACACCTACAACTGCGAAATTGCTATTGCGGCTGCTTAATATCCGCAGTTGCTTGCTTGATGCTGCCTTTAACGAGTTCCGTCTTCACTTCGGATTTCTGTCCGGCGAGCAGATTCAGCTCTGTTTCAAATGTCCGATAGCCAGGCAGCCCAACCTTGATTCGATGTTTTCCGGGGCTAATCAGCATAGAGTGAACGCCGCCGAACTCGCTCGCATGTCCGACGTACTTGTCATCGAGAAACACCGCTGCGCGTCCCGGTTCGACGTTCAGTTTCAACGTGGCGGTAACATCAGGTGTCACAGCGCGAGGGCTGAGGTGCATCGTTACCCGAACGGTTTGTACTTGCCCGGGTTCCACCACGATTTTTCGCAGAAAATCGTCGTAACCGGACTGGCGCACCGAGATTTCATGATCCCCCGGAAGCAGCATCACCTTCTTATCCCCGTGCAGTTCCTTTAGGAATCCCACATAATCGCCATCGACCCATACGCCTGAAGCTCTTTCCACTTTCGTCGCGCCTTCGAACTTGACCTCGCCTAAGACCTTACTGTCTTGTGCGGACGCAACCGCGATCGCGACATACAGACAAAACTGAGCGAATAGGGCTGTCATGGATCGGAACTTCAACATTTTGGGCATCCCCTTTATTCAGGCAGAAAGTCTAAGGTTGCCTTTGGATTAAGATGACTTCGTATCATTGGCCTTGTTCCCGCGAGTGAAAAGTATCTCCGATGGTGAGATACGGGCCCTTTTAATGTTCTTCTCAACTGGACTATCTTGCCTTGTCGCACGGTAAGGGCTGGAGTGCCCAGAACTCGCTAAATCCAAGAGTGCCAACCTCATCAGGACCATCATAAGTCTGTTTTCTGTTGCGGTCATGGAGCACCATCCCAGGGACTTTCCCAGGGTTAGGGCTCATCTGAGAAAAAGTCTTTTGACATCGTATGTGATAGGGCAATTCCCGTTCCAAATTCCAAGCAGGATTGCCATCCCCTTGAAACCCAGCTATTTCAAGATCTTGCAAGTTGCAGGGGTCCTGCCACCTGGAAAATGCAAGTTTTGCCCGCATGAAATTCTTCCCTAATGCCGCCTCAAAATGGGGGTAGCCCTTCCTTGCGGGTTTGGTTTTGCACGCGTGGGGTCTCTCGTTTTCTCATTTCTTCACCCCTTTCAGCTCCTCCGGCGCGCGGCGCGTGCCCCGAGTCTCTCTATGATGCCTCTACTCACTACCCACTACTCACTATCAACTTCTAACTCCCGCTAGCCCCCGCAAAACCGCGCGGTTTTTGCGCGATGAATCCTGGCTGTCCTCTTCCAGATTCCACGGGTCACAGATCATGAATCACCGGTCACGGGCCACGGGTTACGGATCACGTGTTGCCGATCACGGGTCACCGGTCACTGGGCATGGATCACCGCTCACCTCTTCTCGGCCTTCTCCTTGGCCAGAAGAACTCTTTTCCCGGATGTGCTATCGTCCGTTGGCACTGGTTTTTCGCTCCCACACTATCCGTCAATTCGAGCGGAGCGAGAAATCTCTCTTCGCCGAGTGCGATAACCAAGGAGCAGAGGAACAATGGCAGAGCGCCCCGTACTCGTTGGACTTGTACCGCAGGTCGTCGTTCTCGACCCCGGCGACCAGATCTCCTGGATCTCCGACGCCGGCAATCTTCGCGTCGAATTCGATGTCAACCGCTGCCCCTTTTCCTCCAATATCTTTCAAGCGCCCGCGGGTATGCGCCTTCTCAGTGGCCCGCCCCGCCCCGGCCTCAAGGCGGCCACATACAAATACCGACTCTGGCTCAACGATCAGCTCGTCGGCCAGGGCGAAGTCATCCTCCGCGAAAAGTAGCGGGCGAAATTAATAAGCCCGGCAGCGGAAACTGCCGGGCTTCTGGAGAAGAGATTTGGATGGTTTCTTAGACGCAGTTGCGATCTCGGGCCCACCGCTCCGGCCTGGGTTCGTTGTCCCGCCCCGTTGAGCCGCGAGGAACAAAGTTTGGGGCAGCTTGGCCCGGCCTATTTACGCTGTTTGGCTCCGCCAATTTGAGCAGCTTGACCCGGCCTATTTGGGTTGTTTGGCCCAGCCTATTTGGGTTGTTTGGCAATGACGAGCGCTTTAATTTTTGCGTACGTTGCCGCCGGAACGACCTTTTTGTTCACGAGATCGGTCTTTGTTTTGTACGGACGCCCATCAATGATTTTTTGCGAATACGCATCGCCGATGCCCGGCAGCGCCTTCAACTCATCTTTCGTCGCGCTGTTGATGTCCACCAGATCGGCCGCTTTGGTTGCTGTTTTGGATGCGGCTGGTTGCGTGCTCGATTTGGCCGCCGTGGTGCTTGGCTTGGCCGGCGCCGTCTGCGCATGTGAATAAGCAGCCCCCGCCCCCAAAATCAACGCCGCCAAAATCATCCTGCTCAGTTGTTTCTTCATTTTCTTTTCTCCTTTTTTCTTTCTAAAACTCTCCCGTGGCTTTTCCCTTCGCTCCCCTGGTTTGTCGCTACAAACTCACCGCTTCTCGTTCGCTGGTCTCACTTGGCAGCTTTATATCCTGCCTTAATCGCATCCGTCTCCAACATATACTTGCCCTTCTTCGTCTTTCCATACCAGCGCGTTCCCGGCTTGTGATACACGCCAGCCGCGGTGTTCACCCACACCATGCCCGCGCCTTTCTCCGGTGGCTTCTGCGACATCGTCGAATTAGCAGACGCTCGCGTGTTCGAATCGGGAGTGGTCGCGGCATCCGCCGCGGAAGCGGAAGCGGTGGAAGCCGGTTTCGCGGAGCTAGGCTTATCGGGCGAACCTGCGTTTGTCTGGGGTTTATTCGAACTGCCCGATTGCGCGGTTTGGGCATGCAGCGCCGCGTTGCTCACCAGAAAGCATGCCGCAAGGAGAGTGGACGCAGCGAGCGCAGCCGCCATCAGTAGCGCGCGGCGGAGACTCTTCTCGTTGGGTCTCATCGTACTGCTTCTCGCGGACATGAATGCCTAGTGGAACCCAGGGCTGCTGGAATGCGGGCATGATGGCGAAGAAAGCAGGTGAAGTCAATATGCAAGAGGGCCAGATTTGCTGGCCAAACGGTCAGGCGGGATATCCAGGCAGCTGACGCTCGTCGCCACTCGTCAGTCGCTAGGCGTTGGACGCTAGTCGCTGGCAGCCACGCTGCGCGGTGATTCCACGGATTCGGCCAGTCCCCGGCGGACCGGACCCAGCACGAACGCGGGGACTTGGCGCTCCGGCGCCAGGGAGAGATTGGTAGCTCTGCGGGGAAATTCGGTGCGCTGATCCAGCTTCATCCCCGCCTCGCGGAGGAACTCGGCGGAGAAGCCCATGTCTTCGGCGCGATCCACGCCCCAGAACCAGAGTTTCTCCTCGTGCCGCTGGAGAAAGTCCAGACTCTCCTCGAGCTTCTTCATGGCTCGGTCAAACGAAGAAGCGAGGAAGTAAACCGCGAGATTCCAGGCGTGCCGAGGGTAGAAAACCTGGATTCGAACGCAATATTTGCCAGACTGATTGCGTTCCATGCAGCAGCGGTAGTCATTGCGGACGGCGGGTGTGCGAGCAGGCGTCTTCTTCGTGTTCATAAAGTCCTGAGGTTCCGGCGCTGGGGGGCCATGGCAGAATTTTTTCGGTTTTGATGCTTTCAGCGAAACGCTTCGAACGGCAGATGTACAGCACTTGGGCTGAAATCGGCCATTCAGGAGACGGCTAATAGGCTACCGGGGAGCGACCACAAACACAAGCACTCCGCAACTGGATTTTAAGTACTGTATTATGAATTACTTAGACTAGCCCACGCTGCCGAAACTGCGAAGTTTGTCCGGCATGATCTGGAGCTTGCCCTCTTTTTTCAGGCGGTCTTCGAGAGCAGTTCGAAAGGCCTCGAAAGCGAGCGAGCGCTTATTTTGCAGGACGGCATCGGTGATTTCTTTCTTTTGTTTCTCAAAATCCGCGGGATTGGGTTCTTGCTTGTCGACTACTTTGTAGACGAGCCAGTTTGCGCCCAGATTGAGAGGCGAGCCGACATCGCCCGGTTTCAGCTGAAACGCCGCAGCGAGTTGCTTTCCGCTGGCGACATTAGAGATTGAGCCGCCACGAGCAAATTCGTCACTGGTTTTGGCATCCAGTCCGAGAGCTTTGGCGGCCGCGTCCAACTTTTCTCCAGCCTTCACCCGCTTGACCAGCTCATCTGCCTTGGAGCGAGCTTCCGTGGACGCTTTTTCCTGCTTCAGATCGGCAACGAGCTTGTCCCGGACCTCATCCAGGGTCCCCTGGTGCGCGGGAAGAATCTGCTTAACGGACAGAACCAGGTAGCCGCGGTCCGTGTGGATGGGGAGGCTCAACTCTCCCTGACGCAACCGGAAGATGGAATCACTCACTTTGACGTCTTGCGAATTCCCCAGTTCGAGCAATGGGTCGGTTGCCGCCACGGGGCGTGTCTCTCCAACAGTCAGGTGATACTGCTTGGCGAGGTCGTCTAGAGAAACCTTGTTGGATTGGCGGATGGCCTGAGAGAGTTTATCGGCGATATCGCCGGCCTGCTTATCGGCTTCCGAAAGGAGCAGCGGCGTGCGGATGGAGTCCTTTACTTCATCAAAAGTCTTGGTGTGCGCCGTCTCCTTATCAATGATTTTGATGATGTGGAAGCCATACTGGGTCTTGACCAGGTCCGAAATGCTGCCTTTCGGAAGCGAAAACGCGGCCTTTTCGAACTCCGCGACCGTTTGGCCTTGGACGATCCAGCCCAGGTCTCCGCCCTTGTCTCTCGAACCGGGGTTCCCGGGGCTGCCGGCGTCCTCGGAGTATTTCTTGGCGAGTTCCTCGAAATTTGCGCCTTTTTTGGCCTGATTCAAAACGTCCTGCGCCTTCTTCTTAATCTCTTCGGCCTCGGCGTCCGTTTTGCCGACAGTCATGAGCAAAATGTGCTCGACGTGGACGCGGTTCGGAACTTGATAATCCTGAATATTCTTTTTGTACTGGGCCTGCAACTGATCGTCCGTGACCTGCAGGTTCTGACGAACTTGATTCACGTCCACAATGGCGTAACGCACCACCCGCTTTTCGGGCACCTGATACTTTGCCTTATTTTTCTCGTACGCGGCCTTGATCTCGGCGTCATCCAAGATCATCTTCGCCTGCAAGTCTTCGGGCTTGATGAACGCGTAGTCCAGCTTTACCTTTTCATTGCGGTACTTGAATTCCGCTTGAAGCTCAGCCGGACCGGCGCTAATTCCGTCGGTAACGAGTTTCTGAAATTTTTCCTGGAGAAGGCCCTGCCGGACGGTGTCTTCGAATTGCGAGACGGACATCTGCGTGCGAGACTCCACCAGGGAAGCGTATTGATCCGGGGCAATGGGAGCGCCCCCGTTGAAGGCAGCCGGAAGGATAAGCCGGATGCGGTCGGCGATCTCGTCGTTCGAAACGCGGATGCGGAGCTGAGTAGCCTCGTACTCCATTTCTTTCTGAAGGAGGAGCTGCCGAAGAATCTGCTGGGCGTAATACGGCTCGAGCATCGGCGGCACTTGATTGCGCTGCTTGATCTGGTTGAGCTGCTGGCTTATTTCCGCGACGGTGACGGTCTGATCGCCGACTTTGGCAACCGCATCGGTGGACATCTGGGTGGTTCCCGGACCCGTCGGCACGAGATACAGCAGCATGCCGCCCGACAACGCCAAGACAACCACACCGAGCAGGATACGGGAAAGAAGTTTTTGCTTGTTATCCGAGTTGCCAGCCATCCGCTGAATCCCCCCAAGTCCCTGAGCAAACTTAACATTATAGAAGATAGTTGCCATGGGCCTCAAATAGAATCGTGGGGAGGGAGTTGTTCAGTTCCCGGTTTGCCTGTAATCCGTCCAGAGTCGATGCCCAGCGCGGATATCACTCCCTACAAGCCGACTTCCCGGGACTTATCCGCACGATGCCCAACTGGATTACTTCCGAATCGCCGACCATCTGTCCGGAACCGTGGGAACATCTGGAGTACCGCGTATCTCTTGCGATACGATTGCCCCCGCGTGCTCCTCGGCGTAGAGACAGGAGACAGTATGGGCACATTGATTCAAGACTTGCGCCATGGCCTGCGCATGCTGCGCAAATCTCCGGGCTTCACTGCTGTCGCCGTGCTCACCCTCGCTCTCGGCATCGGCGCCAACACCGCCATCTTCGGCCTCGCCAACGCCGCCTTCTTCCGCGCGCTTCCCTACCCCCACGGCGAACGCCTCGCCTTCCTGTGGCAAAACAATGAGCGCACCGGCGAATCCGAAGGCGCTGTCTCCTATCCCAATTACGCCGACTGGCGTGCCCAATCCCGCAGCTTCGTGGACATGGCGTTCATCTTCACGGGCGAGGTTCTCCTCACCAAAGGGGGCGATCTCCAGCACGTCGCGGTAGGGGAAGTTTCAACAAATTTCCTTTCCGTCCTAGGCGCGACTCCGTTTCTCGGTCGCGACTTCACTCCAGCCGACGCGCTTTCCGACCAGACACACGTCATCATCATCAGCCATGATTTATGGCAGAGCTACTACGGCGGTGATCCGCACGTCATCGGCCGCCCCGCTGGCCCCGGCAATTCGGCAAAATTCACTATTGTCGGCGTGATGCCGCCGGGCTTCTCATTCCCGCCCGGTGCGCAAACGTGGGGGCCGCGCACGCTCAACGATTACCAACGAACAAGGTCACGGCAGTACCCGATTTTCAAAGTGATCGGTCGCCTAAAACCCGGAGTGAAATGGTCAGTCGCCCAAGCCGAGATGAATACCATCGCCCAGCGGCTCGCCGAACAATATCCGGCCATAGACGGCGGCGCGGGCATCCGCATCGTTCCTCTGCGCCAGCAGCTTTCGCAAAACGTGCGTGAGGGCTTGGTCGTTCTCTGGGCCGCAATCTTCTGCGTTCTCCTGATTGCCTGCGTGAACGCCGCCAACTTAATGATGGCCCGCGCCGCTAGCCGCCAGAAAGAAATCGCCGTCCGCTTTTCTCTTGGCGCAACGCGCAGCCGAATCATTCGTCAATTCCTCGCTGAAAGCCTGTTCCTCGCTGCCGCAGGCGCAGCCGCTGGACTCTTCCT
>Ga0070708_100004800_pt1 | contig 10664 bp, 8 predicted proteins | sample KBSK5503metaG_FD_65469 | JGI IMG/M metagenome (GOLD analysis project Ga0070708, IMG submission 65469) | Corn, switchgrass and miscanthus rhizosphere microbial communities from Kellogg Biological Station, Michigan, USA - KBS K5-50-3 metaG | ecosystem: Host-associated > Plants > Roots >... | reverse complement strand
TTCGGCGAGCGCGAGCAGGAGCTGCGGCTGCTCGCGGGCCTCACGCCCACCGACACGAGCGTGCAGCGGGCGGGGATCGGTGGCCCGGCCGGCACCTGGTCGGAGCGCGACAGCCTCAAGGCGCTCGGCCCGGGCGGCCAGCAGGCACTCGCCGCGCGGCTCGACGTCGATGCGCTCGCCCGGCGCGCCAATATTCTCGTGCGGTCGCTAAATGAGGCGTACGACACGCTCTCCAAGAACCGGGAGCGTCTCGCCGCGACGCCGTCGATCATGCCCACTAAGGGCTGGCTCACGAGCGCGTTCATGCGCGAGCGCATCCACCCGATTCTCCACCTGGCGCGCCCGCACGAGGGGATCGACGTGACGGCGCCGATGGGAGCGGAGATCGAGGCGCCCGCCGCGGGGATCGTGACGGAAGTTCGGTGGGAAGAAGGTTACGGCAACATCGTCACGATGGACCACGGCTTCGGGCTCGTGACCCGCTTCGCCCACTGCTCGAAGATTCTCGTGGTCCGCGGCCAGCGCGTGAAGCGCGGGCAGAAGATCGCGCTCGTCGGCTCGACCGGGCTCTCCACGGGACCGCACCTGCACTACGAGGTGTGGGTGAACCGCAAGCCGGTGGATCCGATGAAGTACGTCATGCCCGATGCCATCGTGGATTGACGGGCAATCGGGTAGAGTTGGTGAGAGGGGGCGCGGCGTGCTGCGCCCCCTGCGTCGTTTCTGGCTCCTCGCGATCGGCCTCGCGGGCGCCGCGGGTTGCGGAGGGGCACGGGGGGGGATCGACCAGGCGAGCACGCCCACCCCCGGGAAGGTGATCACCGCCGATGCGATTGCCGCATCCGGTGCCAGGACGGCCTGGGATGCCGTTCGCCTGACGGTACCGAACGTACATCTGCGGGAGCGCCGCGGTCGCGCGTCCGGGCTCGAACGCCGGGGGCAGGCCAGCATCTATCTGGACGACCAGGTACGTGTGATCCTCGACAACGCACGTATCTATGACCTCCAAGTGCTTCAGCAAGTCGCGGCCGCGGACATCCTCACGATCGAAGTCTTAACGGGGCTCGATGCGACAACGCGCTACGGTGCCAGCTCAACGGCGGGCGCCCTCGTGATCACCACGACGAGCGGCCGGCCCTGAAGCAGAGCGGGGACGCCGATCCGGCGCCCCCGCACCCTCTCTCGTTGGCGCGTCGCACCACGTCACGGATTGCGGTCTGTGCACCCGTGGAAGTTCGGATTGTTCAACTCCTCCACGGGGATCGACATCTGGATGGCGTCGCCGTAGGTCCCTCCCTTGAACCAGTCGCCAATCGGGTAGACGGTGTTCACGGAAAAGAACGTGCTGTACTGTCGGACTTCGCGGCGCATGTCACCCAGCCGGTGTCCGGTGCTGAACATCCAGAAGGCGCGCTCGGAAAACATCACTACCGCGCGCGCGGCGGGCGTCCCGGGGTCCACGAGCGGCGCGAGCTTGGTGCCGGCCACGGGTCGGTAGGTCGTGTCCAGGGGCACCGGCAAGAGCGTCGTATCCGCCCGCGACGCGTTGAGCGTGCTCAGCCAGGTCGCGGGATCGTTGGCCTGCAGCGCCGCTTCGGCTTCGATGAGCCGCGCCTCGATCCCACTCGCGATCTTGACGGGGCTCGTTTGTCCCCAGATGCCCTGACGCAGAACTCTGAATCCATACTGGCTGTCAAAAATCAGGTCCGTGGTCTTCCCCAGCTGAGTGGGTACGCGCGGATCCCTGGCGGTCACATAGGGAAGCCCGTTCACCCCTTCAGTGTCCGCGACGGTGTAGCGCTTGGCGCCGTTATTCAGGGCGTTGATCTGGTTGACATTGACGTTGACAGAGTGCGTGACGTCGTAGTGGAAGGTGGTTGGGACTCCGGCCACGGCTGCACCCGCGCCGACGAAGTCTCCCCGGTCCACCAGGGCGCGTCCCTTGATCACTTTGGCGAAGTTCGCGACGCTGGCGCTGTCTGCTCCGCCAAGGTTTGCAAGCGCGGAGTCGGCGTTCGCGATCGCCAACGCGAAAACTGAGTCGTCCGACAGCGGATTACCGTACGCAATCTCGCTGCCGGCCACGCTGTCCAACGGAATGCCATTGCAGTAGTGCTCACCCATCAAGGCCTGTGTGTAGGCAATGAACGCAAACATCCGGCCGACGTTGGTCGCCGGCGCAGGCGCATACGTCCGCAACCCGTCGATCGCAGCTCGAGCCTGAGTCCGGACCCGGTTCAGGTTCCGGAACGGCCCCGCATTGAAGGTGTTAGCCGGATCCCAGATGCGCTGGTCTTGATTATTACGCTGGACGAAGGTGTCGCCCGAGCGGTATTCGTCGCTGAGCAGGCCTCCGAACAGAAACAGCGCATCGGGTCCCTGGGTCCCGCTCACCGCCTGGGCCAACCGGAGCACGGCACCGTTGTGCAGAGAGACCGCGCTGGCGGCCGAGTTCGCCTGAAGGATGATGTCAGGGTCGGTCACGCTCAGGAAGTCCTTGCACCCAATCAGCGGAAGCGTCGCCGCCAGACCGGTCAGGCCCAGCGCACGCCGCAGCCACCGGGGCGTGAAGTATCGAGTCATGGTGCTGGATCCTCTCGCGAAGGTCGATGGCCGGTGGCCGCCTCAGAATCCCACATTGAGTCGGAACGTCCAATAGGTCGGTGGCGGTGAAGTCTGGAAGTTGCTCACGATCCCCGTGGCGCCCTCGAAGTAGTTCGCTTCGGGGTCGATGCCAGTGAACCCAGAGGCCTTCCAGAGGTTCCGGCCGGCTACCGTGAGGCTGAGCCGCTCCGCCCGGAACGCGCGCGCCCACTGAGCGGGAAACTCGTATGTGGCTGAGGCTTCGCGCAGTCGGATGTACGTCGCCTTCTCGATGAACCCATACTGAGTCCCGGAGGGGGTCTCGCGCAGGGCAACCACGCGCGCTTGCTCCCACAACGGCGATGTGGGGTCCACCAAGCCGCGGCAATTGTTCCGGGACTGGCAGCGGATGCGGTCGGTGCCGTTCAGTTGGTAATAGCCGCTCTTGTGGTCGAACAGCCCGACGATCCGAAGGCGCTTGTTGAGCAGGTCGAATCCCGTCGTATAGGTGACCTCCCACCGAGGGTTCGCGTACCCGACGAAGACGGCGCTGTCGGCCACGAAGACCTCGTTCGGTACCGTGCAAAGCGTCGCGGGGATCAGGGAGCAGGCCGTGATGATCCCGTTGCCGTCCACGTCCCGGTAGGTGTAAGGTCGCTGCCACCAGCCGTTGATCGGATAACCCTGGGTCTGCCGCGTCGTAGTACCGACGATCGGCGGCAGGCCGCCCATATCTGCGATGAAGTTCGTGTTGTACGCGGCGTTGACGCTCAGATCCCATCCGAAGGCCGGCTTGTCGAGCACCCGGAGATCGGCGAGCGCCTCGACGCCGCGATTCACGACCGCCCCGATGTTCTCGAACCGCGTGATCGGCCCACCCCCGCCCGGCGGCAGTGTTCGCGCGATCAGCGCGTTCTTGGTCCGCTTGTTGTAGTAGGTCAGCTCGACATTGACCCGCTGGCTGAGCAGAGTCGCGTCCGCGCCGAACTCGTATTCCCGCGCCCGCTCGGGCTTGAGACCGTTGTTCCCCAGGGCGCTGAAAATAATGGCGTTGTTGTCGCGACCGCTGACGCTTGCGGTGGTCGGGAGAAAGAAGCGAATCGCGTCCGTGGCACCCGGCTGGACGCCCGAGCTGCCGATCGCGCCGCGCAAGCGCACACTGTTGATCCAGCTCCACTTCGGGAAGAACGGCTCTTGTGAGATCACATACGAGACGCTCACCTTCGGATAGTAGACCGCTTTGAAGTCCGATCCGAAAGCGCTGTTACCGTCGGCCCGGAAGCCCGCCGAGAGGAACAGGCGCTGCTTGTAGCTGAACTGCTGCTCCACGAACGCGCCCAGAGTCTTCGAGACGGTCGTGCTCTCGGCAACTGAGGGGACGCCCCCGGCGGTGAGCGTCGTTGCCGTGGGCGACAGATCGTAAGCGAACGCCACGTTCAAGTTGTTGTTGTTCTTGAAATACTGCACGCCGACCGTCGTTCGTGACGTGAGCGTCGGGTTGAGGACGAATGAGGCGGTCGCGTGCAGGTCGAGCGTGTATTGGAAGAAGCTCGTCCGGTTGTCCTGCTTGAAGCCGAGCGTGTCGGCGAACGTGCCGACGAAGTTGACGCATTGGTTGCGACGGCAGAGGTCACGATCCAGACGGCTGGTGTAGTCCACCCCACCGATCGCCCGCAATGCGAGCCAGCTGGTTGGCCGCCAGTTCGCCGTGCCGCTCCCGATGAAGCGATTGATGTCCTGCCCGATCTCTTCCGCAAACATCGAGTCGGGCGTGAACAGGCGATAGCCATTGTGGCCGTTGTTCTTGTTCCCCGGGCCGCCGAGCGCGTTCGAGAGCAGGCCGGTCGTGTTGTTGTCGGTCGGTGGCACGCGCAACGTGCTGGAGATGAAGTTCGTGGACGCCTGCACGTCCACGCGAGGACTCAAGGTCGCCTGGACGTTCGCCCGCACACTCGTGCGTCTGAGGGCGTTCGGACGGAGCTGTGCGTCGGGCACCGCGCTGACTTGCCGCACCCGCAGCAAGGTGTCGACCGCGAAGGGAGGCATCTTGAGCTGGCCGACCTCATCCTCCCACTCTCCCGACATGAAATAGCGCACGGCCTCCGATCCGCCCGACACCTGGACGCCATATTGCTGCCGGTGTCCAGTCGCGTTCGGGGACGTCTGCGGGTCGTTGAACAGGTTGAACTTGGTGATGCTGTCTTGGACGCAGTACTGCGGATCCGCCGCCGGCCGCGCCGTTTGAGTGAGGATGCACTGCGTTCCGTTCAGAGGCCTCGAATTATGTGCGGTGGTGGTGTCGGTGGAACTGCTGCGCCAGCCCCGGTAGGCGTCCGGAAACGTATTGTTGTCCGTGATCGCACCCTGCTCCGCGTAGACGTTCCAGCGCGTCCTTCCCGCCGTGCCGCGCTTTGTCGTAATGACGATCACCCCGTTGGCGGCATCCGTACCATACAGGGCCGAGGCGGAGGGACCTTTCACCACGTCTACGGATTCGATCTCGTCCGGAGCAAGATCGTTGACCCGGCTGGGCGGTGCACAGCCGACGTCGCACACCGAGGAGGACCGATTCTGGCTGATGATGCGGATGCCGTCGACGACGTAGATCGGCTCGTTATTCAGGGATAGACTGTTGGTTCCACGGACGCGTACGCGCGATGGCGACCCGGTCTGCGTGCCCGGGAGCACATCCACGCCAGCGGCGTGAGCGGCGAGCAAGTCGGTCAGGGTTTGGATCGTCCCTTTCTCGACCTCTTTGGGCGCGTCGATCCGCGCGATCGTATTGCCAACCTCCTTCTTGGCCTGGTCGCCCGTGGACGTCACGACCACCTCATCCAAGGAGTACGGCGCGAGCGCCAGCACGAAGTCGGCGACCGCCGTCTCGCCGGGGTTTACGGTGACCACGCGCGACGCCGCGCCGAAGCCGACAGCGCTGGCCCGCACGGTCACCTGCCCGCCAGGGACGCGGGACAGCGTGTAGCGGCCGTCGGCGTTGGTCTGCGCGATGAGCGACGTCCCCATGACGGTGACGCGCGCGCCCACGAGCGGTTGCCCGGAGGCTTGGTCAGTGACGCGGCCCGCGATCGTGCCCTGTTGGGCTCGCCCGACGGCGCCGGCGCCGCCGACGAGACCGCAGAGCACCAGGAACGCACGCAGCGGAGGACGAAAGGCAATGCGCATACGGATTCCTCCTTGGAGGTGGCGATGACACACCGTATGGAGAAAGAGCCCCTCGCCGCGGTAGCGCGCGGCGAGGATGGCTCGGCTTCCCGAATCAGCGAATGCGCACCCGTGCCCAACGGCAGGCAGGACACGAACGGTGCGAGATGGGACGCGCGCAGGCACCGTGCCATCGTGCGCGTCGCGGTCGGCCCGCACGCTGCACGGATTGCACGGTCTAAGCGGTCGCGGAAACGCTCACAGCGTCAACGGTTTTACTTGATACTGTTGCGTCGCCGCAACGGAACTATTTCGAGAAATCGACCTTCGGCGCCTGAGCTGCCCCCGGTGTCTCCAGCTCGAAGTACGGGCGTGGCCCCTTCCCGAGCAGCTTCGCCGTCACCACCTGCGGGAAGCGCCGGATATAGGCGTTGTAGCGGTTGACCGCCTCGTTGTAGTCCTGACGCGCAACGGCGATGCGGTTCTCCGTCCCCTCGAGCTGGTCCTGCAACGCGCGGAAGTTCTCATTGGACTTGAGCTGCGGATAGTTCTCCGCGATGGCCAGCAGGCGGCCGAGCGGGGCCGTCAGCTGCCGGTTGGCCTCCGCCATCTGCTCCAGGTTGCCGCTCTGGACCGCCCCGGCCAGCTTGGCCCGGGCCTCCGCGACCTCGGTGAAGACCGTCCGCTCCTGCTTTGCATACGCCTTGACCGTCTCGACCAGGTTGGGGATGAGGTCGGCGCGGCGCTGCAGCTGCACCTTGATCTGCGACGCCGCGGCGTTCACCTGCTCGTCGTAGGTCTGGATCGTGTTGTAGCCGCAGCCCGCCGCGAACACCAAGCCGACGATGGGAACGAAGCGTTTGAGCGCGTGCACTGGTGTCATCCTCTTTCTATTCAAGACGGTTCACATAGGCGGCGGTAGCTGCCACCGCCGCGAGATACGCGGTCGCGAGCGGATCGCTCTTCCCGAGCCGCGGGATCGGGCCGCCCATCGCGTGTTGTACCAACGGTGCCAGGCCGTCGGCCGGGAAGCCGATCAGCCCGCCCCCGCTCCGTACCAGCTCGGCGGGCGAAGTGGGCGCGGGCCGGCCAGCGAGACGCAACACCGCGCGCAGCATGGTGAAGAAGCCGCCGGCGCTCCCTACGACGACGCGCGCCAGCTGTTTCGGGTCCGCGCGCAGCGCCGCGTACGCCTGGCGCAGCCGCACCAGTTTGCCCATCAGCTCATGCTCGAGCTGGCGCCGCAGGTGGCCGCGGTCTATCTGGATACCGGGCCACGGATCGCGGCCCGCGAGCAGCCGATGCGCCGCCCGCATGTCCTCGTACTCGATGGGGAAGGCGTCCGCCGACTCCCGCCACTCCCGCTCGGTCAGGATGAGGGGCGCGGGCTGGCCCGCGCGGGTCCAGTCGCGCATTGCCGGAGCCAACGCTGTGAACAGCGCATCGTCCACCGTGTCGCAAATGAGCAGTGTGTTCACGTCGGAGCGGTCCGGGACGTGGGTTCCCCGCGCCCACGACCCGTACAGCAGCAGCGCCACCAGCCGGTCACCGAGTGCGCGAGAGACCTCCGCGGCAAATTGCTCGACCGTCAGTTTCGAGGCCATACTAGAAGCGCCCTCCCGCTCCGCCGCCTGAGAAGCCCCCCCCACCGCCGAACCCGCCGAATCCCCCCCCGCCCCCGCCCCCACCCCCGCCACCTCCGCCCCAGCCTCCCCCGCCCCATCCACCGCCCGCCCACCAGATGCCCCGGCCCCATCGCCGGCGGCGCCGCGCCAGCCGGGACAGGAGGAGCACGGTTACAAAGATGATCCAGAACAGCGTGGCGCCGCTCGGGAACGAGACGTCGCGCGGCGCGGGAGGCACGATGGGAGGCGCCGCGCTCAGGGTCACGCCGAACTCCTGTGCGAACGCCTGGGCGATCAGGTCTACGCCGTACGCCAGCCCCGGCCCGTATTCCTCCCGGGCCAGATAGGGAGTCATCGCGTCGCGAATCCGGCCTACGCGCGCGTCCGGGAGGAATCCCTCGGCGCCGCGACCGGTGGCGATGAAGATCTGACCTGTGCCCGGACGGTGATTCTTCGTTGGAACGAGCAGGACCACGACGCCGAGGTTTTTCGCTGGATCGCCCGCCTCGCCCTTCGCTCCGACGCCCCACTGGCGGCCGATCTGGAGCGCGACGTCGGCCGCGGGCCGGTCACCGATGTCGGGGAGGGTCACTACGGCAATCTCGCCGCGCGTTTTGTCGCGCACCTCGGCGATCACCGCGTCCATGTGCGCGACCGACGCAGTGTCGAGCACACCGGCGAAGTCGTTGACGTAGCCCCGAGGAGGCGGCACCTGGACCTGGGCAAGAAGCAGCAGGGCCGTGAGTTGCAGCATCGCGCGCAAGATACACGGGTCCGAGCGGGCGCGATACCTTGACGCTCGTGGCGGGCCGCACGAGTATAGGGCTGAAACGGGAGGCCTCCATGAAGGCACTCACCGCGTCGTTCGTCGTTCTATTGCTCGGATGCGGCCCGGCAGCCCAACGGGCTACGCATAGTGATCTGCCACCCGGGACCTTCACGATCACGGCCGAACAGATCGAGAAGTCGGGTGCGCGCACGGCGTGGCAGCTGCTCAAGCAGCGTGCCCCCATGTTTCAGACCAGCGAAGACCGAAACGGACGTCCCTCCAAGATCGGCCGGCGCGGGCGGGCGAGCTTTCTGCTCGATGAATCGCCCACGATCGTCGTGGACGGCGTGCGGGTGCCCGACTTCCGCGTGCTCGACGACATCGACGCCCAGTCGATCCTCACGATTTACATCTACGACGGGATCGAGGGGACCACGTACTACGGCACGAACTCTGGAACCGGTGCCATCGTCATCCAGACCAAGGGCGGCCAGTCGTAAACAGCGAGGGAGAGAGTCGATGGCGCTCTCTCCCTCGTTTTCTAACTCATCCTCCCCAAACCACTGACCGCCTACGGCAGCCGATCCAAGCAGGCCGTGAAGTTCGGGTTGTTCTGCTCCGTGATCGGCACCGGAATGTTCACGTCAGTTCCGTAGGGCGGGGAACCCGGCTTGAAGTACGGCCCTGTCGGAAACACCGTATTCTCGGCCCGCCCGTATCCGCCGTTGGCGAACGGCCGAACCAGCCGCCGCAGGTCCCCCAGCCGGTGCGCCGTGAGCCACAACCAGCGCGCCCGCTCATTGAACAGCAGGTTCACGGCCCCGCCCGCGTTCGTGGCATCGGTCGCCGTGAGGTTCGGGAGCACCGGGACCTGGTTCGTCAACGGGTTGGTGCGGTCGAACGGATTAGGGTTGAAATATGCCCGGAGGCTGGCATTGGCCCGTGGGTCGTTCAGCGCAGCCAAGAACGCCGCGGAGGCGGTCGCGGTGTCGGCCCGCAGCGCCGCCTCCGCCTCGATCAGCCGCGCCTCGACGCCCGTCGCCACGGGAATGCCCGCCTTGCGATCGCCGAACCGGAGGGTGTTGTACTGGAGGGTGCTGCCGTCGAACCCGGTGTGATTCCCCTCCGGCCGGAGCCGCGACGGCGTCCGCGGATCGACCACGGAGCGCCACCCCAAGCCGTTCCCGCCTTCGCTATCGGCCACGGCGTAGCGCCGGTCAACGGTGTTGCCGTTGAACACGCCGTTGTTCTCGAAATCGCTGATCTCGGAATGCTCGCTCAGGTAAGCGAAGTCCGTCGGCACGCCCGACACGGCTGCAGCGGCCGCGGCGAAATTGCCCTGGTCGAGCAGCGCACGGGCCCTTCCGACCTTCGCCAGATTCGCCTTCGCCGCACTGTCCGTCGCATCGGTGATCGTCCCCGCCACGACGAGCGCCGCGTCGAAACGGGCGATCGCCGTATCGAGCAACTGCGCGGTCGTGAGCGGCACGCCATAGGTGATGTCGCCCGTGGTGGGGTTCAAATGACTCACCGGAACGCCGGAGCAGAACGTTTCGGCAAAGAAGACATACGTGTATCCCGCCAGGCTCAGCACCTCGGCGTGTCCGGGGTCGTCCGGGAGCAGGGCCGCGTACTGGTTGGCGGTCTTCTCCGCTGAGTTCCGGGACTGGTGGAGCAGGCGGTACCACAGATCCACGTCCGCGTTGGTGACCTGGATCGTGCGCGCGTCGACCTCGATGCGCGTCGGAAACGTCTCCGAGTTGATCCATTCGTCGGCCAGGAGACCGCCGTACATGATCACACCCTCTCCGGTGCCGCCGTTACCATCGGGGTGATCGCCGCTGAACGCGATGGAAAAGTTGCCGATCGCCCCGGCGCGCAGAGTGGCGAGCGCGGCCGAATCGCTCAGCGACCCGGGGGGGACGATCGACGGAATGCTCACGCGTAGTGGGTCATTGCAGCCGGCTGGTACCGCCAGCAGCGCGACCGTCAGGAGCGCGAGCAGCTTGGTCGTATGCTTCATGGTGTTCTCCTCGGGCTCAGAACGTCACGTTGACGCGGCCGATGAAGTACCGCACCGGGGGCTGCGACAGGAAGTCCGCCACGTCGAAGTTGAATTGACCGGACTGGCTCAGCTCGGGGTCCACGCCCCGATACTTGGTCCAGGTCGCGAGGTTGCGACCCGTCAGCGTGAAGCTGATCGACTTGGCGCCGATATGGGTCGCCCAGACGTCGGGCGCGAAGTACGTCACGGACACCTCCCGCAGCTTCAGGAAGCCGGCATCCTCGAAGAACCCCGTCTCGAACCCATAGAAAAACGCGGAGGTCGCCGCCGCCTGGTCCGCGAGCGACGTGCTCGGCAAGTTCAACCCATGGCAGATGGCGAACAGGCAGCGGAATTGCTCGGTACTGTTGTCGAGCTTGTTGCCCCAGCGGCCATCGAGCAAGCCGTACAGGCGGAAGTGACGCAGGAAATTCACCTCGGTGGAGAACGACGCGCCGCGGGTGGGAACCGACGACCCCTGGAA
>Ga0070708_100004799_pt1 | contig 10664 bp, 8 predicted proteins | sample KBSK5503metaG_FD_65469 | JGI IMG/M metagenome (GOLD analysis project Ga0070708, IMG submission 65469) | Corn, switchgrass and miscanthus rhizosphere microbial communities from Kellogg Biological Station, Michigan, USA - KBS K5-50-3 metaG | ecosystem: Host-associated > Plants > Roots >... | reverse complement strand
CGGCGAACTCCGGCGTGGCCGCTTCCGCGAAGGCGACCGCCTTGGCGGCGATGACGTGCTCGAGGGGTCCTCCCTGCACGCCCGGGAAGACGTTGCGGTCCAGGTCCTTGGCGCGATCGGCGCGGCACAGGACCAGCCCGCCGCGCGGCCCGCGCAGCGTCTTGTGGGTCGTCGACGTCACGAAGGGGGCGTGCGGGATCGGGGAGCCGTGCAGCCCGGCGAGCACGAGACCCGCGATATGCGCGATGTCGGCCACCAGCGCCGCCCCGACCTCGTCGGCGACCTCCCCGAAGCGGCGGAAGTCGATCTCGCGCACGTAGGCCGAGGCTCCGGCGATGATGATCTTGGGCCGGTGCTCCCGCGCCAGTCGGGCGAGCTCCTCATAGTCGATGCGCTCGTCCTCCCGGCGCACGCCGTACGCCACCACCTGGTAGTCCTTTCCGGAAAAGGAGAGCGGATGGCCATGAGTCAGGTGCCCGCCGTGGGAGAGGTTCATTCCGAGGATCGTCTCGCCCGGCTTCGCGGCCGTCAGGTAGGCCGCCATGTTGGCCTGCGAACCGGAGTGCGGCTGCACGTTGGCGTGCTCGGCGGAGAAGAGGGACTTCGCACGCTCAATCGCCAGTGTCTCGACCTTGTCGATGTACTCGCAGCCGCCGTAGTAGCGCCTTCCCGGATACCCCTCGGCGTACTTGTTGGTCAGGACGGAGCCTTGCGCCTCCCGTACGGCGCGCGACACCCAGTTCTCCGAGGCGATCAGCTCGAGGTTTCCGTCCTGCCGTTTCTCTTCCTCCCGGATCCAGCGCGCAATGTCGGGATCCGCCGCCGCGAGGTCGCGGTCCAGGAAGGCCAGGATGGATTGGAGCGCCTCTGCTTTGCTCATGATGAGTACCCCCAGTGCGTCGAGGGTTGAGAGTTCAGGGGCGAGAGTAGCAAAGCCACTCTCGATTCACCGTCAACTCTCGACTTCATTTCATTCGGCGAGGTCTTTGAATTCGGCGTTGCAATAGCTGTCAGTCATGCCCGCGATGTGGTCGGCGATGGCCCGGTAGTACGCGGCGCGCAGCCTGTAGTTCTCCGCGACCTCGCGGTCCACGTCCTTCAGCGGCACCTCGCGCAGGAAGCGCACGCCGATCTCCTCGCGCAAGCCCAGCAGAACGTAGTCCGGAAGGAGGCGCGGGTTCTCGGCGTAGGCGTGGTAGATCGCCGCGAGCGCGCGACGCGCGTGGCCGTCGTTGCGGGAAACGGGGAAGGAGTGGATGATGTGGCGGTAGACGAAGTTCTTCAGCTCCCGGTAGAAGCTCCTCCCCCGCTCCGAGAAGGCGACCAGATCTCCCGGAAGCCTGTCCCGCCGCCGGTGAAACTCCTCGGGCGTCGCGACGCCGTTGGTTTCGAGCCAGGCTTCGATGCGGGCGCGCGAACTCTCGACGAGGTCGCTCGTCAGGACGCCGATCATTCCCCGGATCAGCGAAGCTCGTCGGGCGGCCCGGTCGCGGCTGCCGGGACGCGCCTGCCGGACCAGCCGGGAGATCTCGAGGGCCTCGATCGCGTCCTCCTCGGCCAGGGGAAGCCCGTCCTCGAGGTCATGGGTCTGCTGCGCGATCTCGTCGGACCAGTTGACGAGCTGCGCCTCGAGCGTCCCTCCCGAGTCGAAGCGAAGCCCCTCCGGGAAGTCGAGCGGGAAAGGAAAGGCGCTCTTCCAGGCAGTGTGCTTCAGGATTCCCTCGCGGACGTCGTGCGTCAGGTTCAAACCCGGTTCGTCGTAGCGCTTCTCCAGGCGGTCCACCACTCGGACCGACTGGTAGTTGTGCTTGAAACCGCCGGCCTCGGGGTGGCTCTCGCGCAGCAGCCGGTCGAGCACCCGTTCGCCGGAATGCCCGAATGGCGTGTGGCCGAGGTCGTGGCCGAGCGCGATGGCCTCGGCCAGGTCCTCGTTCAATCCGAGGGCGCGGGCGGAGCTGCGGGCGATCTGCGAGACCTCGATCGTGTGCGTCAGGCGCGTCCGGAAATGGTCCCCTTCGTAGGGGATGAAGACCTGCGTCTTGTGCTTCAACCGCCGGAAGGCGCGCGAGTGAATGATGCGGTCGCGGTCACGCGCGTATTCGGTCCGGACGTCCCCGTCCATCGGCCTCGCCGGGCCGCGGGGCCGCGTCGCGCGGGCGCTCTTGGAGGCGAAGATCGCGAGGCGCTCTTCCTCGAGCCGCTCGAAACGTTCCCGGGTGAACTGCGCGGTCGCGGTCGTCATGGGTGTCCTACTCCCGCCGTTTTTCGGCGCCCGCCAAGCAGCCAGGCGCGCGCCTCGCCGACGAGATAAAGTGAACCGGCCACGATTATAGGGGCGCTCTCCTCCCGCGCGAGGAGATCCTGGAGGGCTTCCGCGACGGTTCTCCGCGAGCCGAACCCCCCCGGCGCTGGCGCAGCCCGCCGGGCCAGATCCTCGACCGTCGCCGCTCGCGACGTCGGCGCCTGGACGAGAGTCACCCCGGCGGCCAGCGGGAACAGGAGCCGGGAGATGCCTTCGACGTCCTTGTCCGACATCGCGCCGAAGACGAGGAGACAGCGCCCTTCCAGTCCCGCGTCCGCGAGGAAGCGGGCGAGGGCCGCCGCGCCCTCCAGATTGTGGCAGCCGTCGAGGAGCACCGGCCGGCCGGCGACGTCGAATCGCTCCAACCGCCCGGGCCAGCGGACCCCGCGGACGGCTGCAGCGATCGAGTCGGGAGTCAGGACGAGCGGCGGGTCGGGCAGCAATTCCGCGGCGCGCAAGGCGAGCGCGGTGTTCCAGGCCTGGTGGGCGCCGGGCAGCGGAGTCTCGAGGTCGATCCGGCGATCCGGCGTCGTCACGGTGAAACGGGTCCCCCCGAGCCCGACTTCGCCGATCCGGACGTCGATCTCCTCGGCCCCGTCGTGCCAGAGGGCCCCGGCCTCGCGGGCGGCGAGGAGCAGGGATTCGAGGGCCTCCGGCGCCTGCGCCCGGACCAGAGCCGGGCGGCCGCGGCGGAAGATGCCCGCCTTTTCGCGGGCAATTCGGGACAGGGTGTCTCCGAGCTCGCGGGTGTGATCGAGCCCGATCGAGGTGACGGCGGAGAGGACCGCCGGTGCGACGTTGGTCGCGTCGAACCGCCCCCCCAGGCCGACTTCCAGGATCGCCAGATCGAGCCGGAGGTCGGCGAAGAGGAGCAGGGCCGCTGCGGTGGTGGCCTCGAAGTAGGTCGCCGCGATCTCGGGCGCGCGATCGGCGGCGGCGAACACGCGCCTGAGCGCCGCCTCGAGCTCTTCTTCCGTGACGTCCTTCTCCTCGATCCGGATCCGCTCCGTGAGCTCGATGAGATGGGGAGAAGTGTAAAGCCCCGTCCGGACCCCATGGGCGGCGGCGATCGCCGAGAGCGTCACGGCCGTGGAGCCCTTCCCGTTGGTCCCTCCGACGAGCACCGAAGCGAGCCTCGTCTCCGGCCGTCCGAGTCTCTCGCACAGGGCGTCGATCGCCGCAAGGCCGAGCTTCATCCCCCGGGGCTCGAGGGACTCCAGGCGCCGAAGAGACGGGAGCCTGGAGGCGGGAGGCGGAAGGCGGAAGGCGCCAGCCAAGACCGGTCCGCCTACCCCCTGCCGCCTGCCGCCTGCCGGCCCTGGTCGTCCCACAGGAGCTTCAAACAGCGCACGAGCGTCTCCTTCATCTCCTGGCGCTCGACGACGAAGTCGAGCATCCCGTGATCGAGAAGGAACTCGGAGCGCTGAAAGCCCTCGGGGAGTGTCTGCCGGATCGTCTGCTCGATCACCCGCGGGCCGGCAAATCCGATCAGGGCTCCGGGCTCGGCGATGTTGAGATCACCCAGCATGGCATAGGACGCGGTCACGCCTCCGGTCGTCGGATCCGCCATGACCGACAGGTAGGGAACCGCCCCGTCCGAAAGGCGTGCAAGCGCCGCGCAGATCTTCCCCATCTGCATGAGCGACAGGATCCCTTCCTGCATCCGCGCGCCGCCCGAGGTGGAGACGATGATCAGGGGACGTCTCTCACGGAGGGCTCTCTCGGCGGCCCGCGCGACTTTCTCGCCGACGACAGAGCCCATCGAGCCCCCGAGGAAGAAGAACTCCATCGCCCCGATCAGCACGGGGATCCCGCCCATGGTCCCCGAGCCGATGACGATCGCGTCGGAGAGCCCGACCGAATCCTGGTTCTGCTTCAAGCGGTCCCGGTAGCGCTTGGTGTCGCGGAACTTCAGGGGGTCTGCCGACCGCAGATCGGTGTCCAGCTCCGAGTATGTCTCGTCGTCGAAGAGCATCCGCAGGCGCTCAGGGGCCGAGAGGCGGAAGTGGTAGTTGCACTTGGGGCAGACCTTGAAGTTGCGCGCCAGCTCCTTGTTGTAGAGGATCTGCCGGCAATTCTCACACTTGACCCAGATCCCTTCCGGGACCTTGCTCTGCCGCCGTTCCCGAAGCTCTTTGGGAGCCCGATCCTTCTTGAACCACATGAGAAGCTGAGAATCCTAACAGGCCGGCGTTCCCGAGCGGGGCGTGCCCGGACCTTCCACGCGAGGAGCCCCCGCTCCACGGGACGAACGGTCGCTTTCCCTATCTCTGGGGCTCGGTGTCTTCCAGGTCGTTGGGAATGCCCAGGCGCATGCAGGCCGCGTCGTACATCTGGCGCGCCGCCTTCTGCGCGTTCTGCAGCTCCGCCAGGCGGTCCTTGACCTTCGCGAGCTCCTCTTGGATCTGTTCCTCGAGTTCCGAGATCTCGCGCTTGGTGACGGAGAGGGTGTTCTCGTAGAACTTCTTCTGATCCGCAGAAAGACTCATCGAACCTCCTCAAAGAAGCCGTGACCTGTGCGTTGCGGGTTGTGAGTTGACTTGGACAACTCGGAACCCCGAACCCTCAACTTATAACTCATGGTTGACAGCTGTTCTCACGGTCGGACGTCCACGACGATGGTTCGCCACATCTTGACCGGGATACCATTCTTGGTGGCCGGCCGGAATTTCGCGGCTCGAACACCCTCGAGGACCGCGTCGTTGACCAGCTTCGAGACCACGCCCTGTTGCAGCTTCACGCTGGTGACGGCGCCCTCCTCATCCACGAGGACGAGGACGACCACCTTCCCCGCTATGGCTTGCTGCCGCACCGCCGGCGGATACGAAACCCTGGGGGCCGACACGAGCGCGGGCTCGACGACTCCCGGTCCCGGCCCGACGAGGTCCCCGCGCGCGACTTCCGGGGCCTCGGACCGCGGCGGTTGCGCCGGCGGAGCTGTCGGGGGCGGCGGCTCAGCCGCCGGCACGGCTGTGGGCTCGGGTGTGGCCGGTTTGACCTCGGCGGCCTTCACTTCCGGAGAGGGCGCCGGCGGCGGTGCGGTGGACACGACCGGCGCGGGCGAAGGGACTCCGCGGGCCTGCCCGCGAGCGGAGGTCGCCCCCGCCCCGGGCGTCTTCTGCATCTCCTTGCGGCGCGCGGCCAGTTGTCGCTGCGCCTCTTCCTGGATCGCCTTCGGATCCAGGACCGGGGCCGCGGCTGCGGTGGGAACCGGCGTGATCAGGCTCGCGACCGCCGCGGGGGGGGACGGCGCCGGCGCCACCGGGGCCACCGGTTTCGGGGCGGGTTTTCGGACGACCAGGAAGACGGCGGCGGCCAGGAGAACGCCGGCCACGGCGATCATGCCGTAGAGCCGGGCGCGTCTTTTTCCTTCGGCTTCGGCCGCCCCTTCGGGGAACGACGTGGCGAAGATCCCGGCGCCGGCCGAGGCGGCGTCGGGCGCCACGGGCTCACCGGGGGGAGGCGGAGACAGTGCGGGAGGAGCCGGTTTCGGCTTCGAGGGTTCCTGCGGAAGCGGGATTCGCACTTCGCGCCGGGGAAGGGCGGCCTTCGCCGGGGCCGGAGGCGGCGGCGGCGGCGCGGCCGCCTCTCGGGCTCGCGCCTCGTGCCGCGCGGCGTCTTCCGCCTCCAGATGACGGACATACACCGCGAGGTCGGCGCTCGAGGGGGGGGGCTCGTAGGTTCGCAGGACGGCCTCGAGGTCCCGCAGCAGGTCCGAGGCGGTCGCGTAGCGCCTGTCGGGCTCCCGGGCCAGGGATTTCAGGACCGCCGCATCCAGCGCCGGCGGCACCTCGGGATTCAGGCTCGAGGGCGCGACGACGTCGCCGGCGCGCACCTTCTCGAGGACGTTCAGGTCCGAGTCTCCGGTGAAGAGCTTGCGCCCTGTGAGCATTTCGAAGAGAACGGAGCCCAGGGAGTAGATGTCGCTCCTCTGGTCCACGGATTTGCCCCAGGCCTGCTCCGGGGACATGTACGGGACCTTCCCCTTGAGTGCTCCCGATTCGGTGCGCGAGACTTTCGAGGCGGCCTTGGCGATCCCGAAGTCGCAGAGCTTGACGTCGCCGTTGGTCGAAACCAGGATGTTCGGCGGCGAGACGTCTCGGTGGACGATGTGGAGGTGCCTTTCGTCGTCGCCGCGCCGGCGGTGCGCGTAGTCGAGAGCCGCGGCGACCTTCGAGCCGATCGAGACCGCGAGGGGGACCGGAATGTTGAGCCCGGTCTCCCGCGCCAGATGGAGGATCGAGCGCAGGTCCCGCCCCTCGACGTGCTCCATCGCGATGAAGTAGCCGCCGGTTTCGATCTTGCCCAGATCGAAGATATGGACGATGTTGGGATGGGACAGCTGGGCCGCGAGCTTCGCCTCGTCGGCGAACATCGTCAGAAACTCCTCGTCGCCCGCGATGTTGGGCAGGATCTTCTTGATCGCGACGATCTTCTGGAAGCCCTCGACTCCGGACAGGCGCGCCCGGAAGAGCTCCGCCATGCCGCCGCTCGCGATCCGATCCAGGATCTCGTACTGCCCGAAACGGTCGGCCGTCCGGGACGCCGTTAGGGAAGCCGCCGGCGGCGCCTCGAGGGGCGCTGGACCGGCCGGGGAGACCGGACGCGGGCGAGGCCGTGTGCGGATTCCCGACAGGGTCTGGGAGATGAGTCTGTCGACGTCGTCGCTCGTCGAGGGACGCGGCCGGGCGGGCGTCGCGGGCCCCTTGGGGAGAACGCCGGAGAGCGTGTCGCGCAGGCGTCGCTCGACCACCTCCTCCGTGTCGGCCGCGGTATGGACCGGCGCGGGCATCGCGGCCGAAGCCTCTCTGGCCTCCTTCGCCACCTCTTCGAGGATGTCGGAGAAGATGTCCGAGGAAGTCAGCGAGGCCGCGCCGCGAACCGCCGGCGCCGCGGCTCTCGCGGTGGCCGCGGTCGCCGCGAGGGCTCCAGTGGCCGCCTGCCTCAGAGATTCGTCCGAGAAGGGGCGGGTCAGGAGATCGAACGCCCCGACCCGTTGCGCGTCCGCTTTCAGATTGGAGCCCTTGTAGCCGGACACCATCAACAGAATCGGCGGGGCCGTGGGGCCGCCGCGCCGTCGTATCTCCCGGATGACCTCGGCGCTCGGCAGGCGCGGGAGCATCCCTGAAAGAAGCACGAGGTCGAATCGCGACGAGGAGAAGGTGTTCAGGGCTTCTTCGCCGTCGTGCGCCGCGACGACTTCGTAGTCGGGCTCGCGCAGGACCCCCCGCACACGCTCGACGGAGTGTGACTCGTAATCGATCAGGAGGACTCTCTTTGCCATAACAGGAACCGCCGTCTCGGCACGGGACTCGTGACTTGGAATGTCCTGGAAATGATAAGGCATCCGGGCGTCCGGCCCCACATATAATCGGGCCGAGATGTCCGGACACAGCAAATGGGCAACGATCAAGCACAAGAAGGGCGCGGCCGACGCCAAGCGCGGACGTCTCTTCACAAAGTTGATCAAGGAGATCACGATGTCCGCCCGGTTGGGCGGCGGCGCGCCCGAGGGAAATCCGCGCCTGCGCAAGGCCATCGACGAAGCCAAGGCCGTCAACATGCCCGCCGACAACATCAAGAGGGCGATCCAGCGCGGCACCGGGGAATTGCCCGGAGTTTCCTACGAGGAAGTTGCCTACGAGGGATACGGGCCCGGAGGGGTGGCGGTCTACGTCGAGGCCATGACCGACAACCGCAACCGCACGCTTCCCGAGATCCGCACGATCTTCTCCAAGCACGGCGGAAATCTCGGCGAAGCCGGATCGGTCCGATTTCTCTTCCAGAAGAAGGGGTACATCGCGATCGAGAAGGATAAGGCGAGCGAAGACGCCGTGATGGAAGCGGCCATCGAGTCGGGAGCCGAGGACGTGCGCTCGACGGACCAGTACCACGAGGTCGTCACCGAGCCGGAGGCCTTCGGCTCGGTTCGCACGAGCCTCGAGGAGAAGAAGCTCCCGATCGCCGTGGCCGAGATCTCGATGCTCCCCACGACCGAGGTCGTCCTCGATCAGCGCAAGGCAGATCAGATGATGAAGCTCATGGAGGCCCTGGAGGACCACGACGACGTCCAGCACGTCTGGGCCAATTTCGACTTCGAAGAGGCGAGCTGACGCTCGGGCTTCAGTCTGTCAGCTTGCGGAGGCTTGGCTGAGAGCTGACAGCTGAACGCTGACAGCTTTCCTCATGAGGATCGTCGGCTTCGATCCGGGCACGGCGGCCACGGGGTACGGTGTGGTCTGTTTCGAGGAGGGACGCCTTCGCCTGGACGGATGCGGCGTCTGGCGTCCCCCCGCGGCCCTTTCATTCGCCGAGAAACTGGAATTCCTGTTCGCCGGCGCGCTCGGCCTGCTCGAGGAGTGCCGGCCCGCAGCGGTGTCCGTCGAAACGGTCTTCGCGGCCAGGAACTTCTCCTCCGCCATCAAGCTCTCGCATGCCCGCGGCGCCCTGTTGGCGGCCTCGGCGCGCAACGGCGTTCCGGTCTTCGAGTATGAGCCGCGGCTGGTCAAGAAGGCACTGGTGGGTTACGGGAATGCGGAAAAACCCCAGGTCCGGGCTATGGTCCTCTCGCTGCTCGCCCGCCAGCGCGCCCGGGTCCCGCTCGACGCCGCCGACGCCCTGGCCGTGGCTATCTGCCACATCCATGCCGGGGGGCGTTGAGCGGTAGGCGGCGGGCGAAAAAGACCGCAAGACGACAAACCTGACCGGCGGATGGGCGGCCTATCGCCTGCCGCCTACCTTTTGGGGCATGCTGCGGAGCTAAGTTGTTTGGCAAACGCGCTTTTTTGGCTTATTCTATTCGGCATCCTTGGTTCCCGGACCCTTCTGAAAGGAGATTGCATGAAGGCTAAGCGTGCCGCGCTCCTGGGCTTGCTCGTCTGCCTGATTGGAGCGACCGCTTCCGCCCAGATAGCCCCGAACAACCAGGGCGATATCGGGCTCTTCACGATGCCGACCGCGGACACCCCCCGGGCGGGGTACTGGACCTTCGCGGTCTACGGCTGGAAGGAGCAGCTCATCGCCGGCAATCTGGCGTTCGAGAACACCGAGGCGCGCAGCCGGCTCTTCAGCCACTGGGCCGCAGAGGGGTCGCTCGGGATCGGCCTGACCGATCACTGGTCCCTCTTCGCGAGCGCGGGGGAGGAGCGGTTCGAGAGCCGCGGCGGCTGGCGTGGCGGCTCGATCAACAGCATCCAGATCCGCAACCATTTCGTGGCAGACGAGGCGCGGAAGATCCGGATCGGAAGCAAGTACAACTTCTTCTCCGAGGCGGATCCCGACTTCCGGGTGGCGCTCTGGGGCGCAGGGCATATTCCCATCTCTCAGTCCTCCCTGAACAGGGACGACGTCGACGCGGACCTCGACCACATCAAGTCCCGGCGGACGGACTGGGAGTGGGGGTTCGCGGCAACCAAGGGGATCCTGACCGGGATCGTCTCCTATCAGCTCTCCGGCCGCCACGACAACGACGTGCGCGTGGCCAACCGCCTGCGGTTCGGAGCCGGCGTGGACGTCCCGGTCGCGCCATTCCTCCACGTCATTGGCGAGCTGGACCGAACGATCTTCGACGGCGGCGACTTTCCCGATGAAAACTATTCGATGCTCCTCGCCGGGGCGCGTTTCTACATCGGCCGCACGGGATGGGCCGTGTCGGCCGGCTTGAACGCGAACGTGGACCTGCTCATCAAGCACGGGTTCTCCCCCTCCCCCGTCGGCGGGATCGTCGGCGTGTCGTACGCAGCCTGGCCGCCGCCTCCGCCGCCGCCGGTGGTGGTGCCGGCGCCGCCTCCGGCACCGGTCGTCGAACAGAAGACCGAGGTCGTCGTCCAGACGCCGCCCCCCGCGCCGCCGGCGCCGACGCCCAGGTCCACGCGAGACGAGATCTTTTTCGACGCCGGGAGCGCCCGGCTGACCAACATCGCCAAGGCGATCCTGGACGGCGTTGCCCTGCGGATGAAGAATGACCTGAACTCGACAGCGGTCATCACGGGCTATTCCGACAACGCCGGTTCCGCGGAGTCCAACCTGGCGATCTCGGCCAAGCGCGCCGCGGCGGCCAGGGAGTATCTCGTCACACGCCACGGGATCGACCCCGCCCGGATCTCGACCGCGGCGAAGGGTTCCGCCGAGCCGGCCTACGACAACACCACCGCGGAAGGGCGCGCCAAGAATCGGCGAGCGCTCATCGTCGTCACCCTCGTCCCAGGGTCGTGAGCTCCGATCCATCCGGGACCGAGACCGAGCCCCCTCCTGCCGAGGGGGCTTTTTTCGCCCCCCCGGGCAGGCCAGCCGCCGCCGTCGCGGCGCCGACCGGCTCACCGCGCGCGGTCGGCTTCACGATCGTTTCGCTCGCTTCGGCCGT
>Ga0070708_100004798_pt1 | contig 10666 bp, 7 predicted proteins | sample KBSK5503metaG_FD_65469 | JGI IMG/M metagenome (GOLD analysis project Ga0070708, IMG submission 65469) | Corn, switchgrass and miscanthus rhizosphere microbial communities from Kellogg Biological Station, Michigan, USA - KBS K5-50-3 metaG | ecosystem: Host-associated > Plants > Roots >... | reverse complement strand
CGGGCGTAGGCGTCATCAGCCAGCGCCGAGCCCTCGCCTGCGCCCCGCTCGACCCTCACGGTGTGCCCGTGCGCAGCCAGCTCCCGAACACCGTCGGGAGTCATGGCCACGCGCCGCTCGCCCTCTTTCGTCTCGGCGGGAACGCCGACGATCATCGGCCTGCCCTCAAGCGCTCACGGGTGATGAGCAAGCCGATGATGCTCTTGGCGTCGACGAGCTCCCGGCGGGCGACGAGGTCGGGGACGGCGTCGAGGGCGACGTGCTCGACGGTCATGTGCTGTTCCTCGACGCCCTGCGCAGCTGCCGGGACCGGCTCGAGATTGCGCGCCAGGAAGATGAAGGAGTGCTCGTCGCAGAATCCCGGCGAGTTGAAGAACTCGGCCAGCGGCTCGAGGCGACCGGCGCGCATGCCGATCTCCTCCTCGAGCTCGCGCTGGGCGGTGAGCTCCACCGGCTCGTCGGCCACGTCGCGCTTGCCCGCGGGGATCTCGAGCAGCAGCCGGTCGACGGCCGCCCGGTACTGGCGCACGAGCACCACCTCGCGTTCGCCCGGCAGCAGGGGGACGACCGACACTGCGCCAGGGTGATGGACGAGGTCTCGCTCGAAGGGCTCGCCCGACGGACTCTCGAAGGTTCCTGCTGCGACGCGGATCAGCGGCCCGCGGTAGATCTCCCGTTCATCGAGCTTGCGGAATGACATCGAGCTCGATCAGCCGCGGTGCCCGGCCCTCGGCGCGGGCGAGCGCCGCGCCGATGAACTCCCGGAACAACGGATGGGGGCGGTCGGGGCGGCTCTTGAACTCCGGGTGGGCCTGTGTCCCGACCCAGAAGGGGTGATCCCTCAGCTCGGCGAACTCCACCAGGCGGTCGTCGGGCGACGTCCCCGTGCACAGGAAGCCGGCATCCTCGAACCGGCTCCGGTACCGAGGGTTGAGCTCGTAGCGGTGCCGGTGGCGCTCGTAGACGATGGCGTCGCCGTAGGCGCTGGCCACCCGCGAGCCGGGACGCAGCTTGGCGGGATAGACGCCGAGGCGCATGGTGCCGCCGTACTCGACGACCTCCCGCTGTTCGTCCATCAAGTCGATGACGCGGTGGGGAGACTCGGTGTCGAACTCGGCGGAGTTGGCGCCGACCAGCCCGAGGACGTTGCGGGCGAAGTCGATGGTCATCGTGTGCAGCCCCAGACAAAGGCCGAGGCACGGGATGCCGTGCTCGCGCGAGTAGCCGGCGGCGGCGATCTTGCCTTCGATCCCCCGCCACCCGAACCCGCCGGGAATCACGATGCCGTCGAGGTCGTGCAGCCGGCCCTCGGTGAGAAGGCCCTCGACCTCCTCGGCCTGAATCCAGTCGATGCTCACGTTGGCCGAGTGGTGGTAGCCACCGTGCTTGAGCGCTTCCACGACCGACAGATAGGCGTCGGGCAGGTTCACGTACTTGCCGATGAGGCCGATCTGCACCGGCTTGGTGGCGGCGTCGGCCGACTGCACGAGCGCCTCCCATGCCCGCAGGTCGGGCTCGTCTCCAACGCCGAAGCGCAGCAGGTCGCAGACGTAGTCGTCGAGGCCCTCCTCCCGAAGCACGAGCGGGATCTCGTAGATGTTGCCGGCGTCGACGGCCCCGACCACCGCCTCTTGGGGCACGTCGGAGAGCAGCGAGATCTTGCGCTTCAGCGCTTCGGAGACGGGGCGGTCGCTGCGACACACGATGGCGTCGGGCTGGATGCCTCGGCTGCGCAGCTCGGTGACGGAGTGTTGTGTGGGCTTGGTCTTCTGCTCGTGCGACGGCCCGATGAACGGCACCAGCGTGACGTGGATGTAGCAGACGTTGTCGCGGCCCACGTCCTTGCGGAACTGCCGGATGGCTTCGAGGAACGGAAGGATCTCGATGTCGCCCACGGTGCCGCCGACCTCGGTGATCACGACGTCGACGTCGTCGGTCGCCAACGACAGGATGCGCTGCTTGATCTCGTTGGTGATGTGCGGAATCACCTGCACGGTGTCGCCCAGGTAATCGCCCCGCCGCTCCTTGGCCAGCACCGTCGAGTAGATCGACCCGGTGGTGGCGTTCGACTCCCGGTGGAGGTTCTCGTCGATGAAGCGCTCGTAGTGCCCGAGGTCGAGGTCGGTCTCGCCGCCGTCGTCGGTGACGAACACCTCCCCGTGCTGGAACGGGTTCATCGTCCCCGGGTCGACGTTGATATAGGGGTCGAGCTTCTGCATGGTGACCCGCAGGCCTCGGCTCTTGAGAAGCCGTCCGAGGGATGCGGCGGTCAGCCCCTTGCCCAGCGAGCTCGCGACCCCGCCGGTCACGAAGATGTGCTTGGCCACGGGCTTCCACGGTATCCCACCGCGGCGGAGAGCCCGGTGGATGGCGGAACGGGCCTCACCGCTCCGCCTCTCCGCCTACGAGCGGCGGCCCAGACCGTCTAGGAAGCGGAGCGGGGGGATGGCGTCGATGACGTCGCTGAACGACACCACCTCGGAGAGCAGGTTCAGCAGCGTGACGGCGACGAGGGCACCGATGCGCGTCCCCCGCGAGCACGCCATCACCGTCGCCAGCCCGAGGACGCCACCGAGCGCGTTGGCCCCGGCGTCCCCGAGCATGAGGTGCTCGCGGAGGTCGTCGCGGAAGAGCCCCAGGCTGGCGCCGACCACGACCCCAACGGGAACAAGGACGTGGGCCGCGCTCGTGCCCACGACCAGGGCGACGAACACCGCCGCCGACAGCTTCGTCACCCGCCCGGGCCGCTTGTCCAACAGGTTGCCGAGGTTGGCCGACAGGGCCACGAGGGCGGCGTCAACGAACAGCTGCGCGCTGGGATCCGGTGTCCGCAGCGAAACCAGGATCAGAGCCAGGCTGGTGCCCCCCACGAACTTCAGCCCGCCGGTCGACAGGCGACCGCGCCGCAAGACGTCGAAGTGGCCCCCAAATCCGCGCTCGTAGTCGCGACCGAACAGGTCGTCGACGAGCCCGAGCGAGCCGAAGCCCCACGCGGCGAGAATTGTCAGCAGCCGGGCACCTGAGATCGTCACCGACCGCCCCACGCCCAGCCCTCCGCTGGCCACACGGATGCCCTCGACCAGCAGCAGCGCCAGCGGGAGAACGATGCCGGCGCCGGTGACAAGGGTGCGCCCGCGATAGTTGCTCCTCGTCAGCGACGGCGCCGTCAGGACGCCGTGGAGCGACACCCAGAGAAGACGGGCGGCCAGATACCCGACGAACGCCGCCAGGGCGATGACCCTCACGGGCGCAGGGCCAACAGCGTCACGTACGGGCCGAGGTACACGAACACCATGGCGGTGACGACGACGCCGGAATCGTTCACCGCGAAGCCGAGCAGACCCGCAGCCAGCGCGGCGATCACGCCTGCCCGGCGAGGCGACCTCGGCGGCAGGAGCTCGGCCAACCGTCGCTGCCACACGAGCAGGTAGAGCATGAAGATGGCGATGATCGGCACCATCCAGGTCCAGATCGTCGCCCGGAGTACGCGAAGGTTGGTTGCCGTCTTGCGCTCGATGGTCGTCAGCAGCGGCGAGCTCCCGTGATGGCGAATGTCGCTCACCAGCCGGGCGAGATGGGTACGCGACTCTGGCGGCCGGAGGAGGTCGACCGCGGTGGCGGCGATCAGCATGACGAGGGTGACCCCTAGGACCCCGGCGATCATCCGCCACGTGACGCGGCGCCCGGAGAAGGCGACGAGGAGCAGGCCGAGAACGGGGACGAACGTCAACATCCCGCCGACGTCGTCACCCAGGAGAGGGGCACCGTCCACGACGATCACCAGCACGAAGAGGGCGGCAACCGCCACCAGCGCCTCGCTCCTGCGGGGTGCACGCTCCAGGTGGATCGCGGCGGAGAGGATCATGGTGGCCGCCAGGATCGCGAAGGCGGTGTTGCCGATGCCAAAAAAGCGGGTGGCGGTGTGCGGCGAATAGCCCATGACGCTGGCTTCCTGCAGCCGGCCACCGATACTGGCGTCGACCAGTACGACCGCTGCGGTCGCGCCCAAGAGCCAGCCCAGGGCCTGTAACAGGTGGGCTCGCAACCGCCACACCGCGGCAACGAGTAGGGCGTCGATCGCCAGCATCACCGCGAATGCGGCCGAGCCGGCCCGGGGAGAGTCCGGGAGCGCCCGGAAGACGAACGTCGACAGGGGATACCCGGCGATCAGCAGGCTCATCGCCCGCAGGACGGTCGCGGTGGCTCCCAGCGGTCGCCGCCGCGACATGAGCAGCATGGTCGCGCCGTAGATGACCGCCTGGGCGATGATGAACCCGAGGGCGATCCGGAAGTAGATCCGCTCGCGATACACGGCCAGACGATCGAGGGTCACGAGATCACCGAGATGCGAGGGCCCGGGTTCCTCGCGCAGCGCGTGGCCGATCATCCCCGCGGGAACGGGCACGCCGAGGGCGTCCAAGATCGTCGGCGCCACGTCGGTGAGGGTGACCAACCCCGCCCTGCGTGTCGACGGTGAGCGAAGCTGGCCGGCCGCCACGCCAGTACCGGCGACGACCACCGGCGTGAGCTGCCAACGCTGGGTGGGCGGGACGACCGAAAGCACCATCACGCGCGTTCCCGCAGGCACGGCGGCAACGAGATCGCCGAGGGCACGGTCGGCGTCGCCGCCGGCGCCGGCGACGCCCGCCACGAGGACGTCGGCGGTGGCCAGCGAGGCGCCCCCGCCGCGCTCGTCGATCGTCCCCTTGCCGTCGAGGAGAGCCGCGGCCGCCTCCGTGTCCCCGATCAGTGCTGTCCGCTTGCCCGCGCGGTGCAGCGCCGTCCCCAGCGCGCCCGGGTAGCTCGAAACGTGGCGGCCGTGGTTGGCCCTCCGCAGCGCGGCAATGGAGGACGCGCCGCTCGGATCGACACGGACGCGCGTGCCGGCGCCGAGCGTGGCGTACCCCTCGACCGGCCGCGGATGCCCAGAGAGCGTGCGCACGGACATGGCGCCCGCCGCGCCCGACCGGGCCAGGCGGTCGAGCTCGGGGTACCGCCCCGTGCCCACGTCGGTCATCGCCAGGCCGGGCATGCCGACGACAAGGACCTTCTGGGCCCGTCCTGAGAAGACCACGCTGTGAGGGACCGCCTGACTCGCCGACCACACCGCCGCCAGCAAAACCACCACCAGGCCGCCAGCGATGCAGGCCACGCGGGCGCGCCCGCTGGTAACCCGCGGCCACAGCGCGCGGAGGATGTCGCCTCCCTGCCGGGCCCGGTGGGCGAATCCCGCAGCCGAGCGGCCGGTGTGGCGGTGGTCCATGTCCACCGGCACCTCGACCACGCGGGCACCACAGCGCAGAGCGTCGAGCGTCATCGCCGTCTCGAGGCCGAACCGATCCGCCAGCGCCAGGCTGCGCAGAAGCTCGCCCCGTACCGCCCGCTGGCCCGACAGCGGAGCATCGACGCGACGGCCGGTGGTGGCTCGGATGGCCGCGCGCGCCAGCCACTTGACCACGCCCACGCCCGCCCGGGCGCCCGCCGGCGGCAGCACGCCGATGCTCATCTCGGCTTCACCACCCATCACGGGTGCGAGCAGTGGCGCGGCTCCCATCGCCGTCACGCCGGTGTCGGCGTCGACCAGGAGGTAGACGTCGGCCTCGCCCGCGGCCGCCACGCCCGCGCGCACCGCCGCCCCCTTGCCGACGTTCTCCGGCAAGCGGACCACGGTTGCGCCCGCGGCGGCGGCGCGGGCGGCGGTGTCGTCGCGCGACCCGTCGTCAACCACGACGACGCGTGGGTCAAGCTCGAGCCCGCGCAGGGCCTCGACCGTGGCGGCTACCGACGTCTCCGCGTCGCGCGCCGCCACCACCGCCACCACGCGGGGCTCGCTCGTGCTCACGCCCTCCATCGCAGCGACGGCCGGCCCAGGCCTCCGACCCGCCGGGCAACAACAGCCAGCAACACCGCAGCACCGAGCACCATCACCGCCGAATGCACGAGCCCGAGGACGACCACTCCGTTCTCGCCCGAGGCCAGCGACGAGAACACCACCATGGCCGCGGCGCCGACGACGGTCACTCCGGCACTGACGACGGTCGGTGAGGCGGTGTCGTGCACCGCGTACGACGCCCGGGTGAGCAGATGCAGCAGCGAGTAGCCGACGAGGCCGATGGCATAGGCCGCCGCCACCCGGCCGACGAAGCCGGCGGCCGACGCGTCGAGGGCGCCCACGCGCACGACGCGCAGGACCGGACCCGCGAGCACCGCCAGAGCCACGCTGGCGGGCACGACGAGCGCCGCCACCGTCGTGGCTCCCGCCGAGAGCTGGCGGCGGAAGTCGGCCATGCGACCACCGTCGGCGTCAGCCGCCAGCCGCGGGTAGAGGGCGGTGAAGACGGGATGGGCCAAGAGGGCATGCGGGAGGAGGAAGAACGTGAAGGCGACCTGGTAGGCCACGACACCGCCCTCGACGCGGTTGGCGAGGATCAGCGTCACCGCGACCAGAAGCTGGTTGAGCGCGAGGTAGCCGCCCGCCCACATCCCCGCCCGTGCCAGCCCCCGCACCCCCGGATGTCCGGGGACCCATCGCGGCCGTAGGCGGAGCCCCGCCCGCCATGCCGCCGCCACCGGGGTGGCAGCCATGGCCACCACGCCCACGGTCGTGCCGACCGCGAGCAGCGTCTGCTGGCCGGTGGGCAGATCGAGCCCCGCCCGCCCCGCGGCGTGCTCGCCGCCGTGGCGCATGGCCCAGAAGAGCGCCATCGTGGCGATGACCACCACGTTGTTGGCTGTGGGAGCGAAGGCGCTGGCCGCGAACCGGTGATCGGCGTACAACAGCGCGGTGGCAATCGCCCCGTAGGCGTACAGGAGCACTTGGGGAAGGAAGAACCACAGGAAGAACACCCCCAGGCGGATCTCGGCGGCGCGCACCGAGGGGTCCTTCACCGCGATAGTGAGCAGCCGCATCACCATGTGGCCGCCGACCATGCCGGCGACGGCGATCACGCCCAACGCCACGAGGCACAGCGACAAGATCGTTCCCGCCACCACCTCCACGTCGTCCTTGCGGCCCGCGACCAGCGCTGACACGAAGCGGGGAACGAGGACCGACGACAGCAGACCGGCCGCCAGCAACTCGAACAGCACGTTCGATACGAGGTTCGACGTCTGGTACGTGTTGCCCAGAAAGGTGGTGCCGAGCGCCGCGGCCACGGCGATGACCCGTACGAACCCCGTGGCCCGGGAGACGGCATTCCCAACGGTGATCGCGACGGCCGATCGTGCGAGCGAGTCGGGCGCCCTCTCGATGTCGACCGTCGTCACGAGGGCGGCGACGGCAGCAGCCGCTGGGCGTCGGGCCCCACTCCGAAGTGGCCGTAGCGGGGGGCCGCGAGCTCGCCGATGGCGAGCACGACTGCTACCTGGCCGACGAGCGACTCCAGGTTGTCCACGGTGGTGATCCGCCCGGAAACGTCACTGTTGTTGCGCAGCAGACCGACGAACACCGAGCGTCCGCCGCGCGTGTCCTGTCCCGCTTCGGCGGCGATGGCCGGCGCCCCCTGCTCGGCCATGGTCTGCGCCAGCGGAATTGCAAGCTGGTCGTCGGCCACCTGTGCACCCGCTCCGGACACGAGCACCGTGCGCGTCCCCGGAAGTAGCAGCCCACTCAGGTCTCGACCGATCTCCGCCGCCGCCCCCGGGGGCGCTTCGAAATCCACGAAGCCGCTGTCTCGCAGGGCGTTGAGGACGTTCGGCGCCGGCGCCGACCCGGTCGTCAGGCTTCCGCCCAATCGGGCGGTCAGAGCCCGGCGCACGACGTCGGGCCGATCGGGAGCGACATCGATGGCCTGCGCCAGTGCCCGGGTGGCGGCGTCGTCATCGAGGCGCAGCTTGCGGGTGAGCCACAGCGTGCCCTCCACGCGGGCGTTGGCCACGAGGAGCTGGTCGCGGAGGTCCTCGACCGGGCGGCGATCGACACCCGTCACGCCGACGAGGAGCACGGGAACATCCTTGAGGCGCCCAACGAGCAACTGGTCCTGGGCCTGCGCAGCGAAGTCCGACCACACCCGCAGCTGATCGCCTTGATGGCGGTTGGCGTCGCGCATCGTCTTCAGCGAGTTCTCTACCCGGCGGACTCGTCCGTTGAGCACATCGACGATGCCGCGGTCGATGACCGTCGAGCCCATCACTACGCCGATGCCGAGGGCGAGGAACACCGCCACGAGCGAGACGATGTGGTACCGCAGGTTCACCATGCCGAGCGGATCACCACTCCGTCAGCGGCCCGAAACCGTGTGCCAGGTCTCACGGAGGCTGAGCCACACCACTCGGATGAATACGTGCAGCGGCTGCGCCACGGCAACGACCACCAGCATGGCGAACAGCGCGGCAGCGACGAGGAAGGCAAGGTCGCTCTTGCGGACCCTGCTCTGGTAGAGCCGGTTGACCCCCTTGGCGTCGACGAGCACCGGCCCGACTTTCAGCCGAACCAGGAACGTCGACGCCATCCCCTCGCGCCCCTTGTCGAGGAACTCGACCATCGACGCGTGGGTGCCCACGGCCACGATGAGCTCGGCGCCCTTCTCGAACGCCAGGAGCAGGGCGATGTCCTCACTCGTGCCCGCCGCCTCGAACAGGACGTATTCGAGGCCGAGGGCGTCGAGGCGCTCGGCGCCTGGTGCCCGCCCGCCCGGGTAGGCATGGACGACGAGACGGGCGCCCGACTGCAGCGCCCGCGTCGAGACGGAGTCGAAGTCGCCGATGATCACGTCGGGATGCCATCCGGCCTCGAGCAGGGCATCGGCACCGCCGTCGACGCCGATGAGCACCGGGCGCACCTCGCCGATGTAGGCCCGCAGCGTGGCCAAGTCCTCGCGGTAGTCGAGCCCTCGCACGACGACCAGGGCGTGGCGCCCGCCGAGGTCGATACCGAGCTCGGGGAGGTCGGGCGAGTCCGTCAGCAGATGGCGCTCGCGCCGCAGATACTCGAGCGTGTTCTCGGCGAAGCGCTCGAGCTCGTCGCCCATTGCCCGCTTGGCGGCATCGAGGTCGTCCTCAAGAGACTGGAGGCTCTGCCGGGTGCCCTTGGCGACGACCTCGTCGCCGACGAGCACCTCGGCGCCGTCGATCCGCACGACTTGACCCTCGGCGAGGAGATCCATGACGTCGCGACCCACGTCGTCGACCAGCGGTATGCCGGCGGCGGCGACGAGCAGGGGGCCGACGTTCGGGTAGCGACCGGAAAGCGACCGCGAGGCGTTGATCACCGCCGCCGGCTGGGCTTCCACGAGGCCCTCGGCGGCGATGCGGTCGAGGTCCTCGTGGTCGATCACCGCGATCTCGCCCGGCGTCAGCCGCGTCAGCAGGTTCTTGGTGCGCCGATCGACGCGCGCCCGCCCCGACACGACCGCGCGCTCACGCATGCTCATCGCCAGCCACGCTCCCTCGTGGCGGCGGCGAGCAGCTCCTCGGCGTGGCCGCGCGCCGTGCTGCTCGAGGGGCTCCCGGAAAGCATGCGAGAGAGCTCGACGAGGCGCTGCTCGCCATCGACGACGACCGCAGTGCCAACCGTGCGCCCCGCCTGCGTCTCTTTCGAGACGGCGATCTGCTGGTCGGCGAAGGCCGCCACTTGCGGGAGGTGGGTGACGAGCAGGACCTGGTGAGAGCGGGCGAGAGCCGCCAACGCTCGTCCGACGGCCACCGCCGCCTCACCACCGACCCCGGCGTCAACCTCGTCGAACACGAGCGTGTCCGGCGCTTCGGTCAGCACGAGGCGGGCGGCCAGCATCGCCCGCGCCAGCTCCCCGCCCGACGCCACCTTGGCCAGCGGGAGCGGCGGCTCGCCGGGGTTGGCCGCCAGCAAGAACGTCACGTCGTCGCCGGCGCCGTCTTGCCCGACGGTGACCACGAGGCGGGCGCCGGCCAGCGCCAGCTCCTGCAAATGGCCTTCGACCGCGGCGGACAGCGTGGGCGCGGCTGCGGCCCGCTGGGCCCTGATGGCGGCTTCCGCAGTGGCGATAGCCGCGTCGACATCGTCCCGCTCGCGCTGGAGCTCCGCCGCCCGGGCTTCGTGGTCGTCGAGTGCGGCCAGGCGCCGCCGTGCTTCCTGCGAATACGCGAATACGTCCGACAGCTTTTCACCGTATTTGCGGCAGAGATCCGCGAGCAGCCGCCGGCGGGCCCGTACCGCCTCGAGCCGCTCGGGGTCTTCGGCGATCGACTCGGCGAGGTGCCGCAGTTCTGTCGCCACCTCGGCGAGCTCGGCGGCGGCGGCGGCGATGCGTGCGGCGAGCGTGTCATACGGCGCCCGGTCCCGTACCTGAGCGGCGGCGTCGGCGATCACGTCGAGCGCGCCGCCGTCGTCACGCAGCAACGAATGGGCGCCCGCGCCCGCGGCCCGATGCGCCTCGGCGTCGGCCAGCAGTGCTTCCTCGGCCTCCAGGGCCACGTCCTCGTCGTCACTCCCGAGGCGGGCAGCGTCCAGCTCTTGGAGCTGGTAGCGCAGCAGATCGATCTCCCGCGCTCTGGCCCGCTCGTCGCCGCCCAGCTCGGCGAGCGCGGCGTCGATCTCCGCCCGCCGGGCTCGCAAGCTCCCGAGGGCACCGAGGTCCACGCCACCGAAGCGGTCGAGCGCCGCGCGCTGGGAGGCCGTCGTCAAGAGCGACTGGTGGGAGTGCTGGCCGTGGAGATCGACAAGCCCGCGGCCGAACTCCGACAGTTGGGC
>Ga0070708_100004797_pt1 | contig 10666 bp, 13 predicted proteins | sample KBSK5503metaG_FD_65469 | JGI IMG/M metagenome (GOLD analysis project Ga0070708, IMG submission 65469) | Corn, switchgrass and miscanthus rhizosphere microbial communities from Kellogg Biological Station, Michigan, USA - KBS K5-50-3 metaG | ecosystem: Host-associated > Plants > Roots >... | reverse complement strand
CAAACACAAAAACCATAATCAGGCTAATGGACTCAAGGATCAAGTAGCCAAGGAATCTCAAAGCAGCAGCCCAGCCGTTGTACAGCAAAATATCTCTTACTCCGAAAGTGGCAAAGAGGATCGCCAAGGCAAGACTGCCGATAGTCCCACTCACCCTCATAATTGGGTTGATTGGATAAATGCCTTTTCCACTTTCGTCATCGCGGCTTTTACGATAGCCCTGTTCTTGGCCGTTATCTGGCAGACCCGCACCAGCAGAGAGATAGAACGCGCTTGGATGATAGGAAGTCCCAATATGAAGAAGCTTGACAGAGGGCCAAAAAGTCCAAATGAACAGCTCTTGTACGTCTGCAATTTCAAAAATGTAGGCAGAACCCCGGCTAGGATATTGGAAACTTGCCTTGCCCTCAGAATGGCTAAATCTCTCGGTGATATTCCGCAGACGCCGAGCTATAAAGCGGGGGAGCTGTATTCGTTCAATAAGGTGCTCATGGTTCCGCAAGATTCCTTTGTGGGCCAAACGGTATCTCAGTTCACAGAAGCGGATTATGCTGCGGTTAAAAGTAAGAGTCTGATTCTCTATGCGTATGGGTTCGTCAAGTACTTGGATGTCTTCGGTAAATCGCGGGAGACATGCTTTTGCCACTACTATTATGTGCCTGAGACCTTGGAGCTTCAGATTGAGGGTTTTCGCCTGTGCGTTGAGGCCCCGCCCGCCTACAACCATGCAGCCTGATAAGGGAATCTTCAGCGGATGCCAAGCAGCCCCTACGGTCAGCAGCAGATACAGACCGAACAGGCAAATTAGGACACTACCCCTCTGCCTTCCGACTTCACCTTTCGGCTACAACCATGCCCCCGGTATGCTAAGTTGTCCTGAGAGGACCAATCACTTGGCACACGGAGCGGCTCATCAATGTGAATTCGTGAAACCGAACGGCGTTCGTTGCCGGGCCAATGCGCGCACGGCGGCGGCGCACTGTTGGTTTCACGACCCGAAGCTGGCGCGAGAACGCCTTCGTGCTCGTAAGCGTGGCGGCATCGCTAGGAGTCACCGAGCCGCGACGCTCCCCCCGGATGCACCTCAAAGGTCGCTTGGGACTGTGGCGGACGTTCTGGGCTTGTTGGAGGAGGCTGCAAACGAGGTTAGGACAGGTGGTCTTGAGCCGAAACTGGCTAATTGCGTCGGATACCTCTGCTCCGTTGCGCTGAATGGGCTGGCACAAGTGCCATCGAGCAAAAGCAGCGTCGTGCAGTTTCTGGTCGTACCGCCATCGGGAATCTTGGAGTGTCCGTCCTGCCAAAAGGGCAGGAATGCAGATGGCAGCGAGTGCATAGCTTGCGCAGGCACCGGAACGCTGGATTTATCCGAAGTTCCAAAGTCCGAGGTCGAGTTGCGGATGGGCAACGCATCCGACCGCCGGTCTTGATTTGTGATAGCCAAGACTTGGCCCTGCACAGCGTGATGTCCGATGGGGTCGTTACAGGCAGACCCTTGGGTGGGGGCGAAGGGACTGCGCAAGCTTGTGCAAACGCCTGGTTACGCCAGTTATCAATACAGCACATCGGCGATCGGCGATAATCTTCGATGGAATCCTATGTTCGATAGCATCGAGAGCGAGAAGCGTGTTCTGCTGTGGGCACGCGTAAGAGCGCTCATCCTAGGAATCATTTCCTTCATTCCAGCCTTCTTTCTCTCACTTCTGGTAACCATTCCGTGGTCAAAGCACTATTGGGCGGGAGATGGGCAAGCAGTACTGGGCGGTATCGCAGTCAGTTTCTGGTTCGGAATTGCGTTTGCGGTTGCGGCTTCGATTTATATGCTTTCCCGGACTAAACAAAGGAATCGCGGTCAACAACGATGAACCTAAGGGTGGCAGGCTCGCTGGTCCTCTCATTGCTGAACATGCTTGTAGTCGTTTCTGCGCTTGCGGTTGGTTACAGCGGCGTGTCACCTTGGTGGGCTGCCGTTACCCTTTGGCTTGTTCCTTTACCACTGGTCATTTTCACAACGGCCTACGTCGTCGCGGATGTTCTTAGGTCAAGCACCCGGAAACAAGCCCTCATCGCTGTGGCGATCCTTACCCCAACTGCCGCCGTGGAGTGGTACTTTCGGTTCAGAGGCATCTAGCCGGGACCGCCACGCTGTTGCAAAATCACGATTACGCTTAAAACGGCTTGGGAGTCACGGCAGAGTGGTTCCGAACCAGAACAAAACAGTTCCAATTGAAGCGGGAACGATAGCGAGAATTAATCGTGGCCGACCCACGAACCCCACAAGCATCCCGACCAAAGGAATCCACATCCCGACAGTAATTAAACGGTGAACCACAGAGTTAGAAGTGTGCCACTCGTTTGCACGTGCGACGACTAGCATCACGACCCACAGGCCAATGCTCACAAGAGGGGCTGCCAAGCCTATTGCGCTTGCCCGTAAATGCCAATCCGACGCTTGCCGAAGCCGAAAATACCTCGCCCATCCCCAGAGCAGAGCGATGGGAGAAGCGAACACGATGACGTTGAAAATTATCCAGCCCACAATTCAGATCATAAGTCCATGGGCAAATTCAGCCGAGGTTACTTCCGAAGGGCGGTAGCTTCGGAGCATAGTTGGCGAAAAATCCTCATTACACTCAAAGTCCCCCGACTCGGAAACCAGTCTGTGTCCGATACGTGGAGTCTCGCCAAGATTGTCCGTAAGGTTGAGTTCAAGCTACTACACTTGATTTCAAAAATGTGAACTCCGGCTGTACTCCCCGCGCAACGCATTGAGTCGTTGCCAGTTACTTCACCCGCTGCCGCCCCTCCTTCTCCTGCATGCGCAAGAGAGCCGCCAATTCACCGGAATCGGCTCGCAGGCTTCCTATCGAGGCAGTCGCGCCGTAACTCGACTCCAGTTCGCCCATGACGCGGCTAACCACATGCGAGGGCTGTGCCAAGGTCTCGTGCAAGAATCGGCGCAAATCCTCGTTGCCTTCGATGTGGTGTTCGAACGATGGTCTCTCGCCCGGAGCGTCTACAAACATTAAGCGGTATTCAGCGGAAGCCCGGCAGTCTTTTGAAAATAACGTTCACGATAAGTGCCTCTTTCGATTAGGAAAATATAACACTCCATGTTATCGTGCTTCCGATGATCGCGCTTATGGTAGTTCACAACCAATGGGACATTTTCGCACTTGGGAAATTGCGTTGTCGCGCCAACGCTCGGACGAATCGAGCGGAGACTGTGCCCAATTTTGTGCCCACCACCAAGCCCCACCGAGTGCTACTGAGTTTCGTGGCACCACTCGAAAGTCTTGTTGCACGCGGCATCTGTGACACTCCGTGGCAAGTGGTGGTGCTCTGTGCAACTCGCTGATTGATCGTGCGGCGAGTCCTTTTAAGGCATGGGTCGCAGGTTCGAATCCTGCCGCGCTCACCAGATTTAAATTTAGTGTTTGAGTCTAGCGCCTGTGCTCATGAATCTGATCGTTGTCTTTCTGATTCGTATTCTTGAAGCTTTCTTCGTCGTTGGTGTTCTCGGTTGCCTTCTCGTACTGGTTCTGACGCTGATTGAAGACGCAAAGACGCTTTTGGATAAGGACTCAGAACGGTGATTCACGGAGCGGGTAAGTAAGAAGTCAGAGCCGTCATCCAATTATTTGTTCGGCTCTATGAATCCCTGCTAAGAAACCAATCTTGGTGGACCTTCATGGCCGACTATCATCGCCGTGGATGATCTTTGTGCGAGATTCGAGCATCGCCGAAACTCCCAGCACGTAACCCAGCGTGTGAGTCATGCCGGCGTGCCAGGGCGCCGGACAGCTCATCTGGGGCGTGTGGTCGGGAATGATGACTCCGTCGAAATTGTTTCTCTTCAGGATCGACAGTATGCGAATCATATCTACGTCGCCCTCGTCGATGAAAGTTTCTCGATAGTAGGGCACCTTACCCACTACATTCCGGAGATGAATGTAAGCGATCTTTCCTTGATTGCTATACCGATCCACAGCCTCGTAGACGTCTCCTTCAGTCATCTCAGCTATCGTTCCGACACAAAGCTCCAGCGAATTACTTTTGCTGGGAGTGAGATCGATCAACCTTTGATACATGTCGGGCTGATAGACAAGTCTTGGCTGCTGACGCATGATGGGCATCGGTGGATCGTCGGGGTGAGCGGCAAGCCGTACACCTGATTCTTCGGCGACAGGCATCACATCTTCCAGGAACCTTTCCAGCCTGCGCCAAAGTTCCTCGTGAGAGATCGAAGCCAGTGTGCCTGGAGGGGCCTTCTGGTCATAAATCATGTTCCACACCATCCCATTCGGAATGGGCACGTCGGCCGGTCCGTCCATTCCCACCGTGACGGCGCCTCCACGTCCTGACGGACCCGTTACACGGCCGCACACGCCAGCCAGACTGAAGTTGTATCCCAAGATTGGAATACCCGCTTCTCCCATCCGTCGAATAATCGTCCTGACGTTCTCGATCTGTTGAGAACGTCGGGGACCATCCAGAAGGATGTCATGCCAGTGAGCAGGATCGAGATTTTCGATCGCTGCCAGAACAAGCCCGGCATCTTCGATCTCTTTACGAATTTTCGCTAATTCGTCGACCCTCCACAGTTTTTCCGCATCCCCGGCTACTCCCCACGGATCATACCTCGCGCCAGTTGGCTGATTGTTGCGTGGGTTAGAGGAGCCTTGGTTGAAATAGTCGACCAGATGGATGACGACATGTGTGCAACCCGCCTGCCGTGCGAAAGCGTAATACTCTCGCGTCAACATATGACGGTACAGACCTAGCCCAAGCTTCATAAGCGGTAACCGATGCCAATTCCAAAGTCCACGCTCAGCACCTGTCCGTTCACCTCGCTGGCAAGCGGCGAACACAGAAATACGAATGCGTCTCCGATCGCTTCCGGGCTGTTTCTTTTTCCCATTGGTGACACGCGTAGGACAAACTCTCTATAAGCCGGGTCCTCATCGAACACTTTCAATGAACTTCCTGCCGCAACATTGCCTGGCGAGATCGCATTGACGCGAACACCCGCAGACGCATACTCAAGGGCCAGGCAACGGGCGAAATTTTCCAGTGCTGCTTTGGCCGAGGCATACGAGGGAATTTGGGTGTGAGGCACTCGCGCCACATAGGAGGAGGTGAAGATCAGGTGACCGGGAATCTTTCGGTCCATCCACTGCGCGAGAACCGCCCTCGCCAGGTAAGTCTGAGCGAAATAGTTGAACAAGAAGATGCGCTCGTATTCCGCTTCGGACGTGGTAGCGAAGGGATGCAGTCCGCAACCGCCTGCATGGCCGAGCACGATGTCTAAGCCGGGAAAGCGCTCGAAAGACTCCTCAATCACGCGACCCAGCATGCTGGAGTCGGTAACGTCCGCCGAGAAATAGAGATAGGATGAGGACGGAATCTGCCAAGCACCAAGCGTTTGCTGTGCCTGTTCCTGGGACCTAATGTCGACGAGGATGACAGTTGCGCCAGCCATGACGAGCTTTCGAACAATGTGTTCGGCAATCGCGCCCAATCCGCCGGTAATCAGGATGGGCTTGCCTCCGAAATCGATGCCAATCATGCCTTTGCTTCCCTCGGTGCCGTGGAAAGCAATTCGTAACCGGATTCGGTCACCAGGACATTGTCTTCCATTCGAGCGCCCCCGCCATACTCCCGTACGTAAACACCGGGTTCGATTGTGATGATCATGCCGGGGTCGAGCTTCTCCGATTGCCCTGGCGCAATTGCGAACCCGGGATCGTGATATCGGAAGCCAACGTGGTGCCCGGTGCCATGGTTGAAGTAGGCTGCCAATCCTTGCCGGGCGATTGTGTCCCGAGCGGTCTCGTCAATTTCGCCAGCGGAGATACCAGGCCGCACGGCTGCGATAGCGGCTCGTTGGGCGTCCTGGACTACTGCGAGAATGCGCTGCAGTTCTGGCTTCGCGCTGCCCACGGAGGCCGTGCGGGTGAGATCGCTCCAGTATCCGTTGACGCATGTCGCCAACTCGAGCAAGACCAGATCACCGGTCTGCAATGGGCGGCCTGTTGTGCGGTTGAATAGTCCAGAGTCAGCGGTGTTCTCACCAGATTGAACCATTGCCCATCCCCTGGAATGGAACACGTCTTGTTTTCCGACCTGTTTCTGGATAGCGGATTCCACCACCGCAGCGAGTTCGGCCTCACTTACTCCCGGCGCGAGGTTTTCATAGAAAGCCTGGATGCCTATGCTGGCAACCTTATTCGCTAAGCGGACCGCCTGAATCTCTTCCGGGTTTTTTCTCAGGTACAGGTCTAAAAATGCAGTGTCTACTTCTGTGTCAGGTTTTGCGGTTATCGCACTTAGCTGTTCCCGGAAAGTATCTGGAATCGGGGGATGCTCGGCCGCCTGGATGGGAAGTGAAGTTCGCGCAGCGCCATGCAGCATGCCAACTCGTGAGGAGTCCACACCGGCCCGCTTCAGTTCCGCTCGAATGTTCTCAATCAAAACAGAGAATGGGTTTGCACAGTCGGAGCTTCCCCAGGGGTACTCACGAATTATCAGGCCCGCTGGAATGTGGTCCTGAGGTTCTATCACCGGGACAAACAAAATGCGTTCCGCGCCCTCGAGATGGAGCAACACAGATGCGCCCCAAAATGGTAAGTAGCCGGAAATCATGGTAAGTTCGTCCGGTCTCCAGGAAAGCCAGGCTTGGAGCCGATGTTTCGTCAGGAAATTCCGGAATCTTTCCGCGCGATGCGGCGGACTTACTTTTCTGGTTTCTTCCAAATCGCGCTCCTACATGATTCCGTGTTTCTCAAAGGCGGCAACGGCAGTGCTTCCTTCCTCGAGCGCTTTCCTGACCAACCGTTCTCCGCGAACCTTCTCGAGCGCCTTTGAAAAGACGTCGCAAGAGGCTTCGGTGGGAACAACACAGACTCCATCGATGTCTCCGAAAAGGATATCGCCCGGCCGCACTTGCACCCCTCCGATCTCGAGCGGAACTCGAAAATCAACAACCTTGTAGCGAGGCGCGGAGTCCTGACCGTATGATCCCCAAGAGAACGTGGGGAAGTTCAATTTCAGGATCGCCTTAGTATCGCGTGTGTAGCCATTCACGACCGCGCCACTGCTCCCCAGCTTGCGGGCCCGGATGCTCATCAGTTCTCCCCAGAGCGCATTTCGTGGAGACGATCCGGTGTTCACGTACACTTCACTGGGGCGAAGGTCATCCAAGGCTTCCAGCATCAAGCCGAAGGGTTTTTCCATCAACTTGTTTGCGGTACCAAGCACTCTCTCTTCGAAGACATCTACGGACAGCACAGGCATCGCGCGACCGATGAGAATCATGTCCTGCCGTAAGGGCTGAATCTGCGGTGGCAGGAACTGATGCAGCAGGTGCAACTTGTCCATAACGTCCCCCACCACACAAGTGAATAGTTCCTGCTGGACAATCTTGAATAATTCGTCGTCGGTATTCCAGAGTTTCATAACATTCCGGTCGGCTCCCATTACCTAAATATGAGAGTCAATGATTGACATCGATGTTCACTGCGAGCTCCCGCGCGCTTGCTTGATTTTTTCGATGAATTGCCTGGCGAGATCCGTAATCGATTGGAAGTCGCCTTCTCTAGCGCCGCTCGTCAGATTACCGCCCACACCCACCGCAACGCAGCCAGCCTTGATCCATTCCGCAACGTTTTCGAGGCTGACTCCACCGGTGGGCATCAGGGACGCCTGAGGCAAGGGGCCTTTGACGGCTTTCACGAACGCCGGTCCCAATGTTTCGCCGGGAAAGATCTTCACGATATCAGCGCCGTACTCCATCGCTTCCACGACCTCCCGAACCGTCCCCGCACCCGGCATATAGGGGACCTGATACCGATTACACAAGCGCGCGGTTTCAACATTCAGCGACGGGCTGACCACGAATTGCGCACCGGCCAGAATGGCCGCTCGTGCAGTCTCCGGGTCGAGCACCGTACCCGCGCCGAGGAGAATCTCGCCAGACTTGCATTTCTTCGCAAGATCCTCGATGACAACCGCAGCGCCTGGAACTGTGAATGTGATCTCAATAGCCGCCACCCCTCCGCGAGCGCACGCTTCGGCAATACGCACAGCCTGGTCGGAGTTCTCCGCCCGAACCACGGCAACGAGTCCAGACTCAACGATTGTTCCGAGAACCTTCAGTTTCAAGATCGACATGATGCGAAACTAGACCGCCTATTTTTGCAGTTCTTGCGGCTGAGTAGCGCTCCCCTGCAGTTTCTGGAACTCCTGCATTTCGTGCTCCGCCTGCGCGGTCTTGCCCTGCTTACGATAGAGGCCCGCCAAACCGAAGTGCGCCTGCGCCGCCAGGGGGCTTTGCTTCTCGATTGCGATCAACTTGCTCCACGCCTTCTCGGCGAGGGCACTCTGGCCATTGAGTGAAGCCGCCTTGCCCAACGAATAAAGCGTCTCCGGCATCTCTGGCTTCAAACGGTCGGCGCGCTGCAGTTCTGCCAGTGCTTCGCGCACCTTTCCGTCCTGCAACAACGCTGCGCCTAGCCGGTAAGCGGCCTCGGCATTACCCGGTTGCAGCTTCGTCTCGGCGCGAAACTCCTCTTCCGCCTTGGCCCATTGCGATGCGCCCGCGTAGACTTCGCCGAGCTCAAGGTGCACATCGGGCGTGTTCGGCCGCAGTCGCAACGCTTCGCGGTATTCCTTTTCCGCCTCCGGCATTTGCCGCAGAACGAAGTAGTTTTCCGCCAGGGCTTGGTGCGCACGGGCGGAGTCGGGATAGGCAGCCAGCAGGGTATCGATAGACTGCTTCGAGAGCAGTCCGCTGGCGCGGCCAAGGTAGTAGAGCAAATCGGGATCGTTGGGCCGTTTGGCCAGTGCTGCTTGCAGATTTGCGATAGCCTCGGGCAGTTGCCCGGTCGCGATCTGTGCAATTCCCAGCGCGCCCTGCTCTTGGGCCCGTTGGAGGTGCGGAATCGCCTCGGCTGCGTAACCCTGCGCCAGCAGCGCGTACCCGAGCAACTGATGGGCTCCCAGCAGATCTGGGCTTACCTCCAGCGCACGCTTCAGCGGCGGGATGGCGCCGCCATAATCTTGGTTCTCCATGTAGGCCTCGCCGAGATTCACAAACCCAGCTGCTTGCGTCGGCTCGAGCTCGGTGACTTTGCGGAACTCCGCGATGGCGACGTCCAACCGGCGTTGTTTGAGCGCCTCTGTCGCTGCTTGCAGATGCTGAAGCGCCTCAGGAGACACAGTCGTCTGCCATGCCAGCCACAGAAATAACAATGCGCGGATCACGCTAGCTCCGGTTCACGCACCTCTAGAAACTGGTCGGCGTGAACATCATTCAGTTTCTGGTTTGTGCTGATAGCCACATACCTCTACCTTTGCGCATTCGGCTCGGCCAAGTCGCATATAAGGGCCTTTGACGTACCAGCCTTGGACTTTCGCCGCATGCTGCTCATTCAAAAAATGGCTCGCCCTTACGCGCATAACGACGTGCGACTTCTTCATTCAACTTCACTCCCAGGCCGGGTTTGTCGGGGATGTGGATGAACCCGTCCTGAATAATCGGTTTAGGCAATCCTTGGATCAAATCTTCCCAGAAGGGCACATCTGACGCGTGAAACTCGAGCGCCAAAAAGTTCGGAATCGCCGCGCAAAAATGTGCGGAAGCTAGTGTGCCGACCGGGCTGCTGATATTGTGCGGCGCCACTGGGATGGAATTTCCGTCCGCGAATTCGGCGATGCAGCGCGCTACGGCGAGCCCTCCAACCTTCTGAAGATCCGGCGTCACGATGCTGAGAGCGTGCTGCTCGAGGATGCGTCTGAAGCCCTCAAAGAGATACAGGTTTTCACCGGTCGCAATCGGAATACGCACTTTGGAGCTTACTTCCTTCAGTGCGTCGCCATTATCTGGCGGGACCGGATCCTCCAACCAGAGTAGCCGGAACGCTTCCAGTTCCCGCGCCACCTTAACAACGTCGCCGACGTTGTAGCGCCAGTGACAATCAACGGCGATGTCCGTGTCCTTACCCACTGCCTCGTGAACAGCCCCAATAAGGCTCGCCATGCAATCGATCTCTCGATTGCTGAGGCAGCGATTGTGTGGATCGGAACCGTAAGTCCCCGGTACGTCCAAGTCGAACTTGAGGGCGGTAAATCCCCTCGCTCTCATCTTGATTGCCTGCCTACGGTAACCTTCCGGCGAGGAGGCCGCAGTCGCTTCCGGCTCTCCGAAATAGTCTCGCGGGGCGTGGTCGGGATTACATGGCGCCCACGACGGCTGGCGTGAACGAAGGACTTCGTCCAGACTCTCCAGAGCTTCGCCGCCATGGCAGTCAGCATATACGCGAACTTTGTCGCGAAACTTTCCGCCGAGCAACCGATAGATGGGCACGTCCAGCCACTGGCCGAGCACGTCCCAGAGAGCGGCTTCAATTCCGCTGATGGCGTTGTAAACGATTCCTGCTACTGAACCGGCTCCAGAGGTAGCGAGTTGCAGCTTACGGAATAGCCGATGAACGTCGCGCGGGTCTTCGTTCTTGATCACCGCCTCCAGCGAGCGGAGGATGGAAGTGAGTCCAGGAGCGAAGAAGCATTCGCCAAGTCCGTGTATCCCGTCATCAGTTTCAATCCGGACGAAAGTCCAGTCGAAATTGCCCTCCACGACCGCGGTCTTGAGTCGGACGATCTTCAC
>Ga0070708_100004796_pt1 | contig 10667 bp, 12 predicted proteins | sample KBSK5503metaG_FD_65469 | JGI IMG/M metagenome (GOLD analysis project Ga0070708, IMG submission 65469) | Corn, switchgrass and miscanthus rhizosphere microbial communities from Kellogg Biological Station, Michigan, USA - KBS K5-50-3 metaG | ecosystem: Host-associated > Plants > Roots >... | reverse complement strand
GTTAACCAGGAGCAGGTGGAGGGGGCGAGTATCCTCAACGCGCGCGGAAGCCGTGGCATTTTGATGGTGTTGGGACATCTGAAGGCGGAAGTCACCCCGGCACAAGCGATTGCAGATCTGAACTCCATTGGCTCCCATCTGGAGAAGAGCTACCCCAAAGACGATGGCAAAATGACCTTTAGTTTGGCGCGGCCGGGTCTTCTCGGCGACGTCCTTGGCCCTCCGGTGCGGGGATTCCTCACGGGAATGATGCTGCTGGCGGGGTTGATTCTGCTGGCCGCATGCACCAATCTGGGCAGCCTGTTTGCCGCACGCGCCGCGGACCGTTCCCGGGAAGTTGCTCTGCGGCTTGCGCTTGGATCGAGCCGCAAACGCATTCTGCGGCAGGTATTTACCGAGGCCGTGCTGATTTCATTAGCCGGAGGCGCTGTCGGACTCTTGGGAAGCGTAGCGCTGTTGCGCGAGCTGAGCGAGTGGCGGCCAGTTCCCCAATTTCCCAGCTTGCATGTGCCCGTGAACCCGGACGCAAATGTTTATTGGGTAGCTTTGCTGTTGGCTTTAACGAGTGGCTTCCTCTTTGGGGCAGTCCCGGTGAGGCAGAACCTCCGCACCAATCCCTATGAGGTCGTCAAGTCGGGATCGACCGGCAGAATTGGACGGCGGATTACTGTCCGAGACCTGTTGCTTGTCGTGCAGATTGCGATCTGTGCATTGCTGGTCACTTCCTCGTTGGTCGCCGTGCGCGGACTGTTGCGCTCGCTGCACGGCAATTTCGGCTTTGAACCGCGGAACGCAATGCTGGTAAATACAGTTCTGAGTATGGCTGGTTACAGCGGAGACAGGGTGCCCGTAATGCAAAGGCGCATGATCGATGCTCTGGAGACGATTCCTGGCGTACAGTGCGTGGGATTGGTCAATTACCCACCATTAGGCACGGCCGTGGCAACCTCGAATGTATTTAGCGACAAAACAACAGATCTGAGCCCATCGAATATTGCTGCTGAAGCCATTAACTACACCATATCTCCCGAATACTTCCATGCGGCGGGTACAGCCTTGTTGTCTGGAAGGGCCGTCACATGGCAGGACGACAAAAGCGCCCCGCGCGTAGCCGTAGTGAATCGGGAGTTTGCACGCAAAATCTTCGGCTCCGTAACAAACGCGATGGGCCGATCTTACAAGATGCCGGATGGAACGCGCGTGCAAGTGGTGGGTATCGTCGAAGACGGAAAATATCTGAACCTGACCGAAGATCAGCATCCGGCGATGTTTCTCCCAGTCCTGCAATCGCCCTCCAGCTGGACAACTCTGGTGGTGCGCTCCGACCGCGATCCGCAGCAACTGGCGGCAGCCATAAGGAGTACGCTGCGGGATCTGGACACTGGCCTGCCTTTTGACATCCAAACGTGGACCAAGGAAATGGACGGAGCTCTGTTTGCCTCGCATGTGGCGACCGTGTCGCTGGGTGTGCTGGGTGTGATGGGTGCGATGCTGGCGATCACCGGCATCTTTGGAATGGCAGCGTACTCGGTCAGCAAGCGGCTGCGGGAGTTGGGAATACGTGTTGCCCTCGGTGCGCAGCGAAAGGAAGTGTTACAGGCAGCGTTGGGCCGGGCTTTCAAAATGCTGGCTATTGGTTCGGCGGCGGGATTGCTCCTCGGAATTCTGGCGAGCCGGGTGCTGGCTGTCATCGTGTATCAGGCAACTCCCCGCGATCCGTTGGTCTTGGCTGGTGTTGTTCTGGCGATGTCCTTGCTGGGGCTACTGGCTACCTGGATTCCAGCGCGACGCGCTCTGTCGGTTGATCCGATGATGCTGCTCCGGGAGGAGTGAATTGGCTGCATTGAAGGAGTTTCAGCGCATTCAGCATGGTGTAACGCCCTTCTCACTCGCAGAGCCCTCCAGCAAGCTTGTTGGGGGCGAAACCGCAACTCCTCATATTGTGGTCGAGTGGCAATCCGGAATGTTGACCCATGACGGTTTGCGCACCCGGACTACTTCCGGTTGGCCCACCACTCACCCGGAATTTGTCCTCGCCTCCTTGAACGGTAAATCTCAACTGTAGCCCGGTCTGCAGGGCTTGTTCTGGAGTCGGAAAGTTCCGCGAACGTTCCGCCGAGCGAGCTTGCGCTTGGGTCGCATAGGAAAAGTTGAAAGTAATGAGCGGGGAATGCGTCCCCGCTCGCTTTCGAGAATGGCCCCTTTTTGTCGGAAACCCTAATTCTTACTCTTTGGGAGCTCTAACCCGCTCCCCTTCGGCCGTGGTTGCGAATCCCGGATCAATCACCATGTCATGGATAGTGTTCCCCGATTGGGCAACGATAAACTGCGCGTTAATGGGCGGCTGGTCGTTGGAAACGGTAAAGGTTCCGGTGCGGTCGGGGTTGACCGAGTAGGTGCCCGGGCTACGTTGCCAGCCCGGTGCAACGTTGCCGTTAACGGTAACCGCGTCAAGTTGTGTCAGATTCCCGTTGCCGTCGAAGCTGGTCTTGGCGAGGCCATCCACCAGCAACTGCGGAGCTCCGCCCGGAAGGAAAACTATTCCGTGGATTGTAAAGGCGTACGAGCCCTTGATGCTCAAGTTGCTGCAAAGCGCTGGCAGGGGCCGTCGAACTTTGAGACCCAACCACCACTAGGGTCAACAGACAGGACACAATGCGGATTTCATGGTGCCTCCAGAGTTTTTTCTTGGGGCGCACGTAGGCCTAACCCCCGCCACGCGCTCGGGGACGACTCAGGGAACCCGCATTATGTCGAAACTGTGCTCGGCAGGGGGCATCGCTTCAAGGGCCGGACGGTTTCGCCTCTAGTCTCGTAGGGGAAATAGAAGCAGACCGGTCTCGCATCATGGCTCGCCGTTCTTCCCTTCGAAAACCTGAGTGGCGAAGCGCAGGAGTATTTCAGCGATGGCCTGAGTGAGGAGACAATCATGCGATTGGGGCAAATGTCTCCGTATCGCATGGGAGTGATCGCCCGTACCTCGTCCATGACCTACAAGCAGACCAACAAGTCCGGGGCACAAATCGGCCAGGAACTGGACGTGGACTAGGTGCTCGAAGGTAGCGTGCGGCGCGAAGCTGGCCGCGTTCGCATCACTGCTCAGCTGATTCGAGTACGGGACCAGGTCCACCGGTGGGGGACAACTACGACCGCCAGCTGCCGGGTATTCTCTATATCCAACAGGCGATAGTGGGTGGGTTGCCGGCCAGGCCGAGATCAGCCTCGCGAACGGCAAGACGCTATGTCCTCGACGCATTTCTCGTTGAAAACGGCGAAATTATCGCGCAGCAGAACCATTACCATCCGGGCCCAACCGGCTAGGGCCACTCGTGATGTAGGTTGCAAATAGGAAGCCGAACATGGTTCCGCCCGAATGCCGGGCTAGTCGGAACTTATCGAGCGAAGCATCTCCACTTCCGGATCGTCGACAACCATTTCCCAGAAGCGGCACTCCTTCGGATAACACGCAATATGGCGATCTCGCTGTAGTGAGAAAGGATTCAGCGTGCGGCGCTCGAGGTTCCCGTCTGCAATCACGTCGACCGTACCTACGAGCATAACTGCCACTTCGTGCGTGTATAGGCGATGCGAAACCCCTTGCGCTCGGCATTGCGCTGGGAGTCGCTGCCCGGCTGAGCCACCATCATTGCTAGATCGCATCCATGGTCGAACGCGTAGCGCATACGCTCGTGAAGGAGCGCCGTTTGCAGCCCACGATGCCGCAACTCTGGAATCGTCGCGGAGCCGCCAAACAGCGCAACGCCTTGATGAATACAGAGCACGCCAGCGGCGCCGGGTTTATCGTCAAGCTCACCAAGGAAGCACAGACTCTGCTCGCGTGCTGAAGAGATGGTGCCGAGTTGTAGAAGAAAGTCCAGAAGTTCCGGATGTTCGTGTGCCCAGCCCCTTGCGCTTATATCAGTCCACAGCTGCGCTTCTTCCGGACCGATAACGCGCACGCGGATATGACTCTGGTGATCAGCCGTGGGCTGTTCAACAGGCCGATAAAGGACGTTGCTGATTTCGAAGGGTCGGTATTTGCGCATACACAGTAAGTCCAGCGCAGCGACCCCAGCGAGGGGGCTTACTTCATGAAACACCCGGGCTCCGCGATCGAGAAAGAAGCTCTCAATCACATCCAGCGAGGCCGGGCTCAGTTCCTCGAATATCCCGAGCCCGAAACTCTGAGTGATAGGAGATTCGATACCATCGAAGACTGCGTATGCTCCAGCCCATTCAATCCACTCGGCACCGCTGTCGGCGAAGAGACGACGTCGTGCCTCCGCGGACTGAGCACACGCCTGCCCTTCCGCGCGCTCTAAACGTCTCGACAGTGCGAGGTCAGAAAACGGCATTGCTTTTGGTTATGGTACATGGCTCCGTTTGGTAGGAACAAAGCACGAGTGTCTTTTGGCTGTGGCTGAGGATCGTGGTCAGTTGAAGCCACTCGGACGTTATCGGATCGTGGAAGAGTGCCGCTTCGGGGAGTAATCGAGTTGCTCTAGCTCTGGGCTGCACGATGGCTGGTCGATCCCGAATCAATTGCGGTCTGCGCGCGTGCAGCGCCAAGAGTACTTAGGGGAGTGGCTGCCGCAGCCGATCGTGACCAATCCAGGGAGCGAGTCGACACCTTCATAGATGACCCACCACCACGGGTCTGCGGGGATGAGTCAAGGAACCTATGTTTTCCTAATTCGTCTTCCGGTGAAACTTGAAGTGTTGGGTGCGATTGCGCTCTATCGTCGTTTTTTCTCGCGCTTGGTTTTTGAGTCTGAGCCGTGCTCGTTCATGTACTGGAGCCAGAGAATCGAGGAAATCGTCTTGGCGTCGCGGATAGTCCCGCTAATGACCATGCGCACCGCGGCAGGAAGCGCAACCAGGCGCTTCTGAATGATTTCGTCCTCTTCGGGTTGCGCCTTGCCGCGTCGAAGGCCCGTCGCCATGAATACCGACATGGTTTCAGCCATGAAGCCAGGGCTGGGATAGAAGTTGAGAATGCGGCGCCAGTGACGGGCAGTGTATCCGGTTTCTTCTAGCAATTCGCGCTGAGCAGCTAACAGTTCCTTTTCGCCGGGGTCGATGCGTCCGGCCGGAAGCTCCCAAAGATAATCGCCGGCGGCGTGGCGATATTGGCGCTCCAGCAAAACCCGCGACACGCCACGGGATTCGTCCACCGCCAGAATGACCACCGAGCCGGAGTGGTGTATGAGGTCGCGGCGCACACGGACGCCGCCCGGCTCCTCTACCTGATCGGTTGTTACCCAGAACACAGGTCCTCGATAAACGACTCGCGATGAAATGATACGAGCCTTGCATTGTGTCTTGCTGTGGCCAGATTTTTTTCCGCGTGAAGGAGAGCGTAGGACTTTTGGCATGGAAACAAATATAAAGCATGGCCTCTGGTCTTCGATGTGGCGGAACCTCAAACCTGACTCTGCTATTCTGCCGGGCATGGCTGCTAATCCGCGGATTGCAATTGTCGGGGCTGGAAAAGTGGGTGGTGCCTTGGCGGTGTCATTGCGGCGGGCAGGATATCCCATCGATGCGATTGTTACGCAACCGGGCGGCGCCTCGCTCCGCCGTGCAACTCGCCTGGCTCGTCAGGTTGGCTCTCGTGCGGTGGCCTCCGGGGCTCGGATCAAGGCTGACGTAATGTGGTTCTGCGTACCCGATGGAGAAATTGCTTCCGCAGCACAATGGCTCGCGCTCCCAATCCGCGGACAACCGATAGTCGCTTTACATTCCAGCGGCCTGCTCAGCAGCGATCAGTTGGACGCGCTACGGAGGACCGGAGCAAATGTGGCTTCGGTGCATCCGCTTATGAGCTTTGTGCCCGGATCGCGGCCTTCACTGGCGGGCGTATCATTCGCCATTGAAGGAGATGCGGCCGCCGTCCGCATGGCGAAACGCATAGTAAAGGATCTGCGCGGCGAACCGTTCTTGATCCGAAAGAAAGATAAAGCGGCGTATCACGCGTGGGCTACGTTCGCCTCGCCCTTGTTGACAGCTCTGTTGGCAACGACGGAGCGCGTGGCAGTTGCGGCGGGTGTGAAACCAAAGATTGCGAGGCGGAGAATGATGCCGATCGTCTCGCAAACCGTGGTTAACTATGCGACCTTAGGAGGGCCCGCTTCCTTCAGCGGTCCGTTTGCCAGGGGAGATGTGAAAACGATTAACCAGCACCTGCGCGCGTTGCGGCGGATTCCGACGGCGGGCGCGGTCTACAAGGCCCTGGCGAGGGCCGCTTTACAATACCTTCCAACAAAAAACCGCAAAGCTCTCTCGAAGTTTCTCAAGGGCTGACATTCAGATGGCTTGTTGCGGTTCTGCACTTCTCTGTTGTCGAAGGCTTCCTTGTGCCGCATTATTTCGTGCATGTGGAAGGGTGTCTTATCGGAACGTACTTACCGCGGGGTGAACAGGTGACCGAGTTTCTCCTTCTTGGTCTTGAGATATTCCTCGGCATGCTCGTTCGCCTCCACTTCGCAAGGCACACGCTCCTCTACCTTGACACCAGCGCGTTCCAGCGCCTCAACCTTGTCGGGGTTATTAGAGAGGAGGCGAACCCGCGTGACGCCCAACGCCTTGAGCATCTCGGCGGGAAGCGTGAAGTCGCGATGATCGGCCTTGAAGCCTAGACGTTCGTTGGCCTCGACCGTGTCGAGTCCTGAATCCTGCAGTTCGTAGGCCTGCAGCTTTGCCATCAGCCCAATTCCGCGCCCTTCCTGTTGCTCGTAGATCAAAATGCCCGCACCCGCAGCGGAAATCAACGAAAGCGCGAGCTCGAGCTGCTGGCGACAGTCGCAACGCAGCGAATGAAATACGTCGCCCGTTAGGCATTGGGAATGAATACGAACCAGCGGCGGAGCAGAATGGACATCGCCCATGACGAGGGCGACCGCTTCTTCAACCGGCCCATTCTTTTGCCGGTCCTGGCCTGGCGCCTGGGCTGAGCTGACCTCGCTGCGGAAGCCATAAATGCGAAACTTTCCCCAGCGAGTAGGAAAAGCTGCTGAGGCCATTTGGCGAACTACGCTGACGCTCACCCCTGCATTATAGCGGTTACAAACCGTGCGACCGGACGTTACCTGCCCGCAGGCTGTCTGAGGGTCAGCCTCTTGCTTTGAAGTGGAAGATGGCATCCTGCTTGGACGGAATGGCAACCCCGTTTCGGGTGGCGGGATGAAAATGCCAATTCTCCAGCGCTGCCAGGACTTTGTTGTCTAGCGCAGGGCCGGCACTCTCGAGCACGCTCTTGCGAACGATTTCGCCTCGTTCGTCGATTGTGATCTCGACCACCACGTTGCCCTCCGAATCTGGCCGCTCCCACGGATACACAACCGGATCAGAGGTAGTGATAGGCAGGGCTGGTCGAATTTCGTCACCAAAGGTTGAAGCACTGCCGAGCGTCCCATAAGGAAGTCCCGCCGGAGCGCCATGGCCCAGGTTGGAGACCGTGGAAGTTTTTGACTTGCTTTCGGTCTCCAAGGGCAGCAATGGAATCGGTGGAGGCGGCAGTTTTGCCACACTTGCATTCTGTTTCCAAGCCAGCCGCTGGTGCACAATTCTCTGATGCTGGTAGACCTCGGATGCGGAGTCGGGGTAACTAGTGTAGCCGTTGTCCTGTACTCGACTTGGCCAATACAGCGGAGTCACCGAGGCTCCATTCTTGCCCAACGCTACCGAGGAAGGCGTTAAAAGCCTCGGTTGAGGCGCGTGTAGCAGCCAACCCAAAAGCAAAGTGTGCACAGCCAGTGACCATGCTACGAATCCGCGTTGCTTTTGAGGTGCTGCGAAATCGCCAGCAAGAGCGCTTACCAGGCGCTGAGGTCGGAGATCGGTATTGGATCCAGCCAGCATCGCGCAGTTTGATCGTAGGCAGCAGCTCTGACGCGCTTCGATCTATAGTTAGACGCGGCCCCGCGCTTTTCGTCAAGTAACTTTGCGCCTATGGGTGCCTATGGGTTTGCCTATGGGTCGCCGCTCCGCGCTCTTGGTGCGGGGAAGAAAACGCTGATAAAATCAGCAGACCAGCGGTCCAACCTGCCTGTGGGGCTATAGCTCAGCTGGGAGAGCGCATCGTTCGCAACGATGAGGTCGTCGGTTCGATCCCGACTAGCTCCACCAATCTTCTCAACCACTTGCCGACTTTTTCTGCCGTGTCCGATCATTGAAAACCCTGTTTTATTGGACCGTAATGGACCGTGAATTGGACCGTGCATCCGGCGTTGCATCTTTGGCAAATTCTGCCAACTGTTCGAGTGCTCGGCGTTGCGCGGTAGGAACAATCTGAGCGTAAATATCCATTGTGGTTGAGACGCGGGAGTGCCGCATCTGACCTTGCACCGATTTCGGGTCGGCTCCCGCTTGAACTAGCCACGTCGCATGTGAGGTACGCAAGCAACGCCAGTTCACGAACGGCAAACCCATTTTGCGGGCAGCCGGTTGGATGTGCCTCTTCAAAATGTTCTGGTCGTTCATCGGTCTGCCAGTTTGCACGCTCTGAAAAACCAGATCGTCTGGGCCGGCTGACTTGACCAGCTTATGCGTTCGCATCGCTTCACGGAGAGAGTTTTCAGGCAAAGGATGCGCGTTATTACTTCCGGGGAAACACCGATGGTCGCTGCACTGGCCTGCGTCTTCGGCACCGACCAGTCGCCACGGCTGTATCGTTCCTCAATGGTGATGCTGTCGGCATGGATGCAGCGCCACTTCAGGCCGATTAGTTCACTGACTCGCAGTCCGGTCCACACGCTTACAGAGAGCATTGTTGCGTAAGGTTCAGAAACGAGTTCGACCAGATTATGGAACTGCTCTGGCGTGATGGTCGGCTTGGGCTGCCGTGCCCGTTTGTCCAGTGGCAGCCGCAGTCCTTCCATCGGGTTCTTGTTGAGATACTCCACATCGACCGCAGCGCGGAGGATGGAAGACAATGCGTCCCTGATTTTCGAGACTGTGGGATGTGCCACCTTACCCGCCATACCGGAGAAATACTGCTGTATCGTGAGCCGCGTCAGGTCGCGCAGACACAATCGCGAGAATCTTGGCTCCAAATACTTCGAGAGCACGCCACGGTACGAATCCTGCGTGTTGCTCGAAAGCAGCGGTAGGTAAGTCGGGATGTAGGTGCCAGTCACAAAGTCATCGAAGTTCATCGCCGAGCCGGTGAGAATCAAACCTTGATTCACTGGCCTGAGTTTCTCTTCGGCGATCTTTTGCACTTCCCGCACTGGCATACCTGCCAGCGCGAGTTTGATGCGTTGACGTTTTCGGCTGCCTGCTAGGTTGGTATCCCAAACACGCAACCACCAGAATTGACCTTCCTTAAATGGTTTTGGACTCTGAAATCTCCTTCGCGCCATGGATTCGTAATCTCCATGACTCGCCGGAGGAGTTGCCTCGGCTCGCACGATAGCATGAGTCGGGACAACTACGGGCTTTGAATTAGTTGCCACTTCAGATTCACTGCCTCTTCACACGCTTCTGCGTGTCGTGTAATGCATGCAGGAACAGTTCGTAAATTGCTCAGGCGCTACTTCGACCAAGCCTTTGCCTGGGCGAATTCGTGAAAGCTCGAGACCCTGCACGAACATCCAAGAAGAATTGGGCCTTTACAGGCCAATAAAAAACATTCGTTTCATACTTGGCGAGGGAAGGAGCGCAGGGAGGCGCTGTCAATTCCCGGAGCGGAGCGGAGCCCAAGGGCGCGGAAGCGAGCACGGCGCGGTTTTGGGGTATGCGCCGCGCAGAGCTGCACAAGCGGGATTGACAGAAGGAGCCGACCGGAGCGCCAGACTTCGCCGTGAAACGAATGTGAGGAAGGAAGACCAGCCGAAGGCTGTACCGCTGAACCTGTGACCCAGAGAATCTGGTTTTGTCTGGGCATGTTGGTTGGAATGTCGGAAGTAGTAAGAGCTGGTCAGTGTGTTTGGTGGGAGGGCGCGTAAACGCGTGAAATCGAACCGGAGTTGGATTAGCTCAGTGACGACAATCGAGAGAGTCCTTTCCGATGGAACGGAAAGGACGAGTTCACCCCAGCCGTCGCAATCGCATAGCCGACGGCTATCCAGAGCAGCTGCGCATGGCAGCACTCGAGTTCCGATTGGCAGAAAGGCAGGGGGGCACGGCGAAGCCGGGATGGAGTCCGAGGAAGGGACGGCATTTGAGTCCCTTCCTCGGCGGAAGCCGTGCGACGATTGCAATACAGAGGCAACTGACGTATGCTCGACGGCTGCCACCGAGTCACTTCTGTGGCCCTTCCCTAGTCCTCTGAGGAGTGGAGTGAGTACGTTTCCCCGTCATTCCGACCAAACCGCACCCCGGCCTGCGCCCCAAATTTCGGAGGAGCGCCGCCAGACCGTTGAAACCGCCCGCCAGTCTTGGATTCGAAAATTGATCGATCTGTCGAGACGAAACAATCTGCTCTATTTCCGGCAAGGTTGAGTGGCGAGGTTTCCAAGAGTTCTGCTATTGAGTTTTCTCACTCGACAGCTAACGCGATGGCAGATCTCAGTCTGGGCCAACGTATTTGAGGCAAGACCCCATGGTGTGTTGCAAAACGTCATTAGATATGATTAAATAATGACATATTGAGACATGCGCTATGGCAAAACCTCTCCAGAAGATTATGCGGTACGTCGGCCAACACGGGATCGTTAGGCCCCGTG
>Ga0070708_100004793_pt1 | contig 10668 bp, 12 predicted proteins | sample KBSK5503metaG_FD_65469 | JGI IMG/M metagenome (GOLD analysis project Ga0070708, IMG submission 65469) | Corn, switchgrass and miscanthus rhizosphere microbial communities from Kellogg Biological Station, Michigan, USA - KBS K5-50-3 metaG | ecosystem: Host-associated > Plants > Roots >... | reverse complement strand
TCGGAGCCGCCGAGCTCGAGCACGCTCTTCTTGAGCGCTCGCCCGGCGAGCTCGGCGATGCGCGAGCCGGTGTCCGAGCTGCCCGTCAGGGTCACCGCGCGGACGCGGGGATCGGCGATGACCGGCTCGACCGCTGAGCCCGCGACCAGCACCGTGCGCAGCAACCCCTCGGGGAAGCCCGCGTCACGGATGACCTCTTCGATCGCGAGCGCGCACTGCGGCACATTCGAGGCGTGCTTCAGCACCGCGGCGTTGCCCGCCATGAGCGCCGGCGCCGCGAAGCGGATCACCTGCCAGAACGGGAAGTTCCACGGCATCACCGCCAGCACGATCCCGAGTGGTTCGAAGGCCACGATGCTGCGCTGAGCACTGGACTCGATGACCTCGTCGGCGAGATATCGTGCCGCGTGCTCGGCGTAGTGCTCTGCGCCCCACGCGCACTTCTCGAGCTCGGCCTTCGCCTCCGCGATCGGCTTCCCCATCTCGATGGTGATGAGCCGTCCGTACTTGTCGGCACGCTCGCGAAGCAGCGTGGCCAGCCGTCGCATCGGTATGGCGCGGTCGGCGATGGAGCGCTCGCGCCACGCGATGAACGCGTCCTGCGCCTCGTCGAGCGCGCGGTCGACCTCCTTGGGCGTGAACGCATCGAACCGCGCGAGGACCTCTTCGGTGGCGGGGTTCACGCTCGTGATCGGTGACAGCGTCGTGCTCATCAGCGAACGTTGCTCTTCAGGAAGGGCAGGATCTTGCTCCACGCGTCCTTCGCGTCGTCGGCACGGTAGACATCCTTCCGCTGCTCGTTGAGGAAGGCGTGGTCTGCCTCGGGGTACGAGTATTTCGTGAAGGGCACGCCGTTGTCCTTCGCGACCTTCTCGAGGTTGGCGAACTCAGCCGCGGAATGGTCCTTGCCGCCAAAGATGCCGAGCACCGGGACCCCACGCAGCGGCTTCAGGTCCGGCATACGCTGCCCGACCCCGTAACAGTCGACGACCGCGGCGACCTTGTCCGGCGCAACGCTGCCGACGAGCAGAGCGAGGAAGCCGCCCATGCAGAAGCCGATCACGCCGACCTTCTTGCTCGTCACGGCGGGATGCTTCGCGAGGTACTCAGCCGCGCCCTTCGCGTCTTTCGCAGCCGTGTTCGCCTGGAAGAACTCCATCATCAGCTTCTGAGCCTTGTCGGGCTCACCGATCTTGGCGCCCTTCCCGTGATAGAAATCCGGCGCGAGTGCGACGAAGCCCTCGCGGGTGAACATGTCGGCCACACCTTTGATCTGGTCGGTGAGGCCCCACCACTCTTGGATGACGATGATGCCCGGCCCTTTGCCCGATGAAGGTGTCGCGAGGTAACCGTCCGCTGTGCCACCGTTCGCTGGGAACTTCACCATCTGACCTGACATCTATGTCCTCTCCTGAACACGATTCCGCAGCACGCCTATTCCCTCGATCTCGACCTCGATGACATCGCCGACCTTCAGGAATTCAGGCGGCTTTCGCGCAAAGCCGACGCCCTCCGGCGTCCCCGTGATCATGATGTCACCGGGTTGGAGTCGGCAGCCTGCCGAGAACTCGCTGATCAGGCGCGGGATCTTGAAGACCATGAAGCGCGTGTTCGAATCCTGTTTCGTCGTGCCGTTCACCCGCGTCTGAAGGCGGACCGCCGACGCATCGAGCTCATCCGCCGTGACGATCCACGGTCCCATCGGCAGGTGCGTGTCGAAGTTCTTTCCCTTGAACCACTGGCCACCGTGCCGCCGCTGCACGTCGCGCACCGACACGTCGTTCGCGCACGTGTAGCCGAATACGTGCTGCATCGCGTCCGCTTCCGTGATGTCGTTGCCCGGCCGACCGACGATGACCGCGAGCTCGACCTCCCAGTCGAGTTGCTCCGAATGCGGTGCCGGGAACAGCACGGTCGCGTCCGGTCCCGTAACCGTCGCGGGATTCTTTGAAAAGAGAGCGGGATACTCCGGGATCTCCTGCTGCCCCGGCGTGCCCTGCGCGACCCGCATGTTCGCGCCCTCCTGGAAGTGCTCTGAGTAGTTCCAGCCGACGCAGAAGACATTGCGCCGGGGTACTGGGATCGGGGCGAGCAGCTTCGCTCGCTTCGGGTCGAGGCCCCCGTGTGCTCGGGTCGCCGCTTCGCGGATCTCCTCACGGATGCCCTCGAACTGCTCGATGACTCGCTGCATGTCGATCGGAGCTCCGGGCACGAGAGCGCGGATCGCCATGATCGTTCCGTCGGACACGAAGGTGCCGGCGCGTGGACCGTCCTCCGAGACGAAGGTGAGAAGCCTCATGCGCAGACCAGCCTAGGAGTTCCGCTCGAGCGCGCGCAGGACACGCCGCGCGCGATCTACGACCGGCGCGTCGAGCATGCGGCCATCGAGCGCGACCGCGCCGTCACCGCGCGCGACCGCCTGATCGAATGCGTGAACGACCCGCCGGGCCTCTTCTACCTCCTCGGCGGTCGGGCTGAATATCTCGTTCACCACTGCGATCTGATCCGGATGGATGAGCGTCTTGCCGGCGAACCCGAGGCGACGCGCGCGCAATGCATCGGCGCGCAGGCCCGCGGCATCCTTGATGTCGGGCCAGATGCCATCAAACGCGAGCTTGCCCGCGGACACGGCGGCGACGACAGTCGCCGAGCGCGCGTACAGGAGGTCCGCGGCCTCGCCCTCGCGCTTGGTGGGCAGCCCGAGGTCCAGGGCGAAGTCCTCCGACCCGAAGGCGAGGCCGGCGACGCGATCCGACGCCTTCGCGATGCGCGGACCCTCGATGAGCGCGGCGGCGCTTTCGATCGACGGGATGATCCGCACCGTGCCGTGAGGGACCTTCGCGCTCTGCTCCAGCGTATCAAGCCTCTCGGCGATCCACGCGACCTCGTCTGGCCGGCGGACCTTCGGAGCCATGATCCCCGCGAGACCCGGACGAACCACCGCCTCCAGGTCGCCGTCGCCCTCGTCGCTCAGCGCGCGCCGGATGCGGGCGAACCGTCTGGGCCCACCGTCACGCGAGGCGCGTGCCAGCACATCGGTGATGCGGCGCCGCGCCTCCTCCTTCGCCGCTGGTGGCACCCCGTCCTCGAGGTCGAGGATCGCGACGTCGAGCCCGCTTGCGCCGAACTCGGCGAGCCCGAGGGCGCGCTCGACCATTCGCTCGCGATGCGCGGGCACGAACATGAGCGACCGCATGGGCGGGAGCCCGTCCATCAATAGGACCGCGGCATCCCGAGCACGTGCTGGCCGATGTATGCGAGCACGAGGTTGTTGCTGATCGGCGCGACAAGCAGAAGACGCGTCTCGCGGAACTTGCGCTCGACGTCGTACTCGCGCGCAAAACCGTACCCGCCGTACGCATCGAGAGCGGCGTTGGCGGCATCCCACGCCGACTGCGACGCGAGCAGCTTGGCCATGTTCGCCTCCGCGCCGCATTTGCGACCGCGGTCGAACAGCCAGGCCGCCTTGTCACGAAGCAGCGCCGCGGCCTCGAGACGAGCGTGCGCCTGAGCCAACGGGAACTGCACGCCCTGATTCGCTCCGATCGGCCGACCGAACACGACGCGTTCCGAGGCGTACGCCGCGGCACGCGCGACGAACCAGCGGCCATCTCCCAGCGATTCGGAAGCGATGAGGATCCGCTCCGCGTTCCAACTGTCGATGATGTGACGGAATCCCTGGCCCTCCTCGCCGACGAGGTCGGTCGCCGGGACCTCGACATCGTCGATGAAGAGCTCGGTGGTGTGGTGGTTGAACATCGTCTCGATCGGACGCACCACGATGCGCCCGCTCGCGACCGCTGCGCGCAGGTCGACGATGAACACCGAGAGCCCGCGGGTCTTGTCCTGGACATCCTCGTACGGCGTGGTGCGGGCGAGCAGGAGCAGCAGGTCCGAATGCTCCGCGCGCGAGATGAAGATCTTCTTTCCTTTGATCACGTAGTGGTCGCCGCGCTTCGTGGCCGTCGTCTTGATGCGCGTGGTGTCCGAGCCGGCCTCCGCTTCGGTGACGCCGAACGCCTGCAGGCGCAGCTCGCCCTTCGCCAGAGGCGGCAGGTAGCGGCGCTTCTGCTCGTCGCTGCCGTGTCGAAGGAGCGTGCCCATCGTGTACATCTGCGCGTGCGCTGGGGCGGCGTTCCCGCCGGAGGCGTTGATCTCTTCGATGATGAGCGAGGCTTCCGCCATGCCGAGTCCAGCGCCGCCGTACTCGGTCGGGATGAGCGCGCCGAGCCAGCCGGCGTCGGTGAGCGCCCGCACGAATCGCTCGGGGTACTCGCTCGCGCGATCGAGCTCGCGCCAGTACTCATCCGGGAACTGCGCGCAGAGCGATCGCACCGCCGAGCGGATCGACTCCTGCTCGTCGGTCCGGACGAAGTCCACCGCTATTCGCGCGGCTCGGGAAAGTGCGGCTTGGGCGCGTTCGCGCGCGTCGGGACCATGAAGGTGCGCTTGGCGATCAGAACGATGGTCCCGTCCTGTTTGATGCCGCGCTGCCGGACGGTGACGATGCCCCACCCCGGCCGGGAGCGCGACGCGCGCGCTTCGAGCACCTCGGTGTCGGCGTACAGCGTGTCGCCTTCGAAGAGAGGACTCGGAAGCGTGACCTCACCCAGTCCGAGGGCGAACCCCCAGCGGCTCGTCTCCGGGACCATCATGCCGGCGACCGTGGCGAGCGTGAGGAAGCTGTTGACGAGCGGGCGTTTGAATTCGGTCTGCGCGGCGTAGTGGGCGTTGAAATGGATCTCGTTCGCGTTGTTGGTGAGCAGCGAGAACTGGATGTTGTCAGCCTGCGTGATCGTGCGACCGATCGACGAGCGGAACGTCGCGCCGACAGTGAAGTCTTCGAAGAACGGCCCGTTCAATCGTGGGATTTTGCCACGGCTCCGGCGGGAGGATTCGAACCTCCAACCAAGGGATTAACAGTCCCCTGCGCTACCGTTGCGCTACGCCGGAAGAAGGGTCAATGGTAACGGACTGATGCAGCCCGCCGAGTGCCTCCGTCGTGTGCGCCCTCTCGTGCGCGACCGCGTCCCGTCGCAGTTTCGCGAGTTCCAGTGGGAGTCGTTCTCGTTCCAGAGCAAGCTGTGGTACGGGAACAAAGCACTGCACTACGAGATCTGGCCGCGTGAGCGACTCGGCACGATCGAGATCGGCCTGCATTTCGAAGCCGACCCGCTCACGAACGCGCGGCTGCTCGCCGCGTTTGGGGCGAAGGCGAAAACGATACGGCGCGCGCTCGCAGGCGCGCGGATCGAAGACTGGGACCGCGGCTGGGCACGCGTGTGGGAGCCACTGCCACATCGGAAGCCGGACGAAGGCCTCGCGAGCGAGCTCGCGGAGCGTATCGCCGCTTACGTGACCGCGCTCGAGCCGATCCTTCGTCGCGAGCTGCCGAGCGATGTCGCGTGGTCTGGGCCGACAGTGCGGCCGGCTCGCGTCAAAGCCGCGGCGACTTCCCGAGCGTCGCGAGCCACGCGGTGATGACGCTCATCGACCGAGCATCGCAGCGACCGCGGCGGCGCGGTTGGGTACGTCAAGCCGTCGAAGAAGACCCTGCACGTGCTTCTGCGCTGTGGACGTTGTGATCCCGAGCCGACCCCCGATCTCGCGATCGGACGCCCCCCGTGCGATGAGCGCGACGATCTCACGCTGACGCGGTGTGAGCTCGGGACGGTTCGTGGCCATCGTCCCGTTCAATGCGGCTTTGATCTGCTGACCGAGCGCGGCTCGCGAATAGGCTGGCTCACCCTTCAGTGCGCCGGCGATCGCGCGCCGCAGAGCTGAGGCGGGCAAGCCGGTGTGCAGGAGGCCAAAGGCGCCGGCCATCAGTGCCCGCGACGCGTCCTCGCTGGAATCACCTGCGGAAACCACGACGGTAGGAAGAGCGCGCGAGCACCTTGGAAGACGCTTCCAATCGTCGGGTCCGTAGATGGCAAAGATCGCAAGCACGGGCTGCCACCCTGTCGTAGGCATGCGGCGGCCTACTCGCCGCATCGTGATGTCGGGGCACGCCGATCGGACGGCCTCGTACACCGCGCCCGACACATCTAGGACAGCGACTACCGCGCCGTTCGGCTCATCCATCGTGCGACTGCCACCCACCCCACGCTTGGCCTGCACTTTCGTCGTAACGCAAGCCGCTGGCGGACACTAGGACCATCCGAAAACGCTGGCAATCCACCGGGTTGACTAGGGGAGTGTCATCTCGGCGCTACTGAGAATTAAGTAGTCGGTCGCGGACCGGTTGACCTTCGCCATTTCGCTGCGGCGGCGCCACCGCCACGCTCTGTTGTTCGGGTAGTGGGGCCCGATCTCGGTCGCGCTTAGCCACAAAGTAGAAAAGGGAAGGTACACACATGCCGATTTTCACCCGCCGGTCGCCGAACCGGCTCGCGCTCGCACTTGCCACCGCGATCTGCTTGACCGTCGCCGTCGTGGTCCCGGCCTACGCAGTCCACGACACAGGACTGTTCCAGCTCGATCGCAACGCGCAGACCTCCGTCCAGTCCGCGATCCCCGCCGCCGACGACTGGGACAAGGTCTGCCCGGCCACCACTCCGCCCGGTGCGGTCTCATGTATCGGAGGCATCACCGCCCAGGCGACTACCTTCGACACCGACGGCGTCAACGCCAGCATCTTCACCGGCGGCGGGTCGAAGGACGACCTGAACACCACCGGCTGGAGCTGGAAGGACGGCTCTGTGCCGCCCAAGGACGACCTGGCGCACGCCTACGCGGTGCGCTACGCGAACGGCTTCCTCTACTTCGGCGCCGACCGGACCGCCAACAACGGCGACTCCCAGATCGGTTTCTGGTTCTTCCAGGGCAACGTCGGGCCGCTGTCCGGTGGCACGTTCGGACCGGGCGCGCACCAGAACGGCGACATCCTGGTCCTCAGCGACTTCACGCAAGGTGGCGTAACAGTCACGATCCGCGTCTTCCAGTGGCATTCACCGGGCGGTGCCATCAACGGCACGCTGGACCTCCTCGCCGGTACGACGGCGACCCCAGCGGACTGCGTAGGCTCTCCGATCGGCACCGGCGACCACTTCTGCGCGACCGTGAACAACGAAACCACACCCTCGCCGTGGGCCTTCACGGACAAAGGCGGGACGCCTAACGGCAACTTCGCCCCAGGCGAGTTCTATGAGGGCGGCATCGACCTCAACTTCCTCGGACTTCAGAACGAGTGCTTCTCGAGCTTCCTGGCCGAGACGCGCTCCTCGCAGTCCGTCGACGCAACGCTCAAGGACTTCGTCGGCGGCGCCTTCGCCGTCTGCACGGCCACGATGTCGACCACCCCGTCTACGGGCGCAGGTGGCACCGTCACACCCGGAACGATCGTGACGGACACGGCGACAGTGACGGGCACCAGTCCGACCAAGACGCCAAGCGGCAACGTGACCTTCTACATCTGCGGGCCGATCGCAACTGGCACGTGCTCGACCGGAACGCAGGTCGGATCGCCCAAGCCGCTGAGCGGCTCCGCTGGAACGGCCACGGCGACCTCCGATGGCCTGGACACGACTGGACTCGAATCCGGACGCTATTGCTTCCGCGCCTCATGGCCCGGCGATAGCAACTATCCCGGGGCATTGACGCACAGCGGGACGGGCGACAGCGAGTGCTTCAACATCGCGAAGCTCAACCCGACGCTGACGACTCAGGCATCGGCTCCGATCGCCCTCGGCGGCTCGATCTCGGACGTCGCAACGCTGAGCGGTGCCACCGCGACCGCGGGCGGCACGATCACGTTCAACCTCTATGGTCCGAACGACGCGAGCTGCACGACCTCGATCTTCAGCTCGACCGCCGCTGTGAGCGGCAACGGGAACTACGCCTCAGGGAGCTTCACTCCGACCGCTGTTGGCACCTACCGCTGGATCGCGAATTACAGCGGGGACGGGAGCAACAATCCCACTGCGAACGGTTGCAACGAGGCCAACGAGGCGGTCACGGTGACGGACACGTCGTCGACCGTGACGGCTCAGAACTGGCTACCGAACGACTCGGCCACGATCACGACCGCGGGTGGCTCGCCAGTGAGTGGGACTCTGTCCTTCACGCTGTACGCAGGTAGCACCTGCAGCGGCACGATCCTGCGGGCCGCGGAGACATTCACCCTCACCAACGCCGCGTCCGGGTCCGTCTTCAACACGACGAACTCGACGGTGCGAGTGTTAGTGACCACCACGACCTCATGGGGCGTGGCCTTCACCAGCAGCAACCCCTTCATCGCAAGCTCGAACCGCTGCGAGACCTCCACCGTCACGGTGGACAACGGCTAGCACCCCGCTTCGACGCGCACCTAACACCTACCGAGAGGCCCCGACGAAAGTCGGGGCCTCTCCATCTGTTCCTTGTTTGCGCGGATCTGGCTACGGGTAGACGTGGAAATCCATCGTCGCAAGCGTCGTCGTGCGCGTGCCGTCCCTACTCGAGTAAAGGCGCGCGGTGCAGTCCGCGGCGCCGCCCGTCCAAGGCGTCGAAGAGAGCGTGAAGTTCTGCGACCACGGGTAAGCCGCGAAGAAACCAGCCGACGCGGTGTAGACCCAGACGCTGCCCTGATAGCAGTTGAGACTCACGAACGGGCTCGCTGTCGCGGACGTGGCGACGGCGAACGTCACCTGCTGACCGCTGTGCGGCATACCGTCAAGCGAGTCGACAAGAACAAGGCTGAGGCTTGACCCGCCGTTCCCGCCACCACCGTGTCCACCTTTCGCGAAAGCTGGTGTCGCCACGGAGAGCGAGAGCGCGAGCGCGAGGGCGGCAACGAAGAACGCGATCGAGCGCTTTGGCAATCTGATGGTCCCTCCCGAAGTCCGCCCCGCACTTGCGGGTCACGTCCTCCTATCCCCTAACGGGCGCGCCTCAACATCTGTGGGGGGTCGGGACCGAAATAGGACCTTCTCCGGGTTCAGTTTCCGCAGATCCGAGGAAATCGACCGGTACCAGTACTGGTACTCCGCCGCGTGCGCTGCGAGCTCGCGAGCTAGGGCCGGGGCGCGGTCCCGAGCGTCGCGATCAGCCCGATGATGAAGAGCGTCACGAGGAAAACGGGGATCGCGAGCAGCGCGTACACCTTGTGCTCTTCGACGCGCGGCTCTTCGTGTACCGGTCGGTGTTCCGACATGCGACCTCCGTCAGGGGCTGTCGACCACGAGGTTAGCGGAGCCTAGGCCGGAGCGCTGCCCCGACGAAAGCGCAGCAGGCGGCCGGGTCGCGTTCCACCAACATCCAGTCGCTTTCCCCAGCTGGACCGCGCCGCTGCAACGTCGGCGCGCTCCACGGCACGATCCTCGATCAGAGCGAAGCCCGACCAGCGGTACTCGCGCGTCACTCGCGCGATGTCCTTCGCGGACAGGGGCGCACGGCCGTCGCGGTCGATCACGGAGAACGCGAGCGCAAGGCGGCCACCCGGTCGCGGGAGACGGCAGATCGCGTCGAACACGGCTCGGTCTTCCGCCAGCGCGCCGCGTAGCAGCGATCCCCACGGGAAGTGGATCGTGAGCTCGTCTGCGAACGTGTCGAGCGCGAGGCTCTCTAGAGGCTCGCGGAGCAGGACGAGGTTCGGGACGCGATCGCGGACAGCACGACGTGCCGCATACGCAAGCGCATCAGAGGATGCGTCGAGACCGATCGCGAGCGTATCTCCGCTCGTTCGTGCTACGTGGAGCGGGTAACGCCCGTCACCCGTACCGGCGTCGACCGCCGTCCGCGGGAAGGTTCGGGCGAGCTCGGCTAATTAACCGACGTCGATGTCGAGGAGGCGCTTACCGATGAGCTGTCGCATGTGATCGATGCTATCGGAGTGGCGTACTACCCTTCGCTCGGACGGTCGATCACGACTCCGTGGAGGTGACGAGGTGAACCTGAACAGCGTTCTGATCGGCTCCGAGGATCCGAAGCGTCTGACCGACTACTACACGAAGCTCTTCGGCAAGCCCGCCATGGAGGACAGCGACTACTCCGGCTGGCAGATCGGCAATGGGTGGATCAATGTCGGGCCGCACGACCAGGTCAAGGGAAGGAACGCCCAGCCGGGGCGGCTCATCCTGAACATCGAGAGCGCCGACGTGAAGGGCGACTTCGCCAAGCTCAAAGCCGCGGGGGCGAACGTCGTGCGCGAGCCGTACAACATGGAGGGTTGGCCGCCCGACACCTGGGTCGCCACGCTCGCGGACCCCGACGACAACTACTTCCAGCTCGTCAGTCCGATCTAGCCAGCCCCCGCGCACGCCGCTCCATCACGGCTTGCGCGCCGCGTCCACCGCCTCGTTCGCGTTCTGGACAAGGCGCTGCGCACCGCCGATCGCGCGCGGGACGTCGAAGCGATGGTCGAAGTTGCCGAGATTCTCGGCGGCTTCAAGCGCTTCCTCCAGCGCGGATTCCGCCAGACGCAGCGCGGAGCTCAACCTCTCGAGCTCACCCTGATCGACTTCTCGCGCTGCCACGGCTGCGAATGCTAACGTCCCTCTCCGTGATCGAACGCATGCGCACCGTTCGCCAGATCCGGCAGTACGCGTCAGAGGAAGTTCCCGACAACGTGGTCGAGCAGCTCCTCCGTGTAGCGCAGTGGACCGGGAGCTCGCGGAACACGCAGCCGTGGCATTTCGTCGTCGTCAAGGAAAAGGACCAGCTTCGAAAGATCAGTCAGCTACGAGCGCC
>Ga0070708_100004791_pt1 | contig 10669 bp, 9 predicted proteins | sample KBSK5503metaG_FD_65469 | JGI IMG/M metagenome (GOLD analysis project Ga0070708, IMG submission 65469) | Corn, switchgrass and miscanthus rhizosphere microbial communities from Kellogg Biological Station, Michigan, USA - KBS K5-50-3 metaG | ecosystem: Host-associated > Plants > Roots >... | reverse complement strand
TGCGCGGCCAGCTCGCCAGCGAGGCGGAGCTCACCGCGCTGTCCGCGGAGCAGCAGCAGCCTCCGATGCTCGCGAACCCCCGCTGGTCGAGCCAGTCGTTCGCGCACGGCGACCACGCCACCCTCCAGGTCGACGCGCCCGGGCTGGACGGACGGACGGTGCGCTTCATCGTGGAGCGGCGCGAGGGAGAGGGGTGGGCAGCGCTGGAAACCTTGGAAGGGACCGTCGAGGGCGGCGTCGCCGAGGCCGCGCTCCAGGTCGCGCATCCCGATCCATCCAATCCCGGTGCGGAACCCGCCGACTTGCGCTTCAGCTGCGAGCTCGCCTGACTCGGAGAGATCTCCGTGGCTACGTATTCGTCAACATCGGTCCGCGCGGGAGCCCTGGGACAGTCGGTGCTCATGCTGGAAGGGCAGAGCTGCGGGATTGTCCGGAACGTCTCCGGCGGAGCGGTCAGGGCCGACGTCGTGTCCGAAAGGATCGGACCCGGTCAGCTGACGAAGAAGCACCTGGGCCCCGTTCATTACGAGGAGTTCGAGCTGGACGTCGGCTTCGCCATGGCGAAGCCCCTGTTCGATTGGATCACTGAAACCTGGCGGATGACGTTTCCACGCCGGACCGGCTCGGTGCTCGCGTGCAACGAGAGGCTCGAGGTGAAAGCGGAGAGGAAATTCCGCGATGCTCTGCTGACCGAGACGACCTTCCCGACGCTGGACATGGGAAGCAAGGAGACGGTCTGGCTGAAGCTGCGGTTCGCTCCCGAAGAGATCCGCCACGCGAAAGCGTCCGGGAAGGCCTCCGGGTCCGATCCCAACCACCCGGAAAAGCAATTTCACGCCGCCAATTTCAAGCTCGAGGTCGACGGCGTCGACTGCACGAAGGTGCAGAAGATCGAGTCGTTCACCATCCGGCAGGCCGTCGCGGAAGACGCCGTCGGAGAGCTTCGCTACGCCAGCACCGAGCCAGGAGCGCTGTCGTTTCCTGATCTGCGGATCACGTTCGCGGAGGCGGCGGTCGATTCCTGGCTCTCGTGGTTCGACGATTTCGTCATCCAGGGGCACTGCGACGAGGACAAGGAGAAGAGCGGAAAGCTCACGCTGCTCAGCCCGAACCAGCAGCCGCTCGCGAGCCTTGCGCTCTTCAACCTGGGAATCTTCCGCCTCGGGTCCATCGATTCCGAGGCGGCGAAGGACGCCCGCAAGCTGGCGCGCGCGGAGCTCTACTGCGAGCGGATGGAATTGAAGCTGGGGGCTTGAGCGAGGCGCGCTGGAACACCTGGGGGAGCCATGGCAGACATGAGGTCGTACGTCAGCGGGAACTTCGTCCTGAATCTCGACGGGAAGAGCTGCGGCTTTCTCAAGAGCGTCGCCGGCGGCGGGGCCATGGCGGACGTGGTCAACGAGAAGATCGGGGCCGACCACTTCGTCCACAAGCACATCAGCGGGGTCAAGTACGAAGAGCTGGAAATGGACTTCAGCTTCTCGATGACGCCGTCGCTGTTCGACTGGATCGCCGCCAGCTGGAGCGCAAACTCTCAGCGGAAGAGCGGCTCGATCCTCGCCTGTGACGCGGGCCATGCGATCAAGAACGAGCGGGAGTTCCACAACGCGCTGATCACCGAGACGGTCATCCCCGCGTGCGACGGCGCCTCGAAGGAGCAAGGCTATTTCAAGCTGAAGGTCGCGCCGGAATACACGCGCACGAAGGCGGGGAGCGGCAAGACGGACGCCACCTATTCCAAGACCCATGACAAGCTGTGGTGCTCCAACAACTTCCGCCTGGAGATCGACGGTCTCGACGCGACCAAGGTGAACCGGATCGAATCGTTCTCTGTGAAGCAGAAAGTGGCGGTGGAAGCCGTCGGCGAGCTTCGCGACTATCAGAAGGAGCCCGGAACGATCGAATTTCCCAATCTCAAGATCACCCTCTCCGAAGCGTCGGCCCAGAAGTGGAACGACTGGTTCGAGGACTTCGTGGTGAAAGGCAACTGCGGCGAAGACAAGGAGAAGAGCGGCACGCTCACGTTCCTCACTCCGAATCTGAAAACCGCCGTGGGGAGCCTCAAATTCGAGCACCTGGGCATCTTCAAGCTCTCGCCGGAGCCCGCCAGCGCCAATTCCGAGAGGATCCGGCGTGTCACCGCTGAGCTGTACTGCGAGCGCATGATCTTCGCCGTCGGCAGCCCCAAGACTTGATGAGCGAGGCCATTCTCGTTGCGGCCCGGTGCGCTCTGTTGTAAGCGCGCGTCATGTCCCTGCTGCAGAAGCGCCTCTTGCGCGACGTGGGCCGCGCCATCGCGGACTTCCGCCTGATCGAGCCCGGCGACCGGATCCTGGTCGGGATCTCGGGCGGAAAAGACTCGTTCACCCTCCTCCATCTCCTCCAGCACTTGCAGCGGAGCGCGCCGATCTCGTTCTCGCTCGTCGCCTGCAATCTCGATCAGGGCCATCCCGGATTTCCCGCGCGCGAGCTGGAAGCGTACCTGCGCGGCACGGGCGCCGAGGTGCGGATGCTCCGCGAGGATACCTACCGCGTCGTCCAGCGCCTCGTGCCCGAGGGAAAGACGGCCTGCGCGGTCTGCTCCCGCCTGCGGCGCGGGATCCTCTACAACGCGGCCCAGGAGCTCGGCTGCAGCAAGATCGCCCTGGGGCACCACCGCGACGACCTGATCGAGTCGCTGATGATGTCCATGCTCTTCACCGGCAAGCTGCGGACGATGCCTCCGCGCTTGCGCAGCGACGACGGGCGCAACGTCGTCGTCCGGCCGCTCTGCTACGCGGCCGAGAGCGACATCGCGGCGTTCGCCGCGGAGATGAGGTTTCCCCTCATCCCCTGCGATCTCTGCGGCTCGCAGGAGAATCTCCAGCGGAAGAGGGTCAAGAAGCTCCTTTCGGACCTGGAGCGCGACCACCCCCGCGTCCGCGCGTCGATTCTCGCCGCCATGGGCAACGTCCTGCCCGAGCATCTGCTGGACCGGCGGCTGCTGCGCGAGGAGCGCGGGCCCGATCCCTGGATCGACGGAGACGGCTGCGAGGTTCCAGAGCCGGTGGCGTTGCGCAGCTGACGTTTTCTCCGTGGTCGTGCAAGCGGGCGTGCCAAAGGCCTTGCCAGCTTCGCCGCGAGTTCCCACCGTCTTCCAAGCAGCCGGGCGGGCGCGGGAGGCCGGAACGTGGAAACGTGCGAGAGGTGCAAGGGGCAGAAGGTCGCGTCCATCAGCGTGGAAGACACGATCGACGCCTGCGGGCACACCTTCGCCGCCCAGGTGCCGGCCACGCAATGCCAGGCTTGCGGCCAGATCGTCATCCAGGGCCATGACTTGAAGCTGTTCGAGCTCCGCGTCGCCGTGGAGCTGGCCAAGGCCGGCATCCGCGACAAGGACGCCTTCAAGCTCTTGCGCAAGGCCCTCTCGCTGGACCACAGCGGCCTGGCGCACATCCTCGACGTCCCGGAAGAGTTCATCGGGTATTGGGAAGGCGGCGCCTGGCCCGTCGATCTCCGCGCCCACGCGGTCTTGTGCGGTCTCGTCCTCGCCCGGTTCGATCAGCGCCCTTCAGCGCTCGATTGCCTGGGGATCCTCCGCCAACCGCGTTCGCTGGCGCGAACGGTGCGCGTCCACCTGGTCGACGCGCTGGGTCAGGCCGCGAAGGCGCTGCAGTTCGGCTCCAGCGCGCACACCGCTCCCGCGCTGGCGTAAGACCATCATTCCTCTGCGGAGATGATCAGGAACTGATCGGGGGACACCTACGGATCTCCGATGAAAGTTCCGTATGGTGTCCCCAGATCTCTAGGCGATGGTGGCGCCGCCCAGGACTTCGTCGCCCTGGTAGAAGACGGCGCTCTGACCGGGGGCGACGCCGCAGGCGGGCTCGAGGAGCTTCACGTCCACTTCCGCCGCGCTGGCTTCGAGCACCGCGGCGAGCGGCTTGCCCCGGTGCCGGATCTGCACCTCGCAGCGCGTACCGGGCGCGGGTGGGCAGTGGGTCCAGGATGGGCCGACGGCCCGGAAATCCTGCCGCTGCACCTGCTCGCGCGTCCCGACGACGACGCGCTGCCGACCGGCGTCGATCTCCTTCACGTACAGGGGCAGCTTGAATCCGCGACCCAGCCCCCGCCTCTGTCCGACGGTGAAGCGGTGGACGCCGGCGTGCCTGCCGAGGACCTTTCCGTCCACGCCGACGATCTCTCCCTCCGCGGGCGCAACTCCGCGGGACTCGAGGAAGTCCGGCAGTGGAGTCGCTCCGACGAAGCACACCTCCATGCTCTCCGGCTTGTCCGCGTTGGGCAGCCCGCGCGCGCGGGCGATGGCGCGCACCTCTGGCTTCGTCAGCTCTCCCAGCGGGAAACGGACCATCGCCAGCTCCTCCTGCGTCAGCCCGTGCAGGAAGTAGCTCTGGTCCTTGGCCGCGTCGGCGGCGCGGAGCAGGCGATAGCGGCTGCCGCGGAGCTCGATGCGGGCGTAGTGGCCGGTGACGAGCTCGGACGCCCCCAGCTTGCGCGCCCGGTCCAGCAGCCAGTCGAACTTGACGTGGTCGTTGCAGCGGACGCAGGGGTTGGGAGTCTCGCCGCGCGCGTACGCCTGGATGAACGGCTCGATCACGCGCTCGCGAAACCGCTCCTGGGCGTCGTACACGAAGAACCGGATGCCGATGGCCGACGCGGCCCGGCGCGCGTCGTACAGATCGTCGGGCGCGCAACAGGTGCGCCCCGTCCGGACCGCATCCTCGGGCGTGGAGTACAGGCGCATCGCCACTCCGGCGCACCCGTCCGGCCCCAGCCGGCCGGCGGTCAGAGCGGCGGCGACGGAGGAATCCACCCCTCCGGACATGGCGACCATGGAGAGCACGGCGGCCGATTCTACGAAGTCCCGCCCTCCGGCGCACTCTCGTGCATCGGCGTGGGGTGCGGCTCCTTGGGAGCATGAGCGCGCAGCGGGATCCAGAACGCGACCTTCGTTCCGGAGAAGTGGTGCTTGGAGTCCGGCTGGTTCTTGGGCGGGCTCTCGGCGGAGATCCTCCCGCCGTGCGCCTCGACGATCTGCTTGGCGACGGGCAACCCCAGACCCGCTCCCGGCGCCCGCTCGTCCCCGACCCGGTCGGCGTGGAAGAACGGATCGAAGACCTTCTCCGCCTCGTCCGCCATCATGCCCTCGCCCTGGTCGTAGACCTCGAAGGTGAGCCGCTGCGGGTCCGCCATCACCCGGAGCAGGACAAGGCTGCCGTGCGGGCTGAACTTGATGGCGTTGTCCAGCACGTTGCTCAGCGCCTGCTTCAGCTTGCGCTCGTCGCCCCACCCCGTGGCGGGCAGCGCCTCCGCGTCCAGCTCCAGCGTGACCCGGCGGGTCTTCGCCTTGGGGCGCTCCTCGTCGAGCACCGCTTTCGTCGCAGCCACCGGGTCGAAGGTGTCCCGGTAGATGGCGTACCCGCCACTCTCCAGGGTGGCGAAGTCGACCAGGTTGTCGATGGTGCGCGAGAGCCGCTCGGAGGCCGTCTGCATCGAGTCGATGATCTTGCGCTGGGGCTCGGTGAGCTCCCCCATCTTCTCGGACTTGAGGATCTTGATATAGCCCGTGATGGGCGTGAGCGGCGTGGCGAGCTCGTGCGAAAGGTTTTGCATGAACTCGGTCTTGCTCCGGGCCGCCGCCCGCAGGCGCGAGTTGGCGGCCGTCAGCTCGCGCACCGTCGCTTCCAGGCGCTCGACCAGCGACTGCGAGTACTCCCGCAGGTAGCGGCGCTCGTCGGTCGTCTTGACCTTCTCGCGCTTGCCCTTGAGGAACTCGCGGAGCTGCCCGGGGAACTTCTCCACGTCGATGGGCTTCTCGATGTAGCCGTCGCAGCCGATGCTCAGCGACAGGCCGCGGTCCCCGTGCGAGGTGAGCACCACGATGGGGCAGCCGTCCAGGCCCCGGTACGAGCGCAGGCGGGTGGCGGTCTCGTATCCGTCGATCCCCGGCATCTCGATGTCGCAGAGGATCAGGTCGGGATGAGCGGAGATGGCCAGGTCGATGCCGGCGATGCCGTCGCTCGCTTCCAGGACGTCGAACCCCCGCGCTTCCAGCACGTTCCGGACCAGGGCCCGGCTTTCAGGATTGTCCTCGATGTAGAGGATGCGCGGGTGAGGCGGGGGTACCTGTTCGGCCATCGAGGAACGTCCGGGTTGCGGTGGGGCCCGTAGGTCGCGCACCGAAGAGTCTACCACCCGATCGGTTGGCCGGAAAGGTTCGGAGGCCCTTGTCGCCCGGTTAGCGGCGTGCGTTCGGACGCCCTGCCGGTCCTCCGCCCTCCACATCCTGTCCACAGGGTCGATCCTCCCGCGGCCGCAATCTTGCCATCGCCTGAAAGAGGCGCACGGACGCGACGGCCGACGCATTGCGTGCGTCCTACCTCTCCGGACTTTGGACAATTTCCGGCGGCCACGCATTCACACCGACATGTCGCATCCCTTCCGTCCCCGAGGATCTCGAAAGAGCGCGCGGCTTTACTGTGGGTTTCCTGTGGATATCTCTCCGACGATTTCCGGCACCAGTCGGAGTAGCGCTTCCCGGGTGTTCAGGTTCGGGTCATCCAGCACCCGTTCGAGCAGTTGCGAGAGCACCTGGCCGACCATGCGGCCGGGCGGGATCCCCACCTCCCGCATGACGTCCTCGCCGCCGATGGCGAGGTCCGTCACTTTCAGCGCGGCAGCCCGGTCGATCTCGCGCTGGAAGCGAGCTTCGGCGGCCGCCTGGTTCGAAAGCCCTTCCTCCACGAGCCGTCCGCGAGCCCTCAGGTCAGCCCGGCGGAGCGCCCAGAGCGCAGGCAGATCCTCGACACCGACCCTGGCCAGGACGCGGCGGACGGTGGCGTCGTTCCATTCCGGCTGGAAGTGCCAGTTGTGCTCGGCCACCAGCAGGGCGACGCGCTCCGTCTCGCGGCGCGGGAACTTGAGCCGCTGCAGGATCTCCTCCGTCATCCGCGCGCCGAGCTTCTCGTGATCGTAGAACGTGTTCTCCCCCGGAGCGCCTTCTTTCGGCGCCGCGCTGCGCGGCTTGGCGACGTCGTGGAACAGGGCCGCCAGGCGCACGATGAGGTCCGGTGGCGCGGCATCGACGCAACGGAGCGTGTGCCGCCAGACGTCCCAGCGGTGATACCGGTTCTGGGCGAACCCCACCGACTCCAGCAGCTCGGGGATGACGCGGGCGAGGAGGCCGGTCCGCAGCATGAGCCGCAGCCCGCGGCTCGGTGGAGCGCCGCGGACGAGCAGCTTGACCAGCTCTTCGCGCACCCTCTCCATCGCCACCTTGGCGAAGACGTCCAGCGTCGCGGAGATGGCCCGCCGCGTCGGCGGCTCGATGGCCAGCCGGAGCGTGGAGGCGAAGCGCACCGCCCGGAGCGGGCGCAATCCGTCCTCGCGGAACCGGACCAGCGGGTCGCCGACCGCGCGCAACCGGCAGCGCCGCAGGTCCTCGACGCCCTTGAACGGATCGCGCAGGACGCCGGCGATCGGATCCCAGGCGATGGCGTTCACGGTGAAGTCCCGCCGCGAGAGATCGCCGTCGATGTCGCCGAGGAAGGTGACGGAGCTCGGCCGGCGGCCGTCCAGGTACGGTCCCTCCCCGCGAAAGGTGGTGACCTCGACCCTGTGATCGCCCATCAGCACGGTGACGGTGCCGTGTTGCATTCCGGTGGGGATGACGCGGGGGAAGAGCCGGACCACGTCTTCCGGTAGCGCGTCGGTGGCCACGTCGAAGTCCTGCGCCGTCACTCCGCGCAGGAGGTCACGCACCGCTCCGCCGGCCAGCCATGCCTGCTTGCCGGCGCCGCGCAACGTACGCAGCACGGACAGGACGTCGGCGGGAACGGCGGTCGGGTCGGGCTGCACGACCGTGAGCTACCACGGCCCCAGGCAATTGTGCTCGTGGGGCCTTCCGCGGGGTCTCGATGCGCCACCCCGGAGTCACCATGAACCGCCTCGCCGCGGCCGTGCTCCTTGCTGCCCTTCCCGCTCAGGCGGAGGTACCAACAGGACATATCCATGTCGGCGTTGGAGCATCGGTGTACAAACCGTTGGTTTCGGAGCAGAGCAATGTCTGGAATCCACCCGGTGAGCCGGGCAAGACGCCTGGAAGCGACCTCGCGCTGTCGGTCGAGCTTGCGTTCGAGACCACCCACGCATTCGTGGGCTCAGCCTCGAGGCGGGAGGATTTCTCTCCTCGCAACCGGAATTCACGCTCGCATCGCTGCGCGGAGGCGTCTTCTTTGGAAGCGGGAACGTCGGTCCCTACGTCTCGGTCGGCGCCGGACGCATGTCGATGAACCTGTTTACCCCCTACGATCTAGGGACCATGGTCGAGGCGAGCGGTCTCGCCCTGACCGCGGAAGCCGGAGTCCTTCTTTTCAGGGAACGGCAATTCGGGCGCGTGGCGTTGGGACTGCGTTTGATCGCTCCGCAGTTCGGATTGACCTCCGTCTTGGGTCACACCTGGAGGGGCCAGATCGGAGGACATCCCGATGCTGCTCTTCACGACGCGGCTGTTCCTGTGAGCCGTTCCTCGGCTCAGTCCAGGTGCGCGTTGAGGATGGGGAGGATCTTCAACCCGGAGGGGTTGTTGCCCGCCCAGTTGACCAGACCGATCTGGACGCCGTGCAGGCTCGGCGTGTAGTTCACGATGCCGATCGCCAGGCCGTGCTGCTCGCCGAGGATCCGGTTGAACGCGCTGATCGAAGCGCCCGTGACGCGGCCGTCGCGCGGGACGTGGAAATAGGCCGGCGCGACGACGAGGCCTTGCACCTCCTGGCCGCCGGCGGCGAGGCCCGCGACGACACCCTGGATCCGGGCCGCGGCAACGCCCAGGCCTGCGACCGCCAGTCCCTGGATGGTTCCTCCTGATCCGACGCCGAGTCCGGCGACGGTGAGCCCGCGCAGGTCGCCACCCGAGCCAACCGCGAGTGCGGCCGCCGCGATCCCGTCGATCCCTTCCCCAGAACCGACGGCGAGACCGCCCAGGGCAAGGCCGCGAATCTTGCCGGCGGCGCCGACTCCCAGCCCTCCGAGGGCGATCCCGTCGATGTCCTTGCCCGCTCCCATCCCGAGCCCACCCGCGAAGATGCCGCGGAGCGAGCCGCCGGAGCCGAGGCCGAGGATCCCGAGGCCGACGCCATCGAGCTCCTTCGTCACGCCGAGGCCGAACCCCACACCGACGCCCCGAAGGGTGCCGGCTCCCGTCGCGGGGACGCCCAGCGCCAGTCCGGTGATGTCCCCGACTCCGCCTTCGGCGGGAGTCCAGACGGTCAGATTCACGCCGTGGACGGTGAAGGGCGCCACGTCGCGGAAGTTCAGGCGGAGCCCATTGACGCGCTTCGAGTTGCCGATGCCGATGCCGAAATCATGGATCGTGAGATCCAGGCTCCAGGGTTCCCCGGCGGACGCGGGGGGCGGAGTTGGTTCCTCGGCGCGGGCGAACGTCGCGAGCGCCGACGTCAGCAGGAAGGCGGCGATGGCGGCGGCGCGAACGATGGACCGTCAACGCCGGCCATCGTCTGGTTATTTCGGCGCGCTTGCACCGGGTCGGGGGCTCGCGTAGACAAGCCGCGGAACGCCCCCGTAGCTCAGGTGGATAGAGCACCTGTTTCCTAAACAGGTGGCCGCCCGTTCGAGTCGGGCCGGGGGCGCCACTTCAATAAGAGATGAGCGCTTCCACCGGCGCGCCGCTGGAAGCGAGCCGCTCGCGTCCCTTGAGGAACGTGAGCTCGATCACGAACAGGAACGCGCCGACCTCGCCCTTCTGCTTGCGCACCAACTCGGCCGCGCCCCAGGCCGTGCCGCCGGTCGCGAGCAGGTCGTCGACCACCGCGACCTTTTCGCCGGGCCGGACCGCGTCGACGTGCGCTTCGAGGACGCCTTTGCCGTATTCCAACGCGTACTCGATGCGGTCCGTCTTGTACGGCAGCTTCCCCAGCTTGCGGACCGGCGCAAAGCCGATGCCCAGGCGATCGGCCAGCGCGGCGCCGAAGACGAACCCGCGCGACTCGATGGCCACGATCCGATCGAAGGCGCGTCCGCGCACATGCTCCTCGAGCGCATCGAGCACGGCATGAAGGGCCTTCGCGTCCCCCATCACCGGCGTGATGTCCTTGAAGAGGATTCCTGGCTGGGGGAAGTCGGGGACGTCGCGGACGAGCGAGCGGACGTGGTCGAGAGATGGCATGGCCGCATCCTCGCAAAAAAACAGCCGCCGGTCCCATGGGGGGGTTGGGACCGACGGCCGTGGGATCGGCCGAAACCGAAAACCCGCCGGGCTGTGTAGCAACGCGTCGCGTTGGTCGCAAGGAAAACAGCCTGCATGTTCAGCCCCTGATCAGGGGACACCATACGTAACTCCGACGAAAGTTCCGTTTGGTGTCCCCAGATCCTTCGGATGGTGTCCGCGGAACTCTACAGTTCCTCTGAGCGGAGGAAGCCGAGCGGGTCGCGGGGGCGCGTCCCGATCCGAACCTCGAAGTGCAGGTGCGGGCCGGTTGCGTTGCCCGTCCGCCCGACTCGCGCGATCTGGTGACCGCGTGCGACCCGCTCGCCTTCCGAGACCAGGTTCTCCGCGTTGTGGGCGTAGACCGTGATCAGGTTCCGGTCGTGGGCGAGCAACACCAGCTTTCCGTAGCCTCGCCGCTCGCCGGAGAAGAGGACGACTCCATCG
>Ga0070708_100004790_pt1 | contig 10669 bp, 8 predicted proteins | sample KBSK5503metaG_FD_65469 | JGI IMG/M metagenome (GOLD analysis project Ga0070708, IMG submission 65469) | Corn, switchgrass and miscanthus rhizosphere microbial communities from Kellogg Biological Station, Michigan, USA - KBS K5-50-3 metaG | ecosystem: Host-associated > Plants > Roots >... | reverse complement strand
ATCCTCGCGATCGGCGCCTCGCTGGCGATGGCGCTCGTCGTCTTGGTGGGGGACTACGTCGGTGGCGGCGGCCCGGTCATCGAGAAACAGCTCGATTGGTTCCCGTTCGGCCAGAACCTCAACCTCGGGCTCGGGATGAAGATCGACGGACTCGCGGCCGTGATGTTCGTCGTCGTCACGCTGGTGTCCCTGATGGTGCACATCTACTCGAGTGCGTACATGCACGGCGACAAGCGCTACACGTGGTACTACGCGGCGCTCGCGCTGTTCACCGGGTCGATGCTCAACCTCGTGATCGCGAACAACCTCATCCAGCTGCTGATCGGCTGGGAACTCGTCGGAATCTGCTCGTACCTGCTGATCGGCCACTGGTGGGAAGAGAAGGAGAACTCCAACGCGGCGATCAAGGCCTTCATCACGACGAAGACCGGAGACGTCCCGTTCCTCATCGGGATCTTCGTTCTGTTCGCTGCGGCGAAGACGTTCAACATCACCGCGATCAGCGAGCTCGTCGAGAAGGGCCACATCTCGCACTTCACGCTGACGGCAGCGGCGATCCTGCTCTTCGGCGGCGCGATCGGCAAGAGCGCGCAGTTCCCACTGCACGTGTGGCTCCCCGACGCGATGGCGGGCCCGACGCCGGTGAGCGCGCTGATCCACGCCGCGACGATGGTGACCGCCGGCGTGTTCCTGCTCGCACGGCTCTTCCCCGTCTTCGAAGCGTCGCCCGAGGCGTTGAACCTCGTCGCGCTCATCGGGGCGTTCACGATGCTGATGGCCGCGTTACTCGCGATGATCCAAGACGACATCAAACGCGTCCTGGCGTACTCGACCATCAGCCAGCTCGCCTACATGATGGCGGCGCTCGGCGTCGGCGCCGGCAACGCGGCGATCTTCCATCTGTTCACCCACGCGTTCTTCAAAGCCCTGCTTTTCCTCGGAGCCGGGAGCCTGATCCACGCCGTCCACTCGAACAACATGAGCGATATGGGCGGGCTCAAACGCGTGATGCCGACGACGTACCGGACGTTCGTGATCGGCTCGCTTGCGCTCGCCGGGATACCGCCACTCGCAGGTTTCTTCTCGAAGGATGAGATCCTCACCGAAGCGTTCCATGCGGGGACGACCACCGGGGCGGCGCACGGGTCGCCGGCCGTCGCGTTGATCGTCTACGGCGTAGGCGTCGTGACGGCCTTCCTCACGGCGTTCTACATGTCGCGCGCGGTGCATCTCACGTTCGAGGGCGAGTACCGGGGAGAAGGGCACCCGCACGAGTCGCCGCCGGCGATGGCCACGCCGCTCGTTATCCTCGCGGCGCTGAGCGTCGTCGCCGGGTTCGCCGGGTTCCCCGGCTGGCAGAAGGGTTTCGGAGCCTGGATCGGCGTCGGCGGCGAGACGCACGTGCCGAGCGCGAACTACGCGCTGATCCTCATCTCGGTCGCCGTCGCGGCGGGCGGGATCCTGATCGGCCGGCGGATGTACCTGCCGGCGCCGGAACGCGAGCCGTTGCAGAGACTCGGGTTCTTCTACCGGCTCCTCGAGCGCAAGTACTACCTCGACGACTTCTACATGGGGGCGATCGTGCGCCCGATCCGCGACGGCGTGTCGAAGGCGATGTACTGGATCAACCAGAACGTGCTCGACGGGGTCGTGAACGGCGCCGCCGGCGCGGCGAAAGGCACGGCGCAAGGCCTGTACAAGGTCGTCGACCAGAAGATCATCGACGGCGCGGTGAACGGAGCGGGGATCACCACCAAGAAGGGCGGAGGGATCCTCAAGTATCTGCAGGGCGGCGACGTCCAGCGCTACGCGGCGTATCTGTTCGCGGGCGTCGCTTTGTTCGCGTTCCTCTTCACTCGGTTCGGCTAGCAGGGGGAAGGAATGAGCGGCTTCGATACATGGGCGTTGTCTCTAGGGGTCTTCATCCCCGTCGTCGGTGCGTTGATCATCACGGTGATCCCCAAGGCGCAGGAGGCGGCCATCCGGGCCACCGCCGTCGTCGCGAGCGGGCTCGCGCTCGTCTTGAGCATCGTCGTGGTGGCGCGCTTCCATTTCGGCGAGAGCACCCGCGTGTTCCAGTTCGTCGTGAACAAGAGCTGGATCGACACGATCGGCGCTCGGTATCACCTGGGCACCGACGGCATCTCGCTGCCGATGTTCGTCCTGACGACGCTACTGGTGTTCCTGTGCGTCATCTACTCGCTGAAGACGATGCCGAACCCCCGAAATCCGAAGGGGTTCTTCGCGCTGATCCTGCTGCTCGAGACCGGGATGGCCGGAACGTTCGTCGCTCTCGATCTCGTTCTGTTCTTCATCTTCTGGGAGCTCGTGCTCGTCCCCATGTACTTCCTGATCGCGATCTGGGGATCGGAGCGCAAGGAATACTCGGCGATCAAGTTCTTCTTATACACGCTGTTCGGCAGCGTGTTCATGTTGCTGGCGTTCCTGGCGATGTACTTCCGATCCGTCGATCCCGTGACCGGTGGTCATACGTTCGACATGGTCGCGTTACAGGGCCAGAACTTCGGATCGACCGCGTACGTGAACCTGATCTTCGCCGGGCTGTTCCTCGGCTTCGCGATCAAGGTCCCGATGTGGCCGTTCCACACGTGGCTCCCGGACGCGCACGGCGACGCGCCGACGGTCGGCAGCGTGCTGCTGGCCGGGATCTTGCTGAAGATGGGCACGTACGGCTTCATCCGCATCGCGCTGCCCCTGCTGCCCGAAGCCGCGCACGACTGGGCCCCGTACATCGGCGGCTTAGCGGTGATCGCGATCCTTTACGGCGCGCTGTGTTGCCTCGCGCAGAAAGACATCAAACGCCTGATCGCGTTCTCCTCCGTCGGTCACATGGGTTTCATCATGCTCGGCATCTCGACCCTGACGCAGACGGGCATCAACGCGGCGATCTTCGGCATGGTCGCGCACGGTGTGATCACCGGCATGCTGTTCTTCCTCGCCGGCTCGATCTACGAGCGGTTCCACACGCGCCAGATCGACGACATAGGGCCCGGCTTGATGCAGATCCTCCCGTACATGGGAGGAATCCTCGCGTTCGCTGCGATCGCATCGCTCGGCCTGCCCGGCCTCGCCGGCTTCTGGGGAGAGGTCTTCGCGCTCCTCGCCGCCTTCAACCCGGCCGCCGGTCTCAACACTGGGCTCTTCCGCGCGTACGCGATCCTCGGTGGCGTCGGAACGATCCTCACCGCCGGCTACTTCTTGTGGCTGCTGCAGCGCTTGAACCTCGGAAAGGCTTCGGAAGCGAAGCTCGGAGAGCATCTCGACGACGTGCGTCCGGTCGAGCTGGCCGCGTGGGCTCCGTTGCTCGTCGGGATCCTCGCGCTCGGCATCTACCCCGCCGTGATCCTCGACGTAACCAATTCCGCCGTGAACGGCCTGACGCGACTCTTCACCTGAGATGAACGCCATCGATCTGCACGCCTCGCTGCCGGAGATCGTCCTCACGAGCGCGATCATGCTCGTGCTCTTCGTTGATCTGTTCCTGCCGGACCGTCTCAAGGCGTGGAACGGGCTGATCGCGATGGCCGGCGTGCTGGGATCGATCGTTGCCCTCATCACCCTGGTTGGAGAACGGCGCTCGACGTTCGGCGGGATGTTCGTCCTCGACGGTTATGCGCTGCTGTTCAAGTTCCTGTTCATGTCGATCGCAGTGATCGTCATCCTCATCTCCGTGAACTACCTCGACGAGACCGTCCGCTCATCCCAGGGCGAGTTCTACTTCCTGCTTCTGACGAGCTTCCTCGGCATGATGCTCATGGCGTCGGCGCGAGATCTGCTGATGCTGTTCGTCTCGCTCGAGCTCGTCAGCGCCCCGGGATTCCTCGTCGCCGGGTTCCGCAAGAAGGACGCACGCTCCAACGAAGCGGCGGTGAAGTTCTTCTTGTTCGGCGTTCTTTCCACCGCCGTGATGCTGTTCGGGATGTCGCTGATCTACGGCATCACGCGATCGACGAACCTCGTGGAGATCGCCGGAGCGCTCAAGAACACCGGCCACGATTCACTCGTAGCGGCCTCCATCTTGCTGATCATCGCCGGCTTCGGCTTCAAGGTTTCGGCCGTGCCGTTCCATTTCTGGGCGCCCGACACCTACGAGGGCTCACCGATCCCCGTCGCCGCATTCCTATCCGTCGCGTCGAAGGCCGCCGGATTCGCCGGGCTCCTGAGCCTCATGTTCGTCGGCTTCATCCACCAGACCGAAGTGTGGGCGCCGGGCTTCGCGATCATGTCCGTACTCACGATGACGATCGGAAACGTGGTCGCGCTGCAACAAACGAACATCGTGCGGCTGCTCGCGTACTCGTCGATCGCGCAGGCCGGATACATGCTGCTGCCGTTCGCGGTCGTCTCCGGCGCCGGGCCGTCCGTCCTCCGGGACGCCTTCTCGGCCGCGCTGATCTACATCTTGATCTACTCGTTCATGAACGTCGGAGCGTTTGCGGTCGTGATCGCGGTCTCGCGCAAGCAACCGTCGAACCTGATCTCCGACTACGACGGACTCGTCCAGCGCGAGCCGGGCCTCGCGATCGCGATGGTCTTCTTCTTGGTTTCGCTTGCCGGCATCCCGCCGATGGCCGGCTTCTGGGCCAAGTTCTTCGTGTTCTCCTCCGCGATCCACGGCGACGCTGCCTGGCTCGGCGCGGTGATGGTCGTGAACAGCATCATCGGTGCGTACTACTACCTCACGGTGGCCTCGCGGATGATCCTGCGTCCGGCCGAAGACACCTCCCGCATCGGCGTGCCGTACCCGATCGTCGTCGCGATCGCGCTGGCCGTGATCGTCGTCGTCGCCGTCGGCCTCTATCCGAACTTCTTCGCGCACTTCACGCCCCGGTCGACCCTGATCGCGGGCTAAAACGTTCGTTCTCCGTTTCTCAGCCGGGCCTCATCTCGGGCGCTACCATTGATGGTGGAGTCAACCGTTCAGATCGAACGGGATTCCGAAGGAGGGAACACACGTGAATAAGAACGTCGTCAAGACGTTCGTGCTCATGGCCGCGCTCGGGGGCTTCTTCGTCCTCATCGGGGCCTGGGTTGGCCAAAGGTTCCTTGGGAGCGCCTCGGGCGGGATGATTATCTTCCTGGCCCTATCGGTGCTTCTCAACATGGGCAGCTACTGGTGGTCGGACAAGCTTGTCATCAAGATGACCCGGTCGAAGCCCGTTACTCGCGAGCAGGCTCCGTGGCTATACGAGATCGTCGAGCGGCTCTGCCGGAAGTCGAACATGCCGATGCCCCGTCTCTACATCATGCCGGCCGCTCAGCCGAACGCGTTCGCGACGGGCAGGAACCCCGAGCACGCCGCGGTTGCGGTGACCGAGGGGATCCTGAACGTTCTTTCGAAGGAAGAGCTCGAAGGCGTCCTCGCCCACGAGCTCTCGCACGTCCACAACCGCGACATACTCATCGGAGCGGTCGCGGCGTCGATCGCGACCGCGATCATGATGATCGCCCGGATGGCGATGTTCGGAGCCCTGTTCGGCGGCGGCGGGCGGGACGATCGGGAATCCGGCCCGATGGGAGCGATCGGAGGACTGCTTCTGATCATCCTGGCTCCCGTCGCCGCGTTCATGATCCAGATGGCGGTTTCGCGCTCGCGTGAAGCGCAGGCCGATCGTTCGGGTGCGGAGCTGCTCGGGGACGCGACCCCGCTTGCCAACGCGTTGATCAAGATCGACGCCGCGGCCCGACAGACGCCGGCCCCGGCGATCAACCCGGCCGTTTCGCACGTCTTCTTGCAGAATCCGCTGCGCGGCAAGAACGCGTCGAAGCTCTTCATGAGCCACCCGCCGCTCGAGGAGCGTCTCGCTCAGCTTCGCGAGCTCGGAGCGCGCGTCTAACTACATCGCGGCGACCGCGGGCCCGGCGCTTCGCGCCGGGCCCGCTCCGTTCCACCCTTTCACGTCACCACTTCCGCTTTGTCCCGATGACCGGTGTCGCGATGGTCGCGGCGTATCGATACGTCCGAGTTCACAACCTCGGCGTGGTGCGACTCGTTGGCTTCGGTGGGAGGAGAGGCCGCTCGAGGCGTCGAAATCGAGCAGCCTGTCCTTGAGAGCCGGGCAGAGCCGGGGAGGTTCCACCTGATCCGCAAACGCGTCGCGATCACCGCCGCAGCGATCGGTGTGGCCCTGTCGATGCTCGCTCCGGTTCACGCGTCGGCGGGCCCGTGCTTGCCGCTCCTTCCCTGCAACTCGCCTACGCCCACTCCCTCCCCGAGCAAAAAGCCGACGAGCAGCCCCAAGCCCAAGCCGAAGCCGAGCGCCAAGCCGAAGCCGAGCTCGAGCCCGAGCTCGCCCGGCCCGATCCTCAACGGCGGAGTTCGGCCGGCCGTGACGTGGGTGCTAGACACGGCAGGCACCGCCCGAAACACACGGCACCTGCTCGATCTGCTGCAGCGCCTCAAACCTGCGGGCCAGCCGCTCGCAGAGCAAGATCTCCAGCGCGGCTTCGGCCGATTCCCCGTGCTCGGATACGTCTGGTACCAGAACGACTACGGCGCGCCGCGCTACATCCCGTTCTTCCACCTCCACGAAGGCATCGATCTGTTCGCCGTCGCGGGAACGCCGATCATCGCGGTGACGGACGGGGTCGTGGCGAAGGTCGCGGACGGTTCGATCGGCGGTATCAGTCTCTGGCTCTCGGGCGACGACGGGATCACCTACTACTACGGACACATGCGCGGCTACGCGCCCGGCATGGCTCCAGGAAGGCGCGTGCGCACCGGCGAGATCATCGGCTACGTCGGCGACTCCGGCGCAACCCACGGCACGTACCCGCACCTCCACTTCGAGATGTCGCCCGGTGGTACCGGCCGCACGGTTTCACCCAAGCCGGTGCTCGACGCCTGGCTCGTGCAAGCCGAGGTGAACGCCGTCGACGCGTATGCGCGGATCATCGAGCACAACCAGCTCAACCGGGTCGGCGCGGCACGCTGGCAGACCGTCTTCGATCTTCTCCGGGAGCCGGCCGCCCCCGTCGTGCCGTTGTGGCCGATGGCGCTCGACCCTGCGGGATCGTCGATCGGCTTCCAAGCCGCGTTCGACGGCATCGCGTGGTCGATGGACGTGCAGGACTTGAACATCCCCGCGAGCATCGCGAGCGACGAGGTCGCCGCACCGCTCGTCGGCGATCTGATGCGGGGCCCGGCGTGGCTCTCGCTGTCGCCGGCTCCCGCGTCCGGGGGATCGACGCTCACCGCGACGCGCTTCGCGGCTCGCTAGTTCTTCTTCTTCGACCGCCCCTGCGTCACCGTGTCCACCGCGCGCCAGCAGTACCACGCCGCCGACGTTCGGTACGGACGGAACCGTTCCCCGAGAGCCATCAGCTCTTTCGGTTTCGGCAATTCCATGAGCCCGTACGCCTGCGCATATCCCTTCCGCACTCCGTAGTCGTCGACCGGCCACACGTCCGGACGCCGAAGCTGGAACATCAAGAACATCTCCGCCGTCCACCGCCCGATCCCGCGCACGGTGACGAGCCGCTCGATCAGAGTCTCGTCGCGCAACCGGGCCACGTTGTCGAGCGGCAGCGTCCCGTCGACAACCTTCGTGGCTAGGTCGCGGATCGAGGCCATCTTGTTCGGCGACAATCCGGCGCCGCGCAGCGCGGTCTCTTTCGCGGCGAGCACCGCCTCGGGCGTTAGATCGCCGTCGAACAGCTTCCGGAATCGGCCGAAGATCGCCGCCGCCGCCGCGCCGGCGAGCTGCTGGTACACGATCGACTCGGCGAGCGCGTGGAAGTGCGAATCGGGACTCTTCGGGATCCGAACCGGGCCGTGGGCGCGCAACAGCGACCGCATCACCTTGTCGCGCTTGGCGATCGCCTCACTCGCCGCTGTGAAGCTCGTTCGCGCCATGGCTCCTCCCCGAAGGTGCCCCGATGGTGGCGGAATGATAACGGGGGCGAGCGACACCCGGCCGTGGTGTAATCCCCGGCCGATGCCCGACGTCCTGCTGGCGACCGACAACCAAAACCCCACTCTGTTGGACGACGACCGCCTGTTGGTGGACGCGCTCTCGGCCCTCGGCTTCAACTCCCTTCCGGCGGTCTGGAAGGACCCGTCGGTCGACTGGGGGTCCGCAGGAGCGGTCGTCCTTCGGTCGGTCTTCGATTACACATCGGATAGGGAGCGGTTCCTCGAATGGATCGACAACGTTGAGACGATGACGACGCTGCATAATCCCGCACGGCTCGTGCGCTGGAACAGCCACAAGTCCTATCTGCGCGTGCTCGAAGCGCGCGGTGTGCCGATCGTGCCCACCGCATGGATCGACGCCGGGACGACGGTGGATTTCGCCTCTCTGCTGGAGGAACGCGGCTGGCGCGACGCGGTCGTGAAGCCCACGGTCGGCAACGGCGCTCGAGGAGCCCTGCGCGTAACGGCGGACGACGGCCGGGCGCACCTCAACGCGTTGCTCGCCGAGCGCGACGTGATGATCCAGCCGTACCTTCCCGCGACGGAGGAGCCCGGCGAGCATGCGTTGATCCACATCGGTGGCCGCTTCTCCCATGCGATCAGAAAAGATCAGATGCTCGCAGGCCGCCCGTTCTCGTTCGACCGCACGCCGCCCACCGACCCCGACCCTCGAGGGAACTCGATATCGCGGCGAATGTCCTCGACGTCATCCCCGAGTCACCGCTTCTCTACGCGCGCGTCGACACCCTGATCGACGGAGATGTTGTGCGGCTGATGGAGCTCGAGGTGATCGAACCGGTGCTCTTCTTCAGCAAGGCGCCGGGCTCCGCCGACCGTATGGCGAAGGCGATCGCCGCTCGTCTCTAGCGGTAGTTCGTGAATTGCAGCGGGATCCCGAAGTCCTGTTCCTTCAAGAGCTGGATCGCGGCCTGCAGCACGTCCCTGCTCTTGCCCGTCACGCGCAGGTGGTCTTCTTGGATCGCCGACTGCACCTTCAAGCCGCTTTGCTTCAGCGCCTTCACCATCTCGCGCGACTTCTCAGTCGACACGCCTTGGTTGATGTCGATCACGATCTTGTAGCCGCCGCCGCCCGTCTCCTTCAAGGGCCCGAACTGCAGCGCCTTCAACGGCACCTGCCGCTTGATCGCCTTCTCCTTCAGGACCTCCACGGCCGCGGTCACGCGATGGTCGGTGTTCGCGCTGAGCTCGATCTGAAGATCGCCGGTCCACTCGACCTTGGCGTCGGTTCCTTTGAAGTCGAAGCGAGTCTGCAGCTCCTTGCGAGCCTGGTTGAGCGCGTTGTCGACCTCCTGCCGGTCGACCTTCGATACCACGTCGAACGAAGCGTCTTTTGCCACGGTCTCACCTCCTGCCGGCCGGGTACACTACCCCGGCGCGAGGTGGGGTACCCAAGCGGCCAAAGGGGCCTGACTGTAAATCAGGTGGCTCAGCCTTCGGAGGTTCGAACCCTCCCCCCACCACAAGCTACCGCGGAACCGACGTGCGTTTGAACTCGTTGAGCCGCGTCGCGCTCAGCAGCGAGAGCACTTGCTCGAGGTCGTCGACGCGTCCGCGTTCCATCAGACGAACGAACACTGCTTCGTCACCCTCGATGAAGGTGGGGACACCGAACACGCGCCATCGCTCTACCGCTTCGGTGTGCTCGGCGATCAGCATGCGCTTCGGCTCGCCGGTGGCGACGACCGCCGCGACCTCGTCCGGATCCAGCCCGACCGACTCCGCGACCTTGCGGAGCACCGTCTCGTCCTTGATGTTGAGCGCGTCGTCGTGGCGCGCCGCGAACGACTTCAGGTGAAACGCCCCGAAGCGATCCGGGAAGGTGTCTCGAACCGCCAGCCCCCACTGCAGCGCCAAAACGCCGCTCGTGTACCGGTCGCCGGCGGATCGCTCCCACGCCGGCGTCTCACCTTCGGGCACATGAGCCTGCGTCAACGAGAACGGCAAGTATCGAACCCGCCAGTCGCGTCCGGCTTCCAGTCCCGCGGCGATCGCCTCGAACGCGTTCCGCGCGAACGGGCACAAGTAGTCGAAGCTCACGGTGAATTCCCGGGTCAGGGTGCACCTCCGTACGATCGGGGAGTGCAGCCTAACCCAGCTCCCGGGCAGGACGTCGCTCGCTCTATGTCGAACGCGATCCGAGCATGAACCAGCGAATCCGGTTCGCCGTGGTAGCGTTCGCCGTGCTCGCTGCGAGCTTGTCCACCGTGTTCGCGATGCCCTCGAACACGGCGATCTCCGCCGCCTATCAGGTCTCCCGCTGCGGCTCGAGCACGTGTGGTTCCGGGGACCCGAAGCTGCCCTCGGGCGCGGTGGTCTCCGGCGCGGTGCAGTTCGACGTCCGGAGCCACGCGAACCTAGGTCTCCAATCGGTGCAGCTTCAGGCGATCGGCGGGGGAGAGTCCGCCTACCAATGCGTACACCTGTGGAACACGGGCGCCAACGACTTTGCCCAGAGCGCGACGTGGGACACGGCGAATTGGCCCCAATCCGGCGCGTACACCGGCTGCACCGAAACCGTGGTCCACAAACACGGCGAGCCGGCGCCCAACGGCTCGTACTCGCTTCGCGTCGTCGCGCGCGACAACTCGAACCAGGAGCAGACCTCCGCAGAGTTCGTCCTTCGACTGTCGAACCCCGCCGAGCCGCCGCTGTGGCGCGGTGCTCCCGCTTCGAGGGGCGGCGCGGTGACGCTTCGGTGGTACCGCAACGCGG
>Ga0070708_100004789_pt1 | contig 10669 bp, 7 predicted proteins | sample KBSK5503metaG_FD_65469 | JGI IMG/M metagenome (GOLD analysis project Ga0070708, IMG submission 65469) | Corn, switchgrass and miscanthus rhizosphere microbial communities from Kellogg Biological Station, Michigan, USA - KBS K5-50-3 metaG | ecosystem: Host-associated > Plants > Roots >... | reverse complement strand
TCCGGCACGGCGGCGGGCGGCATCTGGGCGCCGGCCTGCTGGCCCGCGCGATCCGCCAGGGCTTCCTTGCGGGAGAGGCGAATCTTCCCCGTCTTGTCGATGCTGATCACCTTGACCATCACCTCGTCGCCCTCTTTGAGGACGTCGGAGACGGACTTGACCCGCTTGTCGGACAGCTCGGAGATGTGAACCAGACCGTCCGTCCCGGGGAAGAGCTCCACGAATGCACCGAACTCGGCGATCTTGCGCACCGTGCCCAGGTAGATTCTGCCCACCTCGGCCTCGCGCGTCAGCGCCTGGATCATCGCGATCGCCTGCTGCACCGCTTCCGAGCTCGCGCTCGCGATATCCACCTTGCCGGAGTCCTCGATGTTGATCGAGCAACCGGTCCTGGCGATGATGTCCTTGATCACCTTTCCGCCCGGGCCGATCACGTTCTTGATGTACTCGGGGCGGATCTGAATCGTGGTGATCCTCGGCGCGTACTGGCTGATCTCCTTCCGAGGCTCGGCGATCGCCTTTTCCATCTCGGAGAGGATGTGCAGCCTGCCCAGCCGGGCCTGCTCCAGCGCCCGTTTCATGATCTCCGTGGTCAAGCCGGTGATCTTGATGTCCATCTGGATCGAGGTGATCCCCTTGCGGGTGCCGCAGACCTTGAAGTCCATGTCCCCGAGATGGTCCTCGTCCCCGAGGATGTCGGAGAGGATGGCCACCTTCTCGCCCTCCTTCACCAGGCCCATCGCGATCCCCGCCACCGGCGCGCGGATGGGAACGCCGGCATCCATCAGCGACAACGTACCGCCGCAGACGCTGGCCATCGACGAGGAGCCGTTGGACTCAAGGATGTCGGAGACGATCCGGATCGTGTAGGGGAAGCCTTCGTTGGTGGGAAGCATTCCCCGCAGCGCCCGCTCCGCCAGCGCCCCGTGCCCGATCTCGCGCCGGCCGGGTCCACGCAGCGGCTTCGTCTCGTTCACCGAGAACGGCGGAAAGTTGTAGTGGAGCATGAACTTCTTGAACGTTTGTCCGGTGAGAAGCTCGAGGCGCTGCTCGTCATCGGCGGTGCCGAGCGTCGTCACCACCAGCGCCTGGGTCTCGCCTCGGGTGAAGAGCGCCGAGCCGTGCACCCTGGGCAATAAGCCGACCTCGCAGGTGATCTGGCGCACTTCGTCGTGCCGCCGCGCGCCGATCCGGCCGCCGTCGACCGTGAGGGCCCGCATGTGCTCGTACTTGAGCTCCTCGTAGATCGCCTTGGCCGCCTTTTCGACCGCCGGCGTGAAGGCCTCCCCCATCTCCGCCTTGAGCTGGGCGAGGACCTCCTTCTTGGTGTTGGCGAGCGACTCGTAGCGGGCGTGCTTCTCCACGATCGCGTAGCCGCGGGCGATCCTATCGCCGGCGAGCGCGCGAACCTTCTCCTTGAGCGATTCGTCCAGATGGGACGCTTCGAAGTTTCGCGCTTTCACGCCCAGCTCGCGCCGCATCTCGTCTTGAAGATCGAGCAGCGGCTGCACCGCCTGCTTTCCGAACTGGAGCGCGTCGACCATCTCCGCCTCGGACAGCTCCTTCGCCCCGCCCTCGACCATCACGATCGCTTCGCGGGAGCAGGCCATGATCAAATCCAGATCGCTCTCCTCGCGCTGCCTGGCGTCTGGATTGGCGATCAGCTGGCCATTGACCCGGCCGACGCGGATTCCCGCGATTGGGCCGTTGAACGGGATGTCCGAGCACCACAGCGCCGCCGAGGCGCCGGTGATTCCGTGGATGTCGCCTTCGTTGGACTGATCCGAGGAGATCACGCTGGCGATGATCTGCGTCTCGTAAGCGTAGCCTTCCGGGAACAGCGGACGACAGGACCGGTCGATCAGACGCGAGGTCAGCGTCTCCTTCTCGGTGAGCCTTCCCTCGCGCTTGAAATAGCTGCCCGGAATGCGCCCCGCGGAGTAGAGCTTTTCCTGGTACTCCAAGGTCAGCGGCAGAAAGTCGACGTCTTTCTTCTCGCGCGCCGAAACCGCGGTGACCAGCAACATCGTGTCGCCGTAGCGCACCAGCACCGCGCCATCGGCCTGCTTCGCCATCTTACCCGTCTCGATGGACAGCTCTCGCTGGCCAACGGTGATGCTCTTCTTCAGATGCATGTCTTATTCCTTTTGAGATGCAGAAAGTCGCAGGGCGCGCACCGCTCCCGGAGCGATTCGCGTTGATTTCAGAGCGGGGAGATGATGTCCGCAACGTGCGACGCAGCGGACCCTGGCGGGACCTCAGGGTCGCGGTGGGCATTTGATCCCTGTTCGTCACCGCCGAGCGCAAACTCGGCAGACTCGAGCGGAAATCAAAAACCCAGCTCCGCGATCCCTTTCCTTCCCTCGCCCAGCTCTCAACTACTCGTTGGTGGGCTTCGCCGTGGCCCCCAATGCCTCCTTGTCTATTTTCGAATTCCCAATCCTTCAATCAGCTTGCGATAGCGATTCGCGTCCTTGTCCTTCAAGTAATCGAGCAGACGCCGGCGTTGTCCGACGAGCTTGAGCAACCCCCGCCGCGAGTGGTGGTCTTTTTTGTGGGTCTTGAAGTGATCGGTGAGCTGACCGATTCGCTCCGACAACAGCGCGACTTGAACTTCAGGGCTTCCAGTGTCTTTCTCGTGTCGTTTGTATTGCGTCACGAGCGCGGCTTTGCGCTCCGGCTGAACCATGATTCTCTCTCATCCTCCTCCAGAAACAAATCTTTAGGCATTGTCCGCGGAGGGGTGCAGACAAGTCCGAATATTCTATTTAACCCAGGGCTTATAGGCCTGCTATCCGGCGAGGTCAACCGATTGCCCGCCAGGTCACGGCTGGTTCAAATCCACCAATACCCGATAATACTTGAGCCGGGGGCCCTTCCCGAGCTCGGCTATCGCGAGCAACGCGCCGTCCGGCCCGAGCACGCGCACCTTCCCCGTTCCCGCCGGCCACTCGATCGGAACGCCGTGGAGCACCCGGCGCCGATCCTCGCCGGACACCCGGATCGCAGGCAGGTTCGCCAGCGCCTCGTTGAGCGAGAAGAGCGATTGGGCGACCGCGTCCAGGCCGCCGCTCGCCAGCACGCCCAGCTGGTCCAGATCGACGGCGTGCTGGAGACGGAACGGGCCGCTCGCCGTCCTTCGAAGCGCTTTGAGGTGGCCCCCGCAGCCGAGCAACCGGCCGATGTCGTGCGCCAGGGTCCGGACGAAGAACCCCTTGGAGCAGGTCAGCGAGACGGCGATCTCGTTCGCCGAGAAGTCCCGCAGGGTGAGCTCAGACACTTCCACCGGGCGGGCCTCGCGGTGGACGGTCTGACCGGCCCGGGCCAGCTGGTGGAGGCGCTTTCCCCCGACTTTCACCGCCGAAAACATCGGCGGAACTTGAAGAGACGCCCCGCGAAACTTGACCAGGACCGTTTCCAGAAGCGGCGCGGAAAGGAGCGGGACCGGGGCTTCGGCGACCACCCGCCCGGTGGCATCCTGGGTATCGGTCTCGATCCCCAGCCGAATCCTCGCGTCGTAGGACTTCGTCCCCTCGGAGATCAGGCCGGCGATCTTGGTCGCCCAGCCGATGCAGACCGGAAGGACGCCGGTGGCCATCGGATCCAGGGTCCCGGTGTGCCCCGCCTTCGCCGCGTCGAGCAGCGATCTGACCTGGCGGACGACGTCGAACGAGGTGGGCCCGGCGGGTTTGTCGATGACCAGAATGCCGTTCAGCACGCGCGAGCTCCCAACTTCCACCGCCGGCCGCTCGAGGATCACCAACCTTCCTTGTCCTTCACCTCGCGCAGCAGGCGATCAATCCTGTCGCCTTCAACTATAGACTTGTCGAAGACAAAGTATATTTCGGGGGAGACGCGCAGCTGGACGCGGGCGGTCACCTCGCGCCGGACGAAGCCCTTGGCCGCCTCGAGACCCTTCTGGGATTGGGAAAGCTCCTCGTCGGATCCGAGCATGGAATAGAACACCTTGGCCACCCGGAGGTCGGGCGAGACCTTGACCCCGGTGATGGTGATGAAACCGATGCGGGGATCGCGAAGCTCGCCGCGGGTGATCATCGAGGCGATCGCGGCCTGGATTTCCTGGGCCACCCGGTCGGGACGAACGCTCATTTCTTCTCCCATTCGCGGGGATTGCGAAGGCCCCGCGCCCGGGCACGGGCCTCATCGAGCGAGAGCTTCGCGCCCTTTCGCCCCGGCTCGCCCTTCGCTCCGGGCTTGCGCTCGTGCCGCTCCTCCCAGATGCCCATTCCCTCCGCCTCGGCCAATGACCGCTGTCCGCTGGCGAAAGGAAGGCCGTCCGGCCGGGTGGTGTCCGCGAAGAGCTGGTCTCCAAAAGAAAGGATCTCGATCTCCCGGGAGACCAGCGGAGCGACGTACATCTCCTCGACCGAGTGGATGATCTTGTCCATCTGCTCGTTGACGTGCCGCCGGTCATTGCCCACCACCGCCAGCGCCAGGGTGGCCTTCTGCCAGAGGTCGTTGTCCTCGACCTCGGCGACGGCGACGTTGAACCGCGCCTTCATTCGATCGGTGATCCGGCGAAGGATTTGCCGCTTCGCCTTGAGCGATCCGCTCTCTGGAATGGCGAGGGTAAGGCGGGAGACGCAGATGAACATGAAACTTCCCCGACCGTCCGTGATGATGACGCGCGAAGGGCTTGACTAGCTCAAGCTCGGCCGCGTCTCCTCGATCTCATACGCCTCGATGATGTCCCCCGGCTTCATGTCGTTATAGTTGTCGATCCCGATGCCGCACTCAAACCCCTGGGCCACCTCTCGGACGTCGTCCTTGAACCGCTTCAGCGAGGCCATCTTGCCGGCGTAGAGCTGCTTGTTGTCGCGCAAGAGTCGGATCAGCGCGGTGCGCTTGATCGTCCCGTCGATGACCGCGGCCCCGGCGATCGTTCCAAGCTTGGGCACATTGAAGAGGTTGCGAACCTCGGCCCGGCCGAGTTTCTTCTCGCTTCGGATCGGCTCGAGCATGCCCTCCATCGCCTGGCGCACGCCCTCGAGCAACTCGTAGATGATGGTGTAGGTCTTGGTCGCGACGCCCTGGTGCTTGGCGGTGGCCTCGGCGCCCGACTCCGCCTTGATGTTGAAGCCGACCACGATTCCCTTCGACGCGGCGGCGAGCATCACGTCGGTCTCGGTCATCGGACCGACGCCCTTGTGGATGATCTCGACCTTTACTTTTGGCGTGGAGAGCTTCTCGATCGCCTGCGAAATCGCCTCGACCGAGCCCTGGACGTCGGCCTTGAGGACGACGCGCAGCTCCTTCGCCTCGCCCGTCTTGAGCTTGGTGAGAAGCTGCTCGAGCGATTCCTTGGAGGTCTTGCCGAGCTCCGACTGCCGTTCCTTGATCGTGCGGTGATCGGCGATCTCCTTGGCCGCCTTCTCATCCGCCACCACGTTCAAGGTGTCTCCCGCGATCGGGACTCCGGAAAGGCCGACCACCTCGGCGGAGAATCCCGGCCCGACCTCGGCCACCGATTCGCCCTTGTCGTTGGTCATCGCGCGAATCTTACCGCTGAAGACGCCGCTGACGATCGGATCCCCGACGCGGAGAGTTCCTTCGCTGACGAGCACGCTGGCCACCGGGCCGCGACCCTTCTCCAGCTTGGCCTCGATGATCGCGCCCACCGCGGGACGGTTCGGATTGCTGGTGAGCTCGAGCACCTCCGCCTGGAGGAGGATGTTTTCCAGAAGCAGGTCCACCCCGGCGCCGGTCTTCGCGGAAACGGGGACCATGATCGTGTCGCCGCCCCATTCCTCGGGGTTCAGCCCCTGGTTCGCCAGGCCCTTCTTCACCAGATCGGGATTGGCGCCCTTGGTGTCGATCTTGTTGATCGCCACCACGATCGGCACCTCCGCCGCCTTGGCGTGGTTGATCGCTTCGATCGTCTGCGGCATCACCCCGTCGTCCGCGGCGACCACCAGCACCACGATGTCGGTCACGTTCGCGCCGCGGGCCCGCATCGAGGTGAACGCCTCGTGGCCCGGCGTATCCAGGAAGGTGATGTCGCCCTTGGGCGTGCGCACGGTATAGGCCCCGATGTGCTGGGTGATCCCGCCGGCCTCGCCCGCGGCGACGTTCGCGTGGCGGATGTAGTCGAGGAGCGAGGTCTTGCCATGGTCGACGTGGCCCATCACCGTCACCACCGGCGGCCGACTGCGAACGTCCCCCGGACGCTCCTGCACCTCGGGGAGGTGCTGGGCGACTTCAAAGCCCACCTTCTCCACCTTCCAGCCGTAGTCGGAGGCGATGATCGTGGCCGTCTCGGTGTCCAGCGTCTGATTGGCGGTGGCTATCACCCCGCTGGTCATCAGCTTCTTGATCAGCTCGGACGTCTTCACCCCGAGCCGCTGAGACATATCCGAGACGGTGATTCCGTCCTGGATCTTGAGCACCTTCTTTTCTTCGGCCATTTCGGTGATCTGGGTCTTCGCGCCTTTCTTCGTCGGCTTCTTCTTCTTGCCTCGAATCGGGATCGTCACCCGGCCCCAGACGAGGTCCGCCATTTCCTGCTTGGTGAAGGTGCTTTCCTTCTCCGAGGTCTTCTTCTTTCCGCGGTCGGCCTTGTTCTTGGTGACGTCGACCAGTTCCCGGCCGCGGCCCAGATGATCGGGCACGACCTTGAACTCGCGGACTTCGCCAATCGCTTTCTTGCCCGGGGCGAGCGGGATGCTCTTGTGGGCGCCGGTGGTGGGGGTCACCCGGCGCACCTGAACCAGCGGACGGCTGATCACCACCGCCTGGGTCGCGGTCGGGCGCAGCCTCTGCTCCGAGGACTGAACCGGAGGGCCGCCGCTGCCTGGACGCGGCGAGGGCGCATGCCGCACCTCGCGCGCGGGTCCGCCGCTCGGAGGCCGGACGCCAACCGGGGCGCCGGCCTGCGGACGCGGAGGGCTGGCGGTCGGCGCCACGGGGGGCGACGGCTGAGGCGGAGACGGCGGCTCAGGCTGGACCGCGGGCGTCGCCTGCACCCGGGCAGTGGGAGTGGGGGCGGGCACTTCGGAAGCAGCCGCGACCGGTGGCTCGAAGGGAGCGAGCGGCGGCGTCTCCGGCGCCACCTCCGGGCGGGCCTGGACTGTTGGCTCAGGCGGCGCCGCCTCGGCGGGCGTCACCTCGGCGTCCTGCTGGTCGCGATGGTTCGTTTCCGGCGCCGGAGCGGCGGTGGTGGGCCCGGGGACCTTGCGGCGGACCACGAATCCCTTCGCGGTCACCGGGGCCGGCGGAGCCTTGGGCTTGCGCAGCTGGACGATCTTCAGAATGGCCGCATTCGCCTGATCGTCTTCCAGCGAGCTGGAGTGGCTCTTGACGTCGTAACCCAGCGCGACGAGCTCGCCGACAACGTCCTTGTTGTCGAGCTCAATGCCTTGCGCTTTGAGTTCCCTGGCAATTTCGTGTACGCGCTTCTTCGACATACCCCTAAACCTTCTGCGCTGCTCACGATCGCGCAGTATCTACCGCAAGAGAGCAAGTTCCAAGCTCGTCAGATCCACCGACCGCACCTTTCCGCGGAATGCCCGCTGAAAAGCCTTGCGCTTGGCCGCCGCGGCCAAACACAGCCGACTGCACAGGTAAGCTCCCCTACCCCGCTGACGTCCAGTCGAATCCACGGTCGGCTGCCCCGAGAGATTCGCCACCAATCTGATGAGCTCCCCCTTGGGCCGGGTTCGGCCGCAACCGATGCAGGTCCTTTGGGGGATGCTTCGCCCGATATTCTTAATCGATGAGGTGGGTGCGAGCATGGCTTAATCCCGTAGAGAAGCGCCCGAGTCGTGACCCTAACCCGCGAGGGGTTTAGGGCTTCGCCCCTTCCGCCGGGGGGGTGTCGACGATCGACGGAGGCGTCGCGAGCCCGCGCTCGGCATTGAGCTCGGCGCGCAGCTTGCTCTCCTCCAAAAGATAATTCTCCGCCGCGCTCTTGATCTGCCGCGCCTTCTTGATGCCGATCCCCGGGGTCTCGCCGAGTTTGGCGATGTCCTTTTCGTTGGCGATGTCTTCCACGGTACCGTACCCCGCGCTGGTCAGCTGGTCGATCGCCTTTTCGCCCACCCCGCGCACCCGGGCGAGTCTCTCTTGTTGGGTGAGCTCGTCGGGGTGGCGCCGGGCCTCGATCAGGCGGGCCTGCTCGCGCTCGTAGTCCATCTTCGCCAGCTCGGCGGCATCGTCGACCATCTGCACCTTGGCCGCGTCCTGCATCGCCGGAATCTTCGCCACGTCGATCCCCGGGATCTGGGCCAGCACCTCCGGGGACGCCTCGGCCACGTCCTTGGCCTGGCGGAAGCCGTGGGCGTAGAGCGTCTCGATGAGCATCTCCGACACGCCGGGCAGCGCCGCCAGGGAGCGGTTGGCGAACTCGCGCATCTCCTTGACCCGCGTCTCGCTGTTGATGTCCAGCTTCCAACCGGTCAGCTGGGCGGCCAGGCGCACATTCTGCCCGCGACGCCCGATCGCCAGCGAGAGCTGGTCGTCGGGGACGATCAGCTCCATCGCGTGGTTGGCTTCGTCGATGATCACGCGCGAAACCTCCGCCGGGGCCAGCGCCGCGCAGACGAAGCGGGCAGTGTCCTCGTCGTAGGGAACGATGTCTATCTTTTCGCCTCGAAGCTCCTGGACCACCGCCTGGACGCGGCTTCCCTTCATTCCCACGCAGGCGCCCACCGGGTCGACGTCCCCGTCCCGGGACGAGACGGCGATCTTCGCCCGGCCACCCGGCTCGCGGGCGGCGGCCTCGATGACCACGATGCCTTCTGCGATTTCCGGGACCTCCATCTCGAACAGCTTGGTCAATAGATTTACCGAGGCGCGAGAGAGGATGATCTGCGGCCCCTTCGACTCGCGAAGGACGTCGAGCACGTAGGCCTGGACGCGGTCGCCGGCGCGGTAGGTCTCCCGCGGCACCTGCTCGCGGACGGGAAGCACCGCCTCCGCGCGACTGAGCTCGACGATCACGTTGCCCCGCTCGAAGCGGCGCGCCACGCCGGTGACGATGGTGTCTTTGTGCTCCTTGTACTCGTTGTAGACGTTTTCGCGCTCCGCGTCGCGGGTGCGCTGGAGGATGACCTGCTTGGCGGTCTGGGCGGCGATCCGGCCGAATCCGTGGCGGAACGTCTTCAGCTTGAGGATGTCCCCGTACTGATCGTCCTGCGCCTTGGCTTCCTGGGCGTCCTCGTCGCGGTAGAAGATCTGAAACACCAGCTCGTCGCCCGCCTCCACCTCCATGCCCTTCTTCCGGGCCTCGGGGAGGGTCAGCTGATTGACCGCCTGGACCGGGTCGGTGACCTCGTCCACCACGTTGATCGCCTGGAAGAGCTCCACCACGCCCTTGTCGGGGTCGTACTTGGCCTCGAGGTTTCGATCCTGTCCGAAGTGCTTCTTCGCCGCCGTCTTCATCGCGTCCTCGAGGGTCGCGACGAGAACCTTCCGCTCAATTCCCTTGTCTTTCGCCACCTGGTCCAGGACGAGGTTGAGATTCACGGTTTGACTGTTCTGAGTTGTGGCCATGACGTGCGGTCGGCTCCTTATCATCCACGGCCCAAGAGGGCCTGTATGTCAGTGCTTGAACTCGAATTCGAGATTCGCCTTGGCGATGTCCTTGAAGGGCACGCGAAACGGGCCCGCGCCCTCCACATCCACGGTCACCCCGTCCTCGGCGACGGCGGTAAGGACACCGGTGAAGTTACGACGAGGTGGCTCTCCCAATGGCCCGAAAGTCTTCAGCTTGACCTTCTGCCCCTCGGCGCGCCGGAAATGCTCGGGCTTCTTGAGCGGGCGGTCGAGGCCGGGGCTGGAAACCTCGAGGTGGTAGGCATGTTGGACGACCTCCTCCACATCGAGCAGCGTCTCCACGGCGCGCGAAGCCGTCTCGCAGTCCTCGAGGCCGACGCCTCCCGGCTTGTCGATGAACAGTCTTAGAATCCAGCTGTCCCGCTCGTGCAGAAATTCCACGTCCACCAACTCCATGCCCAAACTGGCGATTACCGGCTCCGCGACTTCTGCGGTCCTTGCCTCGACTGTCTGCTTGTGGCTTCGCTCCGCCATCGCAGGTCCTAAAACGCGAAAAGCGGGCACCAAAGGCCCACTTTTCGAGGAAATCGAAAAATGTACTTTGCGGCTCGTACCACATGGTTCGTCGAAAAGTAAAGGGACGCCCGGGAGGCCATCGGCCGTTCCCGGGCGCATTTCTTTGAACCTTTCCGTCCGTTTACGGCGGGCAAGCGCGTGTCGGCCGCCGCGTTTTTGGATATAAGCAATCCCATGATGCTGGTCGCGGCCGTGCAAATGAATTCCGGCGCGGACAAGGCGCGCAACGTCGACACCGCCGTCCGCTGGATACGCCAGGCGGCGGGGCTGGGCGCCAAGCTGGTCGGCTTGCCGGAGGTCTTCAACTGGATGGGCCCGGAATCGGAGCGCCCCTCCGCCGCCGAGGCGCTGGACGGGCCCACCCTCTCCACGATCGCCTCGCTGGCCCGGGAGCTGTCGATCACCCTGCTCGCCGGCTCGATCCTCGAAAAAGGCGCGCCCGGGGGCAGGCTCTTCAACACCAGCGCGCTGTTCGGCCCGGACGGGGCCCGCCTGGCGGTCTATCGGAAGATCCACCTCTTCGACGTCGACGTGGGCGACGGGGCCACCTACCGCGAGTCGGCCGCGGTCGCTCCGGGCT
>Ga0070708_100004788_pt1 | contig 10671 bp, 9 predicted proteins | sample KBSK5503metaG_FD_65469 | JGI IMG/M metagenome (GOLD analysis project Ga0070708, IMG submission 65469) | Corn, switchgrass and miscanthus rhizosphere microbial communities from Kellogg Biological Station, Michigan, USA - KBS K5-50-3 metaG | ecosystem: Host-associated > Plants > Roots >... | reverse complement strand
CTGTGATACGGTACGCGCCGTGAGCGACACGGTGACGCTCGGCACCGCCACCCCCGGCGGCGGCTTCCCCGTCTATGGCCAGGCGGTGGCCGACACCATCAACGAGGTGGATCCGACGCTCGAGGTGCGGACGCGCAACACCAAGGGCAGCACCGAGAACGTGCCGCTGCTCGAGGCCGGACAGCTCGACCTGGCCCTCGTGCAGGGCGAGGTCGCCCACGAGGCGCTCACCGGTATCCGCCGCGCGCCCGCGGATCTGCGCATCCTCGCCGCGATGTACTCGACGGCCGGCATGTTCGTGGTGCGCGCGGATTCGGCCTACCGGACCATCGAGGACCTCAAGGGGCGGCCCGTCGCCTTCGGCGCGCGGGGCTCGGGCCTGATCATCCTCGCCCGCTACGTCCTCGACGGCCTCGGGCTGGACCGCGACCGCGACTTCCAGGCCGTGCTGCTCGAGGCGGCCGGCGACGGCCCGGCCATGGTGATGGACGGGCGCGTGGCCGCGCTGTGGGGCGGCGGCATCGGCTGGCCCGGTTTCGCCGCGGTGGCGCGCGGGCCCGCGGGGGCGCGCTTCCTCGTCCCCGATCTGGACGGCATCCACCGCATCCAGCGCAAGCATCCGTTCCTCAAGCTCATGGCGGTGCCGGCCGGCTCCTACCCGGGCCAGACCGCCGAGCTTCACTCGGTGGGCTCGTGGAGCTTCATCATGGCGCGGCCCGGCCTGCCCGACGACGTGGCCTACCGGCTGGCCCGGGCGCTGCATCGGGGCGAATCCGCGCTCGGCGCGCGGCTCCCGCAGGCGCGCGAGACCACCGCCGCCAACACCGTCGCCGCCGTCGCGAGCCCCGCGCTGCTGCACCCCGGCGCCCGCCGCTATCTCACCGAGATCGCCCTCCTCCGCTGACCCCATTCAGAGGTAGGGGCGGAGGTCGACGCGGCGGCCTTCGGTCGCGGAGAGATAGGCGCCGTAGATGACCGCGGTCACGTCGCGGGCGAGCGGGCCGTTCGAGAGTGGCTCGCGGCCGAGGGCCACGCACTCCACGAAGTCCTGCATCTCCTGCGGGTAGCCGGTCGTCCACTCCTCGTCGGGCTGGGGAGCCGTCCAGCCCGCCTTCGTCTCGATCTTCTCCACGATGTACTCGTCGCCGAACACGGCCGGGTCGGGCGCGTAGGCCTGCACGACGTCGTTGGGGTTGATATTGCAGAGCACCACCGCCTTGGCCCCGTAGATCGCCATCTGGTTACGGATGCCGCCCAGTACGGTGTCGGCCGCGGAGATCTGGGCCACCGTCCCGTCGTCGAAGGTGACGAGCATGCTGCCCCAGTCCTCCACGTCGGCGCCCTCGACCGTGTTCAGGTAGCGCGGCGTCGAGGCGCGGAAGGCGGCGGTGTCGGCGAGCTGCGCCACCTCGGCCATGACCGACACGGGCCGGATCGGCGTCCCGCGCAGGCGCCGCCCCTCGTCGGCCTTGAGATAGAGCGCGCCGCCGAGCGGGTGGCAGGCCTTGCCGATCAGTGAGCCGCCCCCGCCGGTCACCCAGTGCTTGTTGACCGGCGCGTGCGTGCCGGAGTGGCTCTCCTCGCCGACCATCCTCAAGATGGGGCCCCCGGACGCGGCGAGGAGCCGGCGCGCCTTCTGGATGGGCGGGGCGTAGACCCAGTTCTCCGCGTAGCAGAGACGGACGCGCGCGGTCGCGGCCGCCGCGAGCACCTGGTCGGCGGCGGCCAGAGCGGATCGAAGCATCTCATCGCGCGGCGTGGCGCGCGGGCCGAAGAAGCCGGTGAGCGGCTTCTCCACGATCACGTGCTTGTCCGCGCGCGCGGCCTCGATCGCCATCGGGGCGTGGTGGTGCGCGGGAACGCAGAGATCCACCAGGTCGACCGCCGGGTCCGCGAGCACCGCGCGGAGATCGGCCACCGCGCGCCCGACTCCGAATTCACGCGCGTAGGCCTGGGCGCGCTCGGGCCGCCCGGCGGTGACGCAGACGAGCTCGACCTCCACGCCCCGCACGTGTCGGTACGCCTCTCCGTGGATGTGGGCGACGAAGCCCGCGCCCACGATACCCACCCCCACCCTCGGCCGTGCCGTCATCGCGACTCCTTTCCGGGCCGCCGCACGCTCAGCGTGCCCGCAGCCGCCACCAGCCCAGCAGCGCCGCGACCCCGGTCAGTCCGATCGTCCCGTTGGTCAGGAGCGCGCGCTGGACGCCCCAACGCTCGGACATCGCGCCCACCAGGAAGGCCCCGATCGGGAACACGCCGCCCCACACGAGGGTGTAGATGCTCATGACGCGCCCGCGCAGCGCGTCGGTGGAGGCGAGCTGCATGGTGGTATTGCAGGAGACCACCAGCATGATGCCGAAGAAGCCGGTCACGAACAGGGCGGCCACCGCCGGCCAGAACGACGGGACGAGCGAGAGGCCGAGCAGCCCTCCGCAGGCCAGCGCGGCCGCCGCGAACATCAGCGCGCGCGGCGGCCGCCGCGCGCCCAGCGTGCCCAGGGTGAGGGCGCCGGACACCGCGCCCACTCCCAGCGAGGCCATCAGGAAACCGAAACCCTCCGCCCCCAGTTCCAGCACGTCGCGGACCAGGAGGGGCACGTACACCGTGAAGTTGAACACGCAGAAGCTCACCATGAAGGTGAGGCCGAGGGCGAGCACCATCTCGGGCGTGCGCCACACGTAGCGGATGCCGGTGAGGATCTCCTCCACCACGCCCGCCCCGGTGGGCGGCTGCGGCAGCCCGCGGATGCGTAAGCTCAGCATCGCCGCGATGGCGATGGCGAAGCCGACGCCGTTGCACACGAAGGCGGGGGCCACCCCGAAGCGCGCGATGAGCAGGCCGCCGATGCTCGGCCCCACGATGCGCGCCGCGTTGAAGGAGGCCGAGTTGAGCGACAGCGCGCTGCTCAGGTCCGCCCGTCCCACCATCTCGGCCACGAACGACTGCCGCGCCGGCGCGTCCAGGACGTTGGCGAGCCCGACGCCGGTAGCGAGGACCGCCACGTGCCAGTACTCCACGTGGCCGGAGTATACGAGCGCGCCGAGGGCGAGGGCCTGACAGCCCAGCACCGTCTGGGTCACGATGAGCAGCCGCCGCTTGGGCAGGCGGTCGGCGAGGGCGCCCGATACGATCGAGAAGAGCAGGATCGGGCCGAACTGGAGAGTCCCGATCAGCCCGAGCAGGAGCGGCGACGACGTGAGCTGCAGCACGAGCCAGGACTGGGCCACCGTCTGCATCCAGGAGCCGACCTGGGCCACGAGCTGCGCCACGAAGAAGCGGCGGAAATCGGCGTGGCGAAACGCGCGCAGTCCGATCGGCAGCGCCATCGGCGGCCGCTCAGCCGCCGACCACGCCCTGGGTGTTGACGAAGATCGAGTAGAGCGACTGGCTCGAGGCAAGGAAGAGCCGGTTGCGCTTCGCCCCCCCGAAGCAGAGATTGGCGCAGCGCTCGGGGAGCAGGATGCGGCCGATGAGCCGGGCGTCGGTGTTGTAGATCGCGACGCCGTCGAGCCCCTCCCCGCCGCCCCACCCGCACCACAGATTGCCGTCGGTGTCGCAGCGCATGCCGTCCGGGATGCCCGCCCCCGTGTCGATGAAGACGCGCCCGTTGGCGAGGGCGCTCCCGCCCGCCACCACGTCGAAGACGCGGATCTCGCGCGGCATCGCGCCCGACACCACCACGTAGAGCCGGCTCTCGTCGGGCGAGAAGCAGAGGCCATTGGGCCGCGGGATGTCGCCGGTGGCCACGGTGGCCTTGCCGGTCTTGACGTCGAGGCGGTAGACGTTGGTGGGCAGCTCGAGCGGCGCGACGTGGCCCTCGTAGTTGCTGAGGATCCCGAAGGGCGGGTCGGTGAACCACACCGAGTCGTCGGACTTGACGACCACGTCGTTCGGCGAGTTCAGCCGCTTGTTCTCGAAGCGGTCCATCAGCACCGTGACGGTGCCGTCGTATTCGGTGCGCGTGACGCGCCGGCTGTCGTGCTCGCAGGTGACGAGCCGGCCCTGGCGGTCCCGCGTGTTGCCGTTGGCGTAGTGCGACGGCCTGCGGAACACGCTGACTGCGCCCGTCTCCTCGTCCCAGCGCATGATGCGGTCGTTGGGGATGTCGCTCCACAGGACGTAGCGACCGTCGCCGAACCACACCGGCCCCTCCGCCCAGCGGAAGCCGGTGGCCAGCCGCTCCACTGCCGCGTTGAAGACGCGGTACTTGGCGAAGCTCTCGTCGAGGATCTGCACCGCCAGATCGGGATACCGAACGGGATTGGTCGACATGGCCCCCGGATGGTCGCCACTCCTCGGGGAGATGTCAATGCCCTTGTGGAACGCGCCCGAACAGGCCCATCTCGTGCCGGGTGAAGAAGTAGAACCGCCGATCCGCGGAGACGGCGGGAGCATGCACCGGGTGCTCACGGGAGCCGAACAGGGCTTCCACGGTGTCGTCGTCGATCTCGGCGGCGACCGGGGCCTCGATCTCGATGTGCCGGCGCAGGCTTCCGGTCCACACCGGAGCAGGCCTCGCCACCCCCACATCGTCCGGATCGTAGCACGCCGCTTCCGTCGTGGTTGCAACGCACCGCGACTCCGCGATAGAGTCACGCGGCGATGAGCAAGCTTGCGGTGCGGCATCTCTCCAAGGTGGATCCGGTCATGCGCGCACTCATCCGCCGCGTCGGGCCGTGCGGCCTCGTGGTGCGCAACCACTCGCCCTTCGAGACGCTGATCCGCGCGATCGCGCATCAGCAGATCCACGGCCGGGCCGCCGAGGCCATTCTCGGCCGCTTCATCGCGCTCTTCCCGGGCCGGCGCTTCCCCAGGCCCGTGGACATCGCCGCGGTGCCCGTTCGCAAGATGCGCCGGGCGGGCTTCTCGCGGGGGAAGATCCGCGCCATCAAGCACATCGCCCGGAAGGCGCGCACCGGGTTCGTGCCCACGCGGCGGGCCTGCCACCGGTTGAGCGACGAGGCGATCATCGAGCGGCTGACCGAGCTGCACGGGGTCGGCCAGTGGACGGTGGAGATGCTGCTGCTTTTCACCCTCGGCCGCCAGGACGTGCTGCCGGTGGACGACTTCGGAGTGCGCGAGGGCTTCAAGGTCGCCTACCGGCGCCGCAAGCAGCCGACCCCGAAGCAGCTCCTGCGCTACGGGGAGCGCTGGCGGCCCTATCGCTCGGTGGCCGCCTGGTATCTCTGGCGCGCAGTCGAGCGCGCCCAGAAGCGCGCCGTCGCGCCGAAGGTCACCTGAGCGGCGGACGGGCGCCCATCGACTCCGCGTTCATGCCGTAGAACATCCGGGCGCCCGAGGGCGGCCCCGCCCACGGATGGGCGCGGAGCACCTCCTCGTTGATGTCGGCGCCCCAGCCGGGGGCATCGCCGAGGAAGACGTGGCCGTCCTTGATCACGGGCGGCCGCGTCACCAGCTCCGCCTTCCACGACACGTCATCGATGTCGATCTCCATGATGCGCACGTTGGGCAGCACCGCGCAGAGGTGGAGCGAGTGGAGGTCGGCGAGGTGGCTGTAGTAGTTGTGCGGGGCGATGTTGATCTCGTAGGCCTCGGCCATGCGGCCGATCTGTACCGCCTGGGAGAAGCCGTTCCACGGCACGTCGATGATGGCCACGTCGACCGCGTGCAGCTCGAGGAAGGGACGGTACTGGCGGGTGGTCACCAGGCTCTCCAGCGAGGCCAGGCGGGTCGTGGTGGACTGCTTGATCTGCAGGAGGGCCCGAGGATCCCAGTTGTCGTACTCCACCCACTGCATGTCGAACTTCTCGAGCAGCTTGGCCACTCGTAGCGCGCCCTCGGTGCGGAAGTTGTAGTTGAGATCCAGGCACAGGCCGACCCGCGGGCCCACCGCGTCGCGGAAGGTGCCGATCAGCCGCTCGATCGCCTCCAGGATCTCCACGCTGGGAGCGCCGTCGGTGGTGTTGATGCCGGTGCCGAAGCCGGGGAAGTACACGGTGGCCGGGTCTCCCGGGATCACCATGTTGGTCTTGAGCGCGGTGAACCCGCGCGCCACCACCTCGCGCCCGAGCGCCGCGATGTCGTCGTAGGTCCGGAGCGGCGGGGTGCCGAGCACGTGGCCGAGGCGGGCGCGGGTGGTGCCGCAGTGCGACCAGTACAGCCGCATGCGGTCGCGCAGGGGACCTCCGAACAGCTCGTAGACCGGCACCCCGAGGGCCTTGGCCTTGATGTCCCACAGCGCCAGCTCGATGCCCGCCATGGCCTTGTGGGTGACGCCGCCCAGGTTCTGCCGCGTGGCGCGCAGCATGTCCCAGTAGAGCCGCTCGACCGGCCGCGGGTCCTGGCCCACGAGCAGGGGCGTCAGGTCGCGCACGCACCCCGCGATGCCGTGCGGGCTCCGGTTGTCGCTGCATTCGCCCCAGCCCACGAGGCCGTCGTCGGTCTCGATGCGGACGAAGGTCCACGGCCGCCAGCCGCCGTCACAGTGCAGGGCCTCGACGCGCGCGATCTTCATGGCAGGGACGATGCCACAGGCGGCGCGCGCGGACAAGTCACGGCCAGAAGGTGGGGCCGTGCCGGAATTGCTCGAGGGTGAGGAGGCGGATCCGCGAGTCGGCGCGCGCGGTCGCCCGCGCCGCCGCCGTGTTGTAGCCCCAGGCCGCGAGGTACAGCGCGACGTCGTCGAGATCGGGATGACTCGTGACGTGCTGGAGAGTCTCCAGCCGGTCCTCGACGAAGGCCAGGCGCGGCCTCCGCCCGTGGGCGGCGGCCCAGCCCGCGATCAACGCGCGCAGATTCTCGCACTTGTGGGCGCCGGTCTCCTTGCCCTGCACGTCCGCGAGCCGCACGCCCCAGTGGTCGAGGATGAGGCGAGCGAACTCGCCTTCCTTGGTCGTCACGAGCACCGTGCGCCCCGGCTCCGCGACCAACCGGGACAGCTCCGCGATCGTGCAGTACGGCACATGCAGGGCAAGCCAACTCTCCCGGTCCGTCGCGATCCACTGACGCCGCGCGTCGTCGAGCGCATGCCCGAGACGGCTGATCAGCTCCCGGGCCGGCAGCGGCCCTGCCGCGGTGATCTCGTCGCGCACCCGCTCCCATCCGGCCAGGATCTCGGCATGAGAGCGACCCGCCCCGATCGCCCGCAGCAGCACCGGCATCTCCCAGCCGCTCAGGATCACCGGCCGGAGCGCGCTAAAGGTGGGGAAGCCGTCCTCGCCGGGAATGGGCTCGTGCGGCCACACACGCGCGTGGGCGCGCCGGCTCGCCTCGAAGTACTCCCGCAGGCCGTCGCAGCAGACGCCGTCGAAGTCGAGCGCCAGAATGTCGGGGATGGTCATGGCGCGACACTGCGCTGACACGGGCGCGACGGCCGCCCGGACACGCCGGGCTCGTAAGGGGCCGTCTTTTCGACCATCGGCCGCTGGCGCACGTCTTGCTCAGGTCGTGGAGGCAATGGGCTCACCGGAGCGCAAGATCAGTGTGGTCCCGCCCGCCGGCACGGAGCCGCCCTCCCCCGTAGAGGCGAGGCTCGCGAGCCTCGAGAGCGAGGCGGAGCGGCTGCGCGAGGAGGTGGCCGCGCTGCAGGACGACATCTGCTGGCTCACCGACGAGGATGCGGAGTGGAGCGGCGATCCCGCGTTCATCTCGCACGGCTGGCTCGCCCGCGGATGGGTCCGCGCCTCCCTGCTGCTGGCCGCGGTCGGCTTCGTGGCCCTGGTGTCCGTCCCCTATCTCCTCCATCTCCTCGATGCCTCCGGGCGGCCGGCCGATCCCGCTCCCGTCGCCGCCGCATCCTCCGCCGCCTCCGTCGAGCCCGCGGCGCCTGCTGCCGCGCTGCGGCCGGCCGCGCTCGCGCCGGACGCCCCGGCCGCCATCAAAGTACCGCCGCCGCCCGAGCGTGTCCCCGCGCCGGTCCGCGTGCGCGCGTCCGAGATTCCGGATCCTGCGCGCGTCCTCTCCGAATACCCGGCGGCCCGGCGTACGCGCGCCGCGGTCCCGAGCGATCGCGACGCCGCCCCGAGCTTCGCCGCACCGGTTCGCAGCGAGAGCCCCTAGGCCGGCCGCGGCACCCGGCTCGCCCACACCGCCAGCGCGGCCACCGCGGCGGCCCCGGCCGCGATCGAGAACGCGATCGCGTAGCTCCCGGTCGCGTCGAAGATCCGTCCGGCCAGCCACGCGCCCAGGGCGCTGCCGAGCGCACTTGCGACCTGAGTGGCCCCGAAGATCGAGCCGAAGCGCGGCCCGCGAAACCGGTCGCTCATCACGGCGGGGACGATGAAGGCGGTGACCGAGTAGCCGACGCCGAACAGCACCGCGTAGCCGAGCGCCATCCAACCCGACGGCGCCAGCGCCACCAGCCACAGCACGCCCACGCCGACGATCATGCCGACCATCCCGAGCGCGTAGACCAGCTCCCGCGGGAAGAAGTCCGAGATGAAGCCGCCGCCTGTCTTGCCCAGGATGCTGGCCGCGCCCACCACGCTGATCACGGCGGCCGCGGTCATGGCCGAGATACCGTGGTCCACGAGGAACGCGGCCTGGTGGACGTGGAGCGTCTGGCTACAGATGCTGCCGAGGAACACCGCGAGCCCGATGAGCCGGAACGAGGAAGTGTCGAGCGCGCGGGCGAGGGAATGACCGCCGTCGCCGGCGGCGGGTGCGGGGGCGGCGGAGGTGACCACCGCGCGCGGGGCCGGCAAGGCGTCGCGGATCGCCAGATATGTCGCGGGCAGGATCCAGAGCGCGGCGAGGGCGCCGAGGGCGCGGAAGGCCCACCGCCAGCCGAAGGCGTCGATCAGCGCCTGGCACAGCGGGACCACGAGGAAGATGCCGAGCCCGACCCCGGAGCCCGCGATGCCGAGCGCCAGCCCGAGCCGCGCGCTGAAGTGCCGCTGCACCATCACCACCGCGGGCGTCCATCCCGCGGTCGCCACTCCGACCGCCGTGAGCAGGCCGAACGCGAGATAGAGGTGCCAGGCGCGCGTGACCAGGCTATCCGCCCAGAGCGCCGCCGCCAGCAGCACGCCGCCGGCCAGGATGAGCCGGCGCGGGCCGAAGCGGTCGGCCAGCGCGCCCAGGATCGGGCCCGCGCCGCCGCTCACGAGGGTGAAGACGGAGAAGGCGCCCGCGAGCACGGAGCGGCTCCAGCCGAACTCATTCAGGAGGGCGACGAGGAAAACACTGTAGGCGTACCAGACCCCGTAGGCGAGGGCCAGCGTGACGACGGTGACGGCGAGGGCGCGATACGCGGGAGCGCGGGAGGCCGCCGGGTCGGGGGGCATGGGCGCCCCACCATACCCCGGCGTCGGTCGAGGTTCCAGCCGATGAACGGATCCGGGGGGCGTCCCGTCAGCGTGAAGCGAAGGGGGTGAGGCTTCCTCGGGGATCGTGGCTCAGCCGGCGGTTGAGGAGCTCGCGCTCCGCGGTGAGGTTCGGATCCAGGCGGACCGCGGTCTGCATCTCGCGGAGCCCTTCGCCGTCCTGACCGAGCTTCAGCAGGCTTCGCCCGAGGTCGGCGTGGACCACCGCATCCTCCGGCTGGAGGGCGAGCGCCGCGCGATAGGCCGTGGCCGCTTCCTCGTACCGCTCGAGCGTATAGAGGGTGACCCCGAGGTTCACCCGGGCGCGGAAGTGATTGGGATTCACCCGGACCGCGCTCGTCAGCCAGTCGAGCGCCAGCTCGTGCTGCTCCATGTCCATGTAGAGGCGACCGAGGTTGCCGTACGGCCAGGAGAACCGGGCATCCGTCGCGATGGCGCGCTGATAGGCGGCCACCGCTCCGCCCCGATCTCCGAAGCGATGCTGGAGGTTGTAGCCGGCGATGTTGAGCGACTCCGCGAGCTTGGGCACGTCGTGGGCGGGCAGGCGATAGCGCAGGAAGGCCTCGGCCTCCCGGCGCACGCGCGGATCCGCCGAGCGCCGGCTCCGGTCCAGCAGCACCATGCGGGAGAGCCGGACCAGGCCGCCGTCGGTCATCGCGCGGCCCATCGGCAGGAGGCAGTCCGCGCGGTCGGCCGCGACCAGCATGCCCACCAGCGCCCGCGTCTCGGCCGCGCCGACTCCGCGCGCTCCCGCGCAGTAGTCCGTGCCCTCCCGCACCCAGCCCCGGGCGCGCGCCAAGTCCAGAGCGCGCGTGGTCTCACCACCCTCGAGCAGGGCGATGAAGAGGGCGCTCGCCACCACGTCGCGATCGTGGCCGACATTGATCAGCAGCATCCGGCCCAGGTCGAGCGACTTGGGCACCCAGTCGGGCAGCATGCGGGAGAACCGGGAGCCGTTGAGCGAGGCGGTCAGCCCCTCGATCCAGCGGAGTCCCATCCGCGCCGCGCGCTCCGAGCGGGAGGGCGGCGCGGCCAGGCTGGCGTCGAGATAGTCGACGGCGAGCGCAGTGTTGCCCATGCGCGCGGCGAGGGCGCCCGCGCGGTAGTAGGCGAGCCCGGAGGGCTGCAGTCGCGAGGCACGCCCGTAGGCGTCGAGCGCTTCGTCGAACTCGCCGAGCACCTCGGCCATCGCGCCGCGCCGCGTCTGGGCCTCGAACGACGCGGGCTCGGCCACCGCGGCGGCCCGGTAGTGATCCAGCGCTTCGCGCAGGGCTCGCTGGCGCGCCGCCGAATCGCCCGACTGGAGCGCGCCCCGCGCCCTCGAGTCCGGCCCGTTGCACCCCATGAGCAGGATGGTGGCCGCGAGGGCGAGCCCCGCGAGCCT
>Ga0070708_100004787_pt1 | contig 10671 bp, 8 predicted proteins | sample KBSK5503metaG_FD_65469 | JGI IMG/M metagenome (GOLD analysis project Ga0070708, IMG submission 65469) | Corn, switchgrass and miscanthus rhizosphere microbial communities from Kellogg Biological Station, Michigan, USA - KBS K5-50-3 metaG | ecosystem: Host-associated > Plants > Roots >... | reverse complement strand
CTTCCGGCCGAGCCAGGTCGTGATCGGGATCGCCGGCGAGCTCGTCAAGGGCTTCACGACGAACCACGACCATGAACGGAAGCGGCCCGACACCCCGATCACCGAGGCCGAGCTCCAGAAGCTGATCGACACCGTCCAGCGCGAGGCGCTGCGCGAGGCGGAGCGCTCGATCACGTGGGAGACGGGCCTGCCGAACGTCGATGTCCGGCTCGTCCACGCCGCGATCGTCGGCGCCTCGATCGACGGCTACGCCCTGTCGAACCCGGTCGGCTTCCAGGGCCGCCATGTGAAGATCGGGATCTTCAACGCGTTCGCCCCGCTCGTCCACCTCGGCGCGCTCCAGACGGTCGCCTCACAGCTCGACCTCGAGCTCCTCGAGATCGTCGCCGAGCCGTACGCGGTCGCCCGGGTCCTCGGCTCGGACCACGTCCGGCAGGCCGGCGCGCTGTTCGTCGACGTCGGCGGCGGCACGACCGATGTCGCGCTCGTCCGCCAGGGCGGAATCGAGGGCACCCGGATGTTCGCCCTCGGTGGTCGAGCGTTCACGAAGAGCCTGGCCGATCGGCTCGAGCTGCCCTTCCCGCGCGCGGAGTCGGCCAAGGTCGACTACGCCCGCGGGCTGCCCGTCGACCGTGGCGCGGAGATCGCGGCGATCATCGGCGAAGACGTCGAGGTCTGGGCGGCGGGCGTCGAGCTCGTCATGGAGGAGCTGGGCGGCGGTGACCTGCTGCCCGGCAGGATCTACCTCTGCGGTGGCGGGTCGCGCCTCCCCGAGATCGAGGCGGTTCTCCGCGCCGAGCGGTTCTGGAAGCGCCTGTCGTTCGCCCGTCCGCCCGAGGTCACGGTCATGGGACCGAGCCTGATCGAGACGATCACCGACGCGACCGACCTGCTGGTCGACCAGCAGGACGTGACGCCGCTCGGGCTGGCGTACCAGGCGATCGAGCTGCAGACGACCGAGGCCCCGCTCGACGCCGCCCTCCGCCGGGTCCTCCGCGCGATGAAGGTCTAGGGTTAATCTGCATGGCAGAGGGCATCGTCTATCTCGACGTCGACGACGAGATCACGTCGGCCGCGTCGCGAATCCGGAATGCGCCCGGCACGAAAGTCGCCCTCGTCGTCCCGTACGGGTCGCGGATCGCGACGTCGCGGATGAATTTCCGGCTCCTCTCGCGGGAAGCCGTCGTCAACAACCGTCGGCTGTCGATCGTGTCCGGCGACGCCGCCGCGCGATCGCTCGCGGCGTCGGCGGGTCTGCCCGTCTACGGGACCGTGCCGGAATACGAGGCCGCCATCGCTCACCCGGCGACGGACGACGCGATCGGCCGCGCGACGGCCGGCGCTGGCGCAGCCGGTTCCGCCGCGGCGGGCGCTGCGGGGACCAGTGGGTCCGCTGCCGCTGCCGCCAGTGCGGGTGCGGGTGCAGCGGCCGCTGGCCTCGCCGCGAGCGAGACGGTCGCGGCCGTCGGGCACGCCGGTTCCGACGCCCCGCTCGATCTTGGCCTGGCCGAGGACGCGGTGCCGGGCCGGAAATCCCAGCGCCCGAAGCGTCCCGTGCCCGACCCGGCGACGACGATCGTGCCTGCGGTCGCCGCCGTCCCCGCCGAGGTCGCTCGGCCGGACTGGGACGCGACCGACCGTTCGGCGGTCGACCGGGACGCCGAGCGCGATGACGACGACGAGGACCATCCATCCCGCGGCCGCAGTCGCGGCCCGCTCATCGCCGCGGTCGGCCTCGTGTCTCTGGCTGTCGTGGTCCTGGCCGTCGGCGCGTACCTGTTCCTGCCCTCGGCCACGATCGCCATCACGCCGCGCCGCGACGCCATCGGCCCGATTGCGCTGACGGTCTCCGCCGACCCGGACGCGACCGACGTCGACCCAACGAACAACGTCGTGCCCGCGATCCGCCTCGACGTGCCGGTCGAGGCGAGCCGGACGTTCACGACGACCGGGACCCATGTCGAGGAGGCGGCCGCCCGCGGCGCGGTCACCTTCACGAACTACGACACGAGCAGCGGCGTGTCGATCCCGCGCGGCAGCATCGTCTCGACCGAGGGCGGCGTGCGCTTCCGGACCCAGGCGACCGTCGCCCTCCAGCCGGCGGCCGTGTTCCCCGCGTTCCAGCCGACGTCCGACTCGGTCGCAGTGACCGCGGTCAAGACCGGCGAGGGAGGCAATGTTCCCGCGAACACGATCCGGGTCGTCCCGCAGGGCCAGGATCCGGTCCTGCTCCGCGTCAATAATCCCAATGCCACATCGGGCGGGGTCCACACCGAGACGCCCGAGGTGACCAAGGCCGAGGTCGACAAGGCCGTTGCGGCACTCCGGGCCGACCTCCAGAAGTCATTCGACACCGCAGTCGCGGCGGGCGCGGGCGCCCCAGCCGGCGCGACCGTGTTCCCGGAAACGGCCACCCTCGTTCCGCCGACGCCGGACCCCGATCCGAAATCGCTGGTCGGCCAGGCCGTGGCGACCTTCGACCTGAAGCTGACCACGAAAGGCACGGTGATCGCGGTCGATCCGCGACCAGTCCAGACGATCGCTCGGGCCGACCTCGAGGCCCAGGTCGCCAAGGACCATCGGCTGGTCGCCGATTCCATCGTGATCGAGGTCGGGGATGGCACGGTCGGCGAGGACGATCAGGTGACGTTTCAGGCGACCGCCAGCGCGGTCCAGGTCGCGATCCTGGACGCCTACGCCCTCCGGAGCCTCGTCAAGGGCAAGACCGCGGCGGACGCAAAGGCCGCCCTCGCGCCGTACGGGACCGCGACCGTGAGCCTGTGGCCCGATTGGACCTCGACCGTCACGGGCGTCGACGTCCGCCTCACCGTCACAGTGAACGACGCTCCGGCGGGAGCCGGGTCCGGCGGGAGCCCTGCGCCGTCGGCGTCGCCGCGGCGCAGCGGCGGGCCGTCCGGCTCCGCGGCCGCCAGGTCGGCATCGCCCTCGGCAAAAGGCTCCGGTGGTGCCGCGGCGCCGAGTGCGCCATGAGCCGGCTCCTCGGGCTCGACCTGGGCGAGAAGCGAATCGGCGTGGCCGTCGCCGACGCCGACGGGATCGCGATGCCACTGACGACGCTTCGGCGCGGCCCGACCCACGAGCAGGACGCCGCCGCGATCGCCCGGCTCCTTGCCGACCAGGGCGCGACCGAGATCATTGTCGGGCTGCCGCTCGAGGCGGCGGGCCAGGAGGGTGCCCAGGCCCGGATCACCCGTGAGTGGGTCGACGGCGTGCGCCCGCACCTCGAGGCGTCGGTGCGCTACCGTGACGAACGCCTGACCAGCCACGTCGCCGAGCAACGCGTGGGTCCGATGAAGCGCGGGCGCTCGGGCGGCCCGCCCAGTCGCTCGCAGCGCGATGCCCACAAGGCGCGGGTCGACCGCGAAGCCGCGGCGATCATCCTCCAGGACGAGCTCGATTCCCGCTCAGCCGACCCGATCCCAGATACGGAGGCCCATCGATGACGATCCGCTCGGGGGGACGCGCCCGCGAGCGCGATCAGGCCCGTCCCGCCGAACCTGGCGCGTTCGACGAGGCCTGGCAGCCCGAATCCGCGACCGATGCCCGGCGCGGAGGTGGCAACGGCGGGGCCCGCAATGGCGGCGGCCGTAACGGCGGGTCCAACGGCTGGAACGACAGCCGCCGGCGAGGCCTCCCCGGCATCGTCAAGTTCCTGCTCTTCGCGCTGGTCCTTGGCGGGATCGTGGTCATCCTCCTCGTCACCGCGCTCCGTCCGCTGATCCGCAACGCCGTCGTCGGCTGGGCGACCGACAACCCTGCGGCGCTCGGGATGCCGTTCGTCGCCGATCTCGTCCGCGAGGATCTCGGCACGAGACTCACGGATCCGGCCTCGACCGACACGACTCAGGCCGCGTTCACCGTCGACCAGGGCGACAGCGCGACGACGATCGCCGCCAAGCTGGAGCAGGAGGGCTTCCTGCAGGACCGCCGGGCGTTCATCTTCCTCGCGACCGAGCAGGACCTGACCCAGCACCTCGCAGCGGGGAGCTTCATCCTGCGCAAGTCGATGACGCCCCAGGACATCGTCAATTCGCTTCTCAAGCCGGAGCAGATCCATTACGTCCAGATCGCCCTTCGGACCGGCCTCCGGCTCGAGCAGATCACGGCCAAGCTCGAGACGATCGACGGGTTGACGATGAACCCGGCGGATTTCTACCGGCTGGCCAAGCACCCGACCGCCAAGCTCCTCGCCGACTACCCGTGGCTCAAGGAGGTGCTGCCCAAGGGCGCGTCCCTCGAGGGCTTCCTGTGGCCGGCGACATACAACGTGCTGCCCGACACGACCGCCGAGGAGCTGGTCCGCGACATGCTCGACGGATTCCACACCGCGATCGGCAGCCGGTTGGACGTCCCGGCAGCGCGTGGCATGACGTTCTACCAGGTGCTAAGCCTCGCCTCGATGGTCAATCGGGAGGCGGTCCTCGACGTCGACCGGCCGTTGATCGCCGGGGTCTTCCAGAACCGGATGAACCCCAAGCTGTTCGGCAACCTGCACCTCGGCTCCGACCCGACGATCTTCTACGTCAACGACACGTTGAAGCTGGCCGAGATGGACGTCGCGACCTGGAAGTCGTACGTGTTCTGGACGACCCTTCCCAAGGGATATCAGCTCCCGGCCGACCTGCCGGAGGCGCTTGCCGGCTTCAACACGTATACCCACCAGGGCCTGATCCCGGGCCCGATCTGCACCCCGACGATCGCCGACATCGACGCAGCGCTCAATCCGAACATCAAGGACAAGTACATCTACTTCCTGGCCATTCCGGACAGCGGCGGCAAGACGGTCTACGCGAAGACGAAAGCGGAGCACGACAAGCTCGTCGCCAAGTACTACCCGAAGTCGTGATCCCTGCCGGGACGGGTCGAGCCGGGCTGCCCGAGCCATCGGACTTCGGCGCGCCGCCGACGCCCGCCGATCGAGGCCGCTGGGTCGATTCCGACGACGCCGCCCGGCCGGCGCGTCTCGCCCGGCTGCGCGCCCGGTTCGAGTCGGCCGGCATCGACGCCTACTTCGGGCTCCGTCGGGAGCACATGCGCTACCTGACGGGCTTCACCCTGGGCGATGGCGAGGAGAAGGTGGCCGGGACGTCGGGCCAGTTCCTCATCGGCGGTGCCGAGGTCCTCGTCCTCGCCGACTCGCGGTACGCGATCCAGGCCGACCGTGAGGCGCGGGGCGCAAGGATCGTCGACGGCCCGCGTGACCTCGCGGCGGCCTGGCCCGGTCTCGTGGCGGCGGTCGGGGCGCGGCGCGTCGGCGTCGAGGCGGCCCTGCTGCCGTACGCGACCTGGCGGCGCCTCGAGGAGGCCGCCCCGGATGTCGAGCTGGTGCCGGTCGAGGGCTGGATCGAGTCCGACCGGGCGCTCAAGGTGCCGGCCGAGCTCGAGCGGGTCGCCGCCGCCTGCGCCGTCGCGGATCGGGCGCTGGCGGCGCTCCTGCCGAAGGTCCGGCCCGGCGCGACCGAGCGCGAGCTCGCCCTCGAGCTCGAGTGGCTGATCCGGACGGGCGGCGCGGAGGCAATCGCGTTCGAGCCGGCCTGCCTCGTCGGCGCCAACGCGGCGTTGCCGCACGGCGCGCCGTCCGACGATGCCGTCCGCCCGGGAGCGGTCGTGCTGTTCGACTTCGGCGCCGAGGTCGGCGGCTACCGCAGCGACATGACCCGAACCCTGTTCGCCGGCGAGCCGACCGAGCGCGACCTTGCCGTGTACGAGCTCGTCGCCCGAGCCCAGCAGGCCGCGATCGACGAGCTCGAGGCGTGCGTCGATGGCGAGCTGGCGCTCCCGTCCGGACGCGACCTCGACGGCGTCGCCCGGACGGTGATCGAGTCCGACGGGCGATGGCCGGCATACGGCCACGGCCTCGGGCACGGGATCGGCCTGCAGACCCACGAGCAGCCGTCCCTCGGCGCGTGGGCCCCCGATGCACCGTTGCCGTCGCCGACGGTGTTCTCGGTCGAGCCCGGGATCTACCTCGAGGGCGAGACCGGTGTCCGGATCGAGGACCTCGTCCTGCTCGACGCCGCGGAAGGTCGGGTGGAGCGACTGACGCAGTTCCCGCGCGACGTCATCGTCCTGTGAACCGTCGAGGGTCGCTGCCTCGCGCGGGCCTTCGCCGTTCGGGTTCGACCCCAACCGTCCGCTACAATCGGCGCCCGAACACGAGAACGAACTGCCGGTTTCGGTGCGCCCCGCTCGGCGCCGGCCGGCTTGCTCAGGAGCCCATTCCAGCATGATCAGCACCGGTGAACTGAAGAAGGGCGTCGCCATCGAGCTCGACGGCGAGCTCTGGCAGATCCTCGACTACCACCACATCAAGATGGGTCGCGGCTCGGCCCAGGTCCGGATCACCCTCCGCAACATCAAGCGCGGCCAGACGGTCGAGCGAAGCTTCCAGGCGGGGACGAAGTGGCCGCGCGCGTCGATGGAGAAGCGCCCCGTCCAGTTCCTCTACAAGGACGGCGACGACTACCACTTCATGGACAACGACACCTACGACCAGTTCCTGCTCTCGACCGAGCAGCTGGGCGAGGCGGCCCAGTACATGAAGGATGGGATGACGCTCGACCGGACGAGCTATCAGGGTGAGACGATCGGCGTCGAGCTGCCGGTGACCGTCGACCTTGTCGTCCGCGAGACCGAGCCGGGCTTCGCCGGCGACACGCAGACCGGCGCCCGCAAGCCGGCGACGACGGAGACCGGCCTGGTCGTGACCGTCCCGATCTTCGTCGAGGAGGGCGACACGATCCGGGTCGACACCCGAACCGGGGAGTACCAGACCCGGGTCTGACCCAGCCTCTCACGCTCCGAGCCACGGCTCCTGGCAGCCGACCCGGCCAGATATTCGCCAAACGAGTGGTTGCGGTCTTCTCCTGGCTGCCCGTGCCGCCGATCCTGCCAGATATTCGTGGACAGACTGCGATGTCGGAAGCAGGCCTCTCCCGAAGAGTCAGGGCGCACCTGTTAGTCCTGGAACGCTAACCACCTGTCAGTCAAATGCCCGATCGGGCTCCATCGGTGGCCAGGTAGGTCCCGCGGCCGGCCGAAGAGTCTGGTGACGAATATTTGGCCAGATGCCGAAGCGGGAGGCGGGCTCCGGCCGGAGTGGACGGGCGGCCCGAGCGGACCCCGACCAATCGCGGGATGATGGATCGATGACGCGCCGAAGCGGCATCGAGGCGGTGCTCTACCTCCTCGAGGAGGCCTTCCGCGGCGTCGGGATCGAGCAGAGCAACGAGAGCCAGGCGCTCATGCCCAACCTTCGCTCGGTGCCCGACGGCGCCTGGCACCGGCTGCCCGACGGCGCCTCGCGTTCGATCGAATCGATCGCGATCCACGTCGGGGCGTGCAAGATCATGTACGCCGACTACGCGTTCGGCGCCGGCACGCTCCGGTTCGGCACCACGGAGGTCGAGCCCTGGCCGGCGGGCACCGCCGAGATGGCCGACGTCTTCCCGTGGCTCGTGGCGGCGCATGACGCCTTCGTCGCCGATGTCGATGCCCTGACCGACGACGCCGAGCTGGACAGGCCCCGGCCCGCCAATTGGGGCGAGCTCCGTCCGACGCGATGGCTGATCGCCGCGATGATCACCCACGACGCCTATCACGCCGGTGAGATCAACCACCTCCGCAGCCTGATGGGTGACGACGATCGCTGGCGGTTCCAGCAGCTGGGATTCGGCTGAGGCGCCCGGCTGAGGCTGCCGAGTCGGTCCGGCCGGACGCCATCGAGGCCCGCTGATCTCGCTCAGCGTCAGACGGTGAAGGCCCGGTCGAGCAAGGTGACCGCGACGACGAACACGGTCGAGATCCTGAGATAGCTCGGCGCGAGGCGCCGCGCCGACGCCACCATCACCCGGTCTGCCCGCCGACCGAGTCGATCGCGGACATCGCGCATCGGCGCCACGAGATCGGGGTGGCCGGCCGCGATCCGCAGGCGAACCTCGGTCAGCGCGAGCGCGACATCGGCGCGGAGGCGATCGTCACCGTCGGTCGGTTGGATCGCCGCGACCGCGTCGCGAAGGGCCGTCGGATCGCCCGGGCCGCCAGCGAGCCAGTCGACGTACGTGAGGTAGTCGATCCGCTCCGCTCGCGTGATCGGCGTGTCGTCGGATAGCCGCAACGCCATCTCGCGGGCTGCGTCGACCTTGCCTGCCGCGGCGAGGACCTCGACCCGGATCCAGCGGTCCTCGGGCCGCTCGGCGTTGTTCCGGACGTAGCGTTTCATGTTGGCGAAGGTCGGAGAAACCCGGCCTTCGGTCAGCTCAGTGAACCTGGCCAGCCCCCACTCGCCCAGCCAGGCGAACGCCTCGAACGCCCGCCGTGACCGCGGCGGCCAGACGACGGCCCAGGCGACGGCGGCCAGAAGGCCCGTCGCGATCGCCCCGATCACGACGACGGCGAGGGACGCGAGGACCGGTTGGCCATGGCTCGTCATGACCGTCACCTGGGCTCCGGCGACGAGCACGATCGCCGAGGCCCCGGCCGCGGCGTTGAGGCCGAGCACGGACGGACCGAGGAGGGCCCGTCCCGTGGCACCGAACGCTCGGGCGGTCCGCTGGGGAGGGGAGGTGGCCGCCTCCGGGTGGCGGGCGAGGTACTGGCGATGGAAGCGAATCATGGAGACGCCGGCCACGATGCCGACGACCGCAGCGGTCAACGGCGGCAGGACGACCATCGGATCGAGCCGCCCGTGGGCGACGACGATGTCCAGGAGGAAACCGGTGGCGTAGATCGTCCAGGGCGACGCGGCGGCGATCAGGATCAGGCCCGCGAGGCTGAGCCGGCCGACGAGCACCGCGATCGCCACCAAGACGACGACCCCAAGGAGCGAGGCCCCCCGGATTGCCGTGATCGTCTCGGCGAGCAGGCCGTAGCCCAGGATCAGGGCAGCCAGAACGAGTGCGATCGCCACGAAGGACGCCGCCGGTCGACCGCGCAGCCGCTTGACAACCGCCGCGCCGCCCGCGATCGGCACGCCCAGGATGATCGCCACGCTGACAGCAGACGCGATCAGCCAAGTGGCGACGTCCGACGGAAGCATCCCGGCAGCATCGCACGCCGATCGGCGGCCGACGAGCCTGCCGCCGGTACCATGGCGTCGATGGACGAACGGTCGCTGCTGCCCGGCTGGGATGCCGTCGAGGACGAGCGAGGGACGCGCGGAATCTCGGATCCCGCGGGTGACGGCACGCTGACTTCGACGCCGACCCCGACGCCGGCACCCCCATCGGCTCCGGGCACGTTCGGCCTCCGGATCCTGGCCGTCAGCGAGGTCGCCCGAGCGATCCGCGAGGCCGTTCGGGCCGACCCGCGCCTGACCGACGTCTGGGTCGAGGGCGAGGTCGGCCGGGTGACGGTCAGCACCGCCGGGCACGCCTACTTCACCCTCAAGGACGCGCGCAGCACGCTCAACTGCGTCTGGTTCAACGACGACCGCCTGCGATCCGCGTTCCAGCCGCAGGCCGGCCTCCGGATCGTCGTCCACGGCCGGGTCGACCTGTTCGAGCAGCAGGGCGCGGTCCAGCTCTACGTCGAGTCGATCCAGCCGGCGGGCTTCGGCGACCTGGCGATCCGGTTCGAGGCGCTCAAGGCCAGGCTGTCCGCCGAGGGCCTCTTCGACCAGGCCCGCAAGCGCCCCCTCCCGGCCCGCCCGACGACGATTGCGGTGATCACGAGCCCGACCGGGGTCGTCTGGCACGACATCGCGACCGTCCTGACCCGGCGCTGGCCGATGACCTCGGTGCTGCTCGTCCCGTGCAAGGTCCAGGGCGACGATGCGCCCGAGAGCATCGTCCGGGCCTTCGCTCGGCTCGAGCGCTGGCTCGCCGCGGCGGCGCGCGAGGGCCGCGCCGACGACCAGCCACAGCTCACGATCCTTGCCCGCGGCGGCGGCTCGCTCGAGGACCTCTGGTCGTTCAACGACGAGCGGGTCGTGCGTGCGGTGGTCGGCCATTCGCTGCCGGTGGTGTGCGGGGTCGGTCACGAGGTCGATGTCACCCTGGCGGACTTCGCCGCGGACGTCCGGGCGGCGACGCCGTCGGCCGCGGCCGAGCTGATCGTGCCGGACCGGGCCGATTGGATGGCGGCCTTCCGCAGGGCGGGGGAGCGAACCGCCGCCGCTGTCGGGCGGACCCTCGAGGCGGCGCGGCGCGAGCTGGCCGCCGAGCGGCGGGCCCTCGACCGGCTCGATCCCCGAGCGCAGCTCGCGGCCGACCGCGAGCGCGTCGGGCTCCTCCTCGATCGCGCGGTGCGGGTCGCGGAAGGCGCGATCGCGCGGCGGCGTTCGGGTCTCGAAACGGCGGCGGCCGCGGCTCCCCGCCCGTTGCTCATCCGGCTCGCAACCGCCCGATCGACGCTGGAGGCCGCCGCCTCGGCCCTGGGCGTGCTGGACCCGCAGGCGACGCTCGAGCGCGGCTACGCGATCGTCCGGCGGGCCGCCGACGAGCGGATCCTGCGGACCCCCGACGAGGCGCCGGGCGGGACGGCCCTGGCCATTCGGCTGGCCGGTGGCGAGCTGCCCGCCACGGCCGCCGAGCGATGATCGATCTCGTCCTCGTCATCGGGATCGCAATCGTCGTGTCCGCCCTCGGGCTGGGCATTGGTATCCTCATCTCCGGGCGGATCACCCGCTGGATGGAGCGCGACGAGGAGCAG
>Ga0070708_100004786_pt1 | contig 10672 bp, 12 predicted proteins | sample KBSK5503metaG_FD_65469 | JGI IMG/M metagenome (GOLD analysis project Ga0070708, IMG submission 65469) | Corn, switchgrass and miscanthus rhizosphere microbial communities from Kellogg Biological Station, Michigan, USA - KBS K5-50-3 metaG | ecosystem: Host-associated > Plants > Roots >... | reverse complement strand
CAACAGCAAAAGAGCTCGCTTTATAGCAGCTAGCCCGTATTTCCCGAGGGGGCGCAGAACATGCTTGTCGTGAACTTTGACAGGCGAAGGCGCATGGAGCTCGTTATGTCCTTACCTCAGAAGGTTCATCCAGGAAAAAAGGCAGTTCTATCCTGAATGTAACGCCTTGCTCTTGCGAAGGCGCTACCCCGATCCGTCCACCATGCAGCTCGCCCAGCGCGCTGAGTGGACTATCCGACTGACCTGTAAGGCGTCCCTGCGCGTTCAACAGCGCCTCACCATGGCACACACTACTATGAGATGCACGATACTCCCTCACCGTCCGGCAACACGTCGCGACTCCCCGTCTCCCGGAACAGCTTATAGCGGTCCACAAACGGCTCGTCGGCTTGCACAGGCAGGTCTTTCAGCGCAGGGTACACCGTGGGATACCTCAGTTCCAGATCGAGGTCCTGGTAGACCTGCCAGACCTGACGTCGCACTTTGCGCGAGAGCAACTGCTCAAAGAGGAAAAAACTCCCCAGGCTTTCTGCGATCATCTTCCTGATGTGCTCATCTCCCTTTTTCTCGTGGAAGTGAGGGCTCTGTGACTGGTACTGCTGTAGCATGGCACTCCTGGTATGGCGGTCGGTAGCCTTGGAGAGCAAGTCGAGCAGTTGGAAGGTCTCTACCGAGAACCCAGAAGAGAACCGCAGAGACCGCGCCGTGTTGATCGTCATCCCCTGCTCGCCGGCATTGGATACAGAGATGGAGGAATCGCGCATGCCGAAATGGTCCTCCAGCAGCGCGTTCAACAACGGGGATACAACGCTGGTGCAGCGCCCCAGCACCTTTTCATACAGGGTGCTCTCCCCCAGTTCCGGCTTGGATGCCCAGCAAATGCGCACGTTGTGCAACGCAGACCCACCTTGTGTGCGTCCGCCCGCTCCCAGCGCAGCGCTGCCCGCAGATGCGTAGGACCTCACCGGAGCCGACAGGAACAGCCGCCCCATGGCGAAGGTATACTCCAGCAAAGCGCTGGGCACAAAGTTATCCGCATCAAAAAAGAGCACCCATTGCGGGTACCCCAGCAGCAGGGCGCACAGCGTGCCGATGTACATGCCCTCGCCTTTCCCACCAACCACCGTCCCATCGGGGCCCAGGATATGAGGGACGCCGCAGTCGCGCAAGAACTGGGCAATGGTGGCATCTTTCTGGTGTACCAGGTACGTCCTGGTATGGCGCAAGAGGTGCTCCGCCAGGCCCCGCTTGATCTCCCCTAACGCATTTTCCGGGCAGTTCGTCACAACGATGATCGGGCTGTTCACGGGCAGATACCAGAGTACGCCCAGCAGGATCTCGAGCCGTTCACTTTTGTGGCACACCACGAAAGCCGTGTGGGAGAGGAAGTACTTCAGACCAACGAACTCGTCGGTCTCCAGAATATGCGATAGCCGCACGGTGTCTATGTTCACGTCGTTGCTCCTTAACGCAAACAAGTAGGACAAGCCAGGCAACCTCTGGCATGAGGTATTGAAGCAAGCGCTCTGCTTCACGGTCGCGATCAGACGCCGCCCTGTCTTGCGGGCGGCCTCTATCTATCCACTACACGTAATGAGTGAGAGAGAAGAATACACCGGAAGCAAGAAGTACTACGTTCGCCGGGTGAGGTAGCAGGCCGTGCGCTGACTCACCGAACAAGCCCAGATGCCATGTGGAATTGGATCACTGCCGCCCACGGGATGCGTAACGAGCTGGCTACGCTGTATCCTTTTCCCTGCCGTCTTTCGTGTGATGAGTAGATGGAAGCCGAAGGGCAACTTTGCACCCGTGACCGTCAAGCAGCAAATTGGCTTCGAGCTTTCGTGCCAGAGGTCCAGTGGCGGATCCTCTTCGTGTCTGTGAGGGGAAAGTCGCCACTGCACACAACAAGGGAGCACTGCCTCATGCTACCGCCAAAATGCCTGCCACTCCCAGATGTGGGAAGAGGTGATTTACTCGTTGATATCATTGCTCACTTCCCTGAAGTGGAAGACCCTTTAGACAACTGGTGGACTCTTCGCTATGAGACTTCCTCCTGGTACTGCTGGCGGGATCTGCAACCTGCCGCACTCTATGACCAGGAGCTTGCCACCCTTCGTAAGCGGAGAAGCCAGGGGGTGTATGAGGTCGTGAGAGCATGGGAAGAGCCGGAGAACATGAATCCGTATTTGTATATAGGCAGGTCAGGATCAGGATCGCTCGCTGAACGGATTCGCCTCCTGGTCCGTCCGCCCGGGAAGAGTAACCCACATGAGCAGCAGAGTGTGCGCGCGAAGCTGATCGCCCGTGCGCAAGAGGTCCTGGGGGTGGAGGATGTGGCACAGGTGTTGCCCTGGCTCTATATCCGATGGTCAGTGTGCGACTCCCCGCTTGGGCCTGCCTTGCTTGAGTACTATCTCCACTGTCTACGCAATCCCCTCTTTGCTGAGAGGAACGTGTCCGCTCACACCTGCAGACAGGAATGTCCTGCTGAATGGTGGGTGCGATAAAGGGGGTAGTGCAAAACAGGAGAAGAGACTATGAAGCAGCTGGTATGTACATCCTGGCTCGGCAGTTTCCAGGCGGTCGCATCCAGCAGCGGCATTTGCCACTGGATGCGGCTTGAAGGGCAAAGACGATTGCGCGGACATTCCTCCCCATCGCAGAAAACACACGTTCAATGAAGGACGGTCTAGGGCCATTTCGTTTGCTAGATCTAGCCCGTTGCGCATCCCATGGGCGCCGGGAGTCCAAGCTCGAAGCCTCTTTGGTGCTAATAAAGCTGAACTTTAGCCAGACGTTTCACACAGCCTCGCCGATGTGTGGGGTAATCACCGGTCAACAACCCTCACAATCAGCCCTATAATCTTTACGCGGTGCACGCCAGCTTTGACAACGCCTCGAGCTCCAAACCTCAGTACGACTTTCCCCCTGGGGCCGCAATCGCTCCACCAGAGATGCGGCGCGGGTGCCGCTGGCTGCTATCTTTGCGGGGGAAGCGCCGCCCCAAGCTGATAGGCGTAGCCATCTTTCTGGTGCAAGTTTTGACAACAACGAGCCGGAATATCTTTGACCCGTCCGTGCCTGGTCACGACATCAAAGATCTCTCGCGTCCGCACCAACACGCGTCCGACGTGCGTGCCTGCCGCTTTGAGATGGGACGGACACACCGCTTTGACCAGGTCGCCGGTGCGAAATCCTCGCACCCGGCTTGGCCCTTTGGGTTTGCCGACCGGGAACCCACGTTTGTCTACATTGCGCATCTGTCGGCATTGCCTGCCTGAGGCCGTGATCAGCCAGGGATACACCTGCTTTAGCTGCAGGCGTGCTGGGGTGGAAGCGCCGCAACAGGCGGCATCGACCCAGTGCTCTTTGGGAAGTCCTCTGGTGCTGCGGTTCCATTTGGTGAGGCCACCAGAGCCGATTTCGACAGGGAGGCCAGTCGCTTTGAGTCGCTCATAGAGCGCAAGCCGCGTGCTATTCACAACGGCGGCGTCTTTGAGCGGTGTTTTGCGGCTTTCCTGCACACGCGCGAGCACCTCTGGCCGGTCGCTCAGAAAGTCTTCGAGCGACTGGTTCCCTTTCGCCTGGTTACAGGTATGGCAGCAGATCACCAGATTGGCGATCCGATCGCTCCCCCCGCGACTCTGTGGCAGGATATGATCGATTTCCAGGGGCACTCCTGTGGCCAGGCAATAGGCACAATGATGTCCCCACTTCGTGAGCAAATACTGGCGTAATTCGGTTCCGAACAACGTGCCTCGCTGATATTCCAGGTTGGTGATCTCCGGATTCTGGAGCAATTGCATATCAAAGCGTACCAACTCGAACGAGATAGCCCCAACCGGACACCAGCGCGAGAGCCTCCTCACCCAGGTGACCTCGCCCGTGCCATCGTTGAGCACCGCCATTCCGGTGGTTTTCGCGCCGGGATCGATTTTCACCCGCAGCGGGCTCACACGAGCCTCCGGCCTGGCTGCTTTCAAAACAAGGGTGAACGGAACCCGACGCAGCACCGCTGCCCTGCCTGTTTTGAGCAGCAAGCGCGCCCGCGCAGGCCGGCAGGGCATCAGTGGTCGAAGCTTCGGATCCACGACCAGCCTCTCGACATCTTCGGCTCCTTTCGACAGGCCCCGGTAAGGGGGCAGCGCATCCTGGAGCCAGGGCCCCAGAACGGTGATGTTTTCCTCGCCCCGGTTCATGAGCGGCCATCTTCCAGGTGCGACTTCCTCTGCTTCCCCGTGTGCCTGTTTAACACCTGGATTGGAGGGTCTGGAACTGGAAAGGCCATTCCAGAGTCCGAATTTGGGCTACTCCTCATGAACGGCTCCTCTCTGCGCGCAGAGAGGGGGCTGGTCAGCATTGGGACTTGACCTGCGCAAGCCCCCGTCATTCAGACGTGGGGTCGCTGACTCGTAGACCGGCAGATTGCGGCCTTCCGTTTTGTGCTTGTACTTGGGGAAGCTTCGGGCGACCGAGGAACTTCTCGGGATGCTCTCGCCACTCGGCGATGGCTTCAAAGAAAGCCTTCCAGGCATCGTGAAGCTGGATGAGTACTTGATTACTCACTTTGCGCGGAAGAGCCTGATAGGCTTCATGAGATTTGATCTGGTGGAACACTTCGGTGGTATTCAGGTACTTCTCCTGAAAAATGAAGGACTGACGTACCAGATAATTAGCAGCGTTCCACAGGTTTTTGGAGGCAAACGCGGCGGCGTCAATCTTGGCGTAACGGGGATCGCCTTTGCGGATGATGTGTTGTTCGGCGAGCCGCATGTTTCCTCCACCTGTTTGACGATGGTTGCTGCCTTCAACTTTGCCGGCGCTGGACGTCTCGCCTGGCGCAGAGCCAGTAAATAACGCTGGTCAGGTCGGCTAACAAGTCTTCCCGGTTGCTTTCCGCCAAGTTCACCACCTCGAATGTACCGCCCTTGCACAGGGCGCTCCGAGTCCTCTGCCTGTTTGCGCGAGCAGACACGGGCGGAGATAACCACCCATCCCGGCTGGAGCGCGTTCTTTTCCTCTTCGGTGACGACAATCGTGCCTGAGGGCATCTGGTAGCCCTTGGTGCCACAGCGAAACGCCGTCCGATAGGCCACACCCGCCTTCTTGGCAAACTGGCTCAGTTTTATAGAACAAGCGTATCATACTTATCAGCGGATAGCAAGAATGATTCCCCCCCAAATTGATATTGGTGGCGAAGTCGATTTTTGTGTTTGGAATGCACAAAAATCAAGCTCAAAGTGAGCATCTTTATGGACTTCGCCACCAGGGAGGTATCACTTTTGGGGAGACAAGAGGTGCTTACGCCGCTCTCGCCCCCAATGCTACGGGCGACCCTCGCAATCGCCCTGGAAGACTACATACTCAATACATTCAAGGTGTTTGTGTTGTCGTCGGTAAAAAAGACTTCCAGGTTGCCTTTCGCATCTGTGGCAGCAGCAACGCCGAACAGCGCTGAACCGTTGCCTGATTTGGCATCAACCGGTACATTGTCCAGAAGCCGCGTACCTACCGCCTTGCTCTGAGACAGGTTCAGTTCGACCAGGTTGTTGTCATTCATATTGACTACCAGGAGGTCTCCATTCAGTGGATTGACCGTCAATCCAGCCGGCGTATTCAAAGGTTTGCCCTGAAATGCGGTGATACCTTTGGAAGTCGAGCGCATGGTTGTCGTGTTGAGGGTGGTACTATTTGGGTAGGCGGCCACGCGATTATTTGCCAGGTCAAGTGCAAGCAGCACATCGGAATAATGCTGGCTGCCTATTTGGAGCGATGGAACCCATGTTGCGTTGATCTTCGTCCCGCCATTGATCTGCGTAAACTGACCAATCTGGAAGACGCGGAAGGATGTTCCGTTCGCGGAGGGGATCACATCGATACGGTCGATAGTCGCATCGCCAGTGTTGGTTGTGAAGAACGACCCGACCGAGCCATCCTTAGCATTATGCATTCCGTGGTTGGATGCAACTGCCCAGGGCATCTTAAAGAGGGGACTGGTTATGGTCGCCAGGACAGTGCCGTTGGGTCTGAAAACCTGCACATTATTGGCGGAAAAATTTGCCACCCAGTCCGTCCCGGTGAGCGTGTTGAATGCCTCGAACGCTGGCCCTTTTGTGCCAGGGTTACCCACGGTGTTGAAGAGCAGGCCCGGGCCCTTTTCAGCAGGGAAGCGCACCAGGGTGGTTCCCGTATTGGTCGCGCCAAAGTTTGTCACCACAATATCGCCAGGCTTAAGTGAACCAGGCGAAGTAGATGCCGACATGCCGGTGGGAGCAATAGCCACACCGTAGGGATTGGCATCAGCAGAAATGGTTCTCCCGTGTCCATCCACAATAAAGGCCGTGCTGCCTACCACTGAGATTGTATTCAGATTGGCAATGGTCGTAACGGCCTGATTGTCCATGCCCATTGTTTGGGCCCCGTAGTTCTGAGCATTGTGCTGGTTTTTCTGAGAGCCGTGGTGGAGCGCATTGCTTAAAAGCGCGGGATTGAACTTGAAAAACGCGAGGGCAGACCCGCCAGTAAGTACCAGGACGAGTAATACTACTCCTGCAATAATGACTGCCCTGATCTTTCGGTTTTTTGGACGCCTGGCTCTCCTATTCGGTAAAGGAGATATGGGAGTGTTGTCCCATCCACTAGGTAGAACCATCTTTTGCATCTTCGTATCCTTTCTTTGCCTGCGGTACATCAGTTATTTGGACTCATCGTTGGTGTAGGGGTTGGGCTTGTATCCTGCGGGGTCGGCGTAACCGTCGCTCCATTGGTTGGCGTAGGTGTCGCGCCCGGGTCCGTCGTCGGATTTACTGTTGGACTCGTCGCTGGTGCAGTCGGTGTAGCAGTCGCTCCTGTTGTAGGTGTGGCGTCTCCACCGGTGGTTGGAGTGGTGGTAGCACCAGGGTTAGTAGTACCTCCAGGGTCGTTATTTCCGCCACCAGTAGTGTTCCCGCCAGCGTTAAACGTTGCACTGCTAGCTACTCCATTGCCATCAGTTGTCACAGCTATTGGGTCGGGCGTATTCAACAGGCCAACACAGTTCAGCCCATTAGGTCCATAGCTGGCAACAAAGCGCTGCGCGAGAAAGGTAAAGAGCGAATTGGCGGCTGCAGGATCGGGCGAACCCTGTCCCTGGGTCAGTTGCATATCAAGCTGTATGCGCGCTGGCCCAATCGCCAGCAGGTGCCCGCAGTAGGTTGTCGTGCTAGCAGCGTCTAAATTTCCAGCAGCAGCCTGATCGACACCGCTGCGATAAGCGTTGAGCTTATTGAGATCGGGTTGATTGTTGTTGAGTACCATAGGATCACCCACCGGCACAAGCGCGATGGGAGCAGCCTGGTGCGCCGCCGCCTGCAGTTCGTTGAGTGGCAGGGCTGGCAACATGTGGCCTGGATCAGCCAGGTCGGGAGCCATCCAGGGAGTGCAGCCCAGCGCGCCATCCAGGGCCACCGCCAGCAGGCGGTTATCGCTGCCATTGGCTTGGGTTTGCGTATTCTGCAAGGCAGCCACATTGGCGGCGGTCATCTGAGCGGTTTGCCCGTTGGCTGTGACGAGGTAAGTGGTGATGACGTTATCGCTTTGATCCATGTCCACCACACCAAAATCGCGAACCGAGGGACAGGTCTGTCCATCATTCGCCGTCCCCAACGCCGGAGGATTCAGCAAGCCTGCTCCGATAGCCCGGTTGGCTGCTCTGAAGAAGGCCGGGGCATTACAGTAGGCGAACTGTCCAAAGATGGAGCCACGCACACCATTCACACAATTGCTCTGCCTCAAGCTGCCACGAGTACCCTGCAACGTAAGATTGTTTCCATTGAATCCAAACCAGAGCGCGACGACACCGTTGGCCGGGAGTTGTGGCACCACTGGCGCTGCCGCAGGCTGGGTTCCCTGGTCGATGACGAGCGGATTGTAAATGGATAGCTGGCCGGTCGCCGGGTCAAGCACTGCGCCTTGAACAAAGGCTGCCTGCGCCTTATTCGACTCATTGCATGGTCCGTTCGCCGGATCAGTTGCGACGAGTTGATAGGGCGTGGCCAGCCCCTGAGCCGAAAGCGGTCTGGCAGGCACAATCAAGGTACAATCACCATTGAGTGCCGCCGCGTGTGAACCCAGGCGCGGCAGAATGAACACTGCCGATGCGATAAGCGCCAGCACAAGTGGCACACTCAAGCCAACCAGCATGAGTGGTGAAAATCGCTTGCGCCGCACGAATGATGAGACAGCTTTGTACTTGAAGCGCCGGTGCATAGTATTTTCTTCCCCCTTTCAAGTAGAGGACAACCTGTCATCCGTAATTCATGATGTTAGAGTATCTATCAGGCAATTACGCTGCTACATCCTGAAACAACTTGAATTATTTTGGACAAACGTAACTCAAGAGGAATAGTACTCCATCGTAGAGGTGACTCTTCATTGGTGTGTTTTTAGCTAACATAAAAGTACCTATCTCGCATTGAGAAACCTTAACCTGCTATTTTGCGCCTATGACGAAATGTTCCCAATTGGGGGGAAGTGTGTAAAAATTGCACATGTTGTTCGTGGGTTTTTGGACACATTAAGTGTGCCTGCTTGCTTACTGGTGAACAAAAGACAGAATTTAGTTCAGGAGTACTAAACCGTATCGCTACTCGGTTGTATGCCACCAATTGTTGTAACATTTAAGGGGAGCAATTTGGGGAACGTATTTAATTGAAACAGCTTATTGAGCAATATAGATCTGGTAACAGACTTTACTGACATTAAGAGGCTATAGAGTGCTGACCAATCAGCAGGGAACTCTCCAATAGTTCTCTTAGTATCATATGTTTCTGTAGTTCCTATTTCTGGCAGCATATAGTCTGGTACAGGCATGGCTCCCGCATGAGCAGTAGGATGGCGGATTTCGTTGTATGCTGTGTTTATGACGTCTAAATACTCATTCCTGATTACTTGATCTGGAATGAGAGGTTTTAAATATGACTTCCGCCAATCTGTTTCACTCTTTTCTCTGTGTGGTTGAAGGTGTTTATTGCAGACAGGACAAGTGGTAACACTCCCAGGACAGTTACTAGCATGACCGATGATTGCCTCAAGAACAGATGCATACACAGCAATTTGCCAGTATGTTCTGCTCTCATCGAATAAGGAATAGATCATACCAGCTTGATGCCGATTAAGTGGGAGCAGGTATGCTCGCAATAAGCTCGTCTGCTCTCTGGTAAATGACTGGTACTGTTGAAAGAGTGCTTTATAGCTTATGCGAGGAGGGATTGGGTGAAGAAAATAAACCTTTTCACCAGTATCATCTTTTATTGCATCTTTTGTAGATTGTTTGGGTTCGCTCTTGACGAGCTTATGCTTTCGGAGCCGTCCTTCCTCGAAAAAATAGCAAAGATGAGGAAAATCCAGAATGAAGGAATGGAAGAGAGCCCATTGCCGTAATTTTCCAATATGCTCTTCTTGGGTTTGTGCTTCGGTTATAAAATTCAGAGTATCAAAGAACATGGTGCTCCCGGCACCTGGATAGTTCTTATATGCGGTGCGCTTTGCAGGTTTTAATGTGATATCTCTTGATAGGTGGTAAGTACCATCGGGACTCCACCATGTTGGAACTCTCGTCGAAAAATAACTCATGGGAGAGACAGTATCATAAGCAGATCATTTTTACAAGTTTTTTAGTATCCCAATGGAGAATATCCCGTAGTACCCCACGTTGAAGAGCAAATTGCCTACCTAAGCAAGCAGGCACACTAAATATGTCCAAGAACCGTTATTTGGCAGAAAGCAATGCCGGCACCGTGGCGAATGTCTTCGGGTGCGCCACACCTTTTTGCACATGTTGACGCGAGGCATTTCACGACGTCTTCCCAAAAGATAGGCTCATTCGTTTCTAGAATAGAACTGGTAGTAGGCCTGCACAAAGGCATCCATTTGGGAGAGCTAGGGGACCACTTGAGAGGTGAGAAAGGAAAACCGATCCCATGGAAGGAAACATTTTTGAGCAAATAGCACACGAGCTCGTCAAACAAAAGCACCTCATGGATCAACTCGAAGCAGAGAATCGCGAACTGCGTCAGCGACTTGCTGACCTGCGTGCCGGACGAGGAATCTTTGTGGAGATTGCGGGAAGCCGTTTCGCCTTAAGAGACAGCCCATCCCCTCGGGATCATTTGGCCAGGGCCAGGTGACACCCGCCTGCTTTCCTGTTTGCAAAAAGCTGTGATGCACCCAATGTCTTCCGTTCACCATCTCGTGACGTTTTGTCGCCGGGATGTCATGGGAGACCCTGTTGTTGCATGCGACCCAGCCGTTCGTTGAGTTCTTGCAGGTCCGTCAGAAACCACACCTGGGTGCCACGGTTGGCTTCGTACACAAAATCTTTGAGCGCGCGGCTCTGAGCCACGTGTCCAGAGATGTCGCCCAGGATCACGAGGAGCCGTCTGTACGTCACGAATTTCTGAATGCTGTGACCCGCAAGACGTGTCTTGAGTCGGACTTGCGGCAAATCATTCTGGCAAGGGGCACTAAAGCACTCTCAATTAACTATCAGCGAAAAGAATTGGCTCATGTCCAATTTGGATAGTGGTGGCGAAGTCAGAAACGATATTCATACTGAGCTTGAATACATGATGTTCTGAGCGTGAAAATTGCCTTCGCCACCACTATCAATTTGAAGGAGAGCCCAAGAAAT
>Ga0070708_100004784_pt1 | contig 10673 bp, 7 predicted proteins | sample KBSK5503metaG_FD_65469 | JGI IMG/M metagenome (GOLD analysis project Ga0070708, IMG submission 65469) | Corn, switchgrass and miscanthus rhizosphere microbial communities from Kellogg Biological Station, Michigan, USA - KBS K5-50-3 metaG | ecosystem: Host-associated > Plants > Roots >... | reverse complement strand
CATCCTCAAATCACTTCTGAAATTTCGCTAGTATAGACAGGTTTTTCAAAGCTGTCTGTAATTTACGTTGACAACTTATCGCATACGGGCATACAAGTTCACCTCGGGAGTGATCACCGCGAAATTGTTTCGGGGTCTTTCGGCCGGACGCCTCCTCCGTTAGATCCCGAGCAGCGGGCTCGGTCACCCAGAGTTTGGTTTACGCGAAATCTAGCGCGTCTACTTCCAAGTTGAAGGGGCAAAAAATGTTAAACGCTCTCTCCGCGGTTTTAGGTTGCTTCTCGAACCCTCGCCACAAGTTCTTCCTCCACGCAACCAAGTTCTCAGCTGACCAGATTGGCATCGCGCGCAGCAGTCGGCCAGATATCACGTCGGTGTTGACCTCGGTTCTCGTATCAGCGGTGATGGCGACTACGTGCCTGCCGCTTAATGCCCAAGTTAGATTTGGAACGGTCTTGGGTTCTGTCGCTGATTCGAGCGGGGCCGCGATGTCAGGAGCCACAGTAAAACTTACCAACCTGGGTACGAACGAGACTCGGACCGCCCAGACCGGCAGCACTGGAGCATTCACGTTTCCTACCCTGAACGCGGGGCTGTACCGTGTCGAGGTCGAGATGGCAGGGTTCAAGCACTTTACTCAAGACAAGGTTGAGGTTCAAGTCGACGTTGCTACGCGCGTAGATGCGGCCCTGCAGGTGGGCAGCATCGCTGAGACGGTAGAGGTTACGACTGAGGCGCCGCCGCTCCAAACTGATAGTGCGTCTCTGGGGACAACCATTAGTCAAGAAGAGGTTCAGAGCATACCCCTAAGCGGCAGAAATGTGTATAACATGCTGACGCTCGCGCCCGGCGTGGTGGCGCAGGGCGGAACCAACGGGAACGCGGCGGGCAACCAAGCGGGCGGCGCCAGAACGAATGCGATTGGGTTTGGAAACTACGCCATTGGCGGCGGTTTCGGAAACCAAAGCCAATTCTACGTGGACGGTGTTTCCTCCAATGGCCCGGCGAACAATCTCAACGCTTACATTCCATCGCAAGATGTGGTGGAGGAATTTCGCGCTGTGACCAACAATGTTCCCGCCGAGTATGGTAACTACGCAGGCGGGGTGATCAATATCACGACTAAATCGGGAACCAACACTTTTCATGGTGCAGGTTATGAGTATCTGCGCAACAAGGTTCTGAATGCGAACGACTATTTCTCGAACTTTAACGGACTTCCACGCGCGCCACTCGTTCAAAATCAATTCGGAGGTACAATCGGCGGCCCGGTAAGGAAGAACAAGACATTCTTCTTCTTCGGCTTCGAGCGTGAGGTGATCCGATCGAGTGCCTCAACCACAAGCACGGTTCCTACGCCAGCTGAGCTGGGGGGTGATTTTACGGCCGTGGCGGCTGCGGCGGCTGCGCAAGGTCGTGACGGTAACATCTACGACCACAGCCTGTCAGGAGACCCAATAATTCAGTGCAATGGGGTGCAAAACGTAATCTGCCCGAATCGGCTTGACGCGGGCGCGCTGAAGCTTTTTGCGACATCCTACCCGGCGCCTAAAGGCCCTAACGCAAATGCCCTGGTGAACAACTTCATCGCCAACTACGCCATCGGAGCCATCAATCAGCAATACAATGCACGCGTGGATAACCATTTTTCCGATAAAGACAATCTCTTTGCCCGATACACCTATTGGAAGGCGATTAGTGTCCCCTACGATGCGTGGGGCACGCACACGCAGGGTCAAGGTGCTACTGGCGTATACACGCAGGAAGCGACCTTGGGTGAAACTCATCTCCTCAACCCTTCCACGGTGGTGGACCTCCGGCTGGGGTACCTAAGGGCATTTGAAAGCGAGGCTCCGGACAGCCTGAATGTTAACCTGTCGCAGTTCGGGCCTGGCTGGGCCGGCGTTGCAAGTCAACTCATCGCGCCAGCAAACTGGCCAGCGTTAAATTTCAACGACGGCAACGGCCTCACGTCCTTGTCGGGCAGCAATGGTGTTGGCTCTGAGCTTTTCTGGCACCAGAGTCAGCTGACGCTGTCCGGCAATATCACCAAGATCGCTGGGCGCCATCAACTCAAGCTCGGTGGCGCAGTGCGGCGCGTGTCGTGGATTTCTGACCCTGATAACAACAACGTAACGTTGAGCTTTAACCAGTTTGCTACCGCGTCGTCCTTCGCATCGGGGGCCACGGGCGGGAGCTCCATAGCGTCAGCCTTGCTGGGAATCCCCGGCACTAGCGGCATGACGCCTTATCTTGGTGGCGGCTCAAGAGACTACTTCACAGCCTACGGCTTCTTTGTGGAGGATACCTTCCAGGCCACCAAGAAACTGACAGTGACGGCAGGCCTGCGCTGGGATCAGCCGAGTGCTTACTCGGAAACGAACAACCGTGACACGGTTTTCCTGCCGAAGCAGGCTAGTCCGCTCGGATCATTTTTTAATACAGTCACGGGAAAGACGCAGCAACTCATGGGGAATGTCGCACTCGTCGGCACTCCGGCGTGGCCTTCCCACAGAGAAGATAGCTTGCACTGGAAATTGTTTTCGCCGCGTCTTGGGTTAGCCTACCGCGTCACCGATAAAACCGTGCTGCGCGCGGCGTATGGCATTTCGTATCCGCCCGGAACGGCAGGTCAGGACGGATCGAACCTTTCGCCGATCAATGGCGCCCCAACATCGGTCACCAACACCTTCAATGTTCAAACCGGGAGCCCAGATAACATTCAGGCCACTGTAGGGAACCCATTTCCGTTCGGCATTAATCAGCCGATTCGGCGTAATGCCCCACCGAGCTTCTTCTACGGCCAGTCCATTTTTGCCATGCGTGTGCCGGGCACTCCAGCCCCGTATGTGCAGCAGTGGAATGCGGCAGTGGAACGACAGATCGGCAGGGACTCATCCCTGACGGTGGCATACGCGGGATCGAGAGGCACACACCTTCTTCTGCAGGGTTGGGCCACCGTTCCGCAGATCGGCCTGAATCAGCTGCCAGCTCAGTACTTCTCTATGGGACCGGCTGCCTTGTTGGCCCAAGTCCCGAATCCGTTCTTTGGGATCATTACGACTCCAGGGGGCCCCGTTTCAGGACCGACGGTAGCCGCTGGACAGCTATTGAGACCATACCCGCAATTCGGGCGCGTCCTTGCTTTGGACCCGCAGAAGGGGAAGTCGAACTACCGGTCGTTGCAGGTTTCGTTCATGAAGCGGTTCACCGGCAACGGGATTTTGAGCCTTGCCTACACCCGGGCGAGATCGATGGCGAACACGGACAGCGTGACTGCCTTCCTGGATGAGGGATTTCTTTTCGGAGGGTCCATTCAGAACAACGACGACCTCGCGAGTGAGTATTCGCTGAGTTCCTACGACATCCCCCACAATCTAGCGATCGGGTACGGGGTTGATCTGCCTTTTGGCCGCGGTAAGCATTTCATGGGTGATAGTCATGGAGTGCTGAACGGGGTAATTGGGGGATGGCGGGTCAACGGAATTACCACAATCCGGAGCGGAGTCCCAATCGCCCTAACGCAGGTCTTTCCTGGGTCGGCTCTAAGTCAACTGGGCGGTGGCACAGGGTACTTCGGGGCCCAGGGATTGTGGATGCGTCCGAATGTTGTGTCCGGCTGCAACAAGAAGGTGTCGGGTTCGCGCGAGTTCAGGGCAGCTAATGGTTGGTTCAACACAGCTTGCTTTCAGCCTGTAAATACTGGCACGACTGTGGCATTCGGAAACGAGCCGCGAGTGGATCCCAACATGCGTCAAGATACCATGAACAACTGGGACTTCTCGATCTCAAAGCGCAATAACATCACAGAGCAAGTCTATCTACAGTTCACCGCTGAGTTCTTTAATACGTTCAATCATCCACGGTTTGGACTACCTGGCGTCTCTGTCGACAACGCGTTTGGACCGTTCGGGAAAGTGACTTCGACGGCAAACCAGCCTCGCGCGATTCAGTTCGGCTTGCGACTCGGATTCTAACGATCCGTGCAGCGGCACCGCCCAGAAATGGGCGGTGCCTCACCTCTAATCTCGATCCTTACGAAAGCCGCCAGAGGCCTGTAATCATGTCGAAGCACCCCTTGATCCTGTCCTTACTGCGTTCAATCCTCCTAATCCCCCTGTTCGCGATATCGAGCTTCGCTCAAGATCGGACGGGTGCCGCTCCACCGAAGGTTATCGTTGAAACCGACGGCGCGGTTCAGGTTCCCGCCCAAACGGTTCCGATGTCCGCGTTCCTCAGCCCCGAGGCAAAAGCGTACGTTACGCAGCATTTAAAGGACATGCAAGATCCGGAAATTCTGAAACAGGACGCCGGCGTGCCGCGCTTCATGAAGGGATACTTGGCGCGTGACTATGAACTGTTTGCCGTTGAGAAAAAGGACACGAAAGTCGGCGGCGTACATGCCTATGTTTACACGCCCAAAGCTGGGATCTCCGCTAAAAACAAGAAACGAGTTCTGATCAATCTTCACGGGGGCGGATTCTCGGGTTGCTGGCCAGGCTGCGCGGAACTTGAATCTATTCCTGTTTCCGCCTTGGGAGAGATTGAAGTCGTCAGCGTTGATTATCGGGAGGGGCCGGACAATAAGTTTCCTGCAGCCAGCGAGGACGTTGCTAGCGTGTATCAGGAGCTCCTCAAGACGCACAAGCCGAACGACATTGGCATCTACGGATGCTCGGCTGGAGGCATGCAGACTGCCATGTCTGTAGCCTGGTTTCAAACACACTCACTGCCCACGCCGGGAGCAATTGGGATTTTCTGTGCGTCAGCGGGGGGCGCCTTCGGCGGCGATGCGACCTATACAGCAGGGCCGCTGGGTGAGGCTCGAATGCCAATCCCCGGCATGCCAGCAGGACCTCCGCCGTTGGGCTATTTCAAAGGAACCGATCCAAAAGACCCGATGGTTGCACCCGTTAGCTCACCAGAAGTTCTCGGGAAGTTTCCTCCGACGCTGATGATTACCGGCACACGAGGCTTTGAATTGAGTAGTGCACTCTATTCACACGAGCAGTTAGTCAAGGCGGGTGTAGATACTGAGCTCCATGTGTGGGAAGGGCTCTTCCACGGATTCTTTTACAACGCAGATGTTCCAGAGTCGAAGGATGCGCTCAATGTGATTGTCAAGTTTTTTGATCGTCACCTTGGGACTGAATAAACGCGAGTTTGAATGAACCACGAAATGAGCATTCGGTCTTCAGATGAGGAAATATGCCCAGAATCAAAGCCGTATCAGTACTGCTTTCCGTCGTCTTCGTCGCGGCCTTAGGCCCGACGGCCAGGGCTGAAAATTCCAGCGCAGGCGGACACTGGGTAAGCGCCTGGAGCACAGCCGCGCATGCCCCGCTTCCGTTTCCAGGCCTTCCGCCTTCACCCGTATTTGAGAATCAGACGATTCGGATGGTCGTGCGCCCGACGGTTAGCGGCGAACGCGTACAAATTAGGCTCTCGAACGCATTCGGAACAACGGCTCTTGCAATCGGCGCGGCCCACATTGCGCTCGTCTCACAGGGAGCCAAGATTGTCCCGGAATCCGATCGTGCGCTGACGTTCCGAGGCAGCGCATCGGTCAGCATTCCACGTGGAGCGCCAGTGTTGAGTGATCCGGTCGACTTGAAGGTGCTTCCTTTCACCGAAATTGCGGTGAGCATTTTCTTGCCAGAGAAGACGCCTGCTTCTACCGTTCATTTCTGGGCACAACACGAAACGTACGTCTCGGGGCCAGGAGACTTCGCGGCAAAAGCGGACATCCCGGACGCCACTGTGAAAATGTCATGGTACTGGCTGGCAGACGTGGAGGTCTGGGCTTCCGATCAAACCGCGGCAACCGTGACATTGGGCGATTCGATTACCGATGGCGTAGGGGCTAAGCAGGGGGACTACGGCGACTGGCCTGATATGTTGGCAAGTCGTTTGGCGGAGAAGAAGGACCTCCCCGGGCTGGCAGTCGTGAACGAGGGCATCGGTGGCAATCGCATTCTGCACGATGGTGCGGGCGTTAACGCGCTGGCGCGCTTCGATCAAGATGTGTTGGCACAACCTGGGGTTGTGAACCTGATCGTGCTGGAGGGCATCAACGACATCGGCTGGCCTCACATGAAGCCTCGATTGCCCAATGGCGCTGCGCCCGTGGAGATGCCGTTTGTTCACGAAGTGGTGAGCGCGCAAGATCTCATCATGGGTCTGCAACAGATCATCGAACGCGCCCGTCAGCATGGAATCAGAGTATTCGGCGCTACATTGACTCCGTATGAAGGCGCCGACTACTACAGCACTGATGGAGAAGCCACACGTCAGGCCGTCAATCAATGGATCCGAACCGGCGGAGCTTTTGACGGTGTTTTCGACTTCGATGTTGCCGTGCGCGATCCTAATCATCCAAGTCAGTTTCGCGAAGGCTATCACTCCGGCGACCACCTTCACCCCAGCGCGATCGGCTATAAGGCGATGGCTGACACTATTGACCTGTCAGTTCTTAGAGGTGTCGCAGGTAGCGCGACGAAGAGGTGATGCGTTTTGACGTTTGTGAGCTCAGTGATACCGCGAGCTCCAAACTGAAAGGGTCGAAGTGAAGATGAAACACTTTGTATTGATCATGATGCTATTTTGCGGTTCGTGCTGGGGCCAGCAGGGCGGATCACGGCCAGCACCGACAAATATACCCGGTGCAGAATTCCCCAAGCTTAACAGTGATCTCACGGTGACCTTCCATGTGCAAGCAGATAACGCCCAGAAGGTTCAATTGCTTATGGAATTGGGCCAATCCACCTACGACATGGCTAAGAGTACGGATGGCTTCTGGGAGGTCACCACGAAGCCTCTCCTGCCGGGCTTTCATTACTACCTGATTTCCGTGGATGGATTTGCCTCCACCGATCCGGGCAGCAGGACTTTTTTCGCCGCCCGGAAAGAAGTCAGCGGCCTTGAAGTTCCAGGCTCGGAATCGGATTTTTTTGCGATCACTGATGTACCGCACGGCGCCATGCGAGCGGAGTGGTATTTTTCCAAGGCGACGGGAGAAACGAGAAGAATCTTTGTCTACACGCCTCCGGGATACGACCAAAATGCTGAGCGCTATCCGGTTTTGTACCTTCAACATGGGTGGGGCGAAGACGAAGCAGGCTGGAGCGACCAGGGACACGAAAGCTTTATCTTGGACAATCTGATTGCGGCTCACAAAGCTAAGCCGATGATCATTGTCAACGAGAACGGATTGACGGGAGTTCATTTTGTACCTCCTCCGCCGCCTCGATCTGGCTCCGGTTCGAATCCGCCCTCACCGGGGTCGGTGCCCCACTTCTTCATGGATGAGCGCTATTCGTTGTTCGATAGTGTCATTTCCACTGACCTCGTTCCGTTCATTGATACCCATTTCCGTACGATTCCAGACCGCGAGCATCGCGCCCTGGCGGGTCTTTCCATGGGCGGTGCCCAGGTGCTTCGTATCGGATTTAATCACTTGAATCAATTTGCATATCTCGGAGCATTCAGCCCTGCGATCGCAATAACCGATACCGCCAAAGACTACGACGGGATACTGTCGCATCCGGATAAAGTGAACCAGCAAATTCGACTCTTATGGATTGGAATTGGCAGTGACGATTTCCTTCTCGCGCCGGTAAAGCAGTCGCACGAGACATTAGAGAAGGCTGGAATCAAACATGTGTGGGTCGAAAGCCCTGGTGCCCACGTATGGACGGTGTGGCGCAAATACCTTGCCGACTTTGCGCCGAGGTTATTTCCGTGATGCGGCAGGCTTGGTAGTGCGAAGAGCCATTGATACGGGTTTATGACGAAGCCAGCGCTCATGATCGGGTTGGGCGAGGTGTTATGGGACATTTTGCCGTCGGGAAGGGTGTTGGGCGGCGCACCTGCAAATTTTGCATATATGACGAGCGTGCTTGGCGATGAAGGAATCGTCGCCAGCCGAGTCGGCAATGATGAGCTGGGGCGCGACGCGCGCCGGGTAATGCAAAGACTCGGACTGAACACGTCCTACTTGCAGCAGGACAATGAGCACGAGACCGGTACTGCGACTGTATCGATTGATTCCGCTGGCCAGCCGAATTTTACGATCACGGAATCAGTTGCCTGGGATTTCCTGGAATGGACGGAACCCTGGGAAGAGCTGTCCAGTCGGGCAGATGTCATTTGCTTCGGCTCGCTAGCACAGCGTTCACCGAAATCTGCACATGCCATTGAGTCTTTCCTGCGAAACACGCCAAAGACAGCCCTTCGAATATGTGACGTTAATCTGCGACAGTCGTTCTACACCAAAGACGTATTGCGGAAGTCGTTCCAGCAGGCGCACATCATCAAGCTCAATGACCAGGAATTGCTTCAGGTTTCGTCTTTGCTCGACCTGGGCGGCGCGACTGAAGAAGCGTTCGCTAAGCGATTGCTGAACGAGTTTGGCCTGCTACTGGTTTGCGTTACGCGCGGCGCTCGCGGCAGCGTTCTGATATCAGAAGCTCAGACGATTGAGCATGGCGGCCTTCGCGTCGAGATTGCTGATGCGATCGGGGCTGGAGACGCCTTCACTGCCTGTCTTGCTCATTATTATGTCCGCGGATATTCACTTGAAAGCCTTAGTGAATTGGCGAATCGCTTTGCCTCATGGGTCGCGACCCAGAGGGGCGCAACCCCCGCAATCAGCCCCGGCCAGTTGGAAGGCATATTTAACGGGGTTGCCATCGGCTAGAAGCGAGCGTTCGACCGCACAAGAGAGCTCATCGGCAGATTTAACGCAAGGAGTTTCTGATGAAGAAACCTGCAGCTCGACTGTTGTTCCTGCGGCTTTGCACGAATTGCATACAGTGCATGGAGTTACCTTTGTTGCTTAAAAGAGCGCGATTCCTGTCCGAACCGCCCCAAACCGCCTCCAAATTTCACAGATGTCACCCTGTGCAGTTTCAAGAGCAGCCCGTTCACCGCAGCGAAAAACAATCTGCAACCTCGCTGAAATATGGCCACCCTCGTGCGCAAGGGCACCAATCCATCCGAGCTGTGCCAGCCAGCCCTCAAGACGCCAGTTGTCTGCGGCGGTAGTGAACAACTCCTCTGAGTCCTGCCCGTAGCAAGACTTCAACGGCATTCGAAGTTATGGGCATCTTGCGTGTCGCCCCGTCCCGTGTAATGAGCGTGCTTGGGATAGGGACACAACGGACGGCTACGCCCCGGAAATGCCTTGCCTGTCGCGATGACCGACATAGGCGCAGTTCCTTTCTCTACCCAGGTGACCATTGCGCCCAACAGATCAAACTGATCAAGTGCCTGGCCGCCCTCGCAGTGCCCCATTCCCGGGACGAAATAAAATTGGCTCCACTTCGAGACTACATGGAGGCCACTATTCGCAGCCGCCATGTCTTTGTAATAGCTGAACGTGTCGAGCGGCGAAAACCACGGATCGCTGTCGCCGTGATAAAAGATCAATTTTCCGCCATGCTCGGAAAAAGTTGTAAGGTTTGTGGACATCGAATCCGTTAATGGCTGAGCGTCCGCCAATGCTTCCTTCTCGACATCGACCTCCATGGCTGTCGTTGCGGGTCCAAAGATACCAGGGCCAGGAGACAGTATTCCGCGGATCGGGCCACCGGCGGTTATCCCGACATCGTACAGAAAACCTGGATAGACTTGGACCCCTTCCGACGTCTTTGGCCCGCCCATGGCTTTCTTAATCGCAGCTACTTTTTCGGGAGCCAAGCACGAATCGGTCTTTCCTTCCCTGCATGTCAGCTCGACGGGATCGAAGTCGCATCCAAGCGGATCGGAGATCGTTCCGTCGACCAACCCATCCTTTGCGTCGCACTGTTTCAGGAGTGCGTCGCTGATCAGTTTGCGATCATCGTCAGCAATCGCTTGCGTAATGATCGGCTTGCCGTCAGCGTCCTTCGGCGCAATTTGGTTGAACGCTACGGGGATCCACTTGCCGATCGCCAGGTTGGAAAGGCCGGTGCGCATCGCCGGATCGCCAACGATGATGCCGTCGAAGACCGTCGGATATCGCTGGGAAAGAACCATGCCTTCACGGCCACCGGTAGAACATCCGGAGAAATACGAAAACGTCGCTGGTTTTCCGTAGTACCGCGCGATCAGTTGTTTGGTCAGCGCTGCGATCTCAGCATTGGCGAGATACGCAAAATCCAGATACGCCTGCTGATCTCTCACAAAATCAAAATCAAAGCCGGGGTGATGACTCTTGTGGCCGGTGTCCGTACTGACCACGGCGAATCCACGCATCAATCCAGGTATATCCCCAGCAGCATTCAGACCAAGTGGCGGCATCACGACGCCATTGCTTCCAGCTCCGCCTTGCATCAGGAAATCGCCATTCCATTTTTCAGGCATGGCCAAAACAAAGGTGATGCCAAAGTCCTCGCCCCCCACTCCCGTTCGGCGATTGATCACGCCTTCCACGCGGCAATACGCAGGCAGCGGTGCGCTATGACCTGGGCCCCAGGGATTTGGCTCGGTCGTCCCTGCCGCAATCGCTGCCGATTTTGTAATTTCAAGATTTGGAGTCTTGAAACTCATCAAGCCCGCGCATGAGTTTGGCTGCTGAGCCGATACGCAATTGACGGCAACAAATACCCAAAGCATGTTCCTCAGGAATTGCGAACACATGTTGCCTCATTTCTTTACCGATTTCGCCCACAGGTCCGCGTTTCAAAGAACCC
>Ga0070708_100004783_pt1 | contig 10674 bp, 9 predicted proteins | sample KBSK5503metaG_FD_65469 | JGI IMG/M metagenome (GOLD analysis project Ga0070708, IMG submission 65469) | Corn, switchgrass and miscanthus rhizosphere microbial communities from Kellogg Biological Station, Michigan, USA - KBS K5-50-3 metaG | ecosystem: Host-associated > Plants > Roots >... | reverse complement strand
CGTTTTGTGCGCATGACGTTGTCGTTTTCCAAGTCGGTAGTAATGCACGAGGCCTGCCTGCTCCTTTTTCTTCATCGCTACAATAGAGACCAGGCCATCCTGCTCAAGTGAGCCACTACCCATCGCTACAATAGAGACCAGGCCATCCTGCTCAAGTGAGCCACTACCCACAACCACTACTCTCGGAAGATGGCCAACAAGCCCTGGACCAGTATGCACAGGTACTTCAACATCTTGAAGACCTCTCTCCAGTGACGTGGCGTAACTATTTGAGTGATTTACGCCAGTTTATCGCTTGGTGTGAACGTTCTTGGCGCGATACACAGGAGGATCGCACCTTTACCCCACAGGCCATAGCTCCAGCGCTGCTGGTCCGCTATCGGGATCACCTCCAAACTACGCTCGGTTTGAAACCAGCCACGATCAATCGAACGTTAATGAGCCTCAAACGCTATTTTGCCTGGACCAGAAAAGCGCAGCTCATTCAGTCCAATCCAGCAAGCCTTATCAAATTCGTGCCTAAAGAAGCGTCTTCCCCTCGGCATTTGGACGATGATGAAGAAGATGCGCTGGTCGCCGCTGTCAACGCGACTGGAACATTGCGAGATCAAACCATCATTACGCTCCTGCTCCATACGGGCTTACGCGCAGAAGAACTGTGTACCTTAACGCGCCAGCAGATCCACTTGGGCAAACGAAACGGGACATTGCGGATCACTGGGAAACGCAAGAAAGTGCGCGAGGTTCCTCTCAATACTACCGCTCGATCTATCTTGAGCCGCTATCTGGAAACCCTTCCACAGGAGCGCCAGTATCTCTTCCCTTCAGAAAAAACACGGAAGGCACTGACTGGACGGGCGTTGGGACATCTGGTCACCAAATATGCTGCGCAAGCGCGGATTGTTGATGTCAGTCCCCACGATCTGCGCCATCGTTTTGGCTATCGGATGGCAGAGGTAGTCCCACTGCATCGGCTCGCTCAAATTATGGGGCATGACTCATTGGACACGACGATGCTCTACATGCAAGGAACGAAGCAAGACCTGCAACACGATGTGGAGAGAATCGCATGGACATGAAAACAGCCGCTCTTCGACCACTCGTCTGTCCCGTGCTCATTGGCCGCGCGTCCTATCTTGAAGCCCTGGTTCGTCTCATGGAGCAGGCCTGTGGTGGCTCCGGACAAACGGTGCTGATCGCCGGCGAGGCGGGCATTGGCAAATCACGACTCATCATAGAAGCAACCACGCGGATGACGACGCCCAAGGCACAAGCCCTACGCCCGGCTGTGCTCATCCTCCAAGGTCGCTGCTTTGAACCCGATACGGCTCTTCCGTACGCTCCCATGTTGGATGCGCTGCGCAGCTTTCTGGCTTCGCGCTCCCCAGACGAGATCACCCATGCTTTCGGTCCGACCACCCCAGAACTCGTCAAACTGCTTCCCGAACTCGCCACGCTTGTGCCCGCTCTCACGCCCAGCCCCCTGCTTGAACCGGAACAAGAGAAACGCCGCCTCTTCCAGGCCCTCACGCTCTTCTTTACTCACCTGCAAGCTGTTGGGCCCCTGCTCCTCATTATTGAAGACGTGCACTGGAGCGATGAGGCCAGCCTGGAGTTCCTGCTGTACCTGGCACGCCGCATCGCCTCTCATCCGATCCTGCTGCTGCTCACCTACCGCAGTGAGCAGGTGTATGCTGGGCTCGCCCGTTTCCTGGTCGGGGTGGATCGCGAACGACTCGCCACCGAGTTGACGCTCTCCCGTCTGAACAGCAGCGAGGTGGCAGCGATGATCCGCACCATCTTCGCGCTTGCACGCCCGGTGCCTGCGAATGTGCTTGAGATGATCGTGCCGATGACGGAGGGCAACCCTTTCTTCCTTGAGGAGATGCTGAAAGCCCTCCTCACCGCGGGCGAGATCGAGGCTCGGGAGGGGACGTTGGAGCTCAAACCACCGAGGGACGCGGATTCGGGCCGTGTGCATCTTCCGCGCAGTGTGCAACTGGCGGTGCAGCAGCGTTTGGATCACCTGAGTCCAGATGCCAGGCACCTGCTGGATCTGGCGGCGGTAGCTGGGCGGCGCTTTGACTTCGGGCTGTTGCAAGCCTTGACCCAACGGAATGAGACCGAGCTTGTGCATCTCGTCAAGCAACTGATCCTGGCGCAACTGGTGGTGGAAGAGTCACAGGACGTGTTCGCCTTTCGCCACGCCTTGACCCAGCAGGCCGTGTACGCTGACCTGCTGGCACGTGAGCGCAAAGCCTTGCATCGCTTGATTGCCCAGACCATGGAGCACCTCTATGCAGACGCACCAGAGGGACACCTGGGCGACCTAGCCTATCATTTTTCTGCGGCCTCTGCGTGGGCCGACGTGCTGAACTATGCACAGCGTGCGGGAGAGCAGGCACAAAGCCTGTACGCGCCGCGAGCGGCCATCGAGCATTTTACGCATGCCCTGCAAGCGGCGCATCACCTGTCTCTTGTCCCATCACCCACCCTGTATCGCGCACGTGGACAGATGTATGAAACGCTCGGGGAATTTGAGCAGGCGAGAGCCGATTACGAGCAGGCATTGGATGCCGCCGGCAAGGCACATGACCACCTAGCGGAATGGCAGGGCCTCTTTGACCTTGGATTTCTCTGGACCGGACGTGATTACGTCCGAGCAGGTGACTATCTTCAGCGTGCGCTGGAACTCGCACGCTCCATGGGGAACCCATCCACTCTTGCCCACAGCCTCAATCGGCTGGGCAATTGGCACGCGAATGTCGAGGAGCCCCTGGAAGGGCAGCGCTACCACCAGGAGGCCCTGACCATTTTTCAAGGGTTGAACGATCAGCGTGGCCTTGCCGAGACGTTGGACCTGCTGGGTGTCGCGACCAGTCTGGGCGGCGATATACTGGCAAGCACGAGGTATTACGAGCAAGCCATCACGCTCTGGCGTGCACTCGAGGATCGCCAGGGGTTGCTCTCCAGCCTGGTATTCTTCGCGGGACGTGGCACCGCTTATTTCACCACGACGATGGTTTGCCTTACCACAAGTGGGGCCGAGTGCATCCGCGATGGGGAGGAAGCTATTGCCCTGGGGCGCCAATTGCGCGTGCGTTCGGACGAAGCCTTTGCCCACCTCTATTTGGCCTAATACATACTTTCGTGACACCAGGGGCAAGATGGCAATATTGCTAGATGCTCCTTTCTTTCTGCAGCGATAGCCCTGTGAGAAATACTTCTTCATGTGGGAGCGTCTAGAGGTCCCTCGCTCGAAGTGAGCGCGACGATGATCATGTACATCTGACCCTCCTACAACAAGGAAAGGCCAGAGGCTGGAATACTTCACCTGGCTTCCGTTCGTTTGAGAGCCAGATACACTGTCATCTTCAACCGCATGAGCCGTAGGGGGTTACTTGGGGCAAGACGCTCGCTTTTGCTACCACACGTCCAGAAGAAAGAGGGTTCCCAGGTAAGCGAGCAGCGGCTCCTCGCATACTGGCTGGCTGCGAAAGCTGATGTACCCATCTGGTCGAATGAGGTACAGCGATGCGACTTCCGCACCATAGCGGGTGTGCAGCTTGTCTTCTGGATCAAGCAGAATCGACCCATTCCAGTCCAGGTTCGCTGGCTTCTCCCATGCGCTGATGATCAGATGCGTTTTGACCTCTTCACGAAGCCTCTCCTCTACTCGACGCGCAATCTGAACCAGATTGGCATCGACGCCTGATGCCGCGCGTCCAGCAAACAACAAGAGGTGCGAACGCGTCCCCCTGAACTCGGCAAACAAGCTCGTCGCGGAAAGCTCCGGATAGCGGAAACAGCGACCATCGGGCGCACGATCTCCAGCGCGAGGAGCTTGACGCGGCCATGGCTTCCTGCCAGACCGTCCCGCGCGGGCATCTTGATAGGATTGTGTGAGTGGCGAGCTCCGATAGTTGATGCCAAGCTCAGACACTGCCCGGAACAGCCTTTGCTGCACAAACCTTCGATTGAGTAAGGGAATCACCACCCGATCGCGGAGCCAACGCAGAGCACCATTCCTGGCGAAAAAGATCCTCGTCCGTTGATCTGTCGAAGCCAGCACCTTGCGAGCAATCGGCAGGCGCTCTTGTTGGTAGGTGTCCAGCAGCACATCCGCCGCCTTTCCCCGAATGACCAGTGCCAGTTTCCAGGCCAGGTTCCAGGCATCCTGAACCCCTGTATTGAGGCCTTGCCCGCTGAACGGGCTATGGACATGGGCCGCATCCCCAGCCAGGAAGACGCGCCCCTTGCGGTAGGAGGTGACCATTCTCCGGCTGATTTTGAAGTTCGACATCCAGATGGGGTGGCTAATTGTGGTCGTGCGGTCTCCGGTCCGCTCCTGCATCAGGCGCTGCAAGAGTTCCAGCGAGGCTTGCGATGCGTCCTTTCCATCTTTGGGAGAGACAGCCGCAAACAGCCGCCAGTGGTTCTTAGGAAGCGGCATGGCCGCAAATTGTCCATCACGGTGCATCCACGCATACACCTCATCATGGCCCCTCTTCCAATCCAGGTCTACGTCGGCCAGCAGGACCTCTTCATCATAGGTACTGCCCTCAAAGGCCAGCCCGAGCGCTTTGCGCACCCGGCTGTGAGCTCCATCGCAGCCAATGAGCCACCTGGCCTGAAGTGTTTCAGAGGTGTCGTCCTGGAGGTTGTGGATGGTGACGCATACCCGCTCCGCTTCCTGTCGCAGATCCGTCACCTCTTTCAGACGTTCGACCTCGCCACCTTCTCTGTGCAGCAACGCGATGAGCAGCTCTTCGGTTACATACTGCGGCAACAGGACGCCATAGGGATAAGGAATGGCGTCACTGGCGAGAAAGCGGAAGTTCATGCGCAAGAGGCGTGTATCGCGTTCATAGATGTTGAGGCATACTCCAGCCACTCCCCTTGCCAGGACCTCCTCGATGATCCCCATGCGGTCGAAGACTTCGAGTGTGCGCGTCTGGACTCCCACCGCTCGTGAGGTCATGCCAGGGGCTGCCGCCTTGTCAAGAATGCGGCAGGTGATCCCGCGTCGCAGCAGTTCACAGGCCATGGTCAGCCCGGTCGGTCCTGCACCGACGACCAGGACGTCTACCTCACTGTTCTGTATGTTCATGATTCCTCTCTCCTTCTCTCACGGCTCCACCGATGCAGCCTCGACCTTTTGCACAAACGAGAGCACCAGACGGGTAAACTGTTCTGGTCGTTGCAAATTCCACACATGTCCTGCCCCTGCAATGATCTGAAGTTCAGCATGCGGGAGAGACTCGCTCAACTCGCGAGCCGCCTTTCTTTCCCCTCGGCCATCCTTGCTTCCACAGACCACCAGGGTGGGGACGGTGATTTGCCGTAGGTGGTCGCGCAGATCGATGGTACTGAGCGCTTTCAGCGAATCGGAAAAGCCCTGTTTGCCTACTTGCCGTAAATTGTCCTTGATTGCTTCAACTGTCTCCCGAGAGGAACTCGGCAGATTGCTGAGGTAGTAGCGTTGCACGAAGGTGTCCCACGGAAGGGGCAGGGCAAGCAGGAGACGCGGCAACAGCCTGAGCAACGGTGGCCAGTAGGGCGGGGGACTGCCACTGAGGATGAGGCTGGTCACGCGGTTTGGGTCTGTGAGGTACATTTGTAGGGCCACCATGGCGCCGTCCGACAGTCCACACAGATGAGCCGTGGCTCTGCCTCGTGCTCGCAGGAGTGCGAGAACACCAGAGGCTGCCCCTGCCAGAGTAAAGGGACCATCCGAGATCGACCTAGCACACCCTGGCAGGTCCGGGGCAATGACATAGTAGTGTTTACTCAGAGGGAGCAACTGGGGTTGCCACATCTGATGTCCTGCCCCCATGCCATGGAGAAGCACTATGGTTGGGTGGGCGGGATCCCCTAACTCAACCGCATGTAGCATCCTGGCACACCTCGCTTTCATCTTTTCGTGTCTGTGTATCCAGTCTTTCGGGGAGAGCTAAGCTCGAAGACCGGGTGGCTTCGGCAGGCATGTCCAGGGCGACGGCACGTGCGAAGGGGCTCACCTGGGCGGCCAGCTCTTCCCAGTCGCGTGAGGAACCGGGGTTGCCATGGACAAACACCACGGCTTCTTCGGCAGAGGCTTTCCCGCCCTCGATGAGGGGGGATCGAATCCCCGCAATCGTGATGTCAGTCTGGCGTAAGGGCGCTCTCTCCATCGAAACCTCCTGCAAGAAGCATTACTTTGGGACCGTCTCGGTCTTGAGGCACGTTCCTTTTCAGAGCCAGGTTCACGTCTCAGCCTGCATCCTGCGCACGCTGTCATTTGTTGGATATCTTGGCGCGTTTCTGGAAGTCGAGTGGTGGCGTCTGTAGAGCATAGAAGCAGTCCCAGCCTTATCTCACCCAAAAAGACTCGTCTCGCTCATCATGTGGCGTGTCATCTTCGCTCACCTCTTTGGTGATCTTTGGAAAGAAGGCAACGGCCAATTTTGCCACCATAATATGGCGCGTCCCTATTGGGAGCCGCTCTTCGCATCATTTATTGCCATATAAAATGGCGCAAGGCGAAAAGTGCCACGATCTCGGTACTGTTCCGTTCCGTTGCCCCGAACCTGCCAAAAGCATCGATGTCGGCGTCTGGCTTGGAACATGTGGAGTGGCCCACATTCCACGGGGGCACCATTCATGCTTGACTCATCGTGTTCCAATAAGCAGACATTTTTCTCTCCTCAAGACGAGAGCCGCACGGGACCAGCAGCATTTCTTAGGAAACGTCTCCCTTGTAGAACGCGGCAGCATCTCGTAGGAAGCGCGTGTTCCGCTCCGTCTTGGGCCGTGTGATGTCTGGAGAGACGGATACGCCTCTCTCTCTCTTCTCAGACAGACGACCGGGCTTGTTGGCTTGCCATCTCTCCAAGCATGCTGGCGAGCACCCCCAGGAGGGTCTCTGCTGGATTGGTCACGCAGGATCGAGCGCGCCAGGCCACGTGTCCGTCTGGCCGCACCAGCACGGCTCCGTCCTGCTCCACGCCGTAGCTCGTGGCCCAGCTTCCACCTGGATCGACCAGATCACCCTGCGCCCCAACCGTGAACGCATGGACAGGAAGGCGTCGGGCATGGGCAACGTTCGCAGCCGCCTGGCACCAGGCGGTGCCTGTCCGTCCCGCCAGGAGAACAAAACTCGTCCCGAACAAATCGAGCGTGGAAAGCCGCTGCCCCGCACGCTCCAGCCAGATGTGCGGAGCACGACAACCGGGGTGGGCCGTCGGCGCGTAGTCTGTCACCGGGTTGGTCACCTCCGTCGGCGCCGTGCCATCTGGGAGGACTGCGGCCGATTCGTAGGCCGCTGCGAAGATCAGGCCCTGCTCATGAAAGAGCTCCTGGCGACCTTCATGCATGCTGGTATCCTTCTCAGTAGCTCCGGTGCCAACGCGCCTGAGGGACGCCAGGTTGCGCAAGGTCTGTTCGGTGGTCCAGCGGTCCACCGGCTCGCGCTCACGCTCGTACGTCTCGAGCAGGGCCGGTCCGGCCCACCCTCCGAGCACCGCTGCCAGCTTCCAGGCGAGGTTCTGGACATCCTGCAGGCCGGTATTCATGCCGAAGCCGCCAGCCGGAGGCATCTGGTGCGCCGCGTCGCCAGCCAGGAAGACGCGCCCCTGGCGGAAGCGGGCGGCGACCTGAGCGGACGAAGTCCACGGAGCAGCCCTGAGCACCTCCACCGGCACGTCTGGCACCCCCACCGCCGTGCGCACCAGCTCTATGCAGCGCTCGGGCGTGAAGTCCTCGGCGCGTTGCCCGGCAGAGGGAGAATAAGAGGCCCCGAAGACCCAACGATGCACCCCATCGCTCGCCACGAGCACCCCTGGCGCATCTGGATGCTGGAGAAAGGCGAGATTGATGGAACGACCGGCGACCCAGCGGGAGAGATCGGCCTGGAAGAGGATGCTCATCGTATGGCCCAGGCCAGCTGGCCCGACCATCGGGATGCCGAGTACCTCGCGCACGCGGCTGTGCGCCCCGTCGGCCCCGATCAGGTACTGCGCCCGCACCTGCGTCTGCTCGCCCTGCTCACGATCGAGGAGCGTGGCGCTGATGCCAGAGCCATCCTGGATGAAGGTCGTGAGTTCACTGCTGAAGCGCACCTGGCCCAGGTTGAACTGCCGGGCGCAGCGAAGCAAGACCGGCTCCAGCACCTCCTGAGAGGTGGTACAGCCGAATGTCGGGCTTACTCCCGCAGACAGGTCGGGGGCCGCCGTAAAGATGGTGCGCCGTTGGAGTTCTTCGCCCACCAGGGTGCGCGCCCAGATGGCATGGCGCGACTGCTCTGGTGGCAGGCTGATCTCGCGCACAGCCTGCTCCAGGCCGCATTGCCGGAAGATCTCCATCGTGCGCGCGTTCACCAGCCTCGCCTTGGGGTAGAGCGACGTACCCGTGTGGCGTTCGACGAGCAGAGACGGCACACCGTGGTGCGAGAGCAGGATCGAGGCGCATAGCCCCACCGGCCCACCTCCGACAATCAGCACTGGGATATTAATGGTCTTCATAGTCGCTTCACTCCTTGTTGCTTTGATGCATGCGTTGCGAACCGAGATACACCCTGCGCGTCGCTGTTGCCACTCCCGCAGGCGACGACTTCTGGTTGTAAGTCTCCCTGCTGGACTCTCGCCAGGAGCTTTACCCAGGCCAGGACTTGCGGCAGCGAGGTGGGCAACATGCACTGATACGGGAGGTCATGATCACCACCCGCCCCACGTTCAATCTCTTCCCTTCTCTTCTCCAGTGGGCTCACGCAACTTTCGTCGGAAGATGGCGAGGTTCTGGCAGGGATGGAGATCGTTCGCTCGTTGGCTCGTGACCCACCAGCAAATGCTTCGCTCACTGCTCCGCGTGGAGTGATCCCCCTTTCATGCAGGAACTGTGTTGCCGGGACAGAAGTCGACGCCAGTCCCTGGTTCTCGCGCACGAGCTGCTCGTTCAATGCTTCTTGTGAGCGGGAAGAGAAGATGCGCAAGCGCTCGTGGGGAAAAGCCCGATAGAACTGCAGCCACTGTGTAAATTTTGGAATTAAATGGGCGGATTCTGAAGAATTTTGACAATTCGGTGGGTGAGTCCACAGAAAGCCAGGAACAGCCACGAGACGCGGAAAGAGCTATCTTCTGGCAATTCGCAAAAACGTTCCTGCACCCTCTTGCTCGTTTTGCCGCCCATGTAATTATCAAGATTCCGCTCATGGAATTTCAAAATTTACACCTTTCGTCAAAAAACTACCAAAAGGCCTGTAGCATGCCACCTTGTCCCCTTCAGCTACCTGTTCTTCGATGGCCCATTCCAGGTCGGGGAATGCCGTGCGCATCATGGCGACGATGTCTATCAGAGCTAGGACCAGGGTACGTGCGAAATCCTATCACAACGAAGCTTTGTTCTCAATTCTGCATCAGAATCCTATGAGAAAGAGCATTATCACCGGATTGTTGACTGATTTTTGGGACTGGATGCGGGCCAAACAGTGTTAGCCAGAGTAGCATTGTTTATCATTATCACAGGAATCTGAGCGTGAGTTCCCTTGTGATAAAATTTACATGTATCCTGGTCCTCCCTCCATATGGCCCAACCCGTGCACAATGAGGCTCGTTGCCCCATCCCTTACTCGACTGGTAAAGGCGGTCCCAGCAACTCCATGCCATGAGCACGCCAGAACTCCGGATCTTGGGGAGGCCTCGCGTTGGCCTTGCTCGTTTCGCGGAAGAAGGCTTCCATTTTCCCAGCGGGCGTAAACATGACCAGAACCCGGCCACGCGCATCACCGACAAAGGCCCAGACATGGGGAATCTGGCGTGGGGCCAGCAGCGAATCGCCTGGTTGGAGGTGCAGACGTTCCCCCCCAACCTCGAACTGGAACTCGCCTTCGAGGATGTAGAACCATTCATCTTGCTCGTAATGCAGGTGACGTGCCGGGCCACCTTTCGCCAGGCAAGTGATCTCAAGGATGAAAAGATCTCCCAGGTTCGGCGGAGTCACCTTGAAGGCAAAGGTGGTAATGCCCACCAGTCCGCGCTGTTCGCCAAAGCGATCAGCCCCAGCTGCGACTCGCATTGCCGCTGGCATGTCATCTGATATCGATTCACTCATCTCTCTCTCCTCTCGATAACGAACAAGCAAGAGTTCTGTCATGGAAGGGCATACCCTGCCCTTTGGCATGCTCCGACCCTCGCTTTGTTATCCTCTCTTCTCAAGCACAACTTCATAGGGGAGTCTGTCAAGACTTTTGTGTCAATGGATTACTCGGACCACTGCGTTTTGGGCGCCGGTATGAGTTCATCGTCCACGTAGATCGCATCAACGCGCTCATTGAAAAAGCACAGGAAGTTGGCGATCGGCGAACAGGCGGCCAGCGGTTCGCGGTAGCTCCACACGATGTTCTTGAAGACCCGCTCGCCAATCGTGGCGGACCAATACGTTGCCTTGCCTTTGTAGGCACAACGGGTCGTGGTCTCAGTCGGCTCTAAGCGTTCCATCTGGACATCCTGCTCAGGAATGTAATAGCGAATGGGCATCCCCGTTTCGAGCACCAGCTGGGGACGCCGGGTGTCGACAATGGTCAGGCCGCCAAGCACGATACGCACATGACGCGAACTCGGCAAGACATCCACCCGCTTGTAGGGATCGCGTGCATGGGCAAAGACCTGCTGCTCCTCTTCATACCAGGCGTCCATTTGT
>Ga0070708_100004781_pt1 | contig 10676 bp, 11 predicted proteins | sample KBSK5503metaG_FD_65469 | JGI IMG/M metagenome (GOLD analysis project Ga0070708, IMG submission 65469) | Corn, switchgrass and miscanthus rhizosphere microbial communities from Kellogg Biological Station, Michigan, USA - KBS K5-50-3 metaG | ecosystem: Host-associated > Plants > Roots >... | reverse complement strand
GCCTGGATCTTCAGCCGCAGCGCGTCGAGGGAGTCGAACTTGTCGAGCGGCGGCTTCGGCCGCGGGCGGTCGGGATACTTCGCCGTCTGCACCGCGTCAAGGAGCAGCTCGATCTCTTCCGGCGTGAAGTTCATCGTCTTGAGCACGATCTCCTTCACCTTGGCGTGCCGGTCGACCGTGTCCTTGATCACGTCGTCGGTGTCCGCGACCACCTGCGGCCGCGTCGGCCGAAACAGCTCTTCCGATCCGACGAGCGAGACGCGCTTGAAATTCGGCATTAACAGTTACCCCGTTTGCTTTTGATCCTGTACCCGGTGATTCTCCAGCACCGCGGCGGCCAGCGCCCGATATGCCTTCGCTCCATCTGATTCCTTCGCGTACTTCAGGATGGATTGCCCCGCGAGGGGCGTCTCGGCGAATCGAATCGAATCGGTGATCGCGAAGTCGTAGACCTTGTCCCCGTATTTCTCCTTGACCGCGGCGAGCACCTCTTGAGAATGCAGCGCGCGGTGCTTGTACAGGGTGGGCAGGATGCCGATCAGCTCGAGGCGTGGGTTGAGGCGACGCTTCACACGCTCCATCGTCACGAGCAGCTCCTGCATGCCCTTCAGCGCGAGGAACTCCGCTTGCAGCGGCACCAGCACCTCGTCCGCGGCGACGAGCGCGTTGATGACGATGAGGTCGAGCGACGGCGGGCAGTCGATGATGATGAAGTCGTACCGCTTCTGCGCGGGCTCGAGCTTGTCGCGCAGGATGCTCTCGCGCCCGATCTCGTTGATCAGCTGATTCTCTGCGCCCGCGAGCTCGATGTCCGCGGGAATGTAGTGGACGCCCATCTGGGGCGCCTCCTGGACGACGTCCATCACGGTGGTCTCAGGGTCGACGAGCAGGTGGTAGACGGTCTTCTCCAGCTCGCCTGGCGGCTTCATGTACAGCGTGAGGTGGCCCTGGGCGTCGAGGTCTATCAGCAGGACGCGCTGGCCGATCTCGGCGAGAGCGGCGCCCAGATTGACGGCGGTGGTGGTCTTACCAACCCCGCCCTTCTGCATCGCTACGGCGATCGTTCGGGCCAAAAGTCGATGCGAGTCTAACTGAATACGCCCGACTTGACGGCCGTCGAGGCTCGTTCGCGTACGCGGAGGGAGCCTCGGGGCCTGTCCTCTAGAATTGCGCGCGACCTGTGATCATCGACATCCTCGTCGTTCTGGTAGTGGTGATCGCGCTCATCACCGGATTCCAGCGCGGCGTCATCCAGCCGCTGTTGGCCGAGATCTTCTTCTTCGGCACCCTGCTGGTGATATTTCGCTTCCACGACCAGTACACGTCGCTGCTCGGCAAATACCACATCAGCGCGGTGATCAGCGTGTTCGTCGCCCTGATCATCGCCGTGGTGCTGGGTGCGGTCGGCGGAGCGGTCGGCGGCGCCTTTCACCGCATGGAGTCGATTCGCGGAGTGGACGGGTTGCTCGGCGTCGTCGTCCACGGGGTCGTCTCGCTCGTGATCATCTACCTGGCGGTCTCGGCGCTCGTGACGCTGGACAACGCGTTCCAACCTGCGCTGCGCAGCGCCAGCCTCACGCTGACGCAGGTCAACCAGCTCGAGAGCCAGATTCTCTCCAACCCCATCACAGCCGCGATGGTCTCCAGGTCCGACCTCGACGCGCTCAAGGCGGCCGCGCAGAAGAACAACGCCGCGCACCTCGATTCTGTCGGCGGCATCCACCAGCTGCAGCAGATCTACACCGACTTCCTGCAGCCGCAGCTGCATGGCTCGCGGACGGTGCCGTTCATCCTCGGTTTCGGCCAGCACCTGCCGTTGATCGGCCATGTCGGACCCAACGACCTGAAGCCGCTGCCGGCATCGCCGACCGGCACGCCGTGTCCTTCCCCGTCGCCGACGGCGAAGCCCACCGCGACGCCCAAGGCAACCCCGACGCCGACGACCTGCGCGCATTAACTTAAGCGCGTGCTCGACCTGTCCCTGACTCCGGACCAGGAGCAGCTGGTCGCCACCGTCCGCGACTTTTGCGCGCGCGAGTTCGCTCCTCGGATCGCGGCCGACGACCGGGCGGGCAAACACGACCCCGAGATCTTTGCGAAGCTCGCGTCGCTCGGCCTGCCAGGCGTCTGCTTTCCGCAGCGCTACGGCGGCTACGGCCTCGACTACCTCTCGCTCGGCCTCGTGTGCGAGGAGCTGGAGTACGTGGACACCGTCTACCGCACGGTGCTGTCCGTCCACGTCGGCCTCGTCGGCATGGGCCTCTACACGTGGGCGTCAGAGGAGCAGAAACAACGCTGGCTCGTGCCGATGGCCTCGGGCCAGAAGCTCGCGTGCTACGGCCTGACCGAGCCGAACGCGGGCTCCGACGTCGCCTCCATGCAGTCCACGGCGCGGCGCCACGGCGACGGCTACGTGCTGAATGGACAGAAAATCTGGGTCTCCGACGCCGACACCGCCGACTACCTGCTGGTTTTCGCCAAGACCGACCCGGCCGCAAAAGGCAAGGGCGTGTCCGCCTTCATGCTCGACCGCGAGGCGTGCGGCAAGGCGCTGCGCACCGAGCCGATCGAGGACCGCCTGGGCATCCGCGCCGGCGATGTCGGCTCGATCTTCATGAGCGACGTCGAGGTGCCGGAGTCAGACCGCATCGGGGACGAAGGCGACGGCTTCAAGATCGCGATGAGCTGCCTCGACAACGGCCGTTACACAGTCGCCGCGGGGGCGACCGGCGCCGTGCGCGCCTGCCTCGACGCGTCGGTGAAGTACGCGCGCGAGCGCAAGACGTTCGGACAGGAGATCGGCCGCTACCAGCTTGTGCAGCAGATGATCGCCAAGATGTCGCGCGATTACGAGATCTGCCGGCTGCTTTATTTCAAGGTCGCGTGGATGAAGAACACTGGGGCGCGCCACACGCGCCAGGTTTCGATGGCCAAGCAGTACGCCACGGACGCCGCCTTCAACGCGGCGCACGACGCGGTCGAGGTGCACGGCGCGTACGGCTACTCAGCCGAGTACCCCGTGGAGCGCTTCTTGCGCAACGCGCGCGCGCCGATCATCTACGAGGGCACGCGCGAGGTGCATACGATCCTCCAGGGCGAGTACGCGCTGGGCTATCGGGAGGACCGGCCGGTCAAGAGATCGCTCCCGCCCTACCGACCAGATTGACGTTGGTCGCGGTCGCTTCGCCGCCGCGATGCCACCTCAATTACCTCGACTTCATCGTCCTCTCGCTGTACTGGGTCGCCATCGGGTACCTCTGGAACAGCCTCACGGCGCTGATCCTGCCCGACCTGATCATCCAGCTCGTCGGCCGCGCGCACGAAGGCCTCGCGGCGAGCTTCCTCAAGTCGCTCGGCACCGCGGTGGCGATCATCTGGCAGCCGATCGTGGGCGGCATCTCCGATCGCACCGTGACTCGGTGGGGGAGGCGGCGGCCGTTCATCCTCGCCGGGACGGTCGGTGACCTGCTGTTCCTCGTCGGCATCGCGCTCGCGGGCAACTACTGGTGGCTGGTCGTCTGCTACTTCCTGCTCCAGTTCTCGTCGAACACCGCGCAGGCCCCCTACCAGGGACTGCTGCCGGACGTCGTGCCCAACGACCAGCGCGCCGAAGCCTCTGGGTTCTACGGCATCGCGAACCTGGTGGGCATCGCGTCCGGAACCGTGGGGGCCGGGCTGCTGCTTGGCCACTTCGGGCGTGGCGTGGCGGTCGCCTCGATCATCGTCGTGCTGGTCACCACCATGGTCGTCACCGTGGTGCTGGTGCCGGACCGCACGGCTCCCGCCGAAGGCCAGTTTCGCGACGCAGGAGAGCTCTTCACCAAGACTTTCGTCGTCCCGTTTCGCAACCGAGCCTTCCTGTGGCTCATGGCCTCGCGCCTGCTCATCTTCATGGGCTTTGGCGGGCTGCAGAACTTCGCGTTCTTCTACTTCGACAACGTGTTCTTCCACAACGACCGCAAGGCCACGGCGCTCGCCGCCTCGACGCTGCTGGGCATCTCCATCGCCGTCGCCGCGCTAGTTACGTGGCCCGCGTCGCGCCTCTCCAACCGCACGGGGCGGAAGCCACTGATCCTGGGTGCCGGCCTGCTCGGCGCCGTGGGCTCGCTGGTGCTGGTGTTCAGCCACTACATGTGGCTGCCGGCGGGTCTGCTCGGGCCACTCGCCCAGTTCCTGAAGGTGCCGGACCTGGCCGCCCAGGCCACCCTGACCGGCATCGTGATCGGCCTCGGGCTCGGCATCTTCTTTTCCGTCGACTGGGCCTTCATCCAGGACATCATCCCGGCCCATGAGGGCGGCCTCTACATGGGGTTTTCCAACATCGCGACCGCCGGGGCGGGCATCATCGCGGTGTTCATCGGCGGGCCGCTCCTCGATGCGTTCAACGCCGGGCCCCGGCTGCTCGGCCTGCCCGGCGGGTTTCCGGTCGTGTTCGGTCTGTTCGCAGTGTGGTTCGTGGTGGGGTCGCTTAGCATCCTGAAGGTACCGGAGGGTAAGAGGGTGTGAGCATGAACGTCGAAGGTCTGCGCTCGTGGGGCGGGCTGGAGCGCGATGGCGAGGGGCCCGCCGACATCGTGGTCGCGGGCATCCCCTACGACGGCTCGGCCGTGTATCGGAAAGGCGCCGCCTTCGGGCCGCGCGAGATGCGCCTGCTGTCGGCGGCAATGCCGCCGGTGACCGAGGACGGGCACCTGCTGGCCGGGCTGCGCGTCCAGGACATCGGCGACCTGGACCCTGGTCCGGAGATCGAGACCGGCTGGCTGACCGTGGCGGAAAGGCTGGCCGACGTCCCACCCGAGTCGTTCCTGACCGTGCTGGGAGGCGACCACTGCACCGCGATCGCGACCCTGTCGGCCCAGACGCGCCGCCACCCCGGATTCCACGTCCTGTGGATCGACGCGCACCCCGACCTGTGTGACTTCTCGCGAGGCGGCCACTGGACGTGCGGCTGCGCGCTACGGCGCGCCCTGGAGGCCTCGGGCATCGAGCCGTCGCGCGTCGTCATCGCGGGCGGGCGCGACTTCGACCCGGAGGAGCTCGATTTCATCAAGGCGAACCGCATCCTGCTCGTCACCAGCGCCGAGCTGGCCCAGGACCTGCCCGGGGTGGCCCGCAAGATCGCCGAGCGCCTGTCCGGCCAGAAGGTGCACATCTCCTTCGACATCGACGCGCTCGATCCTGCGTTTGCGCCAGGGACCGAGATTCCCTCGGCCGGTGGCATGTCGACCCGGCAAGCCCTTTCTCTGCTCCGCGCCGCGACCGAGGGCGCCGAGCTCATCGGCCTCGACATAGTCGAGGTCTCGCCCCCCGTCGACAACAAGGACATCACGACGCTCGCCGCGCTCAAGCTGATCTTCGAGACGTGGGGTCTGGTTTGTGGAAAGCGCTGACGTAGTCATCGTCGGGGGCGGCATCATGGGATGCGCCCTGGCCTACCAGCTGGCGAAGCGCGACGTCGACGTCCTCCTCCTCGAGCGCGAGACGCTGGGCTCGCAGTCGACCGGCAAATGCGCCGGCGGGGTGCGCCAGCAGTTCTCCATGGAGGCCAACGTTCGCCTGCAGCGCATGTCGGTTCGGATGTTCGAGAGCTTCGAGGAAGAGACCGGGCACCCGGCGGATTTCCGGCAGATCGGGTACCTCTTCGTCCTCACTCTGCCGCAGCAGGTGGAGGACTTCCGCAGCAACATGGAGATGTGGCACCGCGTCGGTCTCACCGAGGCGCGGTGGGTCGACGCGGCGGAGGCCGCGCGCATGGTGCCTGTGCTGAACACTGACGACGTGCTGGGCTGCACCTTCTGCCCGACCGATGGGATCGCGAGCCCGGCCGACGTCACGTCTGGTTATGCCTCCGCCGCACGGCGCCATGGCGCCCGCCTCAAGGAAGGCGTGGCGGTCTTGGGGATCGACGTCGCGGGCGGGCGCGTGCAGGGCGTTCGCACGTCCGCCGGCGACGTCGCGACGCGCCTGGTCTTCAACTGCGCGGGGGCGTGGTCATCGTCGATAGGGCGGATGGCCGGGCTGGAGATTCCGGTGCTGCCGTACCGCCGGCACATCGCGGTCACCGGCACGTTTCCGGCGGTGCCTCGCACGAACCCGATGACGGTCGACTTCCAGACCTCCCTGTACTTTCACCCGGAGGGCGACGGCGTGCTCATCGGCATGAGCGACCGGGCCGAGTCGCCGGGCTACGGCACCGACGTGAGCTGGGATTTCCTGGAGAGGATGTTCGAGCAGGCGGCGCGCCGTGCACCTGCGCTGGCCTCAGCCGGGATCAAGACCGCGTGGGCCGGCCTGTACGAGACGACGCCCGACCACCAGGCGATCCTTGGCCCGGTGCCCGAGCTCGAGGGCTTCTGGTGCGCGGCAGGGTTCAGCGGCCACGGTTTCATGCAGGCGCCCGCCGCCGCGCTCCTGCTCGCGCAGCTGCTGCTCGACCGCCGCGCGGACATCGACATCAGCCCGTTTGCGTTCGCCAGGTTCGCGAGGGGCTCGCTCGTCCACGAGCGGAACGTGATCTAGGCGGCTAGCTCCGGAAGACCGTCGCCAGCACGATCAGACCGACTCCCCCCAGCAGGAGCGCAGACCCGCATCCGATCTGCACGGCCGTGTACGCGATGCCGCCGCTGGCGGCGTACGTTTCCGGGTAGCGCACCTTGCCCCGCCGCCGCCGGATGGCGGCTGCGATGGCGCCGATTCCGAGGAGCAGCGCGAACACGCCGAGCAGGAATCCGCTCGAGAAAGTGGTACCGCTCACCAGACCCCAGTATGCGCTCGGCTAGGATTTCGACCCGTGGCGCGGATCCTCGTGCTCGGCTCGACCGGTTTCGTCGGACGGGCCGTGGCCCACAAGGTCCTCGACGCGGGCCACCAGATGCGCGTGCTGGTGCGCGACCCGCTGAAGGCGGCCGCCTTCAAGGTCCGCGGCGCGCAGGTCGTGGTCGGCGACGCGCTGGACCCCGCCACCGTGACCCAGGCCGCGCAGGGCGTCGACAGCATCATCAGCCTCGTCGCGGTGCGCCGAAACCGGCCGCAGTCTTACCTCGCCGTGAACGTCGACGGGGCTCGTGTTCTCGGCCAGGCGGCCATGGCGGCGGGCGCCCGGTCCGTCGTCTTCGTCAGCGCCATCGGCGCCAAGCTCGACCCGCACTTCAAGTACTACACGTCGCGCTGGATGGGCGAGCAGGAGCTGGCCAAGACCGGGGTGACCGGCACGATCCTGCGCTTCTCGCTGATCATCGGCGAGGACGGCGGCATCGTGAAGGAGTTCGAGAAGACCATCCGCGGTCCGTTCGCGCTCATACCCGGCAGCGGCCAGGCCCAGATCCAGCCGATCCTGCGCGAGGATGCCGCCCGCTGCATCGTCGAGGCCGTGGCCAAGCCTGAGCTGCTGGGCAAGATCATCGAGCTCGGGGGGCCGGAGGTCGTCACGTTCGAGACGATCTACGACTGGTTCCTCCAGGCGCGCAGGCTGAAGAAGGCCAAGTTCAAGGTCCCGGCGCCCCTCATGTCGCTCGCCGGGATGGCGATGGAGGCGGTCATGAAAGACCCGCTGATCACCCCCGACGAGGTGCGCATGGCCGAGACCCCCAACCTCGCCGCGGGCATCGACTCGGTCAGCTCGCAATTTGGATGGAGGCCCAGCCTGCCGGGCGCCTGGGCTCCCACGCACTGGGCCAAGCGCGCTCTCTGATCATGAGAGGGAACCTGCCGGTTCCCTCTCACCGCCGCGTCGGCGAAGCCGACCCGGCCTGTCGGACGGGCAAGCGCGGCTGCTCACCCTCCCGCTGTCGTGCCTGCTGAAAGTAGAATCCGCGCGTTCTTTGGGCTTCCGCTGCCCGAAGCGCACCGCGAGGCGCTGGACCGCTACGTGGCCGCGTGCGCGGCGCTGGCGCCCGAGTTCCGATGGACGCCTGCGGACAACCTCCACCTCACGGTGCGCTTTCTCGGCCACGTCGAGCAGGGGCTGGCCGAGGGGATCATGGACCGGCTGGCGGGCCTTGGCCTGCGCGCGTTCGACCTGCGGCTTGGTGAGGCCGGTGCGTTCAAGCGGGGCCGGCTCACGCGGGTGGTGTGGCTCGGACTGGCCTCAGGGTTGGCGGAGGTCGGCGCCCTTGCGTCCGCCGTCGAGGCCGAGAGCGTGCGGGCCGGGCTGGAGGCGGAGGCGCGCAGCTATCACGCGCACCTCACGCTTGCCAGGGCCCGGGCTCGGGACGGGGCGGTCCTGCCGGAGCTGCCGCCACCGCCCGACCTGCCGACGTGGCGAGCGGACGAGCTGATCCTCTACCGCAGCCACCTCGGCCGCGGCGGCTCGGTCTACGAGGCGCTCCGAAGGCTCAGTTTGGGCTGAGGCCCGCCTCCGCGCACTCGAGGTCCTGCTCGGGCCGTCCGCCGCTGACGCCGACCGCCCCCACCACGCGACCTTCGCGCCGGATGAGGACCGAGCCGAGGCCAGGCACGATCGGCACCCGGGTGAGGCGGTCCGCCACGGCGAAGAACCCAGGCCGGTCCTTCGCCAGGTCGGCCAGCGATGCGCCGTCGCGGTGCAGCATGGCCGCGCCGACTGCCTTCGCCTCGGCGATCTGCGGCGAGAGCGGGGTCGCGCCGTCCATGCGGCCCAGGGCGACGAGCAGGCCGCCCTCGTCAACCACCGCCACTGCGACTCGAATCTCGAGCTGCGTGGCCCTGGCGTGGGCGCCGGCGATCGCCTTCTGCGCCTCGGCAAGCGTCACCGGCATTAGGCTCTAGTCTCGCATGGACCTGGCGGGGCGAGTCGCGATCGTCACCGGTGGCGGCACGGGCATCGGCCGCGCGACATCGCTGCGGCTGGCGCGGTCGGGCGCGAAGGCGGTGGTCATCAACTATGCCCGTTCGGCCGATGACGCGGAAGCCACAGCCAGAGATGTCGAGGCTCTCGGCGCTGAGGCGGTGCCGCACCAGGCGGACGTCGCCGACGAGTCGCAGGTCAAGGCGATGATGGCGTCCGTCGTGGCGAGGTTCGGCGCCATCGACGTCCTCGTCTGCAACGCCGGCACGACTCACTTCATCCCGCATCCAGACCTCGACGCCCTGACGGACGCGGTGTGGAACGACATCCTCAGCGTCAACCTGAAAGGCACGTTCTTCTGCTGTCGCGCGGCGGCGCCGGAACTGAAGAAGACGGGAGGCGCCATCGTCAACATCGCGTCGATCGCGGCCCATCGCGCGTCCGGTTCGTCGATCGCCTACGCCGTCTCGAAGGCCGGGGTCGTGCAGCTCACGCGCTCGCTGGCCCTGGCGCTGGCGCCGGACGTGCGCGTCAACTCGGTGTCGCCGGGACTGGTTTCGACGCGATGGTTCAGCCGGAGCTTCGGGGACGAGGCCGCCGCCGCCCAGGAGGAGACGTTTGCGAAGGCGACCCCGCTGCGCAAGATCGCCACGCCGGACGACGTCGCCCGCGCCGTCATCGCGCTGCTGGAGAACGACCTCGTGACCGGGCAGGACCTGGTCATCGACGGCGGCAAGAACATCCTCTACCAGGCGGTCTTCTAAGGCTACTTAATCAAGCTTGGCAGCGAACTGACTTTCGGACCTTGCGCCCTTGTCCAGGGGCGAATACATTTCTGGACGGCCCCGAGGGAAACGTTCAAGGGGGCAGGAACAAGGCCGCAAGGCCGCGTACCGGCTCCCGAGAGGCGATCCGTCGGGGTCATTTCTTTTTCCGGCAAAGATCTGCCGACCCTCGCGTTACGCTGCACCAGACCTGAATGAGCGTTGCGCAGCGATCTCGCCCCCATCGCCAGGCCGCGCCCGCGACCCAGATCGAGCTGTCGATCGTCATGCCGTGTCTCAACGAGGTCGAGACCCTGGCCACGTGCATCCGCAAGGCGCAGGAGGCGATCGCCAAGGATGGTCTGTCGGCGGAGATCATCGTCGCCGACAACGGCAGCGCCGACGGCTCGCAGATGGTGGCCAGGGAGCTCGGCGTGCGCGTGGTCGACGTCCAGCGCAAGGGCTACGGCAGCGCGCTGATGGGCGGCATCGACGCCGCGCACGGCGAGTTCGTGATCATGGGCGACGCGGACGACAGCTACGACTTCCGCGCCATCGGTCCGCTGCTCGCCAAGCTGCGAGAGGGCTACGACCTGGTGATGGGCAACCGCTTCGCAGGCGGCATCCAGGCGGGTGCGATGGTGTGGTCGCACCGCTGGGTCGGCAATCCGGCGCTGACATTCATCAGCCGCGTTTTCTTCCACACACCGGTCGGCGACATGCACTGCGGGCTGCGCGGGTTCCGCAAGGACGCGTTCACGAGGCTGCGCCTGCGCGCCACCGGGATGGAGTTCGCGAGCGAGATGGTGATCAAAGCCTCGATGCGTCGCATGAAGATCGCCGAGGTTCCCGTGACCCTCAGCCCCGACGGGCGCTCCCGGCCGCCGCACCTGCGCACATGGCGGGACGGCTGGCGCCACCTGCGCTTCATGCTGCTGTTCAGCCCGCGCTGGCTCTTCCTCTATCCGGGACTGACGCTGTTCGCCGCCGGCCTGCTCGTGGGCGCGTTGCTGGAGACCGGACGGAAATACATCGGCACGGTCTCCTTCGACATCCATACCCTGCTGCTCGCAGGCTTCGCGTGCCTCATCGGCTACCAGCTCGTCGTCTTCGCCGTGTTCACGAAAGTGTTCGCCATGCAGCAGGGC
>Ga0070708_100004780_pt1 | contig 10677 bp, 8 predicted proteins | sample KBSK5503metaG_FD_65469 | JGI IMG/M metagenome (GOLD analysis project Ga0070708, IMG submission 65469) | Corn, switchgrass and miscanthus rhizosphere microbial communities from Kellogg Biological Station, Michigan, USA - KBS K5-50-3 metaG | ecosystem: Host-associated > Plants > Roots >... | reverse complement strand
CGAGACGGCTGTCGTAAAGCTTCTGCGCCGCATCCAGTTGCTCTTTTGCGGCCTGCGCATCGCCCGTAGCCTTTTGCAGTTCTTCCGGCACGACAGACGTGGTTCCGGTCACGTATGCAGCTTCAGCTTGTTCGAATGCGCCTTTGTTTTCTTCGTGGGCCGCGGCAAGATCTCGATTCTCCAGGACTGCCAGCAGCTGACCCTTGTGTACCTTCGATCCCCGATTGACGTAAAACGTCTTCACGGGCGCGCTGATTTTCGGAACCAGTGCGGACTGTTGCAGGGGAAACAACACGGCGTCCGCCGCCACGATTCGTTGGATTGCTGTCTTTTGAACTGTAGCCGCCTTAACCGGGACAGCGGCTTCTTCGACCTTTTCGTGGGAACATGCTGTGAACAGGAGGGCAGTCAAGGTCGCCAGGAAAATCGACGATGCAAGACGTGGAACGCCCGAGCGCCGCGGACTGTCTTCGCCGCACGATTGGACGGGCAATAATGGTTGATTGGTCATTGCTGTCATAACTTTCCAGTCAGGGTCTGCAGATTCGCGATTGCAACCCGGAATCGCACCAGCCCGTCGTTATACGCATTGCTGGCTTGCGTAAGCGTATTCTGTGCGTCCACGACTTCCAGGACGGTGGACTCTCCGCCTTGATAACGCAGGTTGACCAGCCGCAGGCTCTCGGTTGCGAGTTGCACCGATTGGCTCAGCAACTCCAACTCCGCCCGCGCGGCCTGCGCTTCATCGTAAAAGGAGCGCAGGTCCGCCAGCAGCGTGCGCTGCGCAGCGCTCAACTCCACCATCGCTTGTTTCTTCTGTAAGTTGGCCTGCTTCACCTTGCTGAAGTTCGCTCCCCAAGTCCAAATAGGAAGTTGCAAGGTGGCCGCGTACGCGCTGCCGAGATTGTTGACCGGCGGGGTGCCGGCAGGGGCGCCAGGGGGGATACTTCGGGTAGCAAAACGGTTGGCATCGATTCCATACCAGTAGTCGAGGCCAATGGATGGCAGAACCCCTCCCCATGCAGCCATAACCTCGCGGCCAGCCTGCCGGAGCGCGGCCTGCGCTGCACGAAGATCTGGGTTATTCCGGGTCCCCGCCGCAGTGACCTGGTCATAGGACGGAATTGGATCGACCGCCATGAGGTCGTCCACGATCGTAAAGTTCTCGTTGAAGTCGTTGAATATAAGGATGGCAAGCTCAAGGCGAGCTTTGTTCCTGAGCAATTCGGCTTCGCGCAAATCGCGCGCCTGTTGCTGAGCCTGTAACTGACCTTTCACGACATCCGAATGCGCAACCTCGCCACCGTTTTCCAGCTTCTGGCTGATATCTAGAAAGCGCTGCGCCTCCTCGTTGGCGTGCTGCGCGATTTCATATTTATGTTGAGCGGCAAGATAACCGTAGTAGGCCTGTGCAACCGTGACGGTCAATCCGCGCAATGCGATTTCAGCTTTTGCTCTCGCCACCGCCTGTGCCGCCGCGGCACGGCTGTAATCCGCGAACATTTGCAGGGAAAGATTCTGATGCACATTTCCCTGGGCGAGATATTCGTGAATTCCATTATTGGCGATGAAGACCTGGGTGTCGCTTCCACGCGCTGTGGGCTGCGTGTAAATTGCCGCCATGTTGTAGTTGACGTTCGGCAGCAGGGCGGCCAGGCTTTGCACCAGATCCTGGTGAGCGAGACCGGCTGCGGTGAACGCCGCCTGTGTCTGAGGGTGAATCGCCCTCGCTCTTTGCAATGCGTCCGCAAAGGTTATGGCTTGCGGAGGCCCTGCAGTTGTATTCGACTGGGAACTCTCCGGTACGGACCACAACTGGACGCTGGTGGCAGGTCCACTGGCCTGAGCATTACCACGTCCGACCGTCAGTGAGACGAGGAATGGTATGCACACAGCTGCAACCGCTACGGTTCTCCAGTTGGACTTACAGGTATTGGCCAGATTGAACATGCTCTCGGTGATCGGTAGCCACATACCAGAGTTACCGGAAGCACATTAAGTTGCTCTTAAAGAAAGGTGAAATTGCGTTCAGAGTAAAATCCGGGGAACACGCCCGATCGGCTATAGAACGCCCTTAACGGCACCGGGAGCGGTCTGCGAAGCAGGATTTGCCAGCAGGGCCTTGACCGAATCCGGCAACTTATCCGCATGCGCGAGCAAGATGCTGACTTGCCATGCCTGGGTATCAGTCAGAGAACCTCGAAACCCCGGCATTCCTGTCAGTCGGATGCCATGGACGACTTTCCAGTAAGTCTCGCCGGGCTCGTCGTCGGTAACACCCTTGCCGTGCAGCAGTTCCGGAGGCTTGGGGAACATACCGCGCGCAATGGCCGTTGCCGGCTGCCCATGCAATCCATGACATACCGCGCAGTTGTCTTTGTAGAGCTGGGCTCCGGCAAGGTAATTCGCCTCGTCGACCGGGATCGGCACGGTCTTCGGCATCTCACGATCCAACACCGCGTGCAGAGCCTTCTTGGCCAGGTATTTTTCTAGCGGCATCGGCGGAGCATCCGTCGCGACTGGCGCGCTGCCAGACAAGAAGTAGCCGACGACTGCAATGGTCAGCAGTGCAACTCCGACAGCCATACCGAAAACAAACTTTTTCATGATGTCCTGTTCGTTACGGGGACTTTACCGTCAGATCTTTCGAACCGCCGGCCGAGCCTCATCGTTCTCGGGTACATCAAGCAGTGGTAGTTCAACACTGAAAACGCTGCCCCTCCCTTCCTTGCTGGAAACGTTCAACTCGGCGCCATGTGCTGTACAAATTGCCTTTACGATGGCCAGGCCCAATCCGGCTCCGCCGGACGCCCGTGAGCGAGCCTTGTCGGAACGGTAAAAGCGTTCGAAGACATGGGGAAGTGCGTAATCGGGTATTCCAGCACCGTTGTCTGAGACCTCGAGCACCGCGGCGTTCGCCTTGCGGCGAACGTGCATTTCAACTTCGCCGCCCTCCTGCGTGTACTTAACAGCGTTGGCAACCAGGTTTACGACCACTTGTTGCAGGTGCGAGCGATCTCCCTCGACATAGACTTCACTGGCCACGGTGCTGGTCAGACGAATTGATTTCTCTTCGGCGAGCAATCTCATTTGTTCGGTGGTCGAAGCTGCCAGCTGGCCGAGGTCAAGGCGGGTCATTTCCATTTTTGCTTCGCCTGCATCCAGGCGTGAAATTGCTAACAGACTCTCCACGATGTGCGACATACGATGGGTTTCTTCGAGCGCGCTGCCAATCTGGTCGGTGAGCGCGGGATTGAGACGGTGGCTCTGAGCGATCCCCTCCAGTTCCAGTTGCAGAATCGTCAAGGGCGTTCGGAGTTCGTGGGAAGCGTCGGCAGAAAACCGATTGATGTGCTGAAAGGCGTCATCCAGACGCTCGATCATACGGTTTAGGGAGACAGAGAGTCTTTCCAGTTCATCTCCGGTCTCGATAACCGGCAGCCGCTCGCTCAGGTTGGTGGAAGTAATTCCCTCTGCTCTCCGGGTGATTTCATCGACTGGTTGCAATGATCGCCTCATCAGCCAGTAACCGCTTCCTACCGCTACAAACATGATGAAGGGCATGTAGAGCGCGAAGGTCAACAGCAGCCCGTGCAGCACCACGTCAATCTGTTGAAAGGGGGCACCGCTCTCAACGATGAAGCGGGTCCCGTCCGGGGTGGTGAATCGATCTCCTTCGATCAGGAGGCGCCTTCCTTCGACACGGATCTTTCGCGAAAGTTCTTGATCCGCATTGGGCAAAGGAACCTGGGCCGGATCGAACGAACCATCCTTCGGCGGGCCGGAAACGTACACGACCCCGACACCCTGCTGAATGACGCGGATGAAGTGACTATTCGCCTCGGGCGCGGCCGCCTCCTCGATCTCGGTCTCGAGCCAGTCGGCGCGTTTGAAAGGGTGCTGCGAAAGCAACTGCGTTCCGATCGTTCGGCACTCCGCGGTAAGCGTCCTTTGCAGATTCCAGTAAAGGTAGCGCTCCAGGCCGAGATAAACGGAAACGCCAAAAATCAGCAGCGCGCCCGCCAGCAGCCCCGCGTACCAGGCCGTGATGCGAAAGCGAAGCGAACGAGTATTCACGATTGCGCTCCATTACTGATCGTGTAACCCACGCCACGGACGGTGCGAATCAGTTTGTGTTCATAGGGGTCGTCCACTTTATTACGCAAGTGACGCACATAGACGTCGACGATATTTGTGATGCCGTCGAAGCTCTGATCCCACACATGTTCGATGATCATCGTCCGTGACAACACCCGGCCGGAGTTCGACATGAGGTATTCGAGCAACGAATATTCTTTGGATGTCAGGTCAATCCGCTTGCCCGAGCGTCTCACCTGCTGCGAAAGACGGTCGAGTTCCAGATCGCCCACCCGTACGACACTGCTGCGACTGACCGGTCCCCGACGCAACAGCGCCTTTACACGCACCAGCAATTCGGCAAAGGCGAAGGGCTTGGTCAGGTAATCGTCCGCACCCGCTTCAAAATTTCCGACTTTGTCAGCGACGGCATCGCGGGCGGTCAGAATCAATACGGGAACAGTAGAGTTCTGACTTCGGACTCGACGAAGGACCTGAGTGCCGTCCATCTTCGGCAGCATCAGATCGAGAATAATGAGATCGTACGCGTATGTGGTTGCCAACTCGAGTCCGGACTGCCCGTCGGCCGCAACGTCAACCGCAAAACGCTCTGCCGTCAATCCGCGCGCGACGAAGCTGGATACCTTCGTTTCGTCTTCGACGAGCAGAATGCGCATAGGGCTGTCTCGCAGGATAGTATATTGCCGTTTCCGGATGAACTGTAAGCGAAGCGAAGATGAAAAAGCGTTCAGAAGCGTCCCCTGTGCAGCGACGATGTAGTCTGAACAAAGTTTCATTTACCCTTCATTGCACCTTAATGTTGGCCGACCAGCATCAGTATCCCACCATGATCAACAGGTATCTCGTCGCGATACTACTCGCCTGCACGCTTGCCTATTCTCAAACGCCGGCTCCGGACCACTGGATCGCGGTTCGTGCCGGCCGGCTTTTTGACCCCAAATCCGAGAAGCTGGTGACCAACCAGATTCTGATGATCAAAGGCGACCGGATCGTCGAGGTGGGTCCCGCCGATCGAGTGAAAATCCCCACAAGCGCCCAAGTCATTGATCTGAGCCATGCCACTGTACTCCCCGGTCTGATCGACGCGCACACACACGTGTTTGGTAACGGTCCTGATCTGGAAGCGCAAATTCTGCGGGATTCGTACCAATACCGGACGCTGGCCGCGCTCGCCAACGCCAACAACGATCTGATGGTGGGATTCACCACTCTTCGCGACCTCAAGACGCTCGGGGCAATGTATAGCGATGTGGACTTGCGCAACGCAATCGACCGAGGAATTGTGCAGGGTCCGCGAATGCAGGTTTCCACCCGCGGATTACAAAGTACCGGCGGCTTTCTCATGAACGGTTACTCAACCGAGGTCGCGGTTCCGATGGCGCTGCAAGTCGTGGACTCCCCTTGGGCGGCCCGCGAAGCAGTACGGGAACAGATCGCGCACGGCACCGACTGGATCAAGCTGTATGCTACGTACCAATTTCACTTCACCGACGACGGCAAAATGGTGATTCCTCCCACCTTTACCGCGGAAGAGGTGACGGCAATTGTCGACGAGGCTCACAAAAAGGGCCACAAGGTCTCTTGTCACGCTTTTGGCGGCGAGGGTTTGCATAATTGCCTCAATGCCGGTGTCGACTCCCTTGAGCATGGGGTGCTTCTTGAGGACAACGATCTCAAGATGATGGTGGAGAAAGGCATTTATCTTTTGCCGACTCTCTATCACTATCAGCTTGATCGTGAGCACGACCTCAAGAGGTTTGGTGGGCATAGCGTGGCAGAAGTCTCCGAGCGCAGCTTCCCGAGGGCAGTGGCTGCGGGAGTCAAAATTGCGTTTGGCTCAGGCGCCGGCCCATTTCCGCACGGAAGCCAGACGAAAGAATTCGCATACATGGTCAAGTTCGGGATGACTCCGGTCCAGGCGATTCGCGCGGCAACCCTGGGAGCTGCGACACTCATGGGATGGGAGGATCGCATCGGTTCGCTGGAAGCCGGAAAGTTCGCCGACATGGTTGCTGTAACCGGGGATCCGACATCCGATATCACGGAACTTGAGCGAGTCAAGTTCGTTATGAAGGGCGGCCAGGTATTCAGGAATGAGTTGAAATGACATCGGAAGTGACATGCGATGAATAGCGACATCCGAAGACGCGACTTTCTGAGAACCGCCACCGGAATCGGAGCCACGCTCGGAATCCTGGGCAGCTCGGAACTGGCACCCGGAAGCGAAGCCGCGTCTCCAGCCTGCCCGGAGCCTGCGTTTCCTCAGGTGCAGAAGCTCACCGCCAGTGTCGCGCAGTTCGTTGTGGATACAAAATATTCGGATATCTCTCCTGAAGCCGTGGAGCTAGGCAAGAAGTCAATCCTGGACGGGCTTGGACTCGCGCTCAGCGGTTCAAGGGCCGAGACTGCCAGCTTGATCCAGGAGTACGTGAAGTCGTTCGGCTTCCATTCCGGCGGTGCCAGCGTCTTAGGGTCTGCATCCAAGCTTCCTGCGCGGTTCGCGGCGTTTGCCAATGGAGTTGCAATCCACGTTGACGACTTCGACGATACGCAGCTCGCCGTGGGAAAAGACCGAGTCTATGGCTTACTCGTTCACCCCACAGTATGTGTACTGCCCGCGGCGCTGGCAACGGCCGAACTGCAGGCAAAGAGCGGGAGGGACTTGCTCCTGGCTTATCAAGTCGGCGTGGAAGTTGAATGCAAGATCGCAGAGGCCATTTCGCCGCGACACTATCAGGACGGTTTCCATTCCACCGGAACCTGTGGCGTGTTTGGTGGCACTTCTGCTTGCGCCCGCCTTAAAGGATTTGATGTAGAGAAGACTGTCCGTGCTCTGGCGATTGCCGCCAGTCATGCCGCCGGCTTGCGCGAAAATTTCGGCACGATGATGAAGCCCTTCCAGGCCGGTCATGCCACGGAGAGTGGCGTAGTCGCAGCCGATTTTGCGGCGCTCGGATGGACTGGCGCGGAACAGATTCTGGAGGCACAGCGCGGCTTCTTCCATGCCTACGGCGGTGGATACGACCCGAGTGCGATTGTTGACCGTCTTGGCAAACCTTGGACGTTCCAGAACCCGGGAGTCTCTATCAAGCCCTTCCCCAGTGGCTCCCTGACGCACCCTGGGATGACCGAGCTGTTGCGGCTGGTCCATGCGAACTCAATCCGTGCCACCAATGTGGAGCGCCTTGAGGTTGGCACCAGCCGCAATATGCAAAATACGCTGATTCACCATCACCCGACCAACGGACTGCAGGCCAAGTTCAGCATGGAATTTTGTATGGCCATCATCCTTCTCGATGGCAAAGCGGATCTGACCAAGTTCACCGATGCCGTCGTCAACCGGCCCGACGTCCAGGAGATGATTGCGCGGGTCCGATTCTATGCCGATCCCGAGGCAGAAAAGGCCGGATACGACAAGATGACGACGATTATCAAGATCAATATGAAGGATGGGCGCACGATCACAGGCCGCGCGGACTTCGGCAAAGGAAGCCCCACTAACCCGATGAGCTATGACGAGGTCGCCGAGAAGTTTCAGGCCTGTGCCGCTTTCGCGACGTGGCCCGCTGCAAAGGCGACACAAGTCATCGATCTGGTACGAAAGCTTGAAAACTTGGCCGATGTGCGTACCTTGACTGCTCTGTTGAGCAAATAAGGTTTCCAACGTTTAATCAGCGTCATTCGACAGTGAGGCAAATTGAAGAGTTACAAAATTGCAGTCATTGAAGGCGACGGGATCGGACGCGAAGTTGTCCCCGAAGGAATCCGGGTGCTGGAAGCGGCCGCACGCCGCTTCGATCTGTCGTTCTCCTGGAAAAATTTCGATTGGAGTTGTGAAACCTATCTCAGTACCGGGCGGATGATGCCCGAAGATGCTCTGGAACAATTGCGTCCGTTCGACGCCATTTTTCTCGGAGCCGTAGGATACCCTGGCGTGCCTGACCACGTGTCACTTTGGGGCTTGCTGATTCCCATTCGCCGCGGTTTCAAACAGTACGTCAATCTGCGGCCGATCCGTCTATTGGAAGGAATCACGACGCCACTCAATGGCCGCCGACCCGGAGAGATTGATTTCTGCATTGTCCGGGAAAATAGCGAAGGTGAATACTCAGAAATTGGCGGGCGCCTGCACCGCAATACCGATCTGGAAATGGCGATTCAGGAAACCGTCTTCACACGGCAAGGCTGTGATCGCATCATTACCTATTCTTTTGAACTTGCCAGATCGCGAAAGAATCATGTCACGTCGGCGACCAAGTCCAATGGCATCGTCTTCACTATGCCCTTCTGGGACGAGCGCTTCAATGCCGTGGCAAAGAATTATCCGCAAGTTAAAACCGACCAATACCACATCGATATCCTGACGGCTCACTTCGTAAGTCATCCCGATCGCTTCGACGTGGTCGTAGGATCGAATCTCTTCGGAGACATATTGTCGGACCTGGGCGCCGCCGTCGTGGGATCCATGGGACTCGCCCCTTCTGCGAATCTGAATCCCGAACGTGAATTCCCCTCCATGTTTGAGCCTGTCCACGGCTCAGCTCCGGACATTGCCGGAAAAGGAATCGCTAACCCGGTGGCGCAGATTTGGTCCGGCGCAATGATGCTGGAGCACTTAGGTGAGAAAGAGGCAGCTCAAGCGGTCGAGCAGGCCATCTTCCGAGTACTTGCCCGGCGCGATCCTCTTACTCCCGATATCGGCGGAAAAGCCCGAACCCAGGATATGGGAGAAGCAATCGCGGCTGAAGTGTCGGCCGTCGCAGCCAGAGTCTGAACACTACGGCGGACGTCAGTCTACGGGTTCGTAAACTAGGATTGCTGCATCTTCTTTGTCGTTTGCGGGGGCGGCAACATAATAGCGATTGAGTTGGGGCGACCAGAACGACGTACCCGCGCCGCCGCGCGTCGGAATCTTGCCGATGTTTTCGTATCGGTCAGCGCTTTTCTGCAGATACACATATACGAAGCCGTTCGGCAACTCTCTTCCCCCGGAAACATAGACACGCTTGCGCAGCCCATCGAAATAAACCCCGTCCTGCCCTTCGACAGTGGGGAGTTGAGCGACTTCCTTGCCTGACTTGGAGTCCATGACAATTAATTCGGCCGGGGCACGGGTTCCGACGAATAAACGCGATGTGGACTCATCAAAAGCCGCATCCCCAGGCCGTTGACTAGTGATCGGCCACGTGCAAAGCACCGCCCGTTTGTTTGTCTCCACTACCTGCAGCTGGTTGGCGATGGACAGGAATACGAATAAAGTCGTACCAGACTTATTCAAGAGCAACTCAGATGGATGTGCGTTTACCTTGACGTCTCCGATGTGTTTATTATTCTTTGCGTCGATGATTCCAACTTCCCCATAATCCTTTCCTGCATCCTTGCCCCCGTAGCCCACATAGACCAACTTGGAGTTTGGTTCGTAGACGATGCGGTTGGGCCCAGGCTCGAACTGGATGGAATCGAGAAGTTGTAGGGTGTCGCCTCGGAACACTCGAACCATTCCGTCGTCACCGCTTGCCAGAAACAGCTTGTTGAACTCACGTACATACAACGCGCCTTGCGGCTTCTTGAATTCCGGTATGCTACGCATCCATTTCCCGGTTTTCAAGTCAACCACTTCGAACGTGCCATTCTCCAAACCGGCCACAAACAAGCGCTGCTGCTGTACGTCGACCTCCATGTGGTCGAGACGGCCCTTTACATTTGGTAGGGAAATCGTTTGAACAAGCCGCAGCGGTTGCTTTAGGCCATCCTGAGAAACTGCGAGAATAGCGCACACAGCGAAGCACAACACAAGCGCTAGAAGACGAAAAAAGACCCTGTTCATGTGTCCACTCAATCTTCCGGAGCGTACACCCACAGCGCAGCGCCCTGCTTGGAGCTAGCGGGCACCGCCAGATAGAGACGATCTCTCTTTTCGTACCAAAGGCCGGTACGTGCGCCCACGGTAGTTGGGATCTTCGCGAGTGGCTGGAAATGATCGGCGTCAACCTGTTGAATGACGCTTACGTATCCTTCTCCGCCGAGTACGTAGATGCGTTTTCGACCCGTGTCGTAATACACGTCGTCGGAGTCGGCCACACAGGGCACGCTCGCAATCATGGAGCCGGTTTCGGTGTCGAAAACCATTACTTGCGCGGGCTTTCGGGTCACCACGAAAAGACGGTGATCCCGTTCATCGAGAGCCATCGGATAATTGGCCTTTGCATTCTTCAGTGGCCAATCCGTTACCTTGTGAGTCGTCCAATCGATCTTCACAACTTTCGCTTTGGTAGCGATGTTGGCAAAGATCGCCAGCCTGGATGCCGCGATCTGAAATGATTCCGGGTGAGCATCCAGCTTGGCGGCATCGTCCAGTCGTTTGCCGGTGGTGGCATCGATGACGGCAATCCCACCCACGTCGTCTCCGCCGTAAGCGACATAGACTCTTTTCTCTGCGGGATCATACCGGACGTTGTCGGGGTCTTCTCCGATGTCGATCGTATTCAGAAGTGTGAAAGATTCTCCGTCATAGACTCGCAGCTTTCCATCAGCACCATTCGCGACGAAGAGTTTATTGAGTTCGCCCGCAAATGCCAC
>Ga0070708_100004778_pt1 | contig 10678 bp, 6 predicted proteins | sample KBSK5503metaG_FD_65469 | JGI IMG/M metagenome (GOLD analysis project Ga0070708, IMG submission 65469) | Corn, switchgrass and miscanthus rhizosphere microbial communities from Kellogg Biological Station, Michigan, USA - KBS K5-50-3 metaG | ecosystem: Host-associated > Plants > Roots >... | reverse complement strand
CCGACGTGTACTCGCTTGGCGCGATGCTCTACGAGATGATGACCGGGTCGGCGCCGTTCACCGGCCCGAACATGCAGGCCATCATGGCCAAGCTGTTCATGGAACAGGCGCCGCCGGTGCGCGACGCGCGGCCAGATGCGCCCGAGTTTCTCGAGCAGGCCATCACCAAATCGCTCGCCAAGACACCGGCCGCGCGGTTCGCCACGGCGAGCCAGTTCGCCCAGGCGCTCACCTGGCCCAGCGGCACGTCGACACCACCCGAGCTGAAGACGGCGGCGGCCAAGTCGGTTGCCGTGCTCGCGTTCTCGGACATGAGCCCGCAGCACGACCAGGATTTCTTCTGCGAAGGCATCGCCGAGGAGATCATCAACGCGCTGAGCAAGGTGCAGGCGTTGCGCGTCGCGTCGCGCACGTCGTCGTTCGCGTTCAAGGGAAAGAGCGAAGACATCGGCGAGATCGGGCGCAAGCTCAAGGTCGCGACGGTGCTCGAGGGGAGCGTGCGGAAAGCGGGCGATCGCCTCCGCGTCACAGCGCAGCTGGTCAACGTGGCCGACGGATATCACCTCTGGTCGGATCGCTTCGACCGCCAGCTCGAGGACGTGTTCGCGATTCAGGACGAGATCGCTGCGAGCATCGTCAAGGCGCTGCGGCTCGTGCTAAGCGAGGACGAAAAGCGCGCGCTCGAGAAGTCGCCGACGGTGAACGTGCAGGCGTACGAGTACTACCTCCGCGGCCGCCAGTACTTCCATCAGTGGAGTCGCACGAGCATCCAGTACGCGCGGCGGATGTTCGAGCGGGCGATCGAGATCGAGCCGGAGTACGCGCTCGCCTACACCGGCATCGCCGACTGTTGCGCGTTTCTCTACATGTACTGGGACGGGAGCAAGTCCAACCTCGACGGTGCCGACGTCGCGAGCCGGCGCGCGTTGGAGCTCGACCCGAATCTCGCGGCTGCGCACGCGTCGCGCGGCTTCGCGCTGTCGCTGAGCCGGCGATACTCCGAGGCGCGCCCCGCGTTCGAACGTGCGTTGCAGCTCGATCCGAAATTGTTCGAGGCTTACTACTTGTTCGCCCGGGCGTGTCTCCAGGAAGGGAAGTTGGCCGAGGCCGCGGCCAACTTCGCGAAGGCGGCTGAAGTGAGGCCGGAGGATTATCAGGCGATGCTCCTCGCCACCGGGCCGCTCAAGGGACTGGGGCGAGACCAGGATGCGACCGACAACATCCATCGCGCCATGCAGCGCCTCGACCGACACCTCGAGCTCCACCCCGACGATCCGCGCGCGCTCTACCTGGGCGCCGGCGCGCTCATGCAATTGGGCCAACGCGATCGCGCGCTGGAGTGGGTGCGCAAGGCGCACGACTCCGGCCCGACGGACTCGATGGTCCTGTACAACGTGGCATGCGTGTACGCGCTCGGTGGCATGAAGGATGAATCGATCGCGTGCCTGGAAAAGGCCGTTGAGTGCGGCTTCGGGCATCGCGAGTGGCTCGAGCACGACAGTGATCTGACGCTGCTGCGTGGAGATCAGCGGTTCATCGAACTGCAGAAACGGTTGTGAACGGGTGGACGCACGAACAGGTGCAGTCCAGTTTCGCGACGAGATTTCGTAGCTCTGTTCACAGAGCCGATCACCAACACTAACGGCCGCAAGCTTTCACGTCGCTGCGTAGTTCGCCCCTTCCGCCGGACGTTGGGCCAAAAGTCCGGCCCAATGCAGCCGGTGTTTGGTACGTTAGTAGTGGCTTCTGCTGGGTTAACCGGCCGCTGGCCGGACTTTTGGTTGTGGTTTGCACAGCTGATAAGCGTGAGGTCGGAGGTTCAACTCCTCCCGAGCCCATTTCCTAAAAACATTCCTCGCACTGGCTTAGCCGGTCGCGAGGTTTTCTTTTTGTGATCCCTGCACTGTGTGCCCGTTCCTTGTGCCGGTTCCTTCTCGAGGAAGATCTCGTCGGACAACCTGCACACGAGTTTCAGCGCTTTGCCTTCTCGACGGGAGTCAGTGCGTCGACGCGTCGCTTGACCTCGGCAACTCGCGACTGCAGCTCGGGATCCGCGTTCTTCCATAATTCGACGAACGCGCGATAGTGCGCGACAGCGTTCGCCGTGTCGCTCTTCGCTTCGTACAGCTCGCCGAGTCGTCGTTGCACGCCGGCGAGATAGATTGGGTCGGTCGGGTCGGTGAACTGCACGAACAGTGGAAAGTCCATTCGCTCGAAGTACGGCGTCGTGAGGAATTTCTCATAGTTCACGATCGCCGAATCGCTTTGGTGCGCCGCATCGAAGGCGCGGGCCAGGTTGACAGCGAGACAGACAATGCACCCGTGCGCTGGACCGTCGGGCAGCACATCGCCACGCCGGAACTCCGCGATCGCGTCGGACGGATTGCTTTCGGCGAGTGCAATCTCGCCGAAAGCATCATGCAACGCCGGCTGCTGGGCGCGTTTGAACACGGTGTCTCGAACATCGCGCTCGTAGTCCGCCAGAATCGCGCGTGCCCGGTCGGGTCGACCCAAGCGAGCGTAGGTCCGCGCGACGCTGAAGTACGGCCGATCCTCGAGGCTCATGCTGTTGAGTGGCGTTCTGGCCAACAACGCATCCATGCGCTGCGCACCGCGTGGAGCATCGCCGAGCGCCGCGATCTCCATGCGGAGGCGGCTCGCCGAATCCGCGAGTGGATTCGATACCGTCCCAATGGCTGCCGCGTCGGAGCTCCCTTCCGTATAAAGCGCGAACGCGCGTTTGAGCTGTCCCCGGACCAGCGCGAGGTTCGCGGCGTGGTTGGCCGCCTGCGGCCGCAGGTCGGCGCGTCCACGTTGACGCACACTGTCGGTGTAGCGCTCGAGCGAATCGAATGCCCCGGCATGATACATCAAGTAGTCGCGCGTCCACCGCCGAAGCGAGTTGTCGGGGAACCGGCGCTCCGCCAGCATCACACTCGATTCGGCCTGCGCCCAATGACCTTGATTGGCCTGCGGCCACGCAATCTCGTATGGCGCGAGCGCGATACCCGGGGAATCGTGAATTGCGCGCGCGAACGCCGACTCCGCGCGCACCTGATCCCGACGCGTCATGTACCGGAACCCGAGATTGACCCCGACACCCGGATCGCCGCGACGCATCAATTCTTCGTACAGTGCAATCCCCCGCGCCCGATTGCGACCGGGGCCGTTCACGTAGAAGTACGCTTCCTCCCCATCGCGCTCGTTCTCGGTGAGATGATCGCGATGCCGATGGGCTTGTTCGAGCGCCGCATTCACCTCGGACACCGGGCGGTTGGCATTCCCGAGCGCCGCGCCGAGCTTGCGCCACGCCACCGCGAAATTGCTGTCGATCGCCACGGCCTCACGGTATTTCACGATCGCGGTCGGCCAGTCGGACAGCACCTCGTGATAGCGTACTCCCTCGCTGAACTTGCGCAGCGCATCGAGCGATGTCGTGGTCACTTCTTCCAGCGGCGCGCTTGCTTGAACCGCTCGCAGCGACTCGCCCGCCTTGCCGCGAAGTGCGCGCGACAAGCGATCGGTCGCGTCGATGAGCCCACGCGGTCCGTCACCGGTCTCGCGCCCCGACCAGAGCTCGACGCCCGAGTCGGCGGTGACGAGTCGGAGCGCGACGATGAACCCACCCCCAACGGCAGTGATATCGCCGTCCACGATTGCCTTGACCCCTGTCCGTTGCGCGAGCTGGCGGGCCAACGTCAAATCGATCTTGGACAGCGGCGGTTTTTCCATGCGACGAAGCGCCGCCGCCATCGAACCGGTCGACGTCAGCGAAAGCACCGACGACTGTGACAGCGCGGCACGCACGGCATCGCTCACCACGCGACCGAGCGAACTGTCGGTATTCGTGACGCGGAAATCGGTGATGAGCAGCGGCTCTTTGGTCTTGAGCTTTCCCGATGCAACGAGGCTCCCGAACGGTCCAACGCCCATCGCGCGCAACGACATGAATGCGCCGACGCTCAACACGAACGCGAGAAGCGCATACACGCCGACCTTTGCCGTCCGGTACCAGCTCACGTGCGGCGCCGCCTTGAGCGCGATCGTCGCCATCGTCCCGTGTACCGCGCCCGGTGTTCCACCCGGAGTGAACGTCGGCGTCGCAGTGATCGCCTTCAGCGTGACGCGCTGGACATAGCCAGTCCACAAAATCACCGGCAGGCCGAGCGCCATCAGGATGAGAGCGCCGGAGAGCACCCAATCGGGCAGGCCGATGCCTACAATCGCCGCTTTCGCGAGAATCGCGACGGCAACGAACGACGCGACATAAATCGCGAGTGCTTTGCGCAGCATGCCTGGTCCACCGAACAACACCGGCGGCATCGCCTGCATCGCGCTACCGCTCGTGATGGTCTCGAGCACGCGCACAACGTCCGTCGCTGCCTGCGGCCGATCACTCGGATCTTTCGCGAGGCAACGCATGATGAGCTCAGCGAGCGGCACGGGCACATCGGCACGCAACTCGGCGATGGGACGCGGCGCTTCACTCATGTGCGCGGCGAGCGTTCGCGCAGGCGTGCGATCGGGGAAAACGGAACGACCCGAGAGCAGCTCGTACGCCATCGCGCCGAGCGAGTAGAGATCGGCGCGATGATCGATGTCGGGGTCCCCCGCGGCCTGCTCGGGCGCTATGTAGGCCGGCGTTCCGATCGAGGTGCCCAAGAGAGTCAGCGCGGATTCGGAGGGGTCCTTCGAGCCGTCGCTCTCCGGACGATTGCCGCGCTGCGACGCTGCAATCGCCTTCGCGATGCCGAAGTCGGTGACGACCGCCGTGCCCTCGGACAGCAGTACGTTGTCGGGCTTGATGTCGCGATGAACCACGCCTTGCCGATGCGCGTACGCCAACGCCTTCGAGACGTCGCGCAATACGCCGATGACTTCGGTCACTGCGAGCGGCCCACGAGCGAGACGCGCCCGCAGAGATTCACCGTCGACGAAGGGCATGGTGTAGAACGGGAGACCGTCGGTGTCGCCCGCCGAGAGGACAGGTACAATGTTCGCTTGCTGGAGCGCGGCAGCCGTCTGGATCTCACGCTCGAAGCGGCTCACCGAGATTCCCTGCGCGAGCTCCGGCGACAGCACCTTGATCGCGACCTTCCGCTTGAGCCGGAGCTCTTGCGCCTCGAAGACGCGGCTCATGCCGCCGCCGCCGAGCTCGCGCTCGAGCGAGTAGGCGTCACCGAGCGTTCTCTGAAGCTGCGCCCGCAGTTCGGCGGTCAAATGGAACTCCGATGTGGGAGCCGAGCGCGATGAACGGGGCGAAGGGAAGGAGGAGAAAAGCTACGTGCTGAAGATGCGGGCGGATAGATCAGGGACTGTGTTATCTGCGGTATCTAATCGCGCAGTCGCGTCCAGATTACACAGTGAAGGGACTACGAGGTCACCTGGGTGATCAGTCCTAGGACACCGTCAATGCCGGCACCTGATCGGTTGCAACTTGCCCCAATAGGCGACGCGGAATGCCGGCGGCCTTCAACCGATTTCTGTTCCGAAATCATGTTGGGGAACCTCCGGCCGACGGGCGAAATGCGTGCGCGAGCTTCGCAGCAATGAACGCCGCCTTCAAGGATTCCAACTCTCAACGAATCGTCGATGAGGGTTGTCGAGCAACATTGCGCTCAGCATCGCAAAAGTCGGGCGTCCCGCCATCACGCGGGATATAGAACCGAGATTGGCTCAAGGTGGAATAATGGCGGATCGATCTGCTGGCGGAGATCCGTGCATCTAACCGGATCGGTAGCCTGCGTGAACAAGGTTACTCTCCCACATTATTTCGTACGTTGCAATTCTCCGACGGCCGTCTCATCCCGCATGTTGTCCGCCCGATCCTGCGTCGTTCGAAGTAATTCTGCGCAACATCGCCGGTCTAACCGAGCGCAGAAGTGCGAGCACGTCGAGCTCTTTCGCGCGCTCATAGACCTCCCAATAACGGCGCCACCTCATGTAGCGCGGCTTGGGTCCCGGCACACGCGGAGATTGCGAGCAGTCGACATTCACGAGATCAAAAACAAGGCAAAGGCGCGTCGACGCATCCGTGCCGTTGGTCGGAGGAGCTGCGTTTCATACAACGACCCTGCGCAGCGCCGGCACAAGAGACCCGCGTCAACTTCATACAACCCGGTGCATCTGCGACGACAATCATCGGCGGGGCATAGAAACCAGTGGCGAACACCCCCGAGCCGCTGCGCAGTCGTGACGATCCCAAAGCCCAGGCGTTCGGACTCGCGTTGGAGCTTGAGCGCGACTATCTCCTTGATCAGGACGCGCCGAGTCTCTTCTACTGTGCGGGCCATCGTGGCATTCCTTGAGCGTGGTCTGTCGGCCCGGCTGAGCCGAGGCGAGCGCCGAGTCGCGTCCTTCAGGACGCAGATCGGTGCGCGCCCTTAGGAAGTCGAACAGCAGCATGATGGAAGCCGCGGCTTTACCCAACGCGCCGGCCTAGGAAATGGTTTCTGGACCCCGAAAGGTGAGGGATAGGCTAACTCTAAACCCTCTTTTCGCGGCGAACTGACGAGGTCTTACGCGAGCTGTGACCGATAGCTCAGGCCCCAGCATGTGCGGCAGCGCAGGTCGAGGCGGCTGACAGAACGAGGCGAGTAGAGCACGCCGCAGCGCGCTTTGCACGTAGGGCAAGCGAACCACCAGCGTAACCCGCCGAGACCGGGCCTAGACGTGAGCATGACGATGCGGAAGGTCCCTGAGCGATAGGCGCATACACACGCTGCATCGTCGAACACCGGTGGCCCAAAACGGTCGAGGAAGTGGTCGACGCGAAGTCGTCGGCAATTCTCGACCAGCTCTCGCCGCTGCTTTCCCGGTCTCGTTGCTGGCAATCGCACCGGCAATCGCACCTTGGCCGGGCGCATAGTCTCGGCCGGCTTCCGATCTGTAGGCGTTCCAGTTCGCGTGCTGTCGGACCCCTGCCTTGAGCTGCACGATCGCTTCGGGTTTTTGCTGCAGGTTCTTCAGCGCCTTCGCACAGCGCTCGCAAACGACGCGGCCGCGTATGTGATAAAGCACCGTGCAGTATTGTTTGCACTCGGGGTTCGGGCACAGCAACCAGCGTCGAACGCCGTCGGAAAACGGCGTCAAGACAATTCGGACGCCAAGGGCGTCAAGCTCGCTGCGGAACTTTCCACAGGTCGCTTCCGCGATCGAGACGTGGTCGTCATCTGCCATGGGACTACTTGTCAATGGTTCCTCCATCCGGAACGCTCGTTCGTCGCGTGGAGAGCGACGAGGTCTTTGCGCTAAAGGTTTTGTGCCCGTTCGTGTGCCCGTTCGTGGTTCAGAAGTACGGCATCCATCGGGGCGAAGATCGGCGGATCGAGCCTCTGCCCTCTATGAAATCCGTCAGGATGCCGTACTTCTGATTCAGCTCGGGAGGCCTGATAAGCGTGAGATCGGAGGTTCAACTCCTCCCGGGCCCACTGTACGCGCCGCAAGCACTTAGCCGCTTGTGGCGCTTTTCCTTGTTCAGGAGCGACGGATACCAAAATCCGACTGACTCGCAATAAGACGTGGTGACTCAATTCTTCCGGTCACGCGGCGCCTTGGCCGGTGATCGATGACCGCTTCCCTCCGTAGATCGCCGTCGATCCCGAAGATGGTCGACGAACGCCCGCAACGCGCGCGATGCGTGTCGTCGCTGCGGATAATAGAGATAATATCCAGGAAACGGTTCACAGAACCGCTGCAGAATCCGCACAAGCTCTCCTCGCTCGAGCGACTCACGCACCGAGCGATCATAGGCCATCGTGATCCCCAAGCCGGCGACGGCAAGGCGGCGATTGACCAACGACGAGGTCGAGAGCACACGAGCGTTGACCGCCACAATGAAGTTTCGCCCGTTCTCGCTGAACTCCCAGCGATACGGCGGCGCAGTGGGCGCGGCGCGCCAGTTGAGGCAATCGTGGTCGACGAGGTCGCGCGGGTGCCGCGGAACCCCACGCCGACTGAAGTATGATGGCGCGCCCACGACGGCCATCTCGAGGTCGCCGGTCACCGGCACCGCGATCATGTCTTTGTCGATCACCTCACCGAGCTGAATGCCGGCGTCGAACCCTTCGGCAACGATGTCGACCGGTGCTTCGCTTACAACGAGTTCGAGGTGTACATGGGGATGCTCGACGAGAAAAGTCGCGAGCACGGACTCTTCCACCATCGCTAGCGCAGCGCTAGAAGTCTGCACACGAAGCGCGCCTCGCACCTCGTTGCCGAACTCGCCGATCGCGACAACCGCAGCTCGCACGTCCTCGACGGCCGGGCGCAACGACGAACAGAGCTTTTCGCCAGCCTCCGTGAGGTGGACGCTTCTCGTGCTCCGACGCACGAGCGGCACTCCCACTCGCGTCTCAAGTCGCCGCAGTGCCTGGCTGACCGCCGAGTGACTCATTCCGAGGCGCTCGCCCGCCGCGCGAAATCCCCGCGTCTCCGCTACGGCCAAAAACACAGCCATCCCATCGAGTTCGTCGGCCATTGGACGATAAAGTGACCAGCTTGGACGGTGCTGGCAAGTAGATCAACCACTCCAGGCACTCCAGATTGCGTGACACGGCGCACTTGCAATCGAACGCGAATGGGGACGCAGCTATGCCCGCATTGCCACCTGTCATCGCATTGAACAATGGCGTCGAGTTGCCGACGCTCGGCTTCGGCGTGTTTCAGAGCCCGCCTGCCGAAACGACCACGGCCGTCGACGCCGCCATCGACGTCGGCTATCGGATGATCGACACGGCGGCGTCGTACGGAAATGAGCGCGAAGTCGGTGACGCGATTCGCGCGAGCGGAATCGACCGTCGCGAGTTGTTCGTGCAAACCAAGCTGTGGATCAGCGACTATGGCGATGAGTCTGCACTGCGCGCGTACGACGTGAGTCTCCGCAAGCTCGGAGTTGACTACGTCGATCTGTACTTGTTGCACCAGCCGATGCCACGCGAGTGGGAGCGGACTGTCGCCGCGTACAAAGCGCTCGAGAAGTTGCTCGCCGACCGCCGAGTCCGCGCCATTGGAGTCTCGAACTTTAGCGCACCGCTTCTCGAAAAACTGGTCGAGCGGACCGAGGTCGTCCCGGCTGTGAATCAGGTCGAGGTGCATCCGTACTTTGTTCAACACACGCTTCGCCAGATCCACGAGCGACTGGGCGTTGCGACGCAGGCGTGGTCTCCACTCGGCGGCGTCAATCGATACATGCCGAATCGTCCGAATGCGCCGGCGAGCACGAAGTCGTTGAAGAATCCTCTTACCGACCCAGTGGTAACCGAACTCGCTCGAAAACACGGAAAGACGCCCGCACAGATCATTCTCCGCTGGCACATCCAAGAAGGCCGGTCAGCGATCCCGAAGTCTGTGACACGGGCACGCATCGAGGAGAACTTCGACGTGTTCGACGTGGCGCTCACCGCCGACGAAGTGGCGTCGATCGACGCGCTCGACACGAATGTGCGCGGCGGGCCGGACCCGGAAATGATCAATACGACAGCGTTCACTCTAACGATTCCGGATTGAAAATCGATAATCTCCGAAGGACGACGCCAAGAGGGATGATATGAAAACGCGAAAGCTCGGCACCCTCGAGGTTTCTACCATCGGTCTGGGCTGCATGGGCCTAAGCCACGGCCTCGGCCCTGCCACTGATCGCACCCACGCCGTTGCGCTGATTCGTGCTGCAGCGGATCGTGGTGTCACGTTCTTCGATACCGCGCAGGTATACGGTCCGTTCGCGAACGAAGAAATCGTCGGCGAGGCGCTCGCTCCGTATCGCGATCGTGTGGTGATCGCGACGAAGTTCGGCTTCGACTTCGACGCCAATGGTAGGCAGACAGGCAAGCTCGATAGCCGACCGGCGACGATCCGACGCTCGACAGAGGACTCACTGCGTCGTTTACGCACGGACCACATCGACCTTCTGTATCAGCACCGCGTCGACAAGGACGTTCCAATCGAGGACGTCGCCGGCACGGTGAAGCAGCTCATCACGGAAGGCAAGGTCATGCACTTCGGGCTCTCTGAAGCTGGCGTGCACACAATTCGACGCGCGCACGACGTTCAGTCGGTCACTGCGTTGCAAAGCGAATACTCGCTATGGTGGCGGGAGCCGGAGCAAGAGATCCTTCCAGCCCTAGAACAACTCGGAATTGGCTTTGTGGCCTTCTCGCCACTCGGGAAGGGTTTTCTCACTGGAACGGTCGACGAAACGACGCAGTTCGATTCTACGGACTTCCGCAATACGGTTCCTCGCTTTTCGGCAGAGAATCGACGAGCAAACAAGACGGTCGTCGACCAAGTTGGAGAGATCGCCGCGACCAAAGGAGCAACACCCGCGCAGCTCGCGCTTGCATGGGTGCTCGCCCAGCGACCGTGGATCGTCCCAATTCCCGGTACTACGAAGCTGCATCGACTCGAGGAGAATTTCGGTGCAGCGAACGTTGAATTGAGCGCGGATGACCTCCGTCGCATCAACGATTCGAAGATTACAGTGCGCGGCGAGCGCTATTCCGAATCGTCGGAGTGGATGATCGATCGGTGAGTGCCATTGTTCGCTTTTCAGCCATCCTTCCCAACCGACTATGACAAGGTCAAAGCAGATTGCGGTTGCACTTTTCGCCGGCGTACTCGCATTCGAGCCGTTGACGCCCTGGCGTGCGAAAGCCCAATCCTCAAATCAATGGGTCACGCC
>Ga0070708_100004776_pt1 | contig 10680 bp, 9 predicted proteins | sample KBSK5503metaG_FD_65469 | JGI IMG/M metagenome (GOLD analysis project Ga0070708, IMG submission 65469) | Corn, switchgrass and miscanthus rhizosphere microbial communities from Kellogg Biological Station, Michigan, USA - KBS K5-50-3 metaG | ecosystem: Host-associated > Plants > Roots >... | reverse complement strand
CACGTGTACGTGCCGTACCACCAGACGCCACGCGACCTTCTCGTCTGGCTGACCTTGAACCAGTTCCTGGTGGTGCGGACCACGGGTGCGCCCCTGGCCATGGCGGAAGCGGTGCGGCGCGAGCTGCAGGCCGTGGACTCGACGGTGGCGGCGGCCGACATCCGGGCCAGCGGCTACTACGTGGACGCGGCGACGGCGGCCCGCCGCTTCAGCGTGGAGCTGCTGGCCGGCTTCGCGGGGCTGGCCCTGGTGATGGCCGCCATCGGGATCTACGGCGTGGTCTCGTACACCGTCGTGCAACGGACGCGCGAGATCGGCGTGCGGATCGCGCTGGGCGCGGAGATGCGCGACATCGTCGGCATGGTCCTGGGCGAGGGTGTCAGGCGGACGGCGGTCGGTGTCGCCCTGGGGTTCGCGGGAGCGCTGGCGGCAAGCCACGCGGTGCGCGGGCTGCTCTACGGCGTGGGGGCCACCGATCCCGTGACCTACGCGGCGGTGATCGCGTTGCTGCTGGCGGTGACGATCGTGGCCTGCCTGCTGCCCGCCTGGCGCGCGGCGCGCGTCAGTCCCCTGGTCGCGCTGCGCGGGGACTAGCGGCCGCCTCGATCAGGGCCGCGGCGCGGGAAGGGTGAAGGTCACGGTGGTGCCGCGGCCGACCTCGCTCTCCACCGCGATCTCGCCGCCGTGCGCTCCGACGAGATTCCGGGCGATGGGGAGGCCCAGCCCGGAGCCGTGCGACCGTTCGCCTTTGTGGAAGCGGTCGAAGATCCGCGGCAGCTCGTCGGCGGGGATGCCGGGACCGGTGTCACGTACCCGGACGACGATGCGGTCGGCCCGGCGCTCCGCGGCGATGGAGACTCTCGCGCCTCCGTCGGAGTGGCGGATCGCGTTCGCGACCAGGTTCGTCACCACCTCGCGGATGCGCAGCGGATCGACGTCGACGAGCGGGAGGTCGGTCGAATCGTCGACGTCCACGGTGACGCCGCGTGCGGCCGCCTCGGACGTGAGCGAGCGTACGGCGTCGCCGAAGAGCACCGCCAGGTCCGTCGGCTCCTTCTGCAGGCCCAGCGTGCCGCGCTCGGAATGGGCGAGGGTGCCCAGGTCCTCCACCAGGCGGGCAAGGAGCCGCGTCTCTTCCAGCACCTCGCCCAGGCGCGCGTCGTCGCGTGGATAGACCCCGTCGAGCAGGCCCTCGATCCGGCCCTGCACGACCGCCAGCGGAGTGCGCAGCTCGTGCGCGACGTCCGCCATCAGATCGCGCCGTTGGCGATCCTGCTCCTGCAGGCGCGTGGTCATGCTGTTGAAGGCGCGCCCCACCGCGCGCAGGGACGGAGGCCCTCGCTCCGGCACGCGCGCGGAGAAGTCCCCGGCCGCGACGCGGTCGGCGGCCAGGACCACCTCGCCCATCGGCAATCCGACGCGGCGCATCGCGGCCAGGAACGCCAGCACGAGTCCGGCCACGATCACCGCCGCCGCCGCCGCCAGGCCGGTCGTCCACGCCCCCGCCGCGATCATGCCCGCGCGGCCGAGGGCGAGCGAGACGAGCGTCGCCAGGCCCACCGCGCTCAGCACGAGGACCACGGCCAGGAGGAGCGCGATCTTCCCGACGAAGCGCGATCGGCGTCGCCAGTGGCGCCCCGGGTGGCGCGTCGGTGGCCACGCCTCGCCCGCGGGCCACCACGCGGGCGGAGGCGTTCGCGAGCCCCATCCGTGTCTCACGATTCCGCCGCCTTGTACCCCACGCCGTAGACGGTGAGGATGTAGCGCGGGTTGCGCGTATCCGGCTCGATCTTGCGCCGCACGTTCTTGACGTGCGCGTCGATCGCGCGGTCGAAGGATTCGCCACCGTCGCCCCGCACGGCATCCAGGAGCTGGGCGCGCGTGAACACGCGGCCGGGACGCCGCGCGAGCGTGGCCAGGAGCTGGAACTCGGTCGGGGTGAGGTCGATGGCGGCCGCACCCCGCGTCACGGTCAGGCGGGCGGTGTCGAGGGTGAGATCGCCCAGACGCAGGAGGCCGTCCGTCGTCGCGCCCTTCTCGCTACGCCGCAGCACGGCCTTGACCCGGGCCACCAGCTCACGCGGGCTGAACGGCTTCGTGATGTAGTCGTCGGCGCCGAGCTCGAGGCCCAGCAGCCGATCCGCCTCCTCCACTCGCGCCGTGAGCATCACGATCGGCACCGCCGTCTCCGCGCGCAGCGTGCGCGCCACTTCGAGCCCGCCCAGACGGGGCAGGCCGAGGTCGAGCACGACCAGGTCGGGCCGCTTCGCGCGCGCGAGGGCCAGCGCCTCCGGCCCGTCGCCCGCGGTGAGCACGGAGTAGCCGGCATGCCGCAGATAGTCCGCCGCGATGGCGGCGATCCGCGGCTCGTCGTCGACGACGAGCACCGTCTGCGGCATGGCCCGGCCTCCGCCGAACGTTATACGCTGGTCGCGGCGGGAGGATCGTCCGGCCCGCGCTCATGGGCGCGCCGGTGCCACTCGTCGAACCCCGGTGGCACGTCGTACGGTCCGGTCCCGTAGCACCCGTAGCCACGGTGCCACCGGCGATGGCCGTAGCCGCCCCAGAAGATCAGGCGCAGCAGCAGGAACCCAAGCAGCAGCGGGAAGAACAACCCGAATCCCCAGGGATGGGGCCAGGCATACGGATGAGGATAGACGCCGGGGGCCGACACCGCGATCTGCTGCGCGAGCCCGTGCGACACGCCGGCGTTGTACGCGGCCACCCCGGTCACGACCGCGAGCAGCGCGGCGGCCAGCACCACGATGAGCACGCGCCCGCGTCGATACGTCTGATATCCACCGTTCATCACTCTCCTCCTCCCTGGCAATATGCGGCGCGATTGTGGAGAGAATGTGAAGGTCATGATCGTCGAGCCGCTGACGGTAGGTCCCATCGTCGGGTACACGACGGACACCACCTGCCGCCTGTGGGGGCGGGGACCCGACGCCGCCGGCGCGCGTGTCTTCGGCGTGGCCCGCGCGTTCCGGGCGGGGACCCGTGTCCCCGTGGCCGAGGGCCAATTCAAGATGATGGCGAAGTTCGATTACACGGGCGTGGTCGACCTGATGGGCCTCGTCCCGGATACGGCGTACGACTACGAGATCGGCTTCGTGCGCGGCGAGGCCACCTGGGACGCGTTTCCGGAGGACACTCCCCTCGACTGGAACGGCGCGTCGAGCGGTGCCGTGCGCACGAACGCGCCGCCGGGCACGCCGGCTCCCGTGTCGTTCGTCTTCGGCTCCTGCCGCTACCTCCTCCTCAAATGGATCCTGCATTGGGGCGAGGAGAGCGGGGACAAGGCCTTCCGATCGATCCTCGAGCAGATGGCGCGGGAAGTGCGTACCGACTGCCTGCTCATGGTGGGTGACGAGATCTACGCCGACGACCTCAAGGGCATCGATCCCGACGATCACCTCGACGAGTTCCTGGAGCGTTACCGCATCGCCTTCGGCCAGCCCTTCATCCGACAACTCATGAGCCGGGTCCCGACCTACATGATCCTCGACGACCACGAGATCAAGGACGCCTGGACCATGGACATGCGCCCGGGGCGTGAGGCGCTCTATGCGGGGGCGTTGTCCGCCTATCAGTCCTACCAGGTCGTGCACGGACCGGCTTTCGACCTGTCCGGCCCGGGAGACCCCGAGTTCTCCCGCACTCCCACGCGGTACTGGTACAAGTACGACCTCGGCCCCGCGCGTTTCTTCGTTCTCGACACCCGGAACGAGCGTTACGTGAACCTGGCCGGCGCCGAGCCGCGCATCATCAGCACCGTCCAGATGAGCGCACTCTTGCAGTGGTTGGTCGAGTCGCCCGCGGACGCTCCCAAGTTCGTGGTCTCCTCGGTGCCGATGTTTCCGGACGACCGATCGGAGATCCGAGACAAATGGGCGGGGTTCCCCCAGCAGCGGCGGCAGCTGCTCGAGGAGATCCGCAGCCGCGGGGTGCGCAAGGTCGTCTTCCTCAGTGGCGACGTCCACTGCTCGAGCTGGTCGGAGCTGCGATGCGAGAGCGATCCGAGCTTCCGCGTCTACTCGGTCATCTCGTCGCCGTTCTTCTTCCCGGGTCCGCGCCTCGGCCAGGAGGACCGCTTCGACCTCCGGGGCACGATCTCGAACCCGCCGCACGACTTCGTGATCGGCGGCCACGGCCCGATCCTCGGCGACGACGCGTTCATCCGCGTCTCCCTCGACGCGGGCGCGACGGTGATGCGGGTGGACGTCTACGACCGCAAGGGCGGGCTGCTCGACGGAGTGGCGCTGCCCTTCTGACGCCCGCCCCTCACAGTTACGTGAAGGTGCCTACTTGACGCGGCCGCCTGCTCTGGCGATCGTGTGATCACGAGGAACACATGAGACTGCGAGTCAACGGCCAGGACCACGACGTGGACGTGCCGGAGGACATGCCGCTGCTCTGGGTGCTGCGCGACGTGCTCTCTCTCACCGGCACCAAGTTCGGGTGCGGGATGGCGCAGTGCGGCGCCTGCACGGTGCACATCGGCGACGGCCCCGCGCGGTCGTGCGTGCTGCCCGTCGGCGCGGTGGGCGATCGGGCCGTCACCACGATCGAAGGCCTGTCCGCGGGCGGCATCCATCCCGTGCAGCAGGCCTGGATCGACGAGGACGTCGTGCAATGCGGCTACTGCCAACCCGGCCAGGTCATGGCGGCGGCGGCCCTGCTCAAGGCCAAGGCCCAGCCGACGGATGCGGACATCGACGCCGCCCTCAGCGCGAACCTGTGCCGCTGCGGGACCTATCAGCGCATCCGGGCCGCCGTGCATCGCGCGGCCGGGCAGACGGGAGGCCGGTCGTGAGCGCGAGCGGCATCGACCGTCGCACTTTCCTCCGCACGTCCGCGCAGGCCGCGGGCGGGCTCACCATCGCCTTCTACGCGGGGCCGCTGCCTCTGCGCGCGCAGGAGGGACCCCCGGCCGCCGCCGCCAGGCCGCTGCCCGATCCGAACGCGTTCCTGCGCATCGCGCCGGACGGCACGGTCACGGTCGTGCTCGCCCACGCCGAGATGGGCCAGGGCATGTGGACGGGCCTGGTCATGCTCCTCGCGGAGGAGCTGGACCTCGACTGGTCCAAGCTGAGGGTCGAGCACGCGCCCGTCGCCGCCGCCTATGCGCACCCCTTCTTCGGGATCCAGATGACGGGCGGATCCACCAGCATCGCCTCCGAGTTCGATCGCTATCGCCAGGTCGGCGCGATGGCGCGGACGTTGCTCATCCAGGCCGCGGCGCAGAAGTGGAACGTGCCCGCCGCGGACTGCCGCGTCGAGAAGGGCGAGGTGGTGGCGGGGACGAGCCGCGCGGGCTTCGGGGAGCTGGCGGCGGCGGCGGCGGCGCTGCCGCGGCCCACGCAGGTCACGCTGGAGCCGCCGTCCTCGTGGAGGGTCATCGGCCAGCCGCACAAGCGGCTCGATTCCGCGGCCAAAGTGACGGGCCGCGCCGACTTCGGGATGGACGTCCATTTCCCCGGCCTGCACACCGCCCTCGTCGCGCGGTCGCCGTACTTCGGCGGCAAGGTGAAGCGGTTCGACGGCGCGGCCGCGCTGAAGGTGCGGGGCGTGAAGGCGGTGGTGCAGGTGCCCTCGGGCATCGCGGTCGTGGCCGAGAACTTCTGGGCCGCAAAGCTGGGCCGGGCCGCGCTCGACGTCGAATGGGATCCGGGCGACGGCGGCGCGATCGACACGACGGACATGGCCCGCTCCTATCGCGCGCTGGCCGCGCAGCCGGGTGGGGTGAAGGCCAAGGCCGCCGGCGACCCCGCGGCCGCGATGAAGACGGCGGCGCACGTGGTCGAGGCCGAGTACGACCTGCCCTATCTCGCCCACGCGCCCATGGAGCCGCTCAACTGCACCGTCCGCATCACCGCGGACAAGTGCGAGATCTGGACGGGCACCCAGCTCCAGACCGTCGATCAAGGCACCGCCGCCCAGATCACCGGTCTCAAGCCCGAGCAGGTGGAGATCCACACCCAGTTCCTCGGCGGCGGCTTCGGACGCCGGGCCACGCCCACCTCGGACTTCGTGCGCGAAGGGGTGGAGGTGGCCAAGGCCGCGAACCTGCCCGTGAAGACGGTCTGGACGCGCGAGGACGACATCCGGGGCGGGTACTACCGCCCGCAGTACTTCCACAAGGTGAAGGTCGGCCTCGACGCCAAGGGCGCGCCCGTGGCCTGGCAGCACACGCTCGTCGGCCAGTCGTTCCTGATCGGCACGCCGTTCGAGGGGATGGTGAAGAACGGCGTGGACCCGACGGCGGTGGAAGGCGTGTTCGACTCCGCGTACCTCGCGGACGTGCCGAATCACCTCGTGGAGCACCACGCGCCGAAGTCGCCGGTGACCACGCTGTGGTGGCGCTCCGTCGGCCACTCGCACAGCGGGTTCGTGATGGAGACTTTGATGGACGAGCTGGCCAAGGCCGCGGGCCAGGATCCGCTGGCCTACCGCCGGGCCCGCCTGGCCAAGCACCCGCGCCACCTCGCCGCCCTCGAGCTGGCCGCGGCCAAGGCCGGTTGGGGCACGCCACCGCCGCGCGGGCGCTTCCGCGGCCTGGCCGTGCACGAGTCGTTCAACAGCTACGTCGCGCAGGTGGCGGAGGTCTCGGTGGACCGGGGCGCCATTCGCGTGCACCGCGTCGTCTGCGCGATCGACTGCGGGACGGCGGTGAACCCGGCGGGCGTGGTCGCCCAGCTCGAATCCGCGGTGGTGTTCGGTCTCTCCGCCGCCCTGCACGGCGAGATCACCCTGCGCCAAGGGCGCGTGCAGCAGTCGAACTTCCACGATTACCGGCCGCTGCGCCTCCACGAGATGCCGGTGGTCGACGTGCACATCGTGCCCAGCACCGAGCGGCCGAGCGGGGTGGGGGAGCCGGGCGTCCCGCCGATCGCGCCGGCGGTGGCGAACGCGGTGTTCGCGGCCACCGGCCAGAGGTTGCGGCGGCTGCCGCTGAGGCTCGCGTGAGGACCGCCGCCGGGCTCACGGCGCTGGCCCTCGTGCTGGGGGTGGCCGCGCGCAACCAGGCGGCGCCGGCGGACGCCGCTGCCGGCCTGGCCGCCTTCGAGACCGTACGCAAGGTGTTCCAGCACCCGCGCTGCCAGAACTGCCACATCCCCGGGGACGCGCCGCTGCAGTTCGACGAGGGCCGCACGCACGGCCAGAACGTCAAGCGGGGGGCGGGGGGCCAGGGCGCGGCCGGCCTGCCCTGCGCGACCTGCCACCAGTCACGGAACCCGCCCGCGAGCTACGGCGCGAACATGCCTCCGGGTGCGCCCAACTGGCACCTGCCCCCCGCGCGCACGCCCATGGTCTTCATCGCCCTCACGCCCGGCCAGCTCTGCGCGACCATCAAGGATCCGGCGCGGACGGGAGGCAAGGATCTCCCGGCCATGCTCGATCACGTCGCGAACGACCCGCTCGTGGGCTGGGGCTGGGATCCCGGCGCGGGCCGCGGGCCCGTACCCGTTCCCCGGGCCGAGCTGACCGCGGCCTTCCGGACGTGGATGGACGCGGGCGCGCCCTGTCCGACCCGGTGAGGCCCGCGCCAATCCCCCGCCGTTACTTCTCGGCCACGACCTGGGTGAGACGCGTGGGCTCGATGTTGTAGTTCTCGATCTCGAGCGTGTTCGACTCCTTGTCGTAGTCGATCTTCGCCGCGGGCACGAGCTTGCCCTCGCCCTTGCCGTCGGCTCCGAGCCGGATCTCCGCCAGCGTGAACGCGTAGTCCGCGGAACGGGGCTGATTGGCGGCTTCCCAGAAGCTCATGGGCCGGTCCGTGGCCAGCACGATGCGCCGGCTGCCGTCGGCGGCGACGACCTGCTGCGCGAAATGGATGTCCCAACCGAGGCGGCCCGTCCTCTGGATGGAGCCGGTCCGGGGCATCTTCTGGAGGGTCTCGAGCAGGGCGTCGGCTCCCTTCTCGGTGAGCACGTCGCGGAGCTTGGCCGCCTCCGCGGGGGTCGACCAGCGCTCGATCGTGATGTCGAGCGTTCCCGTGCGCGTCGGCGCCGGCCCGCTCAGGTTGACGGCGAAGGCGCGGAGGCGCAGCAGCGCCTTGTCATCCGCCCGGGCGTGCGCCGACAGCCCGATCACCGCCAAGAGGAACGAGAGCACCGTGAGGGTAGACCGTCTTGGACGCGTCATGCGATTGGCCTCTTTTCAAGTCCGCATCGGAGGGTGACTCGAGCATGACCCCCCTCTTCCGATATCGGCCGCCCGCGCGGCGCCGTCAAGTCAGATGGTGAAAAAAGACGCGCAGAACTGCGATAGCCTGTCGCGGTGTTGCGCCAGACTCCGGCGACATGACGCGGGTCTTCCGCCTCATCCTCGTGCTGGGGGCCCTGGGCCTGCTGAGCTATCGGTTCTGGCACGTCGACCTCGCGCCGTTCGCCCGCGACGAGCCCCAGTTCCTGCGCGCGGCCGCCGAGCAGCTCCACACCGGCCGCTGGCTGTCCGCGAACCCCTTGTACGGCAACCTCGGACTTCGTTACGGCCCCGCTGCCTTCTGGTTCTATGGCGTGGTGCAGGCGGTGGCGGGCGAGGACCCCCGCGTCGCCATCCTGGCCATGGGGCTCACCCTCACCCTTGCCCACCTGGCCCTGGCCCTCGCAGTGTGGCGCCTGATGGGAGAGAGCGCAGCGGTGCTCGCCGTGCTCGTGGCCTGGATGGCCTCCTCGCCCTACCAGTTCCTGTGGTCGCGCCTGGCCTGGGACCTCACGAGCAATGCCGCGGTGTTCGCGGCGGCGGCGCTGCTGTGCACGTATCGGGAGCTCGGCGTCCCTCGCGCGCTCGTGCTGGGCGCCTCGATCGGCCTCGGACTCGCCACGCACCCGATGGTGGTGCCCTTCGCGATCGCGGTCCTGGCCGCGGTCGGATGGGAGCAGCGGCGGCGAGGACGCGACGGCATCCTCGCCGCCGCCGCGCTGATCGGCTCCATGGTCCTGGTGAACGTGCCGTATCTCCTTTTCCTGCTGAAGGCGCCCATCGTGGGACGGGCGCCGCGGCTGCCCCTCTCGCCCGCCGGCTTCGGCTCCCTGTTTCTCCAGGCCCCCCGCATTGCGACGACCTGGGGACTCCCGTACTACTTCGGTGGCGCCTGGTCGGACTTCCGCCTCTGGCTCGGCGAAGCCGCGGATCTCGTCGAGCCGATCTCCCTCGTCGCGCTCGTCCTCTGTGTCGCGGCCACCGTCGCCGGGATCGCCGCCGCCCTCGTCTCCTCCGATGCGCGCCAGCGCCGGATGGGACGGGTGGCCCTGATCGCATGGATCGGCAACGTCCTGCTCCTGGCCGCGGTCGGCCTCGAGCGCCATCCGCACTACAACTTCTCCTCGGCCTGGGTGCCGGTGTTCGGCGTGGCCTCCGCCGTCGGCTGGCTCCGCCTACAGCGTCCTCGCGCCGCCACCGTCGCCCTCGCCTTCCTGGCCGCCGTGGCGGCCGGGCAGTTCACGGTCATCGTCGGGTGGATGGGGTTCATCCGCGCGAGCGGGGGCACGCGGTCGCCCGGCTATGGGACGCCGATCGGGATCCAGAGGGACGCCCTGCGCGCGGCCTGCGCCACGGCCGAGCCCACGATCGTGCTGAAGAACGAGACCGGGATGTTCCCGTTCCCGTTCGAATACCACGCGCGCACCCTGCCGGAGTGTCGCGGCAAGACGGTCGTGGTGTGCGCGGACGAGGCGCGCCCGCTGACGAAGCCCTGCCCGCCGCCGGCGGACGGGGCGCGCGTGGTCCGACTCCGCTACGCGGAGGCGACGGGGGGCCGCCTGGCCGTCGAATGACCGACGGGATCGGCTACTGGCGCGTGATCGCCGCCTTGCCGCCGCGGAGCACGTACTTCTGGACCTTGCCCGTCGCCGTCTTGGGCAGCTCCGCCAGGAACGTGAACCCGTGGGGCGCCTTGAAATGCGCCAGATGCGTGCGCGCGAACTCGCGCAGCTCCTCCGCCTCCACCCGCGCTCCCGCGCGCAGGACCACGAAGGCGTGCGGGGCCTCGCCCCACTTCTCGTGCGGGAGGCCGACGATCGCGACCTCCTGCACGGCGGGGTGGCGGAGCAGCACCCCCTCCACCTCGACCGAGGAGATGTTCTCGCCGCCGCTGATGATCACGTCCTTCAGCCGATCGCGGATCTCCACGTAGCCGTCGGGATGGACGACGGCCGCGTCGCCGGTGTGGAACCAGCCGCCGCGCAGCGCCTGCGCCGTGGCCTCCGGATCGTTGAAGTAGCCCTTCATCACCACGTTGCCGCGCACCACGATCTCGCCCAGGATCTCCCCGTCGTGGGGGACCTCGCTCCCGCCTTCGTCGTGGACGACCAGCTCGCCGGAGGTGATGAGCTCGACGCCCTGGCGCGCCTTGATCGTCGCGCGCTGCGCGAAGGGGAGCGACGCGTGCTCGGGCCGCGGCTCGCAGATGGTGATGAAGGGCGCGGTCTCGGTCAGACCGTAGACCTGGGTCACCGTCCACCCCAGCTCGCCCTCGACGCGCTCGATGGTGGCGGCCGCGGGCGGCGCGCCGGCGGTGAGGATGCGCAGGGGCCCGCTCGTGCCCGCGCGCAGCTCGGCCGGAGCGCAGGCGATCCCGATGAGGACGGTCGGAGCCGCGCACAGCATCGTGACCTTCTCGCGCGCGATGCTCGCGAACACGGAGGCGGGGTCCACCTTGCGCAGGCAGACGTG
>Ga0070708_100004774_pt1 | contig 10682 bp, 8 predicted proteins | sample KBSK5503metaG_FD_65469 | JGI IMG/M metagenome (GOLD analysis project Ga0070708, IMG submission 65469) | Corn, switchgrass and miscanthus rhizosphere microbial communities from Kellogg Biological Station, Michigan, USA - KBS K5-50-3 metaG | ecosystem: Host-associated > Plants > Roots >... | reverse complement strand
CCCGCGCGTCGCCGCGGCGGTCCCCGCCGTCGCCGCCAGCATCAGGACCGTCAGCGCGACCCAGGCCGCGTGCCACAGCCAGTGGCCGAGCGTCTCGTCGAGCCAGTGGTCGAGGTCGCCCGGAACGGTCCCGTAGAAGGCCTCCGCTCCGTCATGCGAGAAGGCGTCGCCGATCGCGTTCGCGGCGAGGTGGATGCCCTGGCCCTCGATCCAGACCGCACCGATCACGAGGAACGCGACCATCGGCCGACCCCGGAGGCCGGCGCCGGCCTCGAACACGCGCCATGCGAGCGGGAGCACGAAGACCGGGGTCAGAAGGTCGGCCAGCTCCTGGAGGGTGAACGCGACCGGTGGCCCGATCGATGCCTTCAGGTAGGGCGGGACGAGCAGGAAGACTGCGACGGCGACCGCGTATGCGAGCAACGCCGCCGGCATGCGGTCGGGACGAGGACTGCTGTCGAGTCCGGCCATGGCGACCTCCGGACGGATCCACGGGCCGTGGTGGTCGAACTGTCGCTCCGGCGGTCAGGTCATGCAAGATCGGGCGCGGTCGATCGATCGTCGGCCGCGCCCGTGATCGCGTCGCCTAGTGGCCGCGCCGCCCGATCGAGACGGCGTTGCCGAGCCCGTTGACGGCCGCGTCGCGGGATGCCACCGGGTCCACCCCGAACTGCTGCTCGATCGTCCGCAGGATCGACGTCGTGTCGTAGACCGTGTGGTCGACGCCCGACGAGATGAACGAGCGGGCGATGAGGATCGCCGGGACCCGGGTTCCAGGTCCCCACTGGTCGTGGGCGCCGACGGTGCTGCCCATGCCGGGCGGCGGGACGTGGTCCCACTGCCCGCCGAACTCGTCGTAGGTCACGACGATCAGGGTGTTCCCGGCCTGCGGGCCGGACTCGATCGCCTGGATCAGGTCGACGAGGTGGTCGCTGCCGCGAGGCTCGCTCGTGTAACCCGGGTGCTCGTTCTCGAGCCCGAGCGGCTTGACGAAGCTGACGCTGGGCAGCGAGCCGGCCTTGACGTCCGCCAGGAAGTTCTGCTCGTCCTGGAGATGGGCCCGGTCGGGCTGGCCCGGCGCATACCGGGCGTAGTAGTTGAACGGCTGGTGGTGGGTCTGGAACGACTTGTCGGGGCAGTACGGGAAGCCGCCGTGCCCGGCGAGGTCGTTCGGGGCCGGGGCGCTGTTGGGATCGCCGCAGGTCGGACCCGCGCCGTTCGTCCAGCCGAGGCCGGCCTGGTTGCCGTTGGCGTTGTCCCAACCGCCGGAGTACCAGGCCCAGCTGACGCCGGCATCGGTGAGCCGATCGCCGATCGTCAGGTCGACCTTGGTGTCGTCGACGAGCGGCATCTTCAGACCGAAGGCGCTCGTCGGCTGGAAGGGCGGCTGGGTCGTGTTCACCGCGAAGTCGCCGCAGGCGAATCCGGCGACGGTCGTCGGCAGGCCGCAGGCCTGGGTGTCCGTGCCGTCGACGACGGTCGAAATCGTCGGCGTGTAGAGGGGGTAGGTCTTGTTCGGGAAGCCGTTCGCGTCGAGGACGGAGTGCGACCCGCCGGCGAACGGCGGCGCCGCGGCCGCGATCAGGTACTGGTGGTTGAGGAAGCTGCCGCCGAAGGCCGCCTGGAAGAAGCGGTCCGCGATCACGTAGCGCGGTGCGCCATTGCCGTGGAGGTACTCGTAGATCGGCAGCTGGGTCGTGTCGTAGACGCCCATTGTCATGCCGGCGGAGTCGCTGCCGGTGACGTAGCGATCCTGCTTGCCACCGTCGAGCTGGTACTGCTCCTGATAGAAGCGGTGGACCAGGTCGCGGGTGCATCCGCCGGGGAGACCGGCGGGCGCGAGGATCCCGAACGTGTTCGCGAAGAGGTGGTTCTCGTCGGGGCAGGTTTGCGCGTCGGCCGGGACGACGGCATCGATGCTGTACGGGGCGTTGCCGTAGTGGTAGGCGGTGGTCGGCTTGCCGGCGCCGAACGAGAACGTCGTCGCGCTGCAATCGGGCGAGAGCGGCGGCGACATGAAGTTCACGTCGCTCATCAGGAGACAGTCGTAGGGCGTGCCGTCCTGAGCGACCTGTGTCGTGTGGGCGGCGTCCGCGTCGGATACGCCCGTCACGTGCTGTCCGGCGACATCCCCCCAGTGGCCGTACAGGTTGTCGAAGCTGTGGTTCTCCTCGTAGATCACCACGATGTGCTTGAAGTGACCGAGCGGGCCCTCAGTCGCGGCCACGGCCGGGCCGGCCGCGGTGAGGGTCAGGGACGCGAGGGCGAGCGATACGCCAAACGCGCGGAAGCGGCCAATCCGATGGTGCACGGAACTCCTCCTCCGGGGCACGAGCGGTAGGGAAGGGCAGGATACCGCTGCCCTTGTTGGCGCGTGATGTGCGCGGGATCAACCGTTGATGACGGAGCGACGGATGGTGGGCGGTCGCTCGGCCGGGCTCAGGTCGCGATCGGTGCCGGGACGGGGGCCGTCGACTGGCGGACGACGAGCGTCGGAGCAACGATCACGTCGTCGACCCGACCCATCGCCTCGCCTCGCTCGATCATGTCGAGGAGCATGTCGGCCGCGATCCGCCCCATCTCGACGCCGGACTGGCTGATCGTCGTGAGCGGCGGGATCGTGAACGACGCGATGTCGATGTCGTCGAAGCCGACGATCGAGAGCTGATCGGGGACGACGATCCGGGCCTGGAACGCCGCCTGCAGGAGCCCGATCGCGATCGTGTCGGACGCCGCGAACACCGCCGTCGGCCGGCTCGGCCGGTCGAAGTGGCCGAAGAGCTCGCGCCCGAGCCGATAGCTCGGCTCCGGGTCGGGCTGCGTCGTGAAATAGACCCGCATCCGGTCGCCGAGCCCCCGCTCGGTCATGAACCGCTCGTAGACCCGGGCCCGGACGGGGCCGTCCGCCATCCGCTCGTCGGCGACGCAGACGATGCTCCGGTGGCCGAGATCCCAGAGGTGCTCGAGGGCGAGGATCGTGCCCCGCTCGTTGTCGACATACACGCCGGGCACCCGACGCGGACCCACCCGGTCGCTCACGCCGACGACGTGATCGTGGCGGTCGGCGAGGTCGTCGATCGCCGCGTCGCCGCCCTTGATGTCGCCCATGACGAGGATCCCGTCGGCGTGGGACTGCTCGAACATCGAGCCGTAGATCGCGGCGACGTCCGGCTGGTAGTCGACATGGCCCAGGAAGAGGCGGTATCCACGAAGCTGGGCGACGCGGTTGACGCCGCGGAGGACCTGGGCATGGAACGGGTCGGAGATATCCCGGACGATCACCCCGAGCAGGGAGCTGCTGCTGCCGCGCAGGGCGCGGGCGAGGAGATTCGGCTTGTAGCCGAGGTCCTTCGCGGCCGCAAGGATCCGCTCCCGCGTCGCCTCTCGCACCGGAACGCCGGTCTCGCGGCCGTTGAGGATCCGGGACACGGTCGTGATCGAGACACCGGCCCGGGAGGCGACGTCACGGAGGGTGATCGTCCCGCTCGCTGCCTTCATCCCGGCTCGTCCCTCCGACCGCTTGACACCGCGGACTATCGTTCCGATTGAACGAAAACGTCAAGCGTTATCGTTAAGCCTGCCGTCCCGGCGCCGACCGCCGGTGATGCGGGCCAGCCGCGCGTCGAAGGTCAGCAGCCCCTCTGTCCGGAGGATCGGTGGACGACTTCCCACGCTTCGATCTCGACGGCCGCGTCGCGCTCGTGACCGGCGCCTCGCGGGGCCTCGGTCGAGCGATCTCGCTCGCCCTCGCACACGCCGGTGCCGACGTCGCCCTCGGCCTCCACAACGCCGCCGGGGAGAGCCCCGCCGACGAGATCCGGGCCCTGGGCCGACGGGCGCTCCCGGTCCAGATGGACATGCTCGACCTCGACCAGGTGCGGTCCGCCGTCGACCGGGTCGTCGCCGAGTTCGGGCGGCTCGACATCCTCGTCAACAACGCCGGCGTCAGCCCGACCGACGACGCCGAGAACGTGACGGAGGCCAACTTCGATCTCACGCTCGGCGTCAACGTCAAGGGCGTCTTCTTCGCGAGCCAGGCCGCCGGACGGGCGATGATCCGGCAGGGCTTCGGCCGGATCGTGAGCCTGAGCTCGCAGGCGGGGTTCGTCGCGTTGCCGACGGAGTCGGTCTACTGCATGTCGAAGGCCGCGGTCGCCCACCTGACGAAGTGCCTGGCCGTGGAGTGGGGCCGGCACGGGATCACCGTCAATGCCGTCGCCCCGACGTTCATCCGGACGCCCGGCACCGAGGGCGCCCTGGCCGATCCCGCCTTCGAGGCGGAGACGCTCGAGCGGATCGCGGCCCTGCACCGGATCGGCGAGCCGATGGACGTCGCCGGAGCCGTCGTCTTCCTCGCGTCGCCGGCGGCTTCGCTGATCACCGGCCACACGATCCTGATCGATGGCGGGTGGACGGCGCGATGACGGTGGCCGCGGTGCCGAAGGCGGTTACGACCGGAGCGCCCGAATCGGGCTTCCCGACCGTGTTCGGGCGGGAGCTGATCGGCGAGCTGCCGAACTTCGTCCACCGCCCCTATCTCGTCGTCACGATGGCCGACCTGTGGCCGCGCTTCGAGCATCTCTTCGATTCCCATCTCGCCGGCGTCCACTTCGTCGAGACCCTCGACGCGGCGGCGCTCGAGACCTTGACCGCGGGTCTGCCCGACTTCGCCAGCGTGGTCGGTCTCGGCGGCGGTCAGGCCAGCGACGTCGCGAAGTTCATCGCCTGGCGACGCGGCCGGCCGCTCTTCCAGGTGCCGACCGCCATGACGACCAACGCCCCGTTCGCCCACCGCGCCGTGCTCCGCGAGGACGACGGGATCGCGATCGTCGGATGGGCGGTGCCGGAGGCCGTCTACGTCGACTTCGACGTGATCCGCTCGGCGCCGGCCATGCTCAACCGGAGCGGGGTCGGCGACGTTCTCTGTTTTCACACCGCGCACTACGACTGGAAGCTGGCTCATGATTCGGGCAGGGAGGAACGCCGATGGCCCTATGACGAGCGGCTGGTGATCGAGGCTCGCGATCAACTCGCGACGGTCCTCGCCGATCTCGACGAGATCCACGACATCAGCGATCGGGGGATCCGGACGCTCATGCTGGCCCACCGTTGGGGTGGGGCCGCGTACCACGCCGCGGGCTGGAACAACCGCCACATGGACGGCGTCGACCACGCCTTCCTGTACGGTCTCGAGCACCAGACCGGTCGTCGGTTCATCCACGGCCAGGCCGTCGGGCTTGGCACCTATTTCGGCGCGGTCCTCCAGGACAACGAGCCGGAGATGGTCCTGTCGTCGCTCCATCGCGCCGGGGTGGACATCCGCCCCGAGGCGATCGGGATCGACTGGGACGACGCCGCCACGGCGATGCGGCGTCTCGCCTGGTACGTCCGCCACGCGGACCTTCCGTACACCATCGCCGACGCGCGGCCGGTCGACGACGCCGTCGTCGAGCACATCCGCGACCGGATCCATGCGACGTTCGGAGCATGGGAGACGCTGGGCCAGGAGGGCCCGAGAGGAGGGTTCATCTGATGCACCGAAGCACGCGGGCCACGCCGTGGCGAACGTTGGGGGCGCTCACCTTCTCGGCCGTGCTCCTGCTCGCCGCCTGCACGTCGTCGAACTCGCCGGCGGCGAGCCAGGGCTCAAGCGCGAGCGCGCCCGCCGCGACCGGCGGCGCACCGTCGGCAGCGGCAGGAACGAAGCACGTCGCGATCGTGAACAAGGACATGACCGACGACGAGATCAAGGCCGCGATCACGATGGAGGCCGGGGTCGTCGTCGGGAACTGGACCTATTCGGCGAACGCGGTCCTCATCGACCAGTTCCAGAAGTACGTCAAGGCGACCTACGGCGTCGACATCACGCTGACCTATGACGGCAGCCAGGCGCCGAGCGAGTACCTGACGAAGCTCGCCGCCGCAGCCAAGGGCGGCAACCCCGCCCCGTACGACGTCATGGCGGTCGAGGAGAACTACTGGGCCGACGGCATGACCCAGGGCCTCGTCGCCGATTTCCTGCCGTCGGATCTCGTCCCGAACCAGAAGCTCGTCCTCGACCAGCTTCAGCACGTCCCGACGTCGATCGCCTTCCAGTCGACGTCGTTCCCGGGCGTCGTCTACAACAAGGCCAAGGCTCCCTTCATCAAGAAGCTCCAGGACCTCGCCGACCCCCGCCTCAAGGGCAAGGTGACCCTGCCGGCCCCGGGCGACATCACGGCCGGTGGCTTCTTCCTCGGGCTCGCGTCCGAGATGGGCAAGGACTACAAGGACCCGGACCAGATGAAGACGGTCGTCGACTGGGCGATCGCGAACATCGGCCCGAACGTCGCCAAGTACACCTCCGACCAGCCGACGATGCAGCAGCTGTTCGAGTCCGGGGCGATCGACGCGTTCTCGTTCTGGAACGCGACGGCCCGCCTCGAGTACTTCGGCGGCAACAAGGACGCGACCCTGCTGGTCCCGTCCGTCATCTACCCGGCCAACGGCTACCTCTGGATCCCGAAGGGCGCCCCGCATCCCGTCCTCGCCCAGATCTTCATCAACTGGCGCCTGAGCCCGGACGTGCAGTTCCCGAACAGCTGGCCGATCAACCACGGCCAGTGGAGCGAGCTGAGCGAGGGCTTCCTCGGTCCGGACTACGTCTCGCAGGTGCCGGACTGGTTCAAGGCCGACTACGGCAACTACTACCCGACCCTCGACCAGATCAAGACCCAGTTCAAGCCGATCGACTGGAACGCGTACAACGCCTCTGCCAAGATCTGGCAGGACTACTACGGATCGAAGATCGGCCAGTAGGCTGAGCGAGACTCCGCGGATCGGAGCGGCGACCTCTCCCGCCCGTGCGGGAGAGGTCGCGCCGTCACGTCCAAGCCGGGTGGCGAGCGGATGACCAGCCGATGACCAGCACCACGCGATCGATCGCGCCGCTCCGTCCGGGACCCATCCCGGCCCTCCGGGCCGGGATCTCCGCCGGACGGCTGCGGACCTTCGGGCTGCTCCTGCCGGCGATCCTGCTCGTGCTCCTGTTCCTCTACTACCCGCTCGTCTTCATCGTCCAGATGAGCTTCACCCAGGGCTCGTCGTTCCTGTCGCCGACCGGCGCGATCACGACGGTCGCGAACTACACCCTGATCGCGAGCCGCTACCTGCCGAACCTGCTCGTGACCCTCCAGCTCGCGCTGCTGGCCACGATCGTCGATCTCGTGTTCGGCTTCCCGTTCGCCTACATCCTCGTGCGCAAGGTCCACTATCGGACCGCCGTCCGGGCGTTGATGGTCTTCCCGATGTTCGGGGCCCTATACATCGCCTTCGGGATGCGCTTCATCCTCCTGCCCGGCGGTCCGGCGACGCCGATCCTCCAGGCCCTCGGGATCGCGAGCACCGACGCGCTCTTCAGCCTGCCGTCGGTCGTGTTCGCGATGTCGATCTTCACGTTCCCGTTCATGGTCCTGAACATCGGGACGGCGCTTGGCAACGTGGACCCGACCCTCGAGGAGGCGGCGGCCTGTCTCGGCGCGCGACCGTGGCAGACGTTCCGCCGGATCCTCGTGCCGCTGACGCGGGCGGGAACGGTGGCCGGCGCCCTGACGGTCTTCGGCTGGAGCATCGGCACGTTCGCCGAGCCCCTCCTGCTGGGGTCCGCGAACGAGCAGCGCGCCCTCGCCTGGACCGTCTACCAGCGGGGCGTCGTCCAGACCGACTACGGGCTGTCGACGGCGATGGGCGTCGTGCTCCTCGGCGTCGCCTTCGTCGTGACGTACCTGTCGCTGCGCTACTCGCGCGGAGCGCTCGTCGAATGACGACCGCCGATCCCACGGCCGGCGTCGCCCGCCGGCCCGTCGTCTCGGGCCGGCGCCTGACGGACGCCGTCAGCCACGCCTACATCTGGACGATCCTCGTCCTGTTCATCCTGCCGTTCGTCGCTCTCCTCGGCTTCTCGCTCACGAGTCGCCCCGGCGGCAGCGGTCCGGTCGCCAACTACCGGTACGTCGTCGACACGTTCGGCGACAACCTGCTCTGGAGCCTGAAGATCTCGGGGCTGACGCTCCTGATCAACGTCCTCGTCAGCCTCCCGGCGGGCTACGCGATCGTCCGCCACACCTTCCCGGGCAAGCGGACGCTCTTCTCCGCCCTGACGCTGCCGCTGTACGTCCCGGGCGCCGTGATCGGGATCAGCCTCGTCCTGACATACAACTTCACATACCACCTGACGACGTCGATGTGGGGCCTCGTCCTCGCGATGGCCCTGGGCACGTTCCCGTTGATGCTGACGCCGATCGTCGTCGCCCTGAAGGACCTGCCCGTCATCTTCGAGGAGGCGGCGGCCTGCCTCGGCGCGACGCGCTGGCAGACATACCGGCGGATCGTCCTGCCGCTGATCGGGCCCGGCCTGAGCGCCGGCCTGCTCCTGTGCTTCATCATCGTGTTCAACGAGTACCTCGTCACCCTCTTCGTCCACCCGCCCGGCCTGACGACGGCGCCACTCCGGGTCTTCAACCAGATCCGGACGGCCGGGCTCGACCCGGCGACTGCGGCCCTCGCCGTCACGATGCAACTGATCTCGCTGGCGGCGGTCCTCCTCTTCTTCCGGCTGTTCGGAACACGCCACCTCAAGGGAACCTACCTGCTCTGATGTCGACCGTCCGGCTGGCCTCGCTCACGAAGCACTACGGCGCGACCGTCGCCGTCCACGAGTTCGACCTCGACGTCGCGGACGGCGAGTTCGTCACGCTCCTGGGCCCGTCCGGCTGCGGCAAGACGACGACCCTGCGGATGATCGCCGGTCTCGTCGATCCGACCGGCGGCCGGGTCTGGTTCGACGACCAGGACGTGACCTTCCTGCCGCCGCGGGCGCGGAACATCGGCTTCGTCTTCCAGACGCCGGCGCTGTTCCCGCACCTGTCGGTCGCGAGCAACGTCGGCTTCGGGCTATCGGTCAAGGGGTCGAAGAAGCCGGCGATCGCGGAGCGGGTCGAGACGATGCTCGCGATGGTCGGTCTGACCGGCTACGGCGCCCGGATGCCGGCCCAACTGTCGGGTGGCCAGCAGCAACGGGTTGCCCTCGCCCGCGTCCTCGCCACGGATCCCCGGGTTCTGCTTTTCGACGAGCCCCTCTCGGCCCTGGACCGGAACCTTCGTGACAGCTTGAAGTACGCGATCCGCGACCTCCAGCGGCGGACCGCCAAGACGGCGATCTACGTCACCCACGACCAGTCGGAGGCGTTTGCGATCTCCGATCGGATCGTCGTGATGAATGCCGGCCGGGTCGAGCAGATCGGCAGCCAGACCGACATCTACCTCCGTCCGCGGACCGGGTTCGTGGCCGAGTTCATCGGGGCGAACAACGCCTTGCCCGGGACCGTCAGCGGGCTCGAGGCCGGGATCCCGGCGACCGACGACGCCCCCGGCGAGCATCGGTTCGTGGTCACGATCGGCGAGCTTGCGGTCCACTGCCGGAGCTCCCAGCCGGTCGCGGTCGGCGACGCGGTCGTGGCGTATCTGCGGCCGGAGGACCTCGTCGTCCTCGACGACGATGCGGCCGACTACCCGAACGTCGTCGTCGGCGAGATCGAGCGGGTGATCTTCGAGGGGCCGACCGCCCAGCTCCGAGTTCGGGTCGCCGGCCGCGAGCTCCGGGTCGACGTCGGCGGCAGCCGGCGCCTGAGCCTGAGCGAAGGCCGGGGAAGAGTCCGGCTCGGGTTCGATGCCCCGACCGTGATCCCCGCCGACATGGCCGCTCCGCCGCCCAGCCCCGACGAGGTGGCCGCGTGAGCACCGAGGGCGGTCCGGTCGTGCTCCCGGCCGGCGGCTTCACGACGGTCTTCGGCCGGGAGCTGGTCGGGGAGCTGCCGGCGTTCGTCCACCGGCCCTATCTCGTCGTGACGATGGCCGACCTGTGGCCGACCTTCGAGGCGCGCCTGGGCGCCCACCTCGCCGGCGTCCACCTGGTCGAGACCCTCGAGCTGGCAGACCTCGAGCGGGCCGCGGAGGCGCTGCCGGAGTGCGCGGCGATCATCGGGCTGGGCGGCGGCCAGGCGCTCGACGTCGCGAAGTTCTTCGCCTGGACCCGACGGCTGCCGCTCTTCCAGGTCCCGACCGCGACGACGGTCAACGCGCCGTTCGGCCACCGGTCCGGGCTCCGCGTCGAGGGCAAGGTCCGGTACATGGGCTGGGCGGTCCCGGAGGCCGTCTACATCGACTTCGACGTCATCGGCGCCGCGCCGCCGGCCCTCAACCGGAGCGGCGTGGGCGACGTGCTCTGCTACCACACGGCCCATTTCGACTGGCGGCTGGCCGACCGGCTCGGCCGGACTGAGCCGCGCTGGCCGTACGACCCGGGCCTCGTGGCCGACGCGGCAACGGTGATGGCCAGCGTCGTCGACGCCCTCGACGCCATCGGCGCCGGCAGTGAAGCCGGCATCCGCGCCCTCGTCCTCGCGCTTCGCTGGGGTGGCACGACGTTCCACGATTCGGGCTGGAACCCGCGGCACATCGAGGGGGTCGAGCACTTCCTCTTCTACAACCTCGAGCGGCTGACGGGACGCCATTTCATCCACGGCCAGCCGGTCGGGCTGGGGATCGTCGCGGGCTCGGTCCTGCAGGACAACGAGCCCGAGCGGGCAGCGGCCGACCTGGCCCGCGCGGGCGTCGACATCCGGCCCGAGGCGATGGGCGTGACC
>Ga0070708_100004772_pt1 | contig 10683 bp, 9 predicted proteins | sample KBSK5503metaG_FD_65469 | JGI IMG/M metagenome (GOLD analysis project Ga0070708, IMG submission 65469) | Corn, switchgrass and miscanthus rhizosphere microbial communities from Kellogg Biological Station, Michigan, USA - KBS K5-50-3 metaG | ecosystem: Host-associated > Plants > Roots >... | reverse complement strand
AGTGGAGGCACTGCGTCGACCCAGGCCCAAACCACCACCCAGGCCAATCAGCAGGGCGAGCACGCCCACCACGATGGGCACCCAGACCGCTACGCCGCCTGAACCACCTGTCGTTGATGTTGACGGTGTAGTGCCCGAGCTTGATGATGTTGTTGCTACCGGGCTGGGTGACGCAACTGCGGCTGCACTCACGGTGAAGACAAAGGCTCCCTGGTCGGGGTCGCCGTCTTCAGCCGAGACGGTAATCCAGCGCACGACATAGACTCCGTGTAGGTTAGCAGGGTCAGGCTTAATGGTGATGGACATCTCCCTTGGATTGGTAAGAGATACCTTTGCATTGCCCTGGCTGATCAGATCGCCGGCTGGACTATAAACGAACAGGTTGCTCTTGCTGGGGGTGGGATTGATATTCTCAAGGGTAAAAACCGTCACGGTTGCCGGTGCCTGTGAAACGGTTGAACCAATGGCCGGTATGGCTTTGTTCACTTTTGCATGCGCAGGATAATTAGCGTGCGCAGAAGCTATTCCCATCATCACAAAAAAAAGCCCCAGGCTGAGTAACAGCGCAGTTAGTAGCTGTACGCGTCGATGTAGTGTACTCATCATACTTCACTCACTTCTCTCAAAATACGGGCAAGCAGGGTTGCCCTGCTTATTGCATAAGAATGCGAGTGTAGTATAATCCATGTGGTAAAAAATGCCTATTAGGATGAATCCCTATTTTATACCCTAGGGTGGTTGACTACTCCTCTTAAATCAGCCTCGTAAACAGCCGTGTTTAAGTTCTCCCCTTTATCTGTACTCTCTTTTTCAGGTACACCGTAAACTTTGACCTCTCCAATAGTTATCAAGTTTGTCGATTCAATTAAGGAGTCTTAACACATGAGGCTTCGGCCCTTGCGTCGCTTCCAGATCAACCAGGAGAAGCCGGAGAGGATAGCGATCACCAGGACAGCAGCAGGAACCAGCAGGATACTCGTCGGGTTCGGCGACGATGCAACCGACTGGTGCTGGGTAGGAAGGCTCGCAGGTGGATAGGGGCCTGCAATGATGAAGTGAGGCTCCCCTCCAACGGAAATCGTCTTAAAAATGCTCCGTCCAGGAATATCCAGCATGTCCACCCCTCCTCCACTGAGCGCTACGAAGCCGAATTGCCCGTCGTTGGTGATGGCAATCGAGCGTGGCGAACTGTTTAGATGAATGACGCGCTCGGGCTCTTGTGTCGTTAATCCTGACCCATCCAATACCGGTGCAAGCACGTCTACCTGGTCATGCTGCTGATCTGGAACATAGATCTCTCCGGTGACAGCGTCATAGTCCATAGAGCCGAAGGTTCCCCCGCTGAGCAAAGATGCAAAGACCTGACGAGTCAACATGTCAATGGCCATGATATTGCCCTGGCGGGTAGAGACATAGGCCGTCAACGAGCCCGGCAGACAGAGAAAACGCGGGCCACCCGCCACCGGGAGAGCCGCGAGTGTTTGCCCCTGATCATCCACAATGATCACCGAGTCCATCCCTGCAACCCAGAGTTGCGTGCGAAGCTCATCGTTCGTACTGACTCCCGTCGCAGCAAGCCAGGAGACCGGTTCTGCAACCTGGAAGGTATGCTTGAGCGCGCACGTCTGTGCATCAATCGCGGCTATGACTGTTTCGTTCATTCCCGCCGCATAAAGAACCGTTCCATCGACACTCAATGCCAGCAGAGAGGGATGTCCGGGGAAAGGAGCATAACAGATCACCTGTCCTGTTTTGGCTGCCAGCGCGGCGACACGACCAAGCGCGGGCTGCGTGACGTAGAGCAGCCCTCCATCGGGACTCAGGAGAATGATATAAGGATCGCCCGCCACAGCAAATCGCTGGGCCACTTTCCGTTGAGCCACATCGATAATCCCGATCCCTTGTGACGCGCCGGATACATAAGCGAGGTTAGGGGCGCCTCCGTCAGCATGGGCTTGCAAAGGGAAGAACACATCGATGAGAAGTGTAAAACACACAATGCAGGCGCAAAGAAAACCTGCCTGGACAGGCGGGGGGAGCGGCAGCGTTCTCTGTTCCAGGCCGGGTGCCCTCCAGCTCCAATTTTGGCGCTTCATTGTCGTTTTCGTGTTTCCCCACCCTCTTTTCTCTGACTTCACTATCTCTCCAAATCGTCCTGATTGCTCATATTCGCGTGTGTCACTGCCTGAGAAAATTCTATCACAAAATCTGGCTTGTTCAATGACTCTGAACAACTTCTTCCTCTCGCTCTTTTCAGCCCTGGATGAGCTCGGAGACCGCTATCTCTTCAGCATGCACATGCTCCAACACCTCATCCTCATGATGGTTGGGCCGCCGCTCCTGCTGCTCGGGACCCCCGGCTGGCTCATCGAGCCACTTCTGCGTCATCGTGTCGTGCTTCGCCTCGGCAAGGTGCTTACCCACCCGGTCGTCGCCTTTACCCTCTTTAATACTGATGCCTGGCTCTGGCATGCTCCACCGCTCTATGACGCGACGCTGTTTAATCAGAACCTGCACATCCTGGAACATCTCAGCTTCGTCCTCTTTGGCCTGCTCTACTGGTGGCCGATGTTCAGCCCGGTCAAGGAGGGGCTACCACGCCTCTCCATCGGAGGGCAGGTCCTCTACCTGTTCTTCGGCTCTATGCCCATGGTGTTGTTAGGAGCCGGGCTGACCTTTGCGCCACCGCTGTATGCGCCCTATCTCTTTGCGTCACGCGTCTGGGGGCTCTCTCCCGCCACGGATCAGCAGCTCGGGGGACTGCTGATGTGGGTTTCTGTCAGCCTGTACATGATTGTGATTATGAGCGTCCTGTTCATTCGCTGGATGCAGCAGCAAGAGCGCGAGCCTCGTGAAGAGGAGAGCATGTGGGAAGCGATACATCAGCCAGATCAGGAGAAGCCTCTCCCGAGGACACATCTGCCTGCTTGATGTGCTGCTCCGGGCCATCGGCTTCCTCTTCCTCCCGGATCGCTGGGTGAAAGAGCTGGTGATCGTCTCCATCGTGTGGGCGTTCATCGTCTGGTACGGGGGTGAGGGCATGAGTATGCTGCTCACCGGAACGGCCAGCATCCTCACCGGCGCGCCAGGGGCGGTGCTGCTCTATCCCCTGCTGGGTTTTGCCGTCTACCCGCGCAAGACGTCCACAGCGGACTCGCAAAGCGCGACACGGAAAGCGGGTGACGACGGGCTGCTCTCACGGAAGTACCTGCGCTACATCCTCGCGGGCTTCTGGCTCTTCGGGGCGCTGCTGCAACTGCAATCCAACTGGTGGCAGCCGGGTCAGATCTCGCAGACGATTGGCAGCTACATCGGCATGGGTGGGCTGAATACGTGGCTGGTGGACCCGGTACTCAAGCAGATCTCCACGGTGACCGCCAACATCGAGATCCCGCTCAATATCGCGCTGATTGTGGCGTTCCTGGCGCTGGGCATCGGGCTGGCCGTGGTCAGGCGAGAGCAGTTGCCCCCGTTCCTGATCGCTTCGATCGTCGTCAGCGTCGTGTTCTGGTACTTCTCTGAAGCGTTCGGGGGGATCCTGACCGGCATGGCGACTGATTTCAATTCGGGCCTGCTGGTCGTGGTGATGGCGCTGGCGGTCTGGCCGAAGGCCTCTGCTCTGCAGACATCGGTACGCGCGCGGGTAGCCCGCGAATTGCGAGAGACCGAAGAGCCGGGGATGACGCAGCGAGCGTAGGGTCGTGGCTTTGCGGCGGATGGAGGAGTCTCTCTTCCCCATCCGCCCCACCAGGGAAAGGTGTTCCTCGTAGCGCATGGGTCACCCCACTGATGAACGGCAGGAGGTTCTCGATGCGTGTCAGGCCGTTTTTCTGGCTACTTCTCGTAGGTGTGTGCATGGGCGTCCTCGCCCTGGCAGCCACGGTGCATATTCTGGAACCCGTCCACCTGCAGGTGCAGTTGGCGCAGCAGCCAACGCCGCAGACACCTACGACTTTTCTCGTCCAGGTGACCGATGGGCGAGGGCTGGCGGTCGATGAAGCTCAAATCAGATGAGGCCAGGAACACGCACAGGCCGCGCATCCACCATGGGTTTTGCTATAATAAAGACGACCGTCGTTCGTGTCACCAGTAAAGACAAGAAGAAACCGAGGATGACCTGTACCCGTCACACGTCGAAGATCGTAGGAACGAGCTTATATTCCCGCCCGTTGAAGCCAGACAGGATGTGCCAGCCACAGTACTCCGAGCAGCAGTAACAGGACCCCGATAAACGGGCTGAGACGCTTGCCGCCGGGCACCGTTTTTTCGATCACCATGGCACCAGTGAGTGCAGCCATTCCTGCCAGATTACCGACTCCGACTCCGAACATCACGAGCATCAAGGCCCAGCAACAGCCCAGGCAGAACCCTCCATGGCGTAAACCCAGGTGCCAGGCCGCACCCACGCCTTTCCGGTAATAGTGCATCAAGAAGCCCAGTGGCGTGCGGCATCTGTCCAGGCAACGCTCCTTGAGGGGGCTGAACTGGAACAGGCCGGCGAGAAAGAATGTCATTGCGCCGATGAGCCAGGAATGAAAGGCCAACCAGGGCCACAGTGCCACCAGGCGATGGATGAATGTGTCTCCGAGAAAGGCCCCTGCGGCAAAGCCCGTCCAGATCACTGCATAGCCGGACAGGAACGCCAAAGGAACCGCGACGGGACGACCTTGTCGGCGACCCGCATACACCACCAGGTTGACCATGGGCATACTAGATGGCAGCATCATCGCCACCGTCATGAGCTGCCAGCAGAGCAGGAAGACTTCCAGTGCCGCCAGCCAGGAGAGGCCGCTGGCTTGCAGCAGGTAGTGATGGTCGAGCAAGAAGGTCTGGTGCGCCAATGTTGCCAGGACGAGCACTGCCCAGGCAACGGCGACCAGCAGCCAGGGCCATAGCACGAGAGCCCGACGCCCGCGTCGGGTCCGCTCTCTCGCCTGGGGATCGGTCAGATGCAGCACTGGCATCGGGTCCCCCTTTCCCTACGCGACGAAGCGGAATGCGTCCTGGACGGCGTTGTGGTTCTGCAAGCTCAGATCCTGACCAAGCGCCGGAATCTGCAAGCGGTAGCGTTGGGCCCTGCCCACATACTCTGGGGCGTCTGGAATGGTCGAAAAGATACTCTCGTGAAGTGTGGTTGTCTCTCCATTCAGTCCAGTGAAAGGGGCTATCTCTGCCTGGACCGTCTGACCGATGGTCAGTGTACCTCTGCCCTTGTCGGCCGTAAACGTGATGGGGGCACGCTCGACCCCAGCAACATCCCCGATCAACGTGGCAAGGTCGGCAATCGGACCGCCCAGCTTTCCAGTAAACGCCGACACGAGCGCGTCTTGCTGCGCTGGCGTCGCTTTGTCATCGACATAGATCAGCACACGCCAGTTCCCCTTTAAGATATTGCCCGGAATATGAACACTCATGGCAATGGTGAGTCCTGAGACATCGACCCCCTGGATGGTACCGGTGTCGATATGCCAGGCGACCACGTTGTCACACGTCCCCCCGTCGGGATCCGCTCCCACATAACAGGGACACAGGACATCACATGAACAGACCTCTCACAAGCGTCCTTCCAACTGATACGTCGTAGCTGCGGTTGTGGCCATCTGCGTCCTTCCTTTCTGCTTCTCTCATGAAGAAGCATCCGCTGTGCGGCCGGTATCCTTCCAGTTGTTTGCGAGACTATGCTATCATCTGCCCCCTCACATGAAAAAGGCTCACTTCCTCTAAGGCATACCGCTTCAGAGGTAGCGCTCCTGTTGAAACCAGCTGGGACAACAGAACTCACCAGTGAGCCGGTGCTGAAACTGCTCTGGGAGCCCGCTGAAAGAAGACTGCACGTGTGTTACAACGGAGTCTTCTAGTATTCACCGCACAAAGTATACGTCCTGGCGGTTGCTTTGTCAAGTATTTATATTAACTCATCTACTATTTATAGGAGACAAAATATAATTTTCTATAGAATTGATGCTGCGCGAGGGTTCCAAGCGCCCTCGCACAAGGAGAGACTTTTTCTGCAAGTTGGCCTCTGAGGAGCAACAGAGAGGTCTGTACAAGCCTTTGCGACCATGCTGGCAATACTTCGCTTCAACTATTTTCAAGATGGACTCTGATGTGCTTGCAGCAAACCAACCCCGACTCCAAATCCCGTGTTGTTAGGGAGAGCAGAACCGCTGGTTGTGAGTAGCTGTTGTCCGGACGCAGTCGTTATCATATTCTTTACCGACATACTTACTGGCAGGTCTCCTTGAAACTGCCCCTGCAAGATGCGAGCAGCCAGGGCGCTGATAATAGGAGCGGCAAAAGAGGTACCCGACCAGTATGCCCAGCAATTACTGCTCTGTGGAGCAGGATAATCGTTGGGAGGTTCATCGTTGGCCAGGAGCATCGGATAATGTGAAAAACTGTAGATCCCAACGATGGCGTCATCTACAACGGCCCAGGTTTTAGCTCCAGCAGGCATTGGCTCAGATTGTTGGGCTGTTGCGGGAGGCACACTTTGCGGAATAGACCCACCGTAGGTTGCGATGCCGTTATCTTCGGGCGGCAATGAAGGGTAATCGCTGTACGTTGTTGCGTGGCCTTTATTATCTACTGCGCCAACTGCTATTACCTCCGGGAAGGCAGCGGGATAACGTGGCCCATAGCGTTGTGGCGGATGATTGTTCGTATTGGATTCATTGCCTGAGGCGGCGACGATTACCGCTCCCTGTGTTGCCAGGCTCTTGATTATCATTCGCAACCCGAGGCGTAAGAGAGCTATATCTTGATTCATCGCTACCAGATCTTGAGCTTGAAGACGACAATCATTGCCGAACCAGATACGCGGTAAATACTCATCCGGTGGGGTGATCTCTAAACTGAGATTGATAACGACCTGCCCAAGATTTTCCTGTTCCATGCGATCTTGTATTGTCTGGAGAACATGGCAGAGTGTACCTACATCTCCTACTCCAGAATCATTGAGGACTCGCACGCACTGAACGCGATACCAGGTTTTGCTCGTCGAAGTATTTCTTTAGAAGTTCGGCCTGTTCGTATGCTTCATCAGCGTGTCCCATTTCAAGCAACAGTTCTGCTTGTTGAAGTTTTGTGATCGCCGTATAGTAGTCAAGCCCTCCTTTGTTGAAGAGAATTATAGCTTCAGCAAGCATGTCCAAAGCATCGTGCATTTTCCCGGCAGCGATCAATATTGCAGCATATTCGCGCAAGGCGTTGCTTGTTTGGAGTGATATGCCTAGCTGCCTTTGGATTGTTACCGCCTCTTCCGCTAACTGGCATGCCTCCCGCACTTTATTCAGTTTCATATAACAATTCGCCATCCAGAGCTTGAGCAACGCCAGCAGCGGAGGCTCGTCAATCCCGTCTTGAAGCATTAGCTCAAATGCATCGTAGTGAAGTCGGAGAGCAGAACCATAGTAGCCCTGAGTATAATCGAGATCAGCCAGGCACATTTCTGTATTAATCACACAACTTGTATCTTTGAGGGCAATAAAACTTGCTAGTGCTTCCTGTAGAAGGCGATAGGAATCTTCAAACCGACCAAGTAAAGCTAGATCGAATGCGAGATTGTTTTGAGCAATTGCGATGGATCTTTTGATATCGCTGTCGCTTTGATCTGTCAATGTAGAATAGGTGGCAATAATATCCTGGTATACCTTGATTGAAACCTCGTACCGCCCCATATTGTCATAAATCGCCGCTATATTATGAGCGATGACACATGCCCAATAAAGTTCGCCAAGACGGATAAATGCTTCACGCGCACGCTGAGCCTCCTGTAAGGCTCTTTCTGTTTCTCCCAGCCATGCGCAAGAGATAATCCAACTGATGCGGCTGCGTACCCAATTCCCTTCATCTCCTAGACGTAGGAACTCTGCACCGGCCGCGTCTAAACACTCCATTGCTGCCTGGTGTAGACCAATAGTTTTCAGCACATCGCCTTTTGCTTTTAATCCAAGAGCTTGAGAAGAGGGTTGTTGGAAATGCTCACCGAGAAAGATCAGCAACTCTGCCAGTTTTAATGAGGTAGCCGGATTAGCAAAGACCTGATCAAGTGCTTCACCGGCGAGTAGAATGCCCAAGGCTGCTTGATTGTCCAGTACAGAGGCGCGTTCTGCAATGAGACGACGACCCTCTTCCAGGTCTGCTTCTCTTAATTGCTGTAACAACTGCCTGAATTCCATTGAAATGTACATCCTTTACAGGCGGGAGATGTTGATGTCCTCGCAGTTCAGGCTAACGCACGGTATATAAACATAGATGAGGTATACAGTTAATGCTCAAATTCGTCCGTCTTCTACAAGAATGTCGCTACGCATCGATGTGCGCTGTTTGAACTCGTGTTGTATGTTTCTTCATCTGGGTTTTGTCATTTGCAAGCGTAACCCAACACTATGAATATGTCAAGGCGGTGCAGGCATCTTATAATGACCCATCTCATTCACGAGCAGACGCCCATTCCCTCAGTCAGTGAGTATTCGCCATGAGCTGCCATCATCAGTACTGTATAATACTTCAGCCGGGAGAAAAAATCCCGCATAGAGATGGCCAGGATGCTTGGGATCAACTACCAGCGCGATCAAATCTCCGCGGTCGAAGTGCCATCGGTGTTTCCAGGTTGTTCCACTATCAACCGAGAACCACAGGTCCTGCCCCGCTAGTGCGTAGAGCGCACGGCCTGTCGCATCGCTAACAAGGCGCGTTGGCGGAGCCGCCATGGGCAGGTTAGTCAACTGTGTCATCTGTGTGCTCCCTGCATACCAGCGATATATTCCCTGGTCAGTAGCGCAGAAGACAAGACGGGGCGTAGAATTGGAGGCTGCTATGCTATATACATTTCCTTTTACAGCAGCGCTGCGGTTCCAGTGACTTCCATCATCTCGACTCTCGTAGAGCCCCTGATCGCCGCCGAGTAGTAAATGATCGGGATTAGCAGGGTCGGTCAGCAGGGAAGGTGTTTGCATGTTTGACAGTGTCCCACTGGTGATGGGATACCAATGGGCACCCAGATCGCGCGTCTCGAACCAGCCTGCGTAATTATAGAAGGCATAGAATTGGCGCTCGCCTGCTGTCCCCGCTTTGATCGTATAAGGATACGCTGATGCTGGCAAACCGCCTGGAGCGCTGGCATGCCAGGTTGTACCCCCATCCTTGCTGAAATAGACACCGGAGTGTACTCCTACGCCGCTGACAGGAACAGCCATCACTCCCAGGACATCCGGGTTGGCGGGGCTGACGGCAATAACGGTAATCATCATCGTATCCAGCACACCGTGTGGCTGAGGCCAGCTATGCCCACCATCAGTGCTGGTGAACATGCCAAAATGCGTTCCCAGATAGAGCACTCCGGGACGCCCTCCCAGGGCTACAGTATGCAAATGAGTATGCGGGTTGGAGAGTGGGCGACCTGCCGAGCTGGGATTGGTGCTGTTAATACTATTATTGATTAGCTGCCAGCCGATCAGTACAGCAGCGATGAGCACGACGACCATCAAAGGTCGTAAAAAGCGTCTTCGTGTTGCAGGTGTTGCCTTCTTCGCTGTTGGAGGCGAAGGCGATTTTGTTGTTGACATATGTGTATGTTGTGTACCTTGAATTAGAGATGCGAAATAATTGTTTCTGCTAATAATCTAAGCCTTTAAGTCAATAGGGCTTTGTCTTTAGTTACAGAAATCCGAGCGCGAAAGCCCCTGTGATTCATCCAGGGGATGAAGTGCCGTTCCTTGTGCGGGGGAGGCCAGGGGAGCGCACGGCGCACGCAGCTGCTTGACAGAAAGGATGCGACCTGCTATGCTTGGAATAAATGTTCTAGTTTGAGCAACGAGCGAAGCTGATGGGGAAAAAACACGCTGAGGAGCGCAAACCCTCCAGAGCGAAGACGCCGACGTTTCTGCTCGAACTGCCGCTGGTGGCCGATGCCGGGCAGGCCGCACGCCTGGGTGGTCACCTGGAAGTGGGGCGGCAGTTCTATAACGCCGTGCTCTCTGCGGGGCAGCGGCGCTTGCGCCGCATGCGAGCCGACCCCGCCTGGCAGGCAGCCCGCGCCATCCCCCGCACCCAGAGGCAGGAGCGGCGGGCTGCCTTTTCAGCCTTGCGGGAGCGCTACGGCTTTTCCGAGTACGCCTTTCATGAGCTGGCGAAAGGGCTGCGCGTCAGTTGGCTGGCCGAGCACCTGGATGCCGTGCTGGCCCAGACGCTCGCCAGCCGCGCCTACCGCGCCCTCAACCGGGTGTGCCTGGGCAAGGCCCGCCGCGTGCGCTTTAAGAGCCGCGGGCGAGGTCTCAGCAGCATCGAGAACAAGCGCAACGATACGGGCATGCGCTTTGTCCTTGAGCCGCGTGCGGAAGGACGCCCGCAGGGCTGCCTGCTGTGGCACGACGAGAAGCTTCGAGCGCTGATCGACTGGGACGATCCGGTGGTCGCCCACGGCCTGGCGCACGAGGTCAAGTACGCCCGCCTGGTCCGACGCTGCGCCTCCAGCCCACGCGCCCAGGGCGCCGACCGCGAGGGGGAGCGCTACTTCGTGCAACTGGTGCTCACAGGCCTGCCCCATCACAAGCCCAAGCACGCCGTCGGCAGTCAGACCATCGGCCTGGACCTGGGTCCCTCAAGCATTGCCATCGTGCCACGGGAGGCCGAGGCGCGCCTGGAGCCACTGTGTGCAGAACTGCGCCCCGACGCGCGAGC
>Ga0070708_100004768_pt1 | contig 10687 bp, 14 predicted proteins | sample KBSK5503metaG_FD_65469 | JGI IMG/M metagenome (GOLD analysis project Ga0070708, IMG submission 65469) | Corn, switchgrass and miscanthus rhizosphere microbial communities from Kellogg Biological Station, Michigan, USA - KBS K5-50-3 metaG | ecosystem: Host-associated > Plants > Roots >... | reverse complement strand
CTCGTCGTCGGCGCGCCCAATCTCGGCGACGCTCCGCGCGAAGACGTCGAAGGCCAGCGCGACTGGTGGGCTGACTAGCGGAGCTCCGAAAGTTCCACAGCTTCGGAACTCCACTGCGCCACTCCATATGAGCACGGTCGTTCGTATGGCGGCGTGATGCTCGCGCCGGCGGCCTCTGCCTTCCCTAGGAGCCCGTCGACATCGGTGCGGCTCTGGACGAGCTGGCCGAGGCTGAACTCGCCGCTCTGCGCACCCCGGACGAGAATCCTTCACCGCACCGACGATGCCGTTGCCGGCGCGCGCGACGCGGCGGATCGGCAACAGGTTGAGCTCATAGGCTGCCGTCAAGGAGGCGTCGCAGACGCAACTGTGCGCGTATCTCTCGATCGCGTTGCTCGTCGGTCTGGGCGCGCACGCGATCGCGGGCTGGTGGTGGGCCGATTCGCTTACCGCGCTCGCGATCGCCGGCGTGGCCCTGAAAGAAGGTCGCGAGAGCCGGCGCGGCGAGGGTTGTGCCGATGGGTGGTGCTGAGCACGCGTACGGCCACTGTTCCGCCACTGATCTCTAACGCTCGAGCCCGGCGACCTGCCAGACGAGCCCGTGGTGGTCGAAGGTCAGGCGAAGCCCGCGGGCCGCTAGCACGTTCAGCATTGCGGCCGGCGGATGCGCGAACGTGCGGAACTCCTTCCGTAGCAGCCTGAAGACGACGTTCTGGGCGTCGACGACGAGACGCGAGATCGGATTGCGGCGTGGGTAGCTGAAGACGAGGAGTCGCCGAGCGTGCTCGGCTGCGGCCGTCAGCAGCCGCTCGTAGTCGGGGTAGCAACAGACGACCCGATGCAAGACGACTACGTCGGCCGGCTCGATGCTTTCGCCGTCGACGGCGATGTCGCGGAGGCGTCGCTCCGCCTTGTCAGCGAGCCCGCCTTCCTGAAGAAGCGTGCGGGCTTCCTCGTCGTAGGCCGGCGACAGCTCGAGGTTCACTGCGTGCGCCGCGCCACGCTTGAGCAACTCGATCTCGATCTCGCCGATCCCGCCGCCGAGCTCGAGCACCGTCGCGCCCTCGATGCCGCGCTGCTCGAGGAATCCGATCATCTGCCGCGCCGTTTTGTCGGCGCCACGTTTGCGGTATCGCCTCGCGACACGGCGGGCGAAGCGCGGGCTGAAGAACTGGTCGCACCCGCGCGGATTGCAGCAGCTCGTCACGCGAAGGAGCCTACTTCGCCCTTGACTTCAACTCTTCAAGTGATAACTTGAGGAGATGGCGATTGGTTCGGCGAAGGCGGCGTTGTTCGATGCGTTGGCGTCGGTCGCGCAGGCGCTCGGAAGCGGACGGCGGGCCGAGATCATCGATCTGCTGGCCCAGGGGGAGCGCTCCGTCGAGGAGATCGCTCATGAGATCGACCAGAGCGTGGCCAACACCTCTCAGCACCTGCAGGTGCTGGCGCGGGCCGGGTTGGTGCGCTCGCGCCGCGAAGGGACGCGGGTCTTCTATCGGCTCGCGAGCGAAGGCGTGGGCGACCTGTGGGCGGCCGTCCGCGAGGTTGCGGTCCGGCACGTCGCCGAGGTGAGCGTGCTCGCCGATGAGTACTTGGGGGAGCGTGACGGGGTGGAGCACGTCTCAGCAGCGGAGCTCGAGCGCCGGCTGGCGCGCGGCGATGTGGTCGTGCTCGACGTGCGCCCTGAGCAGGAGTACAGGGCCGGGCACATCGCCGGCGCGCGGTCGGCGCCGTTGCCGTTGCTCGATGACCTTGCGGCCAAGTTACCCAAGCGGCGGGAGATCGTCGCGTACTGCCGCGGGCCCTATTGCGTCTATGCCGACGACGCCGTGCGGCTGCTTCGGCAGCGCGGTCTTAAGGCGCGGCGGCTTGATGTCGGCTTTCCGGAGTGGCGGCGCGCGGCGCGACCGATCGAGATCGCGAGCTGAGAGGGGAGTCGATGCTGCTTCGCCCGTTTCTCAATGATGCCGGCTCGTGCGCGAGTTACCTGTTCGGCTGCACCAGCCACAACAAGCTCGCGGTGGTCGATCCGCATGTCGACTTCGTCGACGACTATGTCGCGGCGGCGGCGGCGATCGGGTCGCCGATCGTGGCGGTGTTGGAGACACACGTGCAGGCAGACCACCTTTCCGGCCTGCCGGCGTTGGTCGAGCGGACCGGTGCGACTGCGTATCTGCCGGCGGGCGCGGGGGTCGAGTTCGAACACGTGGCGCTCGAGGACGGGGAGGTGGTCGAGCTCGGGAATACGTTCGTGACCGCGATCGCGACACCGGGCCATGCGCCCGCTCATCACGCCTACGTAGTCGCCGACCGGCGCCGCGGCACGGAGGAGCCGTGGCTCGTGTTCAGCGGCGATTCGCTCTTGATCGGCGACGTCGGCCGTCCCGACCTGCACGTCGCCGGCGACGCGCACGGGCAGGCGCGACTGCTCCACGCGAGTCTGCGCCGGCTGCTCCAGCTGCCCGACCATGTCGTGCTCTATCCGAGCCACTACGGCGGCTCGGTCTGCGGGCGCGGACTCTCCGGCAACCCGGTCTCTTCGGTCGGCTTCGAGCGCGCGCACAATCCGTTGCTCGCGCTCAGCGATCCGGACGCGTTCGCGAACGCGCTGCTCACCGACGCGCCGCCGCGACCGGCTGGGCAGGAGCGGATCGTCGCAGCCAATCGCGCCGGCAGGCTGGTGGTCGCGCCGGCATGACGGAGTCGGTCAGGCTCGGTCTGCGCGCGAATGCGCGCCAGTTTGGTCTGCTCGTCGGGCTGAACGCGCTCGTCGGCGGGATGGTCGGCCTGGAGCGGAGCGTGCTGCCGCTGGTTGGCAAGGCGGAGTTCCGGCTGACCTCGAGCGCCGCGATTCTCGCCTTCGTCGTCGCCTTCGGCGCCGCGAAGGCGTTCACCAACCTGGCCGCCGGCGAGCTGGCCGAGCGGTTCGGCCGCAAGCGGCTGCTCGTGGTCGGCTGGCTGGTGGCGCTGCCCGTGCCGCTCCTGATCGGACTCGCCCCCTCGTGGTGGTTCATCGTCGCCGCCAACCTGCTGCTCGGCATCAACCAGGGTTTGGCCTGGTCGATGACGGTGGTGATGAAGATCGACCTGGCCGGTCCGCGTCGGCGCGGGCTCGCGCTCGGTCTGAACGAGGCGGCCGGCTACCTCGGCGTCGCAGTGAGCGCGTTCATTACCGGCACGCTGGCCGCCAGCTATGCGCCTCGTACTGTCGTCTGGGTGGGAGCGGTGGTGATCGTCGCGGCCGGGCTGTTGCTGAGCGTCTTCGCGGTGCGCGACACCGGGGCGCACGTCGCGCTGGAGCAACGGGCGCACGAAGAGGTTGCGTCCAAGCATGGGGGGCTTCGCGGTGCGTTCACGCAGGCGAGCGTGCACGACCCGGTCTTGCGCGCCTGCAGCCAAGCGGGGCTCGTCAACAACTTGAACGACGCGCTCGCCTGGGGCCTCGCTCCGCTCTACCTGGCCGCCCACGGCGCGAGCGTGCGCCAGATCGCGGTCGTCGCTGCCGCCTACCCGGTCGTCTGGGGCGCCGGCCAGCTCGCCACCGGCTGGCTCTCCGACCACACCGGCCGCAAGCCGCTGATCGCCGCCGGCATGCTCGTCCAAGCCGCAGCGCTCGGGCTGCTGGTCGCCGGCGACGGCGCCTTCGGCCCGTCGCTGGTCGCCGCCGTGCTGCTCGGGGTGGGAACGGCGATGGTCTATCCGACCTTGATCGCCGCCGTCTCCGACGCGACCCAGCCGCGCGACCGCGCCCGCGTGGTCGGCGTCTACCGCTTCTGGCGCGACTTCGGCTTCGTGCTCGGCGCCCTGATTGCCGGCATCGGCGCCGACGCCACTTCAGCGCGAACGGCGATCGCAATCGTCGCTCTGCTCACAGGCGCCAGCGGCGTGCTCGTCGCCGGCACTTCCTGGCAGCCGCGCCCGACGCTGCGACCCGCTGCCGTGCCCTAGGAGATAAGGAGAGACCGGCGCATGCGAAGCACACTCGAATCGACGCTCCCCTGGTGGATCGCCGGTCCCGTGCTCGGACTGGTGATCGTCAGCCTGCTCGGCCTCGCGAACAAGCGCTTCGGCGTCCTCGGCGGCGTCACCGATCTCGTCCAGGGCTCGACCGAAGGACGTGGCCTGCGCAGCTGGCGCGCTCTGCTCGTGCTCGGGATCGTTCTCGGCGGGCTCGCCTACACGCTGCTCGCCGGCGCGCCCGACGCCGGCAGTACCTACTCCTGGCTGGACGCGCACCTCTCCCTCGGCGGCGAGGTCGCGCTCCTGTTCGGCGCCGGTCTGCTGATCGGGGTCGGCGCCCGCACGGCCGGCGGCTGCACCTCCGGGCATGGGCTGACCGGCGCCGCGCTGCTCTCGCCGGCGAGCATCGTCTCGATCTCGACGATCATGGCCACCGCGGTTACGACCACCCTGATCCTGGACGCGGTGGTCTGAGATGAAGCTCCGTCTTGCTGCACTCGCGCTCGGGATCGTGACCGGCTTCGTCTTCGCCTGGGCACGGATGACCGACCCGAACACCTTCCACCGCATGCTCGCGCTCGACTCAGCACGCATCTACCTGTTGATGGCCGCCGCCGTCAGCGTCGCCTTCGCCGGCGCTCGACTGCTGCGCGGCCGCCGCGCGCTGCTCACCGGCGCAACGATCAGCTGGACGATGACCCGGCCGACCAAGAGCCATGTCGTCGGCAGCGTCCTGTTCGGGATCGGCTGGGGCATCTCCGAGGCCTGCCCCGGCCCAACCGCTGCCCAGCTCGGCGCCGGACGCGTGCTCGCGCTCGCCGTGGCAGCCGGCGTGCTCGTCGGTGTCAAGCTGCAGCCGCGGCTCGCCGGCGCCGCCGAACCGGCCGCCCACCGCAGCAGCGGCGCTCCGATTCCGGCAGTCCAAGGAGCCGATGTCCTGTGACCACCGAGATACACGTCTGGAGGCGTGATGGCCGTTGAGATCGAGATCGATGTCGACCTGCTGAAGAGCGAGATCAAGAAGACCTACGCCTCAGTCTCCGAACGGCCCCAAGCGGAGTTCATCTTCCCGACCGGCCGCGCCTGGGCCGAAGACCTCGACTACCCCGACGAGCTGGCCAATGTGCCCGAGGCGGCGGTCGAGTCGTTCGCCGGCGTTGCCAACCCATGGACGATGGGCCGTCTCGCAGAAGGTGAAAGGGTGCTCGACCTCGGCTCCGGTGCCGGCACCGACTCGCTGATCGCCGCCCAGATGGTCGGCCTCGAGGGTCACGTGGTCGGCATCGACATGACACCGGCGATGCTCAGCAAGGCACGAGCTGTCGCAGCACAGATGGGAGCGACGAACGTCGAGTTCGTCGAGAGCGAGGCCGAGCAGTTGCCGTTCCCCGATGGGAGCTTCGACGTCGTGATCTCGAACGGCGTCATCGACCTGATCCCCGACAAGGACGCCGTCTTCGCCGAGCTCTACCGCGTGCTCACACCCGGCGGCCGCATTCAGATCGCCGACGTGACGATCCAGAATCCGGTCAGCGCCGAAGGCCGCCGCAACATCGACCTCTGGACCGGCTGAATTGCCGGGGCGCTGCTGGAAGCAGCGTACGCCAAGCTCCTAGAACGACACGGCTTCGAACGGATCGAGACCGGACAGCTTGTCGATACCTACGCCCGCTCGAAGTTCGAGGACACCCGGCGCAAGGCGCAGAAGTTCGGCGCTCGCGGCACGACGCTCAAGGCATATAAACCTCCGAGATGAAGAGAAGCCGATGACACCGGTGCTCGACCCTGAGGGAGTCCACCTCGCTGCGCTCAACCGACTCGGCGACTTCTACGGCCAGCGGGTGCTCGAGCTCGGCTGCGGCGACGGCCGACTAACACTCGGCATCGCAGAAGAGGCCGCGCACGTGCTCGCCTTCGACCCGGACGCCGAGGCAGTCGACCGAGCACGCCGCTCCCTTTCCGCCGAGCTCGCCGACCGTGTCACGTACCAAGTCGCCTCAGGCAAGGAGATCGAGATCAAGGCGCACTCGTTCGACCTCGTTCTCTTTTCCTGGTCACTCTGATGAGTGGAACCGGCGGACGTCGTGCACGTCCTGCGCAACATGGTTGATGCGGTCAAGCCCGGCGGACTTGTTTTCGATCTGCAGGTGATCCGCCCCGACCCGACCGTCGAGAGCGAGGGGGAGGTCGTCTGCGAGATCGACGGCGAACCGCTCTTCCGCGGCGCCGACGCCGCAACCGCTGCTATCGACAGGCTCGTGCGAAGCCACGAGCTGGTCGAGCAGGCGGTCGACGACCACGATGTCCGCAAGCACTACGCCAACGGGACTGAACTCGTGGACGACTTCGCCGGCAAGCAACGTCGGCTCCCCAAGCACGCGCTGCCGCAACTACGCGCGCTGACGCAAGCATGTGTTGTGCGGGAGCGCTGCCGACTGCGACGACTCCAGGTGCACTGACCTGGACGAGTGCCAACGCGCGAAGGATGATCCGCTCATGGCTATCGTCGCGAAACGACAGACACTCGACCAGCTGCTCGAAGCCGCACGCGCACGCATCACTCGGTACGAACCCGCCGACGCGTTCGCAGCGCTCGAGAGCGGCGCCCTGCTGATCGACATACGCTCCGACCACGACCGTGACCGCGACGGCATCATCCCCGGCTCGCTCCACATCCCCCGCACAGTCCTCGAGTGGCGCCTCGAACCGACCAGCAACTGGCGCAACCCGCACGTCGGCGACCTCGACCAGCAGATCATCCTCATCTGCGATCACGGTTGCTCCTCGATCCTCGCCGCCGCCACTCTCGTCGACCTCGGCTTCTCGCGCGCCGGCGAAGTCATCGGCGGCTACGCCGCCTGGTCGCGGGCCGGCCTCGCTACTGCGCCATGCCCGGCTGTGCAGCGTGAACCAGGCGAGCCAGCAGGCATGCGAGCACCGGCCCGGTAGATATGAAGCAGTGGCCCCGTGAGTCGACCCTTTGTCTCCCCGCCAGTAACCTCGCGAGCCTGACCCTCACGCAGAAGCGATGGCTGAGGAACTGATGCGCGCAGCCCCGCTCGATGCGGGCTGGGCGGCCCTCAGCGCCGGGGAGTGGGAGAGCGCCAGGGCTGCTTTCGAGGAGTCGTTGGCTGACGGCGAGACCGCAGAGGCACTCGAGGGGATGGGCTTGGCCGGACAGATGCTGAACGAGGACCGGCTCACGTTCGACGCGCGGGAGCGTGCCTATCGCCTGTACCTCGAGCGCGGGGACAGGGGCTCTGCGGCGCGGATAGCCGCTTGGCTCGCCGCCGACTGCCTCCTCTTTCGCGGCGAACCGGCGGTTGCCAACGGCTGGCTCCAGCGCGCGCACAGCCTGATCGACGGCGTTGAGCCGGGGGTCGACCATGGTTGGGTCGCCATCCACGAGGGCCACATCGCAGTCTCGCTGGACGAGGACACAAGCAAGGCACGGCTTCTGGCGGCGCGCGCCGTCGAACTCGGTCGGACGTTCGGGGCTCCGGAGCTCGAGATGCTCGGGCTCGGGCTCGAGGGGCGGGCGCTCGTGAGCGACGGCGAGTTGGAGGAAGGGATGCGCCGCCTTGACGAGGCGACGACGGTGGCGCTTCAGGGTGAGGCGAAGCTCCTGTACTGCGTCGCCTGGGCCTGCTGCTATCTGATCTCGGCGTGCGAGCGGGTGCGGGACTACGAGCGAGCGGCGCAGTGGTGCGCGCGCGTGGGCGAGTTCTGCGGTCAGCACGACATCTTCCTGCTCAACACCTGCAGAGCGCACTACGCCAGTGTGCTCAGCTGGCAGGGTCGGTGGGACGAGGCGGAGACCCAGCTCAGTGCGGCTGTGGATGCACTGCAGGCGTCCCGGCCACCGATGGTCGGCGACGCACTCGCGCGGCTGGGCGAGTTGCGCCGGAGGCAGGGCCGGCGGGACGATGCGCAGGAGCTCTTCGCCCGCAGCGAGACCCACTCGCTCTCCGTGCTCGGGCGCGCGGCACTCGCACTCGACCGGGACCAGCCCGCGGAGGCGGCAGAGCTGGCCGAGCGGTACCTGCGGCGCTTCCCGGACCCCGGCAGAATTGAGCGGGGCGCGGGGCTCGAGGTAGCGATCCGGGCGCTCGCGCGCCTGGGAGAGTACGAGCGTGCGACCGAGGCGCTGGGGCAGCTCCGCGAGATCGCGGAGCGGGCGCGGACGCGCCCGCTGCTCGCAGCGGTGCACTCCTCGGAAGGGACGCTGGCGGTGACCCGCGGCGACAACGACGCTGCGCGGCGGTCGTTCGAGGACGCACTCGATCTGCTGGCGGCGAGTCAGGCTCGCTTCGAGGCCGCTCGCGTGCGGCTCGACCTCGCCGCCACCCTGAACGCCTTGGGGCGCCACGATCGGGCTCGGCGCGAGATCGAGGCGGCGCTCGCAGGCTTCCAGGAGCTCGGAGCGAACGGGGAGAGCGCTCGCGCCGAAGCGATGCTCGGGAAGCTCCGCAGAACGCGCGGGACACTTCCTCCAGAGGCGGTTGATACGCCGCTTGGCGAGCTGAGCAAGCGCGAGCTGGAGGTTCTCAGCCTGGTCGCCGAGGGTCTCACGAACCACGACATCGCGCAGCGCCTCGTGCTCAGCGAGCACACCGTCAATCGCCATGTCGCCAACATCCTCCGCAAGCTGGGGCTGCCCTCGCGGGCGGCCGCCGCTTCCCTCGCCGGCCGATACGGGCTCGCATAGCAGGATCTAGCCATTCGGGCACCCGCCCGAAGGTTGGCTGGTTTGCGCGACGCCGAACCGCTGCGCCCGACCTAGCCTGAGGACACGCAAGCAAGGAGGGCCGATGCCTGATACAGCCAAGGTCGTGATCAACCTCGCAACCGGACTCGAGGACGCGGAGCGGGCAACCGTCGCCTTCCTCGTTGGCGGCGCGGCGGTCGAGCAGGGCAAGCATGTGACGATGTTCCTGACCAAGGAGGCAGTCCGCCTCGCCGTGCCAGGCTACGCCGAGGCAGTCGCATGCGACGGCTGCCCACCGCTCGCGAAGCTCGTCCAACAGTACGCCGACGGAGGCGGAAGCCTGCTCGTTTGTCCCATCTGCTTCAACGCCCGCAAGCTCGACCAGGCCGAGCTGGTCGCGAACGCGCAGCTCGGCGGGGCAACGCCACTCTGGGAGTGGATCGGCGATCAGCATGCAACGGTCTTCAGCTACTGATTCGGGTGCGACGCTTGTCACGGCGCTTGCCGACCGTGACTTCGGGCGGCTCGCCGGCACGCTTGCGCCGGATGTGCGCATGCGCGCACTGATTCCGCCGGGCTGCGTTGAGCTCTCTGGAGCGGAGCCCGCAGCCGCCCGGTTCGCCGCGTGGTTCGGCGAGTCGGACGACCTCGAGCTGGTTCATGCTGGTAGCGACCAGGTCGGCGATCGACTGCATGTCTTCTACCGGCTCCGGGTGAAGAGGTCTGGCGACGCATCCAAGATCGTCGAACAGCACCTGTTCTGCGCGCTTGACGACGGTCGCATCACCGCCCTCGACCTGGTCTGCTCAGGCTTCCGCCCCGAAGCCGCCCCGAGTCCTTGAGTTGCCAACGCTGGCAGCAACAGGATCGCTTCAACCTGCCAAAGCGTCCCCAGAATCGATCCCCAAGATTCGCCTGACCGGCTCCAGGTCCTGAACCAGGTCTTCGATCCGCTTGTTCGAGCGGGTTTGCCTGCCGCGCCGGCGCTCGATCGAATGTCGACCCCCTCTCCTTAAGGACCGTCAGGCAGAGGCCGCTGTAGCCGGCCAGCTTGCGCGATGTGGGGAAGCGGCCGATGTCGCCGAGCTCGGCGGCGATCGTGTAGGCGAGCACCCAGCTGATCCCGGGCACCGTGCAGAGCAGCGGCACGTAGCAGTGGTCGGCGCCGAGGCGGCGCAGCTCGCGCTCGCAGTCTGTGATCTCCCGGCAACCAGATCGCCGGCACCAGGTCACGGCGGGCGAGCTCGGCCAGCACCCAGGCGTCGATCCGGTCGGTCTTGCAGGCCAGCGGTGAGAGGCCTTTCACCTTCTGCGCGTCGATGACGGCCATGTTTCCCTCTTCGTGGCGCTCAGCCGTAGCGGGCTGAGGTGTGGGGTACAAAAACCCGGTCCGCCTGCGAAGCGCCGGGACCGCCTCGGCGGACTCATCCACGAATACCGCGTTGCCGCATGAATCCGAGTTTGCGCACCCCACAGCCTCGCTAGTCTCACCCGCCGCCCAACCGGCATAGGCCCTCAATCCGTTGAGGCGCGCGGGGCGTATTTCAGGTGCTCGCAGAGTTGCACGCACAACCGAGAGGAGACCAATGCGACGGTTCAGGCGTATGAACAAGACGCTCGCGGCGGCTGCGGTAGTCGGCTCACTCTTGGTGCTGGTGGCCTCCGGCTTGGCGCTCGCGTTCGGCGTTTTGCCAGCGGGTGCGAAACCAAAACCGACAACCAGCACCACGACCACCGGGACGACCGGCACGACCACCGCGACGACGACCACCAGCAGCACACCCCGCTGAGCGATTCGGGGTCGGCGAACTGCGCTTCGGACGGCGGCACCCTGAGCAGCAATGTCTGCGTTCTAGGCGATGGCCAACTCAACCAGCAGTACGAGGCGCTCATTGCGTCATCTGGCGGCAGCGGACCTACGCCGTTCCTTTTCAAGGTTGTTGCCGGCAGCATCCCACCGGGAATGCAAGTGCCCCCCGACTACGCGATCGGGGAACACGGAACGATCATCGGGGGCAC
>Ga0070708_100004767_pt1 | contig 10690 bp, 6 predicted proteins | sample KBSK5503metaG_FD_65469 | JGI IMG/M metagenome (GOLD analysis project Ga0070708, IMG submission 65469) | Corn, switchgrass and miscanthus rhizosphere microbial communities from Kellogg Biological Station, Michigan, USA - KBS K5-50-3 metaG | ecosystem: Host-associated > Plants > Roots >... | reverse complement strand
GACGGCGTATCGCGTCGCCGTAGGTATCGACGATGGCCGACATCGCATCCACCCAGCCGACGCTTCGGTCGCGCGCGTTCCACACCAGCATCAGCAACCCGCCCGGCCGCAGGACGCGGTGGATCTCCGCGAGCGCGGGCTCGGCGTCGAACCAGTGGAACGCTTGCGCGCAAACGATCGCGTCGAACGACGCGTCGGCGAACGGGATCGCCTCAGCGATCCCGGCGACGATCGGGACCGACGGCAACGCGTCGGCCAGACGTTCGCGCATCTGCGCGACGGGCTCAACGGCCACGACTTCACCGACTCGGCCGACCAGAAGCGCCGTTAGCTTTCCCGTGCCCGCTCCGAGGTCGACGACGCGAGCACCTCGCGCGAGACGCTCGAGAAGCCACGCCACAGCCGCGCGCGGATACGCCGGGCGCGCACGCTCGTAGGCTCGGGCGCCGGCCGCGAAACCTTCCGCCGCGGTTCGGTCGATGCTCACCTCCCAAACGTAGCAGGCACTCCCGGCCGCGTTGCCCGCGCTTCCGGGGGTCGCCTACCCTGGCCGGGCCCGGCGGACGTCCGCCCGGGCTACCAACTCAAGGAGACCGATGGACGCACGATCGACGGACGCCGGGGAGCTCCAGTGGCGAACCGGGCTGGCGCAGCGCTGGCATCGCCGCCGCACGTTCGGCGCCGCCGACCTCCCATCCTCGGCCGAGGTCGCTGCGCGCAAAGCCGCGTCGGGCGATCGCGTCAGCGTCGTCCTCCCCGCGCTGAATGAGTCCGAGACGATCGGCGCGATCTGCACTGCGATCCGCGAAGGCTTGATGGGCAATCGGCCGCTCGTCGACGAACTGCTCGTCGTCGATTGCGCGTCGACCGACGACACGCGCGCGATCGCCACCTCGGCCGGCGCGACCGTCTACGACGTGTCGCAGCTGCTTCCCGATGTGCCGGTCGAGCCCGGCAAGGGCGAGGCGCTCTGGCGGAGCCTGTCGGCCGTCGACGGCGACATCGTCGTGTGGGTCGACTCCGACATCCGCGATTTCTCGGCGAGTTTCGTGACCGGGCTGGTCGCACCGCTCGTCACCGATCCGACCGTGTCGTACGTCAAGGGTTTCTATCGCCGTCCGATCCTGCGGGAAGGCGCGCTGGTGCCCGGCGAAGGCGGCCGCGTTACCGAGCTGCTCGCGCGACCGCTCCTCGCGGCTCTGTTCCCCGAGCTGAGCGGGTTCGCTCAGCCGCTCGCCGGCGAGTACGCGGGCCGGGTCGACGTTCTGCGGCGTCTTCCCTTCTTCACCGGATACAGCGTGGAGGTGGGCTTGCTGATCGACATGCTGGACGTCGTCGGGCTCGACGGCCTCGCGCAGGTCGACCTCGGCGAGCGGATCCACCGCAACCGAACGCTCGTGGAGCTCGGGCCCATCGCCTACGCGATCGCTCGAACGATCCTCAAACGTGCCGACGAGCGCGGCCGCATGCGTTGGGCGGGCTCACTTCGGTCGACGCCGCTCCTCGTGCCCACACCGGACGGACTCGAGGCGCACGAGGTTCGCGAGCTCGAGCGCCCGCCGATCACCGACCTCGCACCGGACGCCTCCGACGGAGAGGCGACCGCGATCAGCTAGACGCCGCTACTTCTGTTCGGCGAGCCGGAAGTACTCCGACTTGTGCGCCTCTCGGAAGAAGTCCTCCCCGAAGAACTTGAGCATGTAGTACACCTGCGAGACGTGCTTCTCGATCGCCTGCAGCTTCAACTCGAGCAGCTCCGGGGACAGGTCGAACTGGATGGCGCCCGGCTCATCGGGTGAGGTGACCGGTGGAAAACCGGGCGCGAACACGTTGAACTTGTTCATGCGCGGCACGAACTCATCGGCCCATTCCTTCGTCGCGGTCGCGTAGTACAGCTTCGCGCCCGGTTTCGCGGCCCGGCCGAACGCTTCGGTGGTCCACGAGCAGACCGCCTTGTGGTCGGCGTGATCGGTCATCCCGTCGGGTCCGAACGAAAACACGCTGTCCGGCTGGATGTCTTCGATGAACGGCTGCACCTTCGCGACGCCGTCGGCGACCGGCACGTCGGCGCACGTCGCGTCGATGTATCCGAGCCAGTGATGCTCCTTCACGCCGAGCAGCTCGAGTCCCTCCTCGAGCTCCTTCGCGCGCACCTCGCCCATCGTTTCCGACGGCCAGCGCTTCTCGTCCCAGGAGCCGCCCTCGCCTTTCGTCGCGGTCACGCACACGACGCGGTTTCCGTTCGCCGCTGCGTGCGCCATGAGCCCGGCCATGAGGTACGTCTCGTCGTCGGGGTGGCCGAACACGCCGAGGATCGTCCCGAGTTCGTCGTGCATCGCAGCTCCCTTCTTCTATCCGGTGATTTCAGGTGGCGCGCCGGCGCAGTCCGGCGAGGTCGAGAACCGTGATGCCGCGTCGTGCGGTCTCGATGAATCCGCGCGCGCGAAGCTGCTGGAGCGACTTGCTGACTGCCTCTCGCGATGAACCGGTCCAGCCGGCGAGTTCCAGCTGCGACAGCGGGAGAGTGATCCGGACGCCGTCCCCGTCGCCGGTGTCCTCGCCGAAGCGCTCGGCCATCTCCACGAGCCTTCGCGCGACGCGTCCGGTCGTGTCGTAGGCGCCGAACTCGACGCGCTTGCGGTCGGCATCGCGGAGCTTCCCGGCCGTCATCTCGAGCAGAGCGAAGGCGACGCGCGGACGCTCTTCGAGGAACGACCGGAAGTCGGCGGCCGACACCAGTGACGCGTCGACCGGCTCGAGGGCGGTCGCGGTCGCGCCGCGCGGCTCCCCGTCGATGGCGGACAGCTCGGCGAGCAACTCGCCGGGCTCGCGCACGGCGAGGACGATCTCCTTGCCGCCTTCGGTGTAGGAAGAGACCTTCACCCGCCCCGAGCGAACGACGACGACGTGGCCGGCCTCCTCGCCCTCGTTGAACAGCACCGCGCCACGCCGGTAGCGCTTCACCTGTCCCATCGCAGCCAGCGCTTCGACGTCTTCGGACGTCCAGGACCCCGCCATCACCACACCACCGGGTGAACGTGATGCGAGCCGGCGAGGCCTTTCAGCTGGACCTCGCGGCCCGGCCCGAACGTGAACTCGCCGCTCGATCCGGTGAGCTCTTTCAAGAGGGCCGACACGAGGATCTCCCCGCCGTTCGCGGCCGCGCCGACCCGGGCAGCGAAGTTGACGTGCCGGCCGTAGAAGTCGCCTTCTTCCACGATCGCCTCGCCGGTGTGCATACCGATGCGGACCCGCACCGAATCGTCTGGGTTTTTCTCCGCGTGCGCCGAGAGTGCCCGCTGGATGGCGATCGCGCATGACACCGCGCGCGTCGCCGAGGAGAACGCGAGCATGAAGCCGTCGCCCTGGGACTTCACTTCGAACCCGCCGTTGGCGGAGACCTGTTCTCGGACGATCGAGTTGTGCATGCGCAGAAGCTCGATCCAACGACGGTCCCCGAGCCGCTCGTTCAATGCGGTTGATCCCTCGATGTCGGTGAACAACAGCGTGACCGTTCCGTCGGGGGCGGCGTGAGTTCTCAGATCGGGCTTCTCCCGTTCGACCGATTCCGAGACCCGGTCGATCGACGTGCGGACGTCGAGCGGCATGACGGTGCCGCGCGCGTCGAAGCGCATCGCGACCGCGCGTTCCGCGAGCGGGGTCATCCCGAGCTCGCGCGCCAGCTCGAGCGCCCGATCGAGCAGGCGAAGGGCTCCGGCGGAGTCGCCCGGCTTCTTTCGCTTGAGGAGCACATCCGCGTGCTCGACGAGCGTCGTTGCGAGGAAGGGCCGGGCGCCCATCTGTTCGTCGACCTCGGCGGCCGTCTCGTAGTAAGCGACGGCGTCGTCCAGCCTCCCCGTCGCGGCTGCCAGGCGTCCCAGGTAGTAGGCGCCGGGCCCGAAGCAGAAGACCATCCCTCCGACGACGATGTTGCGGCGCTCGAACGGTGCAAGGAGATCGGCGAGCTGATCGGCGAGCTCGGTTCGTCCGAGCCACGCCGCGACGTCGGCGATGATCGCGATCATCATCGAACTCGCGATCCCTTGCCAGTAGACGGCCGTGAGACCGTTCGCCGTGGCTGCTTCGTATTCGCGCAAGGCCTCCTCGCGCTCGCCCAGGTGCATGTGGACGTACGCGAACTCAACGTGGAACCACTCCTCAGAGCCGCGGTGCCTCTTCGCGATCTCGACCTCGGTGGCCATGTAGCCGGTGAGCTTGTCGCGATCGCCGCGCTGCGCCGCCGGCAAAAGGGACTGGCCGGTGTAGACCTGGATCGCGTCCGGCTCTTGCGCGCGCGTGCCGACCTCGTACGCCTCGAGCGACAAGCGGTCGAAGTCGGCGTACTTGCCCTCGATCGCTGCGAGGGTGGCCTGACGCGACAGGGAGTACAAGAGGTAGCGCGGGATCCGCGACTCCTCCGCGATGCGGCTGTATTCCTTCACGGTCACAGCCGCGCGCTTCATGTCGGGTAGCTCGGCCAGTCCGATCATGCGCCACATGATCCCGTCGAGATGGACCTCCATATCGCTCGCCCGACGCCCGAGCTCCGCGATCCTGTCTCCGGCGTCGATACGCTCTTGGGGAGAGACGGAGCCCCACAGGACGTAGGCGCGAGCGCTGAGCGCTTCGGCGAGCGCCGTATGGTCGTCCGAAAGCTCGGCCGCCGCCACGGATTCGTCGGCGAGCGCCCGCACGCGGTGGGCGTCGGGACCGAAGTAGAGCGTCCGAGCGAGTTCGGCGAGCAGTCGCGATCGGAGTGCGGGATCGCCCTCGCCGACCGCCTCGAGCGCCTCTTCGAGGATGACGACCCGGCGGTCGTCGACCGATCCGAATGAGGCGCCGGCACGCAGCCCGATCGCCGCCTCGGCCAGAGCGCGCCCATCACCCGTCGACTTCGCGATCTCGGCGGCCTGGAAGAAACACGAGCGCGCGGACTCGATGTCTCCGGAGCGGCGGTTCGCCTCTCCCGACTCCAAAAGCAGCTTGCAGCGCAGCGCCGGATCCGCCGGCGCGAGCTCCAGCGCCTCGAGCGCCATCCGGTAGTGCTTCGTCGCCTCCTCGTAGGCGAGTTGCGAGATCGCGCGGGCCGCGGCCCGTTCGGCATATGAGATCGCCTTGTCCACGTCGCCGCCGGGAGACGCCTCCAGAAAGTGATACGCGAGCTCCGCGAGGTGTGGGTCCGGAGCATCCTGGTAGAGCATCTCGAGCACATCGCCGATCTTCCGGTGCAAACCGATCCGGCGCGTGGTCGGGAGTTCCTCGTACAACGTCTCGCGGATGAGCGCGTGCGAGAAGGCGTACCGATCGAGAGAACGCGGCGTTTCAGACACAACACGCGCGGCGACCGCCTCGTCGATCGCCTCGGTGATCGCGACGCCGTCGAGTTCGCTTACGGCCTGGACGACGCCGAGCGCGAACTCGCGACCTACGACGGACGCGATCTGCAAGAGCGCGTTCGACGATTCCGAGAGCTGGTCGAGCCGTCGTCCGACGACCTCGCGGACGCTCTGGGGGATGCTGATGCTCCACGAGCCGCTCGACGGCTTCTCGAGGCGCCCCTCGCTCGCGAGGAGCCGGACGATCTCGCTGACGAAGAACGGGTTCCCTTCGGTCTCACGGTGGACCGCGCGCACGAGGTCCCCCGGAGCCGCCGCTCCCGCGGTCATCTCGATGTAGTGGGCGACGTCCTGTTCGGTGATACCGCGGAGCACGACACGGCTCGAGATCTGCTCGCGCGCGAGCTCGGCAAGCGCCTGCGCGAGCGGATGCTGCCGTCGCAGCTCGACGTCACGATAGGTCGCGACGATCAAGAGCCGGGTGCCGCGTATCTCACGAGCAAGGTGTTGCAGCAGCAGCAGCGACGGCTTGTCGGCCCAGTGCAAGTCGTCGAGCACCACGACGAGCGGCTGCGCCTTCGCCGCACTACGGAGGAACATCGAGATCGAATCGAATAAGCGGAACCGCGCTTGCTCGGGATCGAGCTGCGGCGGTTCGGCGAGGTTCGGTATACGTTCACGCACCTCGGATACAACCTGCGCGATGTCGACAACCCCCGGTCCCATCACCGACGTGATCGCGTCGGCGTCGCGGTCGTGGATATAGGAACGGATCACCTGAACCCAGGGCCAGTACGGCGGCGCGCCTTCACCTTCGTAGCAGCGTCCGAGGAGCACCTGTGCCCCGCGGAGCTTCGCCCACGTCGAAAGCTCCTCGGTCATCCGCGTCTTCCCGATGCCCGGCTCGCCCATCAGCAGCAGCAAGCGGCCCCTCCCGGACAGCGCGTCGTCGAGCCCGCCGCGAAGCTCGTCCATCTCCCGTTCGCGTCCCACGAACACACCGCCGGCAAGACGATCGAGAGGATTCGCCTGCCGCGCGTCGATCGACGCAGCCGACGCTGAGGGAGCGGTCGACGCGCGAGCGAGCTCGTCGACCACCATGCCTGCCGTCGCAGGCCTGCCGTCGGGATCCTTCGCGAGAAGAGAAAGGACGAGTTTCTCGAGCATCGGAGGAACGTCGGGGTTGTGCCATGAAGGCGCGACGGCCACGGTTCCGATGTGCTGTGAGATGACCGCGACGGCTTCATCGCCGAGGAACGGCGGGCGGCCGGTCAGCATCTCGTAGAGCATCGCGCCGAGCGAGTAGAGGTCGCTCCGCGCGTCGGGCGGGCGACCGAGCGCTTGTTCGGGCGCCATGTACGCCACCGTCCCGAGCATCATCCCCTCGGCCGTCAGACGCGAGCGATCGAGCGCCACAGCGAGCCCGAAGTCGCCGAGCTTGGCCGCGCCGTCGTCGTCGAGCCAGACGTTTCCCGGTTTCACGTCCCGATGCACGACACCGCGCGTGTGTGCGTGATCGAGCGCCGCGGCGATCTGGGTCGCGATCCGGACCGATTCCTCGATCCCGAGACCCTTCCCGTCCGAGTGTTCGATCAAGTCTTCGACGGAGCCACCGCCCATGAACTGGCAGACCAGGTACGTCGTGCCGTCCTCTTCGCCGATGTCGAACACCGTGACGATGTTCGGGTGATCGCCGAGCCGAGCCATCGCCTGGGCCTCCCGGCGGACACGTGTCAGACCGGACTCGTCCAGCCCCTCGGTTTTGATCACCGCGATCGCCACGCGCCGGTCGAGTCGCGAATCGTGCGCGAGGAAGACCCGCTTGCGGCCCCCCTCACCGAGGAAGCGATCGATCGCATACCGGCCGCCCGCGAGCGCGCCGGGGAGGCTCACGGAGTGCCTGCGGGCCGCGGCCTGCGTCTCTTCCAGGCGGAAGCCGCAGCCTCGACAGAATTTCAGGTCGCGCGGGTTCTCCCTGCCGCATTTCGGACAGGGCACCTCGGAGACCAACGGATTTCCGCAGGAGCCGCAGAAGGCCGCGTCTTCGGGGTTCGGAGCTTGACACTCAGGGCAGTTCATGGCGGCACGAGTCTACGGTCTCTCCAGCCCGGCGACGTGCGCAGAAGCGAACGAGGAGCCCTTTCGGGCTCCTCGTTCAGCGTTACCGCTCGTGCGAGCGCCGATTACGGATCGATCGGGCTCACGGTCTCGTCGAGCAGCAGATCGAGAGCGCAGCTGGCCTCGTCGCCCACTACTTCGAGAGGAGTGTCGTCAAGCGCGTCGTTGAGCGGACCGCTGATGACACCGTTGTGCTCGGGGTTCTCGGTCAGCGGCGACAGCGCGTCTCCGCCACCGTCCCAGATCTCCTGACCGAGCGTATTCGTGGTCAGCAGGCCCGGGTCGTCCGCAGCCGCGGTGCAATGGTTGACGGGAGCCGTCTGACAGCCCGAATCGGCGGAGTCAGTCGCACCGTCCTGATCGTTGTCGATCCCGTCTGTGCACGTCGGGTCTCCAGGCGGACCTTCGGTCGTCGGCCCAGGCACACAGTCCGAATCGGCGCCGTCGGTTGCACCGTCCTGATCGTTGTCGATCCCGTCAGAACACGTCGGGTCTCCCGGCGGACCTTCGGTTGTCGGTGGTGTCTGACAATCCGAATCTGCGCCGTCGATGGCACCGTCCTGATCGTTGTCGATCCCGTCCGAGCACGTGGGGTCTCCCGGCGGACCTTCCTGCGTCGGCGGAACCTGGCAGTCGGGATCATCCCCGTCGACCAGACCGTCGCCGTCGTTGTCGATCCCGTCATTACAGTTCCCGAACTCCGGACCCTCATGGCAGTTCGGGTTCTTGTTGCCGGGGTCACCCGGCACCGGGTTCTTACAGCCCGGCGGGTTGTCCTGCGCCAGCGCCGCATGCACCGTGAACAGCGCGACCAACGACACCAGCAGGACGATGAGCAGCTTCGCTGCCGTCGACCTATTCCTCATCCGGATTCCTCCTCGTCTTTCGATCCAATGTCTCGACCGGCGCGCCGCCCTCCCCCGCCACCTCCTTCACATGATCCGAGGCGCCGCCCTATTCACACCAAGAGAGCCGAATCATCCCCTATTTAGGGTCGCCTTTACCACACCCAAAGTGAGGAAGATACCGCATTGCGTGCTTTGTCTGTCTGGAAGTTGCCCAGATGGGGCGGCTCAGGCGATCTTGGCGAGACGGCGACCCAGGAGCCCGGCCGCGGCGACCAGCAGCCAGGCGACGGCCGAAGGCGTGGTTACGCCCGTTGCCGGAAGGGTCCTCCGCGTTTGCTTCGTCCCGCGAACCTCAGGCTTCTGGTGGGGCTTCGGCTGCGCGATCACGCCGATCGAACCGCCCGTGAGTCCCGCGAACGTGCGCCAGAGGTCGCCGATAGGAGCGTACGCGCCGACGAGTGTTGGAGAAGGTTGCGGTCGAACGCTCAAGCCCGTCCAGGACCACGACCAGACCCCGGCGGGTCCTACGAACGAGGTGTCTCCTTCGATCGCCTCTCGGGCCGGAACCGGATCCGGAACGGGGAGCGGCACCGACGGAGGGGATGTCTGGGTGACGCTGCCGGATCTCCCGGCGGGTCCACTCCAATCCACGGTGCAACGGATGCATCCCCCGAGAACGAGACCGCCGGCGATCCCTTTGGAAGTGACGGCGTTGAACGTGGCAGTTCCGATCGCAGCGGCGGACGTGTCAACGGCGATACCCGACGCTTCCGGACCTGCCATCTGGATCGCGCGCGATCCCGAGCCCACAGAGACCACCGGGGTTCCACCGGAACCCCTCACCGAGTATCGATCGATGACCGCGTTGGTAACGAAGAAAAGCTCCGAGAAAGAGGGCCCCGGGCCGAAGACTCCGGAACCGAAGCCGAAGGAGCCGTCGGCCGCGGGCGTGATCTCGACATCGAGTCCGCCGAGGTCGGTCGTCGTGCGGAGCCGAACGCCGCCGTTCGCGACGTCATGGACGCTGAGGACCGGTGAGCCGCCGCCGGACCCGGTGCCGCTGCCGATCAGCACGGGACCGGTACCGGTGGAGTGGCCCGACACCGTGATCGTGAGCGAGCCGCCGCCTCCCGATCCTCCTCCGATCGATCCGCCGCCGATCGAGAAGCTGCCGCCACCCGTTGATCCCGAGGACGGAGCGCCTTTGGAAACCGTCATGGAGGCAAAAAGCCAGTCGATCGGCGACGCGGCCGCCCCGGTGGACGGAACCGCGGCCAGGACCACGATCGCCGTCACGACCGTGCGAAGACCCCAGCTTCGAAAGCGCATCCCGTCCCTCCCTCCCCCTTGGTACGCGCGTCGACGGCCGGCGTTTCACTCCCCCCTGAACCAAACGTCAGGTCGAGACGCCGCGTTGACCGGAAAGCGGCGCACGGGCGAGGATGCCGCGCGATGAAAGCCGTCTTGTGCACCGAGCACGGCCCGCCATCCTCGCTCGTCGTCCGCGACGTCCCGGCGCCCGAGCCCGGCGAAGGTCAAGTCGTCGTCGCCGTGAAAGCGTGCGGGGTCAACTTTCCCGACACGCTGATCATCGAGGGGCGCTACCAGTTCCAGCCTCCGCTCCCCTTCTCGCCCGGCGGAGAGGTCGCGGGCGTCGTGACGCGCCTCGGGCCCAGCGTTACCGGCGTCTCCGAAGGCGATCGGGTGATCGCGATCTGCGGGTTCGGCGGCTTCGCCGAGGAAGTCCTCGTCAACGCGGCGCAGGTGATCCCGATGCCGGACGCGATGGACTTCGAGGCGGCATCGGCGTTCGTTTTCACGTACGGGACCGACATCTACGCACTGCGCGATCGTGCGAACCTCGCCGCCGGCGAGACGCTTCTCGTCCTCGGAGCCGCGGGCGGCACCGGGATCGCCGCCGTCGAGCTCGGCGCAGCGATGGGCGCGCGTGTGATCGCCGCCGCGTCGAGCAAGGAGAAACTCGCCCTGTGCTACGAGTGCGGCGCGACCGAAGGGATCGACTATTCGACCGAGGATCTCAAGGGCCGGATCAAGGAGATCACGGGCGGACGCGGGGTCGACGTGTGCTTCGATCCGGTCGGCGGCGACTTCGCGGAGGCCGCCCTGCGCGGTATGGCGTGGGACGGCCGCTATCTCGTGATCGGGTTCGTCGCCGGCATCCCTCGCATCCCACTGAATCTCGTGTTGTTGAAGTCGTGTCAGATCGTCGGCGTGTTCTGGGGCGCGTTCACCCAACGCGACCCCGCACGCAACCGCGAGCTTCTCGCCGAGCTCTTCGATCTTTGGGGGCAAGGGAAGATCCGGCCGCGGATCTCGGCGACGTATCCGCTCGAGCGCGTCGCCGAGGCGCTCACGGATCTGGTCGAG
>Ga0070708_100004766_pt1 | contig 10690 bp, 9 predicted proteins | sample KBSK5503metaG_FD_65469 | JGI IMG/M metagenome (GOLD analysis project Ga0070708, IMG submission 65469) | Corn, switchgrass and miscanthus rhizosphere microbial communities from Kellogg Biological Station, Michigan, USA - KBS K5-50-3 metaG | ecosystem: Host-associated > Plants > Roots >... | reverse complement strand
ACCGTCGTCGTGCTTCCCTCGGGCGCACCATCGCCCACCGCGACGCTGGCGCCGGCTACGGGTGCTTCGACGGCGACCGCACCGCCGAGCACCGCCCTGCCGACCGTCGCCGTTCTCGCCGCGGCGCCGGACTCGACCGCGCCGCCGATCGTACTGCGGCCGCCGAGCGAAGCCGGTCCCGGTCCGATCATCGTCGCGGGCGCGGCGCTGGCGATCGTCGCGCTCTCCGCATTTGCCTGGTTGGTGGCTCGGCAGGTCTAGGCACACGACCTGCGACAATCCGTGTTCTGATGCCTGCCGTCAGAGCACGCGCCCAGCCCACCGATGACGTTGCCGAGGTGCTCCTGACCGCGGATGAGATCGCCGCGAAAGTGCGGGAGCTTGGTGCGCGGATCGCGGCCGACTACCAGTCCCGGGACCTCGTGCTGGTCTCGGTCCTGAAGGGTGCTCTGCCGTTCCTCGCCGACCTCATGCGCGCGACGCCTATCCCTCTTGCGCTGGACTTCCTCGAGGTCTCGTCCTACGGCGAGGGGACTGAGACAAGCGGTGTCGTGCGCATCCTCAAAGACCTGGCGCACCCGATCGAGGGGCGACATGTGCTCGTCGTCGAGGACATCCTCGATACCGGGCACACCCTGTCGTACGTCTTCGAACACCTTCGCGCCCAGCGGCCCGCGTCGGTGCGACTCTGCGTGCTGCTCGACAAACCCGCACGCCGCGTGATCCCGATCGAGATCGATTACCGCGGCTTCGAGATCCCCGACAAGTTCGTCGTGGGGTACGGGCTTGATTACGCCGAGCGGTACCGGAATCTGCCGTTCGTCGGCGTGCTCAAGCCGGAGGTGTACGCGAGGTCATCGTGATGGCGTGGCTGGCACGCACCCTGGTCATCGCGCTCGTCATCACCGCGCTGCCCGCGAGGCCCGCGACGGCAGCGCCGCTCGCAGCGCTCCCGTCAACGATCCGCGTGAACATCTCGGGGCTCGGCACGACCTACGCCCGGATCGGCTCCACGGGCTCGGTCCTCGTCACCACGGGGGACGGCACGGCGCTCTATCGGGGATTCACCAGCACGATCGCCCGGCGCGGGGTGCGTCGCCTCGCTGACGCGAGCCACGCCGCGGCGGGTCTTCCCGATCCGGAAGAGCGGCGCAACCGCGCGGCGCAGCTGCGCGAGGCACGGCTCGCCGCGCGCGTCGACGACGTGTCGATCGTGACGGTGCCGTTCGAGTTCTCGGTCGAGGACGACGGTTCGAGCCCCCTCAAGGCACCCCTCTTTTCCGCACAACAGATCACGTCGCTGCACTTCGAGACCACCGACGGCCTGCTGACGTACGGCGGCAAAGCGTTCCGCGGCACGTTCGACCTCACCCGCGACGACGAGGGCGACATGATCGTGGTGAACCAGGTCGATACCGCGGCGTACCTCGCCTCGGTGGTCGGCTCGGAGGAGCCATCGACCTGGATGCCCGAGGCGCTCGCGGCCCAGGCCATCGCCGCGCGGACCTATCTCGTCACACACATGCGCCGCCACGCAAGCTATGACCTCGAGGGCGACACGCGCGACCAGGAGTACGACGGCCTCGGCGGCGAGACGACGTCGACCGTGCGCGCTATCCAGCGCACCGCCGGACTCGTGGCGACCTATCGGGGAGCCCCGATCGAGGCGCTCTACTCCGCGAACGCGGGCGGCTTCACCGAGGACAGCGAGAACGTATACGCGAGCGCGCTTCCGTACCTGCGGGCGGTGCCATCGCCCGACGACGAGGTGGCGACGGTCTCGTCCTGGGGTCGCGCGAGCTGGGAGTGGACGACCGAGTACACGGCGCCGCAGCTCCAGAGCTACCTCGCGGCGCGGGGGATCGACGTGGGCGACCTGCGACGCATCGACATCACGCAGGTGTCCGGCACCGGCCGCGTGATGGGGGCCCGGATCGTCGGCTCGAGTGGCGGCCGCGACATCGGCAAGGACCGGTCGCGGTACTACTTCGGGCTCCGCAGCTCGCTCTTCACGGTGTCCACTCATCCGGAAGAGCTCGAGATCGTCTCCGCCTCCGCCTCGGACGCCGATCGCCTCCTAGAGCTGGAGCTCCTCGGGGCGAAGGTCGAGCAGACTTACCTGCTCAACCTCCGCGACCCCGATCGCTTCGGCAAGCCTCGAGTCGGCGGGTGGAAGTATCGCGTTCCGGCGCGTTTCGTCTTCAGCGGCCGCGGCTACGGTCATGGCGTCGGAATGTCGCAGTGGGGCGCGCAGGGAATGGCCCTCGCGGGGAAGTCGGCCGAGGAGATCTTGACGCACTACTACCAGGGGATCGCGATCACGAACATCGGCGGCGCTTAGCCAGCCGGCGCGCTACTCCGCCGGGGCCCGGGGGCGGAGCCCCCCGACTGTTCAGAGCGCCGCCGCTCGCCCCTCCGATGGCGCGACCGCTGGTACGGATTCGGCGACCGGTAACCCGGCGCGGTGAAGGACCACGACACCGGCCACGAGAAGGATCAGTAGGCCCACGAGCGGCACGGTATCCCACGGAGCGGGCGGACTCGAAAGATCGGTGAGCAGCAGACCGACGAGACCAAGGACGCGAATCGCCGGCCGACGCTCGATGAAGCACAACAGGACCACCAGCGGGAGCGAAAGCACGAGGTACGGATAGAACACGAACGAGGAGATGAGCGGCGCGGCGGCCAGCGTCACCGCGAATGCCAGGCCTGCGGATGCGGGCCGCACCACGGCAAGCCGTCCCGCGTACACCGCGATCCCGAGCGCCAGCGCCGGGAGCACGTACCGTCCTGCCCCTGTTGCGAGGGCCGCCGGGACCATGTCGTGGGTCGCGCTCGAAACGTGGGGTGCCGCGGCCAACACCTGCACGAGCCGCAGGTAATCCAGCCACGCCGGCCCGAGCCACGGCCAGCTGAGGCCGATGACCAGCCCAAGCGCGATCGCCAGCGCCACCGCGACGCGCCAGCGTCCTGCCGCGAGCAAGAAGGGCACGAGCAGCGCGGGCATGAGCTTGATCAAAAGTGCCATCGCCAGCAGCGCGCCTGACGCGGCCGATCGCCCCTGCAGCCGCCACGCGGCGAGCACGAGGGCGAGCGTGACAAGCGTCAGGTTGCCGTTGGCGACCTCCGTCTGCAATGGGATCGAGAGCACGAGGAGCCCCGCCGCGAGCGGGCGCAGAGGCGCCTCGACGGGACGCGTGAGCGCAACGATGACGACGGCCGCCAGCGTCAGGAGGAGCGCGGCCCAGATCACACTTGCGGCCTCGACCGGGATCACGGTGAACGGAAGGAAGGCCGCTGCCACCGGCGGCGGGTACAGATAGAGGCCCAGCTCGCCGATGGTGAAGTCGCGCGTGAGCTGGGGATAGAGTGCGTGGCCCAGGCCGAGGCGTACGGCCGCGTAGTAGTAGGCCGCGAAGTCGAAGATCGCGAACTGCTGTCCGAGGCCTCGGTACACGACGTGCGCCCCGGTGGCCGCAAGGGCCGCCGCCAGAGTCGTCCAACCCAACAGACGCGTTCGGGAGGATCTCATCGGTCGCCTCTGGTCGGTCCGGAGAACCTACTCGCCCTTGAACTTCTGGGAGTTCCCCATGTGCGGCCACGCGCGCTCTTGCGCTATCTGCAGGAGCTGGCGGGTGTGGTTGCGGTCGTGATGAATCCACTCGTGGAGCAGGTCGCGGATCACGAGGCGCCCGACCTTCGGATGCTCGATCCCCTTCGACAGATCCGCCTTCGTTAGAGAGCGAACGAGCTTGATGCCGTCGCTCCGCATACCCATGAACTCCATCCAGACGCTCTGCCCCAAACGCGCGCAGTCATTCCGCTCCTTCGCGACCGCGACCTGATCCCACGCGCTCGTCCGCTCCTTGCCGTTCAGGATCTCGCGGATGCGGCCGGCGAACCCGCGCTTGTCGGCCTCCACCATGTGGCCGACGACTTCGTTCGCGCACCACTCGTGCGGATCGAAGTGCCAAGAGCTGTTGGTGTCAAGGGCCGCGAACTCCGACTCGATCAGCGCGCAGGTCGCCTCGAGATACTCCGCGACCTCCTCGGTCGTGAGCTCCCGAGTGCGGGGGGTCTCGGGGGCAGGGGTAGGGGCCCCTGGGCGCGAAGCGCTGGCCCCCTGAGATCTCATGTGACGAGCTGCGGTGCGCTCCGGATCGGGACCTTGACCTTGAGCACGGTCGTGCCGTCGGGTCTCGCCTCGTGCGTCGACTCGCCGCGCAGGAGCTCGAGCCGTTCGCTCCGGCGAATGCCGGACTGGAGCTCGCCGTCGGGCGGGAGCTCGCGACCATCGGTCTGCAGGAGGATGTCGAGCGAGTCCTCCTTCCAGGTCATCCCGAGGACCAGATCCTTCGCCTGCCCCTTGTCGATCCGCTCGACGAGGGAGTCCTGGATGAGGCGGAAGATCGCGACCTCGTCATCAGACGGCAGCCGGCGGTCCCGGCCCACGCTCGAGAAGTCGATGCGCACGCCGTGTTTGTCGATAAGCGTCTGCACGTAACGGCGGAGCGTCGGGACCAGACCCAGGTCGTCGAGGATCATCGGTCGAAGCTCGAAGATGAACCCGCGGAGCTCTTGCAGCGTCTTGTTCACCATCTGCCGGAGCGCGGCGAGCTCGCCGCGCGACTTCTGGGCGTCGACGTCGAAGAGCCGCTCGCTGATCTCCGACTGCAGGACGACGTTGGCCATGGCCTGCGCCGGCCCGTCGTGCACTTGCCGCGCGATGCGCTTCCGCTCCTCCTCCTGCGTGTCCACGACCGCCTGCAGAAGCCGGCTCTCGTCGATGAGTGGCGCGGCATCAGGGGGGAGCGGCGGTACGGAGTATTCGGCGAGCTGCCGCTGTGCGGTCGCGAGGATCTGCGCGCTCCGGTCGATGAGCTTGCGCTTCGCCTGGAGCGCGCCGAGCTGGCCTTCCATCGTCATGCGGCGACCCATCGCCGTCGAGTGCTCGTCGGTCGCGCCGAAGATCTCCTCACGCTGGAAGCTTCCGGGGTTCTTCCGGACCTCCTCGACCTTCGCCTTCATCTGGTCCTCGCGTGACTTCAGGCGATTCACTTCGGTGTGCGTCGACTCGATGAGGAGGTCGAGTTCCCGGATCTCGGCGGTCACGCGTTGCTGCTCGGTCGCGACCTCCATGAAGGCGCTCGGTGCCTCGGTGCTCAATTACCCATCTCCGGTCCCTTGATCCACCCCTGGCGGATCGCGTACACGACGGCCTGCGTCCGGTCGTTCACCGAGAGCTTCCGCAGGATGCTCGACATGTGATTCTTGACCGTCTGTTCGGAGATGGCCAGCGCGTAGGCGACCTCCTTGTTGGTCATGCCCTGCGCGATGTTGTCGAGGATCTGGACCTCCCGGGGCGAGAGCGGCGCGAAGACGTGCGTAGAACCAGGACCGTACACCGAAAGCTCGCGGAATTCCGCGAGCACCTTCGACGCTACCGCCGGCCGGCTGAAGATCTTCTCGTTGATGATGAACTGGCCGCCGCGCACCTTGCGAATCGCGTCGATGAGCTCGGCCGGCTCGCAATCCTTGTGCAGGTAGGCGGCCGCTCCGGCACGGATGGCTTCGAACAGGATCTGTTCCTGGTCCTGCGCGGTGAGGATCACGACGGCGACGGCGGGCAGCTCACGCCGCACGCGTTGGGTCGCCTTGATTCCCGACAACCGAGGGAGGTCGACCTCGATGACGAGGACGTCGGGCTCGAGCTCGTTGGTCTTCGCGACCGCCTCCTCGCCGTCGGACGCGACGCCCACGATCTCCATGTCCGACTCTTTGTCGATGACCTGCCGGATACCCATGGTCGTGATGCGGCTCGCATCCGCGAGCAGGATTCGGATCGCGCGCTCGGGCCTATCGCTCATGAGTGCTCCTGACGAGACCGATCCTCGCGACGCGCGCGAAGCGGCTCAACTTTGTTTTCGACCGGAAGAAGCAGCGTGACCGCCGTGCCTTTCCCGGGTGTCGACTGGATCTGAAGCGAGCCGCCGATGAGCTCGGCGCGCTCGCGCATGGAAAGAAGGCCGACCGACTTCTTGTGCCGAGCGGCCTTCACGAGGTCGAAGCCGATCCCATCGTCGGTCACGTGTAGGACCCAGTTGTCGTTCGAAAGCGACCAGGCGATGCCGACGGTGCTCGCTTGCGCGTGCTTGTGGACGTTTTGCAGCGCTTCCTGCATGACGCGGTATACGGCGAGCTCCTGCATCGGGAGAAGACGCGTGTCCGTCGTATCGAGCCGGCTCGCGACATTGATGCCGCAACGGGCTTCCCACTCGGCGGCGTAGTTGCGCATGGCCTCGGCGAGACCGAGTTCGGCCAGCTCGGGCGGCCGCAGGTCGTAGATCATCCCGCGCACCGAGTCGAGAGACGCCCGGAACCGGCCCTTGAGGTTCGCGAGCTCGGTGCGAAGGGTCTGCCGGACCTCCGACGGGGCGCGCTCGGCGATGCGCTCGAGGTACTCGACCTCGAAGATCGCGTTCGCCAAAACCTGCGCGGGGCCGTCGTGCACGTCGCGATAGAGGCGTTCGCGCTCGGCTTCGAGGCTATCGAGTACCCGCTGCGCGACCTCGACCGATTTGTCCTGATCCTCCTCCGAGGAAGGGTCGATGCCTGAGCCGAGGAGATATGCGGCGCTCGACTCGATGTGTTGCACGACGAGCTGCAGCTGCTTGAGCCGGCGGTATCCCCGCTGCGTCGATTCGTCGAGCTCGCCGTCCGACGAGCGTCGAGAACGCTCCTCGGCCTGCTTCTGATAAGCCTTACCGTAGCGCTCGACCTGTTGGCGCAGCTTGCGCACATCGCGACGCAGCGCATCGACGATACCGTCGAATTGCGCATCGAGGTCATCGGTCTCTCGGGCGAGGCGGGTGGTCTCTTTCGTGCGTCGAAGTATCGCTCAGGGCACTCGCAGCAGCACGTATTTTTCGGTGCGAACGAGCACCGGCCACCCGAGGTCCGCGGCACGAACCGCGATCGCATCCGAAGGTCCAACGAGGACCGCGCGGATGCCGCGCCGCGCGAGCACTTCGCGCCAATCGGGGTGCAGCCCGATCACCGAGCGATAGTCGTCCAGCGTGTCGCCGACGTACGGGAAGAGCCGGCCATCGACGAATACGGGAGTTGCAGGCGCGTACCAAATGAGGAAGCCACCCCATTCGTAGCGGTTCAGAAGCCCTGGTCCGGGAGGAAGCGTGGCGAGCGCCGCCTGCGGGAAGCTGCTCACGTCGGGCGCACGCGGCGCGATCGCGACACCCGCGGCAAGGATCAGACCGGAAGCAACGAGTGCGCCGAAGTCGGCGGCGCGCGGCGCGGACCCCGACACATTCGCTGCGAGGACCGGGATGCGAAGACCGGCGAGACGTAACGCCGAGCCGAGCGCATCGACTCCGTCGGCCGCAAGAAACGGCGCGGCCGCGATGGCGAAGAACGGCAGGTGACGGGTGGCCGTAAGCGAAACGAACGCGACCGGGACGAGGATCGCCGCGTCGGCCAAGCCTCCTCCGCGTCCGAGCAAAGCCGTGGTGAGAACGAGCCCGAGCGTGACCGCGAAGAGCAGTCCTGGCTCGGAGCGCAGGTCGGGAACACCTTCCTCCTGTATGAAGCGCGGCGGCGCCAGGAAATGACCCGACGAGGAGGTCCAGATTCCGATGCCGGATGGCGTGACGAGCGTGGCGGCCAGAGCGCCGAGGATGAGGAGCGCGGCCCGCGAACGGAACGATGGGACGCTGATGGCACGCTCCAGGCAGACCGCGGTCACCACGCCCACCCCGAGAGCGCTTGAGCCGTGGAGATTGGACCAGATCGCGAGCAGCGGGATCGTCGCGGCGAGCGCGAGACCGCTGCCGCGCTGACCAAGGCGCACGAGCCAGACCATTGCCGCGAACATGGCGTATCCGAAGAGCTCGGGACGATCCGTCCAGGCGTAATGCGAAAGCGCGATCGCAGGCAGTGAGGCAAGGACCGCGATGAGCGGTCGCCCGGGACGTGCGTGGAGTGCCGCCCCCAGTGTCAGCGCCACCACCGCGGCGACTGCGAGCGCGCGGACCGCGATGACGCCGCTCCACGAGCCGACGGCGTATGCGAGCGCGATCATCACATCTCCCAACCATTGGTCGGTCAGGATGCGTTCCCCAAAGACCGTCCATGAAAAGACGTCCGTCCGCGCGAGACCCCCCGCGAGCGTCTGCTGCCCGGTCGCGAGGTGCCAGAAGAAATCCGTGTCCTTCACCGCGGTCTGAGCGGCGACGGCTCCGAAGAAACCCCCAACGAGCAGCGGGATCACGAGCGAAGGTCTGCTCATCGTCGCGCGAGCAGCACCCAGCGCGCGGTCTCGCCGAGCACCGCCCATCCGTCTTCACGGAGCGCGACGGCGAGGGGCCGCTCCGGCCGCAGAAGGACGAGGTCGATGCGCCATCGGTCGAGGATGCCTCGATACCCCGGGCCCAATCCGACGGCCTTGTCGAAGTCCGCAAGTACGTCGGGCAGGAACAAGGTCGCGCCGCGGCCATCGACGAAGACCGGATGCTCCGGAGCGTTGCGCACGAGAAAACCACCCCAGTCGTATTCGTTCAGCAGGTGGCCAGGTCTAGCGGCGAGCGCGGCCAGCGCCCCTTCTGGATACGCGGCGAGGTTGGGCGACCGCGGCGCGACGGTCGCGGCGGCGACACCGAGGAGCAGGACGCAGCCGGCGAGGATCACCGCGCTCGCGGACCGCGGAACGAGCGGCGCGGTCCGCGCGGGGCGGCCGATGGCCGCGGGGAGGCCGGCCGCGACGAACGGCGCCAGCACGACGCACGCGAGGATCGCGTGCCGTTGGATCGCGAATCCGAGGAAGCCGAATGGCACGATGAGTCCCGCCCAGAGGAGCGGCGCACCAAGACGCCTGGTGATCCCCTCGAGGCCGAGCACGAGCGCGATCGTGAGCGAGCCGAGCAGCATCGCCGCCACCACGATCCCCGCGCCGCTAAGTTCATCCAGCGGACCCTCCTCGACGACATAGGCGCCCGAGCTGGACGCGTAACCGAACCCCGCGGCGATGGCACCGGGCCCCGCGGGATTCGCGGACGTCGCGAGCACCGACAGGACGAGCGCCACGAGCAGCGGAGCTCGCGTTGCGCGGACCCGGACGAGGCCACTCTCGATCACGAAAATCGCGACAAGCACGAGCCCCGCGGCGAACGCAGCGTGGAGGTTTGCCCAGAGGAGAAAGATCGGAGGGAGGAGCGCGAGCCGGCGAGGGCTCTCTGAGATCCGAGCGCCGAGCAGAAGGTCAAACACGATCGGAAAGAGCGCAACGGTGAAGAGCTGCGGCCGGTCTCCCCATACGGTGCGCGCGACGAGGATGCCCCCGAGGATGGGAAGCGCAGCCCAGCCGACGTGGGGCTGAATCCGGAGCGTGGCTCGGGCCGCGAAGAAGGTGCCGATCCCCACGCATGCCGCGCGAAGGAGCTCGAGGCCCAGCCAGTCGCCCGCCCGGAACGCGAGTGCGAGCATGATCTCGCCGAGCCACTCTCCGGTGTGATAGCTGACACCGGTGCGCGTGAACGAGAACACGTCCCGATCAAGAAGCTGCGCGTGGTCGAGCATCCAATCGCCGCTCGCGAGATGCCAGAAAATGTCGGGGTCGGAGACGGGCGCGAGGAGCGCGAAGCCGGCCGCGATGACCGCGAAGAGCACGGCCGCGATCGTCGATCCTTTCATCGCGGCACGACGCAGCCGATGTCGCCGATGATCGGGAAGACTCGTATGGTGCCGACATCGGTCGGCGTCCCCAGCCACGCCTGACCCCGGCCGGTCCGGTAGAGCTCGTCGTAGACGCTGAAGTGGGGCGCCTCGAGCACAACGGAGCGTGCTCCGTACACGGCGGCGACGCAGCCCGCGGCATCCAGCCCGTCTGCCGGAGTGACGATCACCTGCCGATCCGCGACCCAGCGCCACGCCGCGGCGTCGATTGCGAGGAACGGACCCGAGGGGATCGCCGGGACGGCGGCTCGTCGAGCGCGTTCGGTCTCGCCGAACGAGCCATCGAATTGCCCGATCGACGCGACCGACATCACGAGAGACGTCGCGACCGTAGCGATCACGGCGACCGATCGAGCCCCGCTGGAAACATGGGTGAGCAGTCCTTCCGCCCCGGCGCACGACAGTGCGATCCCAAAGGGGACGAACGCCGCGAGCGAGTGAACGTACGACCCGCGCGTCGAGTGCAGCGTCCAGATCAAGGACTGCGCGAGAAAGACGATGACGGTAAGGCCCGCGAAGGCGCGGACCTCGGGACGGGCGAAGATCGCGCGGAGTCCCGCGGCCATCCCCACGATGGGAATGAGCGCGAACGCGAAAAGGAACGTGACCGCGTTCGTGCCCAATGCCGCGGCCTTGACGGCCGCGACCTCGGGGAGCGCGGCGCGGAATGCGTCCAGGGTCGGCGACCGAAGCGCGAAAAAATCTTCGTAGCGCACGAGAAGGGCGCTCCGCGCGAGCACATCGCCGCTCGTGCCGAGGCCGATGTCGCGGGCGAGCCAGACAAGACCGATGCAGAGCGCGCCGATGCAGCCCGCAAGTGCTGCCGGGCGCGAGCGCGGCGCCATCCCCAGCGCCAGGAGCGGGATACCGAAGAGCGCGGCCTCGGCGCGGGCTAGGAAGAGCAGTCCCACGCTGAGGCCGGCGACGGCGCCCGCCGGAATGGACC
>Ga0070708_100004762_pt1 | contig 10692 bp, 8 predicted proteins | sample KBSK5503metaG_FD_65469 | JGI IMG/M metagenome (GOLD analysis project Ga0070708, IMG submission 65469) | Corn, switchgrass and miscanthus rhizosphere microbial communities from Kellogg Biological Station, Michigan, USA - KBS K5-50-3 metaG | ecosystem: Host-associated > Plants > Roots >... | reverse complement strand
TGCGCCGTGGGCGTGCTTTGGCAGGGCCACTAGGTTTGGTTGTTATAACAGGTTCGATTTACATTGTTGGGGAGGCCATGCGCCTCTTGGGCGTGCGCATCTAAGAGAAAGTGCTGTTTTGAAGACATCGTCCACCGAACTTGAAGCCAATCCGGGGAGCGCACAACCCGCAACAGAACGGGTTCAGCAGGTTGGGCCGGTGCCCGCCCGCAAATACGGCTGGCCCAGCAGGCTCCGTTCCTACTTTATTTTCGATCCGCTAATCTGGCTGTACACGATTGTTCTGGGGATCGTGTCTTTTCCTTCCTGGTTATTTGATAGAAGTGGCAGAATCCAACACGGGTTTGCGCGACTGTGGTCGTGGCTAATCATGAAGACGATTTTCTCGCCTGTGAGAGTGAGCGGATTGGAGAAGATCGATACTTCCATGCCCTATGTCTATGCGGTGAACCACGCCTCGGCACTGGACATCCCTATCTTGTACGTATACCTGCCGTTCCAGTTCCGCATCGTATTCAAAAAAGAGCTGCTGTCCTATCCGATTGTTGGCTGGCACCTGAAGCGATCGGGACAGGTGTGCATCGATCAGCAGAACCCAGCCCGCTCGATCGGCAGCATTCGATCGGCGTTGAAGACTTTGAAGGGCGGCATGCCGCTGGTGATATTTCCCGAAGGCGGGCGCACGCCGGACGGCCAGGTCAAGCCATTCCTGCCAGGCGCACTCTTCCTCGCCATCAAAGCGCAAGTGGATATTGTTCCCGTGGCGCTGGTCGGGACATACGAGCTGCTACCAATGAACACCTATCACATCAGGAGCCGTCCGCTGGAGATGCGGGTGGGCGAGCCACTTTCGACCGCCGGATACTCGCTGCACGAGATGGACACGGTGTCGGCGAAAGTGCAGAAGGCGGTGGAGGGGCTGTATTATCCACGCTCAGTGACGCCAACCAAGTAGGACCACATGCTGCGTGCTGTGCTGGACAATCCCGCCGCTCGACGAGCTTAGCGGAAGGGATTTCGATTCCGGCCCAGAGAACATCCCCTCGTAAACGAAATTTTCAGACGCGCGCTACCATCGAAAGCGGGCGCAGCGGATGCCTCGCGAAAACTGGCCAATGGTTCGACCTATCCGAAAGGATAGTGTCCTCTTCACATAGATAGATGGTGGGAACGCCGCATGCGCGATTTTTATTAGCAGCTGGAGAAACGCCTGTTCGGGGGGAAAGCCTATCACTTCGGATAGAGGTCTATTTGATCGGATAGGGGACTGGCCCACGAAATGAAGTTCCTGCTGGATGTCGAACGTTTTCGTGTCGTCCTGATATCAGCCATATAGGAGTCCAAAACTCTCACCCCCCGAGGAGCCCTGGCTGGTGGAATGAGAATTGCAATGCTAGGGCCGGCATCGAGACTTCTGTTCCCGAGAAGTAAACGTTCGAAGAGAGCGATGCTTTGTGAGCGCGTTAGGAGAAACGAAATGCACTTCCTAAAAACACGAATCCCACCGGCAATAATTATCGGCCTGATGCTCTGGTCTCCGATCGACGCTAGCGCCGCGCCTTACTTCCTTTACTGGTCAAAAGTCTTCGTAAGGACATCGTCGGAAAGCAGGTGTATGCAGTTCGCTTATCATGTCGCTACGCAAAAATTGCACCAAGTCAAGCGCAGTAATCTCGAGGTCAGTGGCAGCGGGCCCAACGCCTATGTCTCAATGACTTGTATTGGCACTCCTCAAAGAGCTATGGCGGTTGTTATGGTTGTCAGCGATTCGGATGCAGCGGCGAGAAACCTTCGCGACCAAATCGCGAGCGCTGTTCAGCGCGAGATAAGTTTTGACTAGCAGACACGATTTTCACTCCAAGTTGTTTCGCTCTCGGTGTTTCGTGAGTTTGACCCTCCCTGCGCCATCCTTTTAAACTGAAAAGATTCAGCAGACTGCAATCCTATGCCAGACAGCATTCATGTCAAGCTCCCAGACGGGAGCGAGAAGAAAGTCCCCACGGGCACTACCGCCCTCGATGTCGCCAAGTCCATCAGCCCGCGGCTGGCCGATGCCGCAATCGTTGCAAAAAGCAATGGCGATCTTATCGATCTGACCCGGCCGCTGGAAAAGGATACCGAGCTTCGCCTTCTGACCGATCGCGATCCCGAGGCGCTTCAGGTTTACCGCCACTCATCTGCGCATCTGCTCGCCGCTGCCGTGCTCGAGTTATTTCCTGAAACCAAGCTGGGGCATGGCCCCCCAACCGAGAGCGGATTTTTCTACGACTTCTATCGTCCGACTCCGTTCACCCCCGAGGACTTGGAGAAGATCGAAAAGAAGATGCAGGAGCTGGTACAGCAGAACATTCCCTACGCGCGCGAGTTCCTGCCCCGCGACCAGGGCCTGGAGGAGTTCAAAAAGGAAGGCGACTTCATGAAGTGCCATTTCATCGAGCAGTTCACCAAGCCCGATGAAAAGATTTCCATTTATCGCACTGGCAAGTTCACCGACTTCTGCCGCGGGCCGCACATTCCATCAACCGGCAAGATCAAAGCATTCAAGCTTCTGAATATCGCGGGAGCATACTGGCTGGGGGACGAGAAGAATCCACAACTACAGCGCATTTACGGGACTTCGTTCTTCTCAAAGAAGGAACTTGAAGACTATCTGCGCAACATTGAAGAAGCCAAGAAGCGCGATCACCGCGTGCTGGGCAAGCAGCTTGATCTTTTCTCGATTCAGGAGCTGGCAGGGCCAGGGCTGATCTTCTGGCATCCCAAGGGCAGCATTATCCGCAAGGAGATGGAAGACTGGATGCGCTCGGAGTACATCAAGCGCGGCTATTCACTCGTGTACACGCCCCATGTGGCACGACGGCAGCTGTGGCAAACCTCGGGCCACGAAGGTTACTACGCGCAAAGCATGTTCGACATCATGGAGCTTGACGATGCGGAATACCGCATGAAGCCCATGAACTGCCCATTCCACATCCTGATTTATAAGGACTCGCTGAAGTCTTACCGCGACCTACCCGTACGCCTGGGCGAACTCGGCACCGTGTACCGCTACGAGCGCTCGGGCGTAATGCACGGTCTCCTGCGAGTGCGTGGCTTCACGCAGGACGATGCCCACATTTTCTGCACTCCGGATCAGATCGAAGACGAAATTGTCGCCTGCATGGACTTCGCGCTGGCGGTGCTGAAAGCCTTCGGTTTCGATCACTTCCAGACCGACCTTTCCACCTGGGATCCGAAGGACCGCAAGAATTTCCTCGGGACCGAGGAGCAGTGGGAACTTGCGAACCGTTCGCTCGAAAACGCACTGAAGCGGCGGAATATTGAGTACAAGGTGATACCAGGTGAAGCCGCATTCTATGGTCCCAAGATTGACGTCAAGCTGGTGGATGCGATCGGCCGGCTATGGCAGCTTTCGACCATTCAGTTCGACTTCAACCTGCCGCAACGGTTCCAGTTGGAGTACGTTGCAGAAGACGGCTCGCGCAAGCAGCCGCTGATGGTCCATCGCGCGTTGTATGGGTCTGTCGAGCGTTTCTTCGGGGTGCTGATCGAGCACTACGCCGGCGCGTTCCCGGTATGGCTGTCGCCGGTGCAAACGGTAATGATTCCGATCAGCGAGCGACACAAAGACTATGCTGAGAAAGTAGCTGCGCAACTCAGAGAAGTCGAGGTGCGTGTGGAAGTAGATGCGCGCAATGAAAAGATGAATGCGAAGATCCGCGAGCACGCCATGCAGAAAGTGCCGTTTCTATTAGTTGTTGGAGACAAAGAAGCGGAGGCTGGAAGCGTGAACGTCCGCACCCGCGGCAAAGAAAAAACCGAAGATATGCCGGCATCGGAGTTCGTGGAGAAAATCAAGAGCCTGATCGCGGAGAGGAGCCCCGGGCTGTGATCATTCCAAAGTGGGCTCGAAACAGTTAGGCGCGGACGCTCTCGTCTGGACACGTGAGCATTGCACTGACTTCGATGGTTCGAATCGAACTCAAGACCTGCATCACGGCACCTATCGAGCGCTGTTTCGATCTTCCCCACAGTTGTACTATGGTCCCGTGCACGACCTCGCGCAGAACGTCCGGGATTACATCCGGCGGCAGAAGCTGCTCAAACCGGGGGACCGCGTCGGTGTGGCGGTTTCGGGCGGCGTGGATTCTGTTGCCCTGCTGCGCCTTCTGCTCGAACTCCGTAAGGAACTCGGTATTGTCCTCACGGTAGTGCACTTCAACCACAAGTTGCGCGGGGCGGAGTCGGACGCGGACGAGAAATTTGTCGCCAGCCTGGCGCGCGAGCACAAGCTCCGGTTTCACTCCAGCACCACTGATGTTGCCGCACACGCCGCCAGAGAGCACATGAGTGTAGAAACCGCGGCGCGGGAACTGCGCTATAAATTTTTCTGGGAGTTGCAGCGTTCGGGAAAGGCCGGGAAGATTTCCCCCGATAAAGCCTCGCTGGACAAAGTTGCGACCGGCCACACGCTCGACGATCAGGCAGAAACCGTGCTGATGCGGCTCGTCCGTGGGGCTGGAACACGAGGGTTGGCCGGAATTTATCCGAAGTTGTCAGTGCCCACAGGCCTGTGGGAAGAAAGCGCTCAGCATTCAGCACTCAGCAATCAGCCAGCTGACAGGCTTCAGGCGTCAGGCTCCAGGCGTAAGGGAGAAAGCTCCCGATCTCCGGAAGAGAAGCAGGCCCGGGGAGCAGGAGCGACAGAGCCTGCCATCATTCGGCCGCTGTTGGCACAGAAACGTAAAGATCTGGAAACCTATCTTGCGAGCGTCGGGCAGGGCTGGCGTAATGATTCGAGTAACCGCGATTTGCGCTTCACGCGGAATCGGGTTCGACACGGGATTCTACCGCGCCTTGAACGACATTTGAACCCGGCGGTTCGAGAAGCGCTCGCAGAAACGGCCGAAATTGCGCGAGCGGAAGAGGAGTACTGGGAACACGAAGTAGAGCGTCTGATAAGGGCCGCGTGGATTCCTGTGACCGCGGCGGAACGCCGCCAAAGGGATATCAGCGCTACGAATACGGTGCCCGGTGGGGCATTGAAACTGGAACTCCTGCGGCAATTGCCGACTGCCATGCAGCGCCGGTTGGTTCGGTCAGCTGGCGAGTTGTTGGGGCTACAGCTCGAATTTCGGCCCGTGGAAGAGATTCTGCGAATAGCTGCCGGTGGGCCCAGGTCTGCGTCGCTCCCCAATGGTTGGAGCGTGGTAAGAGGCAAGCAGGAGTTGCGTTTTGAGCGTCTAGCCGCAGGGGCTGGAAATGACACTCCGGAGTACGAGTATCCCCTCTCCGTTCCCGGGCGAGTAAAGGTGCCTGAGACTGCAACAATATTTGAAGCTGAAGCCGTGCTTATAGGGAACTCATCGGCAGGTCATAATCGGGACCACCTGTTAGAGACGTCGGCGCTCGCAAAGGAGTTACGGGTGCGAAACTGGCGTCCCGGAGACCGCTTCTGGCCGGCTCACACCAAGTCCCCCAAGAAGATCAAGGAGCTGCTTCAGGAGCTTCACATAGCGCTACCCCAGCGGAAGCTTTGGCCCGTAGTTGTAAGTAGCGACGAAATCGTCTGGCTCCGCGGTTTCCCCGCACCTTCGAAGTTGCGGCCGAAAGCGGACGCTAACCAGGCGGTGGTGATCCGGGAGGTCCGCTTCGCGGATGTCATGACCTAAGTTATCCAAAGAACGCTCCATTTTTCTCACTGAGAACGGGTAAAATGGCAACTAGGGGGATTTCACCTATCCAAATTCCTTGGTGGGCATCTAATACATATAAAAGGAACCCGGCACTTTATCATCTCAGTCGATAAGGCGCTGGTGTTACAGGAGTTCTGAGTGAATTCGACAGTTAAGACAGTAGTGTTCTGGTTGGTCATCGTGCTTTCGGCCTTCCTGTTGTGGCAGGTGGTCAAGGCGGGCGGCGGCGGTCAGAAAGAGAAAGAAGTCAACTTCTCGCAATTCATGTCTGATGTGGACAAGGGGAACGTCAAAGAAGTCACCATCATCGGCATGGAAGTACGCGGCAAGTATCTCAACGATAATTCCGGCTTTCATACGACGGTCCCGGCAAACTATCCAGACATGATCAAGACCCTCCGCGACAAGGGTGTGAACATCAGCATCCGCGACGTAAGCAACGGGAGCTGGCCCACCTGGCTGTTGAACCTGGCTCCGCTCATCCTGCTGGCGGCACTGTGGTTCTTCATGATCCGCCAAATGCAGACCGGCGGGAACAAGGCACTGTCTTTCGGTAAGAGCCGTGCCCGCCTGCTTTCCATGCAGCAGAAAAAGGTCACGTTCAAAGACGTGGCTGGCGTGGATGAGGCCAAAGAAGAACTGCGGGAGATTATCGAGTTCCTGCGTGAAGCGCAGAAGTTCCAGAAGCTTGGAGGTCGCATTCCCAAGGGTGTGCTGCTGGTCGGACCTCCGGGGACCGGAAAGACCTTGCTTGCCCGAGCAGTAGCCGGCGAGGCAAACGTTCCGTTCTTCTCAATTTCCGGTTCGGATTTCGTGGAGATGTTCGTGGGCGTGGGCGCCAGTCGGGTGCGTGATCTGTTCGAGCAGGGTAAGAAGAATGCACCGTGCATTATTTTTATTGACGAGATTGATGCGGTAGGACGTCACCGCGGTGCCGGTCTCGGCGGCGGTCACGACGAGCGCGAGCAAACGCTGAACCAATTGCTGGTCGAGATGGACGGCTTCGAGTCCAACGAAGGCGTCATCCTCATGGCCGCGACTAACCGGCCTGACGTGCTTGATCCGGCGCTGCTGAGGCCCGGGCGCTTCGATCGTCGTGTGGTAGTAAGCCGTCCGGATGTGCGCGGGCGCGAAGAGATCCTGCGCGTGCACACCCGCAAGATTCCTCTCGCGGAGGATGTAAATCTGTCGGTTTTGGCGCGTGGGACCCCAGGATTTTCGGGGGCCGACTTGGCGAATATGGTCAATGAAGCGGCCCTGAGCGCGGCGCGGCAGAACCGGAAGGCTGTGCTCCAATACGATTTCGAATTGGCTAAGGACAAGGTTCTGATGGGGGTGGAGCGCAAGTCGCTGATTCTCTCGGACGAAGAAAAAAAAGTGACGGCCTACCACGAAGGCGGCCACGCACTGGTTGCGGCGAAGTTACCGCACTCCGACCCGGTCCACAAGGTCACGATCATTCCCCGGGGAATGGCACTGGGCGTCACCATGCAACTGCCCATTGATGACCGGCACAACTACACCAAGGAATACCTGGAAACCGGAATCGCCATTTTGATGGGCGGACGTCTCGCCGAGGAACTCTTCCTAGGCCAGATGAGCACCGGTGCTGGGAATGACATCGAGCGGGCCACGGAAATGGCGCGCAAGATGGTCTGCGAGTGGGGTATGAGCGAGCTCGGTCCCCTGACCTTCGGCAAGAAAGAAGAACAGATCTTCTTGGGTCGCGAGATCGCGCAACACCGTGATTACAGTGAAGCGACTGCCATCCAGATCGATGAGGAAGTCCGCAAGGCGATAAATAGGGGCTACGGCACAGCGAAGGGGATTCTGTTGGAAAACAAGGAAGTCCTGCACAGGATTGCTGCTGCTTTGCTGGAGCGCGAAGTGCTCGATGCCAACGAGATCAAGCTGCTGATAGACGGGCAAGAGCTGCCACCGGTTAAGGTTGCGCCTTCGAAAGGCGATGATGGTGTACAGCAGGTGCTCAAGCCCGAGCCGGGACGGCCTGGTCTTGCCAAAGGCGGCGAGAGGCCAGCGCCAGCGTAGAACCAACCCATTTCTCAATAGTCAGTTCTCAGAGGGGGGCGGCTAAATGGCCGCCCTGATTATTTTGAGCCCAACTTCGTTCGCACGATTTTCATTGCTGATAGATTCGAGCGCAAATTCAGTTGTCACCAGCGCGTCGAGGGGTCTGCATTCTCAGTCGTCAGTCGGAAATCGACGATCGCAGATCTCCCTGCCTCGGTCTCCCGTGGCAATCCGGAATTACTGGTTCACCGCCCTCATCATCTCCTGTGGATAACGCAATCCAGCGGCAGCGTCCTGTGGTATCGGTTCGCCGATACGGCGAAGATCACCCTCCGTCAGCTCTACAGTCATTGCCCCCACGTTCTCTTCGAGGTATTTGCGGCGCTTTGTACCGGGAATAGGCACTATGTCTTCGCCCTGCGCCAGCACCCACGCCAATGCCAACTGCGACGGCTTGCATTTCTTTTCCGCGGCGATTTCTTCCACGCGGCGCACGAGGTCAAGATTCTTCGGGAAATTCTGCCCCTGAAAACGCGGAGAGAAACGCCGGTAATCGTCAGCGGGCAAGTCTTCAAATCTCTTGATCTGGCCGGTGAGAAACCCGCGTCCCAGCGGGCTGTAGGCGACAAAGCCGATGCCCAATTCCCGACAGGTGGGCAGGATTTCATTTTCGGGATCGCGGGTCCACAGCTAGCCGCTTCAACACGGACGACGGATCGGAATCCCAACAGGTGAATTATCTCGGCTCGATGGGCGCGCCAGCAGGGATCGTGGCCTTTTCTAATGCTTGCAAAGCCGGAACTACTGTCATGCCGATGTAGATTCTGTAGAGTGCATAAGCGTGGAAGGCAACACTCAGGATGTCTTTAAACAGCAAGAGGAGTACACCGTCAAGAGCGTATATCACCATACCTACGAGGAACGCCCATTTTTGGCCTTTGCGGGCGAAATTCCAGAAGAACACAAAAAAACCAGCAACAAAACCGTTGATGACCAAATCGAGGAACATGCCAGCGGAACCGGCTTGGTGCGCCAGCGCATCGACTATCTGAGTGATGCCCAAACCGACGATGAAATGAAGGTGTCCGCCCGACATACCGACAATAGAGTTGACGACGGAAAGGCCGGCAATCCACACAAACCAGTTTGCTCCCGACTTTACTACCTGTTCGGCGCGCACGCGGCGAAGCATCAGATCGTTAGCCGGTCTTGCAGTCTCCGTCGTGAGTTCCACTCCGCCAGTAGCCATTCTCATCTCTCCTAAGTGCGAACGCGCGAAAGTCTCGCGGATTCGAGTTGCGTGCGAAAGGTATCACGAAGAAGTCGGACGGGAAAGCAAAATTCTGCAATACGTGCACAGAAGTAACAAGTGTGCTCTCGCTATGAGCGGTAATGAGAGAGGGCTAGGCCGCGACCGTAACCAGCGGCTTGGCAGAAGGCAGGACTTCTCCGATTTCGACAGCGGCCGCGCCAGCGGAATTCAGAGCACGGACCAGTTCCACACTGTCCTGAGCGGCGGCTGAGATCAACAGCCCACCCGCGGTCTGCGGATCGAAGAGAACTGTCTTTATCTCTTCCGGGATGCCCGATTCGTAGCTCACCACGCATTCGGCAAAATCGCGATTGGCCTTCAGGCCGCCAGGGATGCACCCAGCACGAACGCACTCCAGAGCACCCTCTAGCAGCCGTACATGACTGGCATGAATCCGCAAGCTGACACTCGAGGCTAGCGCCATCTCGCGAGCGTGACCGATCAGGCCGAAGCCAGTGATATCGGTCATGGCGTGGACGGCGAACCGGTCGTTTGTCGCCGGTAGGGGGTCGTTAGCGGTTGAGTTTCTCTCGACTGGACGGGCGACGAAGCCCGTCTCTCCAGCGCCATTTCCCTCTACATCGGCATTGCTCTGAGCCGAGCTTCGCCCGGCCCCAATCTCCTCGAAACGTGTTGGGACAGACGCCCTCGTCTGTCCAGAAGAGCGTAGCTCAGCTCCGCGATCCCGGTCCTGAGCCGTGATCACCTCCGCCGCTGTCTTGTTCAAGGCGGTCATTGATGCCACCGCAGCGTCGATCCATGACTGCTTGGCAGTTCCTTGCTTGATCGCGGTGGAAATCACGCCAGTGCCGAGAGCTTTGGTGAGGATGAGAGCATCCCCCGGTTGTGCTCCGGAGTTTGCCAAAACGCGCCGCGGATGGATTAGGCCGGTGACCGAATAGCCGAACTTGGTTTCCTCGTCACGGATGCTATGGCCGCCCACGACGGTGCAGCCAGCTTCCGTCATCTTCGAGAGTCCGCCGGCCAGGATGCGCTCGAGAATCTCGAGGTCGCCCTTTTCTGGAAAGCAGACGAGAGCGAGCGCGGTGAGCGGGCGTCCGCCCATGGCGTAGACGTCACTGAGAGAATTGGTAGCAGCGATCTGGCCGAACGTGTAGGGATCGTCCACAATCGGGGTGAAAAAATCGACCGTCTGAACCAGCGCGGTATGGGGTGAAATCTGATACACGCCGGCGTCGTCAGCGTGATCGAAGCCGACTAGAACATTCGGGTCCTGTTGCCGGGCTAATTTCCCAAGCACCGCGTCCAGCGCCGCCGGACTCAGCTTGGAGGCTCAACCCGCCGCTTTGACAGACTCCGTCAGCCGAAATGGCTTCACTTCGGGCATGCCTTCATTGTAATGGAGTCGCTAATCGCGGAAGTGGCCGAGTTGCGAGGCTGCTGGCAATGATTACGTAAGACGGACAGCCTCGCCTATCTGGCCAAGCAAAGCTCGGCAATCTATTATTGCCAGCATCCTGCCCACACTCAGGTGAGTTGCGTGACGGCTGTCACGGGGCAGCACTACTTTACCGTAACGTCCGTTATTTGCAGTTCCGGATATTCGTGGTTCCACTGCGCAGAGATGCTTTCAAACGTGAGCCGGAATGGCTTGCTCTGGCCAGGAGCGAGCGGGGATACGTTCAGATCTAC